>MDTG01169906.1_pt1 | contig 22312 bp, 12 predicted proteins | sample 811421 | NCBI WGS metagenome assembly MDTG01 (sample SAMN05326645, study PRJNA326480) | marine metagenome | isolation source: seawater | place: Pacific Ocean: South East | collected 2011
AAGTGGTAAGATTTACACAAAAAGAAGTGAAAGGGCTTGGCATGAACCCCATTAATCTCCTCAAACTTAAAAAAGTCTGGAAAACAAAAAAACCGTTATAAGAATAAAACGGTTTTTAAATTTTCCTAGGATTTGGAGAATTATTTTTTAAATTTCGAGTATTTATTCTTAAACTTATCAATTCGTCCAGCTGTATCAACCAATTTGGACTTACCTGTATAATAGGGATGTGATGTTCTTGAAATTTCCAACTTTACGAGAGGATACTCAACACCTTCATGCTCAATGGTTTCTTTAGTTTCAGCAGTAGACTTCGTAATGAAGATGTCTTCATTAGACATGTCTTTGAATGCTACAAGTCTATAATTTTCTGGATGTATACCCGTTTTCATAGCTATCTTTGTGTTAAAAGTCTGCAAATTTAATCTTTTTAGATAAATTTACAAGGATTGAATATTCAAAAAAACTAAATCTACTTTTAATAGGGCTCATTTATGGAAATTCAAAATAATACAACAGCAAAAACAGCCTTCAGTTTTGGACTCATTCTGGGAGGAACCAACATTATCTATAGTCTCATGCTTTTTTTCTTAGATATGCATTATCAAAATGAGACTGCTACATCTCTCATCGGATATACTTTTTTGATTGTGTTCATCCTCTGGGCAATCATACATTTCAGAAAAAAGAACGAAGGTTATATAAGTTTATCCGAGACACTAAAAACAGGAGTGGGTACTGCCCTTATATCAGCGATAATTGTCTGTGTTTATTCCATTATTTTGACCGAATATCTAGATCCCCAATTTTTAGATAAATCCATCGAGTACCAAAAACAAAAGATGCTGCAGGAAAATCCTGAGATCTCTGTCGAAAACGTTAATAAAATGTTTGACATGCAAAAAGAGTTCACAGGACCATTGGTGATCTCCGGATCTATTATCATCTTCCATTTATTTTTTAGTTTTGTCTTTTCATTGATTGTTGGTCTGATAGTTAAAAAATCTAAGCCGGAATAGCACAAATTTCCTATTTTTGCGGGGAAACCATTCTTCTATGGAAATTTCCATCGTAATTCCACTACTGAACGAAAGTGAATCATTGTTAAAACTCCATGATTGGATAGTTCAGTCGCTGGAAAAGGATAAATACAGCTTTGAAATCATTTTTATTGATGATGGGAGTTCTGACAACTCTTGGGAGTTGATTAGTGATTTGTCTCAACAGCATACTAATACGCATGGTGTTCAATTTTCAAAAAACTTTGGAAAATCTCAGGCACTGCATGCAGGTTTCAATATTGCCCAAGGTAAATTTGTGGTGACCATGGATGCAGACCTGCAAGATTCACCCGAAGAAATTTCTCCCATGATCGCCCAACTAAAAGAAAAAGACCTCGACCTAATCTCCGGTTGGAAAAAAAAACGCCACGATTCCATTCTTTTCAAAAATCTACCTTCCAAGCTATTCAATTGGGCGGCTAGGAGGTTGTCCGGAATTAAACTTCACGATTTCAATTGTGGACTGAAAGTATACAAAAAAGAGGTTGTCAAAAACATACAAATTTTTGGAGAAATGCACCGCTATATACCAGTAATTGCAGCTCACGAAGGATTTGAAAAAATCGATGAAAAAATCGTTCAACACCAATCCAGAAAATTTGGAAAAACTAAGTTTGGCGCAGATCGATTTCTAAATGGGTTTTTGGACTTGGTTACCTTATGGTTCATAAATGGTTTTGGAAAGAGACCCATGCATTTCTTCGGATTTTGGGGAACTTTGATGCTTTTTGTAGGGTTTGGCTTTACTCTTCATCTGGGAATTGACAAGCTTTATTTCAATACACAAAGTCGATTGATCACCCAAAGACCTGAATTTTATATCGCTTTGACCACCATGATTTTGGGAGCCCAATCTTTTATCGCTGGTTTTTTGGGCGAAATTTTGATACGCCACAACAAGAACATCAAAAGATACAACATCACTAAAACAACCTATGGATCAAGCACTGAGTGCCAAAATTGAAGAGTGGTCCCAACCTCCCTTCGATAAAGAAACCATTGCACAACTTGAAGTGTTAAAGCAAAATCCCGATCAACTTGAGGATGCTTTTTACAAAGATTTAGAGTTCGGCACAGGAGGAATGCGAGGAATTATGGGTATTGGCACCGATCGAATCAACATCTATACCTTGGGAAAAAGCACCCAAGGACTTTGTGATTATATCAAAGGTGTTTTTAAGAAAGAGCCCCTCAAAGTTGTGATTGCCTATGACTGCAGAAACAACAGTAAAAATTTGGCCCTAAAAGTTGCTGAAGTTTTTTCAGCAAATGACATCAAGGTCTTCTTCTTTTCTGACTTAAGAACCACTCCCGAACTTTCTTTTGCGGTAAAATATCTGGAAGCCCATTGCGGGATTGTATTGACCGCTTCACACAACCCCCCTGACTACAATGGCTATAAAGTTTACTGGAAAGATGGTGGACAAATTGTACCGCCTCAAGACAAACAGATCATTGAACAAATAAATCAAACTCGGTTTTCTGACATAAAATTCAATGCCAATAAAGAATTAATTGAGTGGATTGATGAAGACATAGACCAAGCTTTTTATCAAAAATCGCTTCAATTAGGAAAGTTTGAATTTAATGGACGTGAAAAATTTAAAATTGTTTTTACCCCTTTACATGGAACCTCTATTACTGCAATACCTCAGGTACTAGCCCTAGCTGGTTATAAAGATGTTCATTTGGTAGAGGCCCAATCCTCACCCGATGGAAACTTCCCTACCATAAAATCACCCAACCCCGAGGAGCCAGAAGCACTGCAAATGGCCTTAGATCAAGGAAAAGAAATTGGGGCTGATATAGTGGTTGGAACAGATCCTGACGGTGACCGTTTGGGGATTGCTGTAAGAGATCAAAATAACGATTTCCGTTTGCTCAACGGAAACCAAACCATGGTGGTCATGACTTATTTTCTTTTGGAACAATGGAAAAAAAGAAACCTTCTGAATGGAAAACAATTTGTGGCTACAACAATTGTTTCTACTCCTATGATTAAAAAAATGGCCCAAGCCTATGAGGTCCAATACAAAGAAACACTTACTGGATTCAAATGGATTGGTAAACTCATCAAAGATTCCCCCACGCTTAACTTCATTGGAGGTGGAGAAGAAAGTTTTGGCTATCTAGTAGGGGATGCCATTCGAGATAAAGACGCCGTTACAGCCACACTGTTGGCCTGTGAGGTGGGGGCTTTTGCCAAAAACAACAACCAAAGTTTCTACGAAATTCTCGTTGAATGTTACAGAAAATTTGGAGCTTACAAGGAAAAACTAATCTATTTTACACAAAAGGGAAAAAAAGGTCCGAACAAAATAAAGGGGATGATGGAAGGGTATAGAAATAATCCTCCCAAAGAAATTGGTGATATTAGGGTAATTCAATCAGAAGATTATCTCAGAAGTAAGCGGGCTTTCCTTTTGGAGAACCGATCGGAGGAAATAAATTTACCTGAGGCTGATGTTTTAATCTTTTTATTAGAAGATAATTCTAAAATTGCCATAAGGCCCAGTGGTACCGAACCCAAAATAAAATTTTACTTTAGTGTAAATGATACACTTAATCAAAATGAAAATTGGGATACTATGGAACTTAAATTGGATCAAAAAATAGCAACCATCGTCAAAGGAATAGGACTGTAAATGAATTATTTTTTCAAAATACTTCGGTTTGGTTTACCATATAAAAGGTTCGCCTTTTTGAATATACTTTTCAATATTCTCTATGCGATTTTCAGCTCATTGGCCTATGTGTCAATGATCCCAATGATGCAAATCCTTTTTGGAACTACCCCAAAAACAATTGTTGCCCCAACCTATGAGGGCATCGGCCAAATAAAAAACTATCTCGAAGGATTTTTTAACTATAAAATCACCCAATACATTGAACAAGACAGTGAGAAAGTACTGCTTTATGTCATCGGGATCATCATTAGCCTATTTTTCCTAAAAAACATATTCAACTATTTGGCCATGTTTTTCATTACTTTTCTCAGAAATGGTGTTCTTATGGATTTGCGGAATGACTTGTATCATAAAACCACTACTCTGCCTTTATACTTTTTCTCAGAGAAGAAAAAGGGGGATCTCATGGCCCGAATCTCCTCTGATGTTTTTGAACTTCAACATTCCTTTTTATCCATTTTAGAGTTGATCATCAGAGACCCACTGACCATAATTTTTTCCCTTATATTCATGTTTAGTTTCAGTGTAAAGCTTACATTTTTTGTGTTAATATTTATTCCCTTATCCGGAGCCATGATCTCTCAAATTGGTAAATCACTCAAGCGAAAATCTGATCGTGTTCAAAAAGAACAAGGAGAATTTTTATCAATATTGGAGGAAACAATAGGAGGAATAAAAATCATTAAAGCATTTAATTCAGAAAATACGTTTGTAAAAAAATTCAAACGCTCTACAGGACGCTTTTTTGATTTTTCGAACAAACTTCTAAACCGACAAAACCTTGCCTCTCCCATTAGTGAGTTTTTGGGAATATTAGTAATAAGCGTACTGCTTTGGTATGGTGGAAAAATGGTCTTGATTGATCAGTCCCTGAACGGCGCAGTCTTTTTGTCCTATTTGGGGCTGGCTTATAATATTTTGACACCGGCAAAAGGCATCAGCAAGGCCTACTACAGTATCAAAAAGGGAGATGCTGCTGCTAAGCGGGTTCTAGAAATTCTGGAAGCCAAAGACGAAATGGAGGATGTGCATGATGCCATTGAGATTAAATCACTAGAAAAGGAAATCAAATTTGACAATGTCTCCTTTTCTTATGAGCAAAACCCAGTGTTGGAAAATTTTTCACTCGAAATCAAAAAAGGACAAACCGTCGCTCTTGTCGGGCCATCGGGAAGCGGAAAAACCACTCTTGCCAATTTGCTCAATCGGTTTTATGATATTGACAAAGGCAGTTTAACTGTGGATGGAATACCTATAAATATAGTCAAGAAGAAATCTTTGTATGGGCTCACCGGAATGGTCACCCAAGACTCTATTTTGTTTAACGACAGTGTAAGAAATAATATTGCTTTGGGAAATCCAAAGGCAACACTTGAACAAATTAAGGATGCTGCCAGAGTAGCAAATGCAAATGAGTTTATAGAAAAATTAGATCAAAGCTATGACAGCATAATCGGTGAAGGAGGAAACAAACTATCGGGAGGGCAAAAACAAAGATTGTCAATCGCTCGCGCAATTTTAAAAGATCCGGAAATTTTAATTCTAGATGAGGCTACCTCTGCACTTGACACCAGCTCTGAGAAAATGGTACAAGAGGCATTGGAAAACTTGATGAAAAACAGAACCTCATTGGTAATTGCCCACAGACTTTCAACCATCCAAAAAGCAGATTTGATTGTAGTGTTCAATAACGGTAAAATTGTTGAATCAGGAACACACAAAGAGCTTATAGCAAAAAAATCAGAGTATAAAAATCTGGTTGAACTGCAAACTTTATAGTATTAAACTATTTTATAAAGATATCATCAAAGAATAAAAAAATTATATCATTCAAAATAAGTGATATAGGTTTAATTTTGTACCCATCATGAAATTACACCGCAACATTGCCTTGGGCATTGTCTCTGGATTAGATAAAACACTGATAGAAAAACGCCCGGCAGCCGATGTCCTCAAAAGGCTGCTTAAAATCAATCCCAACTGGGGATCCAGAGACCGGAGGACCATTGCACAAGGTTTCTACGACATCATTCGTGAAAAAAAATTTTTTCATGCCCTTACTGGACCAGAAAATGAGCCCGTCAATCTATGGAATCTAATAGGGTGTTGGATGGTACTCAATGATTTCCCACTCCCCGAATGGGTAGAGTTCAAAAATATTGATGCAGAAGTGATCAGGGCAAAAGCCCCAGTTTTGATTCAAGACAGAAAATACAAATATTCAATTCCCGATTGGTTGGATCAAATCGGTTTAGAGGCTTTTGGAGAAGAATTTTGGGAAAAAGAAATCGAATCACTCAATACCCCTGCAAAACTTATTATCAGGGTTAATACACTTTTGACCACGGTTGAAAAACTAAGGGAAAAGTTGTTAAAAAATTACAACATAATCACTCGTGTTGTTCCTGACTATCCCCATGCCTTAGTTTTAAAAAAAAAACAATCACTTCAAAACATAAAAGAATATAGAGAAGGCTGGTTTGAAGTTCAAGATGCAAATTCTCAGAAAATCAGCCCTTGGTTAAAACCTGAACCAGGTAAATATTACATTGATGCATGTGCCGGAGCCGGTGGAAAAAGTTTGCACTTGGCTAATCTGACAAAAAATTCTGCAAAGATTGTAGCCTTGGATATATATCCTGCCAAGCTGCATGAACTTCGCAAAAGGTGTTATCGTAATAAAATTGAATCCATTCAAACAGTAAATATTGCTGATAAGGAAATTTTTAAAACCTTGGAAAGCAATGCCGATGGTGTTTTGATTGATGCACCCTGCAGTGGTTTGGGGGTGCTAAAAAGAAATCCCGACACGAAGTGGAGCTTAACACCCGAGCGATTGTCTAAAATACTAGGAACCCAAGAAAGTATTCTTCAAACATATGCACCTTTAGTAAAAGAAGGAGGGGCTCTGGTCTATGCCACTTGTTCTATTTTGCCTATGGAAAACAAACTTCAAGTTATTAAATTCTTAAGTAGCAAACTAGGGTCTAAATTTGAATTGGAAGATGAATGCACATATTTTTCTCATTTAACGGGTTTTGATGGTTTTTACTGTGCCCGATTAATAAAAAAATGTGAATAAATTGCTGAAAAGTTGTTGACTCCATATCCTATTTAGTAAGGTCAAAATCATTGGAAAAAATTATTTTTGGAACAACAAAAATCCTTTGATGATTTACTTTTTTGGTAATCCAGCCCGGAGCCTGTTTGCTGTTCAAACCTCAAAAAACCTAGATACTTCAAACCAAGAAAAATTGGTTTGGCTTTTTGGGAATCAAACACTAATCGATAAAAAAATATTAGTGGGCAGTTATCTTGGTCCTAGGGCTTCAATGATTTCGCCTTGGAGTACTAATGCGGTCGAAATCACACAAAACATGAAAATTGATAGTATTTCTAGAATAGAAATGTTTGTTGTGCAAAATCCTGAAGAGGAGTTTGACCATATGCTGTATGAAGTTTATAGGGGGCTAGATCAATCCATATTTGACATCGATGTTACCCCAGAGCCAATAAGAAACATAACCAATATTGAAGCCTATAATCAAAAAGAAGGATTGGCCTTAAACAAGGAGGAAGTTGATTATCTAGAATTGTTATCCCAAAGCTTGGGTCGTCCCTTAACTGATTCGGAGGTCTTTGGTTTTTCTCAGGTTAACTCAGAGCATTGTCGACATAAAATTTTCAATGGACGCTTTGTGATTGATGGAAAGGAACAAGAGGAAAGCTTATTTCAGATGATTAAAAAAACCTCCAAGACAAATCCCAACACTATTGTATCAGCATATAAAGACAATGTGGCTTTTGTATCCGGTCCAGAGATACAACAGTTCGCTCCAAGAGATGGATCTGTTCCAAGTGTATACGAAACAAAAACCATTAAGAGTGTCATATCTCTCAAGGCAGAAACCCATAACTTTCCAACTACAGTTGAACCATTCAATGGAGCTGCTACAGGTTCTGGTGGAGAAATCCGCGACCGGCTTGCTGGAGGTCAGGGTTCTCTCCCATTGGCGGGATCAGCTGTTTATATGACTCCCTACTCTAGAGTTACAGCAGCTCGAAAATGGGAAGAAGCTTTCCCTGAAAGAAAATGGTTGTATCAAACCCCTTTGGATTTGTTGATCAAGGCCTCAAACGGAGCCTCTGATTTTGGAAATAAATTTGGACAACCCCTCATTTTGGGCTCTATTTTGACTTTTGAACATAAAGAAAATGATCAACGCTTGGGATACGACAAAGTTATCATGATGGCGGGAGGAGTTGGTTACGGCATTAAAGAGCAAGCACAAAAAAAGATCCCTTCGAAAGGCGATATTATCGTGATCCTAGGGGGAGACAATTACAGAATTGGCATGGGAGGGGCCGCGGTTTCCTCAGCCAATACTGGTGCTTTCGAAAATGAAATTGAACTCAATGCTGTACAACGATCAAACCCAGAAATGCAAAAAAGAGTAGCCAATGCAATCAGAGCATTGGTAGAAAGTGCCAAAAATCCAATAATTTCAATTCATGACCACGGGGCCGGAGGCCATTTAAATTGTCTGTCAGAATTGTTAGAAGATACTGGAGGTGTAATCTACATCAATCAACTTCCAATTGGAGATCCTACCCTATCCGTCAAAGAGATTATCGGAAACGAATCCCAAGAACGGATGGGTTTGATTATGTCCGAAAAAGACGCTCAATTGCTTAAAACGATTGCTCAACGCGAAAGGGCGCCTTTTTATATTGTCGGTCAAGTGACGGGCGACCAACACTTTTCTTTTGTAAATGATTTTAATGGTGGAAAACCCATTGATCTGGCCATTGATTCTTTGTTTGGAGATCCTCCAAAGACTACCCTTTTGGATGAAAAGAAAAAACTGGATTTCGATAATGCCTCTTACCATTTCTCCAAGGTTGAAAGTTATTTAAAAGACCTCCTCATGTTGGAAGCAGTGGGGTGTAAAGACTGGCTCACCAACAAAGTAGACCGATGTGTAACAGGTCGCGTAGCTCAACAACAAACAGTGGGAACATTACAACTTCCTTTGAGTAATTGTGGAGTAATGGCTTTGGACTTCAATGGAAAATATGGGGTAGCTACTGCCATTGGTCATGCTCCAGTAATAGGACTGATTGACCCCGCCAAAGGGAGTGTGAATGCAATTGCAGAATCACTGACCAATATCGTTTGGGCACCATTGTCGGAAGGGCTTAAGTCGGTGAGTCTATCTGCCAACTGGATGTGGCCATGTAATAACCAGGGTGAAAATGACCGATTATATCAAGCAGTCAAAGCCTGTTCTGACTTTGCCATTGATCTGGAGATTAATATTCCCACAGGTAAAGACTCCTTGTCAATGAAACAAAAGTATCCGGAAGGTGATGTTTTAGCTCCTGGGACTGTAATCATCTCTTCCGCTGGACAGTGTGAGGACATCAAAAAAGTGGTTACTCCCGTATGTCTTCCCAACAAAGGAGAGCTCTACTACATCAATTTATCTTCAGAAAAACATGTCTTGGGTGGATCTTCGTTGGGACAAATATTGAATAAAATAGGCTCCGAAGCCCCCGGAATCAATGATGTTCACGTATTTAAAAATGCTTTCAATACAATCCAAAAATTGATTTTAAATAATAAAATTATATCCGGTCATGATGTTTCATCCGGTGGACTGATCACTAGCTTACTGGAAATGTGTTTTCCCTCTCAAAAGGTTGGAATGGAAATTGATTTAACATCATTGAAAGAAAAAGACACTACTGCCCTGCTCTTTGCAGAAAACTCTGGTTTACTGCTACAAAGTGAACTAGACCTCAGTTCTTATTTTGACTATCATGGTATTGATTGTCACCTTATAGGTAAAGTGACCGAGACTGGAAAACTGACTGTTCAAAACAACCAAGACCAGTTAGAGTTGGATATCGCTCAATATCGCGATTTGTGGTTTTCTAACTCTGCAGCGCTCGATGCCAGACAAAACAAATGTGCGTCAGAGAGATTTGAAAATTACAAGACGACCCCCCTAAAATTCAATTTTCCTTCATCATTTAATGGAAAATCATCCCTTTTAAACAAGTTTAAAATTAAAGCAGCTATTATTAGAGAAAAAGGAAGTAATTCTGAGAGAGAAATGGCCTATGCAATGCACTCCGCAGGGTTTGAAGTTTATGACATTCATATGACCGATCTGATTGAGGGAAGGAAAACACTTGAGGAATTTCGATTTATTGCTGCGGTTGGAGGTTTTTCCAACTCAGATGTATTGGGTTCTGCCAAAGGATGGGCAGGTGCTTTTCTATACAATCCAAAAGCAAAGAAAAGTCTGGATGATTTTTTTGCCAGAAAAGACACCCTTTCTCTAGGGGTCTGTAACGGCTGTCAATTATTTGTTGAACTAGGTGTAATTACTCCAGCTCACAATGAGCATCCAAAAATGCATCATAACGATTCTGGAAAATTTGAATGTCAATTTACTGCTGTAAGTATCCAACCTTCCTCCTCGGTGATGATGCAAGGTTTAGAAGGTGCTAAACTTGGGATTTGGGCTGCTCATGGCGAAGGTAAGTTTCATTTGCCAATGGATGAGTCTCAATATCAAATACCAGCAAAATACCATCAAGCGTTATACCCTGCCAATCCTAATGGTTCTGATTATAATGCTGCCATGCTTTGCAGCCAAGACGGTCGACACCTTGTCATGATGCCCCACCTAGAACGTTCTACCTTTCCGTGGAATTGGGCTTTTTACCCACAAGATAGAAACGATGAATTTTCTCCTTGGATCATTGCCTTTGAAAATGCAAAGCGCTGGCTTGAGGAAAAATAAATAGATGATTTATATTACCCAAATTTCACTAATTTAGTTTCAATATTGACTATGAAGCCTTCAAGGATTTTTGACATTTTAAGTATTCAGGCTGAAAACCATCCAATAGAGAAATGCCTTAATTATAAAAGAAATGGAAACTGGGAGTCAATCTCAACCCAAAAATATTTTGAATGTGTCAATTTTATAAGTGCTGCCCTTGTTGAAATGGGAGTAAAACCTCAGGATAAAATTGCACTGATTTCAACTACGAATAGATCAGAGTGGTGTATTATGGATATGGCTATTCTTCAGGTTGGAGCTATTTCAGTTCCACTCTATCCAAATATAAGTTCAAATGATTACAAATATATTCTCAATCATTCCGAGAGTGTTTTTTGTTTTGTTTCAGACCAACAGGTTTTTGATAAAGTTTTTTCGATTAAATCAAAAGTTAAAGGCCTTTTAGAGATATTCACTTTTGACCAAATAGAGGGCTGTAAAACTTGGACGGAATTGATTGAGCTTGGAAAAGAAGCTTGGGATGAAAAAAAACTAGAGGAAGTTAAATCAAATATTGAGTCCGATTCTATTGCTACAATTATCTATACTTCCGGTACTACAGGTGTTCCCAAAGGGGTAATGCTCAGTCATGTTAATATTGTTTCTAATGTAATCTCGGCTACAAAAAAGTTCCCTTTTGAAGAAAGAAACCAAACTGCATTGAGTTTTCTGCCACTCTGCCATATTTTTGAAAGAACTTTTATCTACGGTTATCTATACAATAACATTTCGGTATATTTTGCTGAATCATTAGATACTATAAGTGAAAATTTGAAAGAAGTAAAACCAAATTTTATGACTGCAGTTCCAAGACTTCTTGAAAAAGTTTATGATAAAATATATTCTAAAGGAAATGATCTGAAAGGATTAAAAAAAACGTTGTTTTTTTGGGCCGTTAAGGTAGGTCTAAAATATGATCCAAACCATAAATCAGACTTCATCTACAACATGAAGCATTGGATCGCTAATAAACTTATTCTATCAAAATGGAAAATGGCATTGGGAGGAAATTTGAAAATCATATGCTCAGGAAGTGCTCCACTTCAGGCCAGATTAGCTAGAGTTTTTTCAGCTGCTGGAATGACTATTGTTGAGGCATACGGTTTGACAGAGACCTCTCCGGCAATTTCTATAAATGATTTAAGAAATGGTGGTTTAAAAATAGGAACGGTAGGGAAAATAATTGAAGGTGTTGAGGTTAAAATAGCCGCCGATGGAGAAATTCTGTGCAAAGGTCCAAATATAATGAAAGGGTACTTCAAAGATCCTGAACAAACCAGCAAAGTAATGAAAGGAGATTATTTTAAAACAGGGGATATTGGAACCATCGACGAGGACGGCTTTCTTAAAATAACTGATCGTAAAAAACAGATGTTCAAGACCTCTGGAGGAAAATATATTGCACCTCAGGTAATAGAAAACGAATTAAAACAATCGCTTTTGATTGAACAGATTATAGTTATAGGTGAGGGAAAAAAAATGACTTCAGCACTTATTCAACCCTCTTTTGATCTAGCCAAAATTTGGCTTGAAAAGCAAGGCATTTCATGTAAAAAAGACATGGAGTCAATCTGTAAAAATGAAAACTTATTTAATAAAATCAATGCTGAAATCAGATTGCATGATGAGAAGTTTGGAAAGTGGGAGCAAGTAAAAAAAATTCGATTAACACCTGTAAAATGGTCGATCGAGGGAGGACACCTTACTCCTACCATGAAGGTAAAGCGAAAAATGGTTATGAAAAAATTTCAGTATCTAATTGATGAAATCTACTCTTAAACTTTTTTCCTTATTTTATTATGCATGCATAATATGTATTTAATATATTTGTTAAGATTAAATAAATGAATGAAAAAAAAAACAATTGATGCCTCATTACGCTCTACTTGGAATGCCGTGAGTAAGATGTATAATAGAGAAGCTTCCAAGTTTGATTCAACTATGGCGATGGGATTTGCACTTTTAAACATTGAACCTGAGGGAACACCTTCCAGCTCTTTAGGCCCTAAATTAGGAATTGAGTCCACCAGTTTGTCTCGTTTACTGAAAAGCATGGAGGAAAAAAAAATGATTACACGCTCACCCAATCCCTCAGATGGTAGAAGCGTTCTTATTTTCTTAACTCCATTCGGAAAAGAAAAAAGAGATGATTCACGATCAGTGGTCTTAAGTTTTAATCATAAGATAGAGGAGAAATTATCAGAAATACAAATCAAACATTTTTTTGACGTAATAGATTGCATTGCAAAAGAGAGTTCAAGTTTTGAACATTTCTTAATCAATTAAATCCATAATAAACATGGACCTTGAATCAAAAACATTAATTAAAGGGGGTGAGTTCATAATCAAGCAAACACGACCTGAAAACATTTTTACTCCAGAGGATTTCTCAGAGGAGCAAATTATGATGAAAGAAAGTGTTCAAGAATTTATTGATCGTGAGATCTGGCCTAATAAAGAACGTTTTGAAAAAAAGGATTACGAATTTACAAAACTGTGTATGCAAAAGGCTGGAGAACTTGGTTATCTAGGAGTCTCCATTCCTGAATGTTATGGAGGAATGGGCATGGGTTTTGTGTCCACAATGTTGGTTTGTGATTACATCTCAGGCGCAACTGGATCTTTTTCGACTGCTTTTGGAGCCCATACAGGTATTGGAACAATGCCAATCGTGCTTTATGGAAATGAGGAACAGAAACAAAAGTATGTTCCTAAACTAGCTAGTGGTGAGTGGTTTGGTGCCTATTGCCTCACAGAACCTGGTGCAGGATCTGATGCCAATTCTGGAAAAACGAAAGCTGTCCTCTCCGAAGATGGAAGTCATTACTTGATTTCAGGTCAAAAAATGTGGATTTCCAATGCAGGATTTGCAAATTTGTTTATCGTTTTTGCTAGGATCGATGATGACAAAAATATTACAGCATTTATTGTCCCCAATGACCAAGAAAATGGAATCACAATGGGAGATGAAGAAAACAAATTGGGTATTCACGCTTCCTCAACACGTCAAGTTTTTTTTAACGAAACAAAAGTAAATATTGATCATATTCTGGCAGAAAGAGGACAAGGTTTTAAAATTGCCATGAATGCTCTTAATGTTGGTCGTATCAAATTAGGTGTTGCCTGTTTAGAAGCTCAAAGAAGGGTAATTAGTAATGCTGTTAAGTATGCCAACGAAAGGGTTCAATTCAAAACACCAATTGCTCAATTTGGAGCGATTAAGGAAAAAATAGCAAGAATGGCTACTTCATGCTATGCGGGAGAATCTGCTAATTATCGTGCTGCACATGATATTGAATTAAAAATTAAAAGTCTTCAAGAGGAAGGATTAAATCACCAAAAGGCAGAACTGAAAGGTGTGGAGGAGTTTGCAATTGAATGTTCCATGATCAAAGTACGAACCTCTGAGGATATTCAAAATTGTTCTGATGATGGTATACAAATATATGGAGGGATGGGCTTTTCAGCTGACACTCCTATGGAATCAGCATGGAGAGATGCAAGAATTGGTCGAATTTATGAAGGGACTAATGAGATCAATAGAATGCTTAGTATTGGCATGTTAGTCAAAAAATCTATAAAAGGTGAGTTGGATTTGATGAGTGCTGTCATGCAAGTGGGTAGTAAAATGGAATCGGAAATAGTTGGGGATGAAATCAGTGATGGTGGACCTCTTAATGTAGAATTACAAAAAATAAATAAGTTGAAGAAAGTATTCTTGATAATTGCAGGAACTTCATTTCAAAAACATGGACAAGAACTCAATAAAAATCAACAAATTTTATTGGGGTTGTCAGACATGATGATTGAAATTTATTTTGCAGAATCTTCAACTTTAAGAACTATTAAAAACTTAAACAGAGGGTTAAAAATGACTCACCAAATTGACATGACTAAACTTTACGTTTTCAATGCCACAGAAATAGTGATAAACAGGTCAAAAGAAATAATTGGAAATATTTCTGAGGGTAAGGTAAAGGTTGATTTACTTAAGAGCGTGAATAATCTTTGTCGATACGAAGATTTACCGAATGTAATCGCTCTAAAAAATCGTATTGCTGACAAGATTATAAAGGAAAATAAATATTGTTTTTAAATATTAGTATTTTCTATTTTTTTGAAAAGATCATAATATTCTTTTCTTTTAAATCTTTCAATTCAAGATATTTATTGTCATTTGTCATTCCAAAAACAAAGATGTTTTTGAAGAGAATTTGACCATTCATAATTGCACCAGACTTTAATTTTATCGTGTCATTATTTATTAGAATCCTATATTTTGGTTCAAATTGGCTAAAGGGATAGCTTTTTAGATGAAAAAGCATTTTTTTTGTATCGATGTTTAAAATCTTAAAATTAAAGTTTGTGGAATCTACAGAGAAAAATGTTTTTTTTTGATTTTTATCTAAAATTCCGATTTTACTGAGTTCCCAATCACCTTCTAAATAATCTTCATTTTTGTTAACAAAATTCAGAGTTGAACTTGAATTACATGAATTAAAAACTATTAAAGTTAATACTAGAATTGAAAAAATACTTTTTAACACAACTTTCAAATTTATTTTAATAAATCACCCTTAATATTAAATCTTTTTATAGAATTTATAATTACACCAGATTTGTATTTAATTTCACTTTTAACATTACCATTTTGATAATAATCTGACCAAACACCATCCCTGTTTCCAAAACTATCAAATGAAATTTTCTTTCGAAGATTTGAGTTAGAATAAAAAAACAGACATTCTCCAGTTAGAACTCCTAAATTCAGAAAAGAAGACTCTTTAATAACACCATTTCTCCAATATAATTTCCTATACCCATCCATAAGTCCTATTGAGTATTTTGTACTTTCTTTAATTTTTTTATTATCATAATATGAAATAAATTCTCCATTTAATTTACCATTTAAATAATTTGATTCAATTTTTCTATTACCATTTGAATAAAACTCTAGATAATCTCCGTTAAGGATTCCATTCTTTACATCAAAAACGATTCTTTCTCCTCCATCTTGATCCATTTTTTTTATTTTACCATCAAAAAGTTTACCATTAAAATAAAAACTTGAATCTCTTGATGTTCTGATTATTTCAATTTGATCATAATCCACCCAATTAGTCTTTTTTTTACAAGAAAATTGAAAAGTCATAAAGAAAAGTAAGATGATTATTGGATGTTTAGAATAACTTGGCCAAAGGTTCATTGGTTAAGGAAAAGTATTTTTGGTAAATTTATAAATTAAAAAATGATCTCAAAATATTAATTTCTTTACAATATTTAAATTAATATGACGTTATTGGGGTAAAGTAATATTTATCTGTGGGGGTATATAAAAAACTTTATAAATTTTATTTTTGTTTTTTTGTCCTATTCTGTTCTTTCAGTTGGGCACAACTTACTGACCTTAATATCGATGAAGTAAGGGTTAATGGAAGTCTTGCCCCTCATGAGGTTTGTCAAGGAGAAGTCCCCGTATTTGAAATCAGGTTCAGGCTAAAGCCAGGTTCTTCCACACTTACACTTTCATCAACAAATACATTAGAATTTACTGCAATAGGCTCTGGAGGTAATACTTTTAGTAAAACTGTTACAAATGTTACCAATACGCTAGATACAGGAAATATTATTACTAGTTCTGGAGGAGAGGCCTATAGATGGCCTATTAGTGGCGCTGATGCTATTAATTTGTCAAATGCTGGTTTAACTAATGTAATTTTTAAGATTTCACTTAATTCTGTAGATTTTTCTGACCCAGATGATCCAGACTCTGCTGTTTCTTCAACGACAACAATTAACGTTAAGGCAAAACCCCCAGCAGTTTCCTTATCTACATCAATTGGAGCTTTCGATGGAGCGAGAAACATTTCTATATGTAGTGGGAATGATTTAGTTGTCCTAGCTGATACCGGTTACACTCATTACGAATTCTTTAGAAGAGTAGATGGTTTAGCAGTCTTTTCATCTCTAGGAGTATCTACCTCATCATCTGCAACAATTAATAATATAAATGCTGCTGGTGAGGACATTAAAGTCAGAACATACAATGGTCTTGAGTGCTATCAGGACTCACTCATTTATACAATTAGTGTATCTCCAACTACGACAGTTTCTTTAAATGATAATTTAACAGGACACACTTCATGTGAAGGAGACAATGTCATATTTTCTGCAATTGGATCTGGAAATTGGTATCAGTTCTTAAGAGTTACCGGGGGAGTTACTTCAACAGTTCAATCTTCTACAAGTGCCAGTTATAGTTCAACTACGTTATCTGATCAAGACACAATTTTTGTTAGAAATTTTACATCATCAATAACAACTTGCTATAGTGAAAAATCTATTTTACTTAGACTCAATACATTTTCTGGAACTAGTTCTATTACAGGAAGTCAAAGTATTTGTGCAAATTCAACACCTACAATTTTAACTGACATCTCAGAATCAACAGCTGACAGGTCTGGTGATGGAGCATCAACAAGTTATTACTGGGAAAAAAATACAGGTACAGGCTGGACGGGTGTTGGAGCTTCTAACTCAGTGAATTACCAACCACCCGCATTAACTCAAACAACGGCTTACAGACGAGTTCTTCAAAGCTCATTTAATGCCAAAGCTTGTCTTAGTAATTCAAATGTAGTTACTGTAACTGTAAATGCTCTCCCGGTGGCTGGATTATCAGGTACTGGTCTCACAAGCTCTACGATTTGTTTTGGAGATAAGCCAGTTTTTACTGCAACTCCATCAAGTGGAGTAAGTTATACTTTTTACGTATCAGGAGCGCCAGTTGAAGCAGGTGCTGTTTCAGGAAATATTTTTAATTCTGCTAGCACCAGTTTAAACCTATTTAATGGAGCAATTATAGGTGTAAAGATTACTAATCCATCTGGATGCTCAGATACTGAATCAATTACATTATTCGTAAATAAAATTAGTGGAAGTGATATAGTTACAACTACAACTGTTAGTTATTGTACAAATGCAGATCCTGCTATAATTACAACTCTTGGAAATTCTTCTCCAGACAATGGGGGTTCAACAGCTTACAAGTGGCAAACAAGAACCTCTACTAGTACATATGTTGACATAGCTATACCCTCTGCAACAGCCCTAAATTATGATCCTCCTCCATTACATGACGGAACTCACTACTTTAGGAGGTTAACAATAAATACCCTTAATACAAAAAGTTGCACAGCTACTCCCTCTAATGAGATAATTATAACGGTTGGTAGTGGATCAGCACCGTCCTTAACGGTTACAATGACTAATACTTCAACTTCAAATACAGTAACTAATAATACAGTATGTGTTGGTGATGGCGTAGATTTCGATGCAACATCCTCAAGTGGCAATGGATATGAGTTTAAGTTAAATGGTGTGGCAATTCAAGGACCAAGTGCGGATGGAACCTTAACAATTAATTCATTTTCAGATGGAGATCTAGTTCTTATAAGAGTATATGAAAATGCTGATGGCACTGGCTGTTTTAGTGATTTTAATGCTCCAATTAGAGTTAATAGCATTTCTGGAAACAATTCTATTAGTAATGGTCCTCAGTCAATTTGCAGTTTAGGAGATCCCGTTGAAATCACAAGTACATCAACTCCATCTCATGATTTGATTGGGGGTTCTGTAGTTTTCAAGTGGCAGCAGAGAGCTCAAGGAAACATTATTTGGTCGGATATATCTGGTGCTAATACTGAGAATTACAACCCACTTAGTGGTCAGCTTACCTCAACAACAGAATTCAGAAGACTTGCTATTGCAAGTTTTAGTTCTATTGAGTGTAGTGGGAATACCTCTCCAACATTTGTGTCTAATATTCATGTCGTTAATGTTGTTCCAAGTTTCACCGCAACACTTACAAGCTCACCTAATCCGGCAGAATTGTGTGGGGGTGAGCCCTTAACAATAACTGCTGCAGCAGTTCCTGGAGCTACTTATGAGTTTTTAGTGAACGATGTTTCCCAAGGAGCAGCAAGTGCTTCAAGAACACTGGTTAAAACACTTACAAATGGTCAGGAGGTAAAAGTAATTGTTACTTCTGGAGCATGCTCAATAACTTCAGATCCTTTAACAGTTATTGTAAACTCTAATCCAGTGCCCACAATTGTAGCACCTGGAGTAACAAATGGCATATTATGTGAAGGATCATTACCAACTATAGAAGGATTGCCAGCAGCTGGAGTGACACACACATTTTACCTAGACGGAATTGAAGCTCCTGCGCTTGCGATGACTGGAAATAAACTTGATTTAAGTCAAGTTACACTTAGTGATGTTACAAGAATTGATTTAAAAGTCACCAGTTTAGTAGATGGATGTAGTGATACAACAACTACAACAAATGGCTCATCATTAATTTTAACACTAAATAAACTCAGTGGATTTAATAATATTAATACAGCTACGGTTAGTTATTGCTCTGGAGCAGATCCTGTAAGTATTAATTCTGCAAATATACCTACCTCATCAGTCGGGGCAACCCTTAATTACTCATGGGAGAAAAGAACACTTCCTGCTACTTGGGCTACAGTTACTGGTGCTAGCAGTAGTAGTTTTAATCCATTAGCCTCAATTGGTGATGGTGTGCATGAGTTCAGAAGACTTATAACTGCTACAGTAAGTTCAGTAAGTTGTTCACCTACAAGCTCAATATATTTTTCTAATACTGTAACTATTACAATTGGTGGTGGAGTTGGATCCTCACCTCCAGTTACTCTTTCATCAAATAATACTCCTACATTAAGTAACATAATCTGCGAGGGAGACGACTTGATTTTCACAGCAACATCAAATTCATCAGCCACATTTTATGAGTTTTTTGTTGCTAATGTATCCCAAGGATTTAAAGCATCCCCAACAAATACTTTTGACACATCAACAGCAAGTGTTTCATTAGTTGACAATACTGAAGTAAGAGTAAGAGTATATACTGGTGTTGATACTGGAACAGGTTGTTTTAATGATGATGTTATTACACTAAGACTAAACTCAATGTCTAATGGTAATATAATTGCTTATACTGGATCAAATCCAATTTGTAATGGAGATAATCCTCCTGCTATTAATGGAACTACTAATCCTATTTCAACTCTGGCAGCTGATGGTGGAACGATAGTTTACGAATGGGAAAGAGATATTGGAGATGGAAGTGGTTTCGTTGGTATATTATCCTCAGATTCACCAAATTATGATCCAACAAATCCAACTGTTACAACAGCATATAGGAGAAAAGCGAGGGCAAGTTTTAGTGGAGATTTATGTGAAAAACCCTCAATTATCCATATTTCAAATATTGTTACAATAACTGTTCAAGCTGGCCCAGCTCCAATAGCTAGCATTAATTCTGGTTTAACATCAAATACAATATGCGCTGGCACAAACTCAATTACACTGGATGCAGGTTTAAGTACTAATGCAAATAGTTATTTGTTTTTTGTTAATGGAAACCCTATTAACTCCCATCCTGCTGCAAACTCAACTTATACCTCTACAGCAACAATTTTGGATGGATTCGTCTATAAAGTTAGAGCATATGCTGGAGGTGGAAGAACTGGATGTTTTGATGAAGCTGAGTTCACAATTAATTTAAATACAGTTTCTGGGACTAATCAAATAGGACCTAACATTCAAAATACATGTAGAGTGTCAGATATACAAATGATAAACCCTCTTCAAACTCCAACTGGTTCTGGAACAATAACCTATAGATGGGAAATTCGTCCTGCAGCTACAGGAAGCTGGAGTGAAATAGCAGGTGCTGAATCTGCTACATTAACACCAACTCTTGATGGAACAAGTTCTGCATATAGAAGATCTTTTAGAAGTGATTTAAATGGACAAACATGTAATTTATATAGTAATGTTGTAACTGTAACTCTTAATGCTGCAACAATTCCAACTGCAGTTTTGGATTCAAATATGCCGTCTCATACTGTTTGTCAATCAGACACCGGACAAATCATATTTGAAGCAGATGCAGATGGAAATGCTACTAGATATGACTTTTATTTTAATGGAAATTTAGTCCAGAGTGATGCTGCTGACCGAACATTTAATAGACCGATTTTAGGGATTATCCATAATGACAGGGTTACTGTAAGACTATATAATGCATCAGGTTGTTATGATGAAGATGAATTATTTGTTCAGGTAAATGGATTATTTGCTGGAACAATTTCAGGATCCACGAGTGTTTGTGAAAATTCTCCTGATGTAGTCTTATTAACAAACGTAGAGGCTGGAAGAATTAATGGTGTGGCAGCTGCTAATGGAGATTATCAGTGGCAATATTCAACTGACGACACTAACTGGTCAGATATTATAGTTAATGGTAATAATGCTACATACGCTGTCCCACCTAATCCATCACCTCCTAATAAATATTACAGAAGACTTGTCAAAAACACCATGAATACTGTCACGTGTACTATTCCGACAGCATCTGTCCTTATTACAGTAACACCATTACCAAGTGCCTCGATAACAAATAACATTACTGGGGCAGCCTCAAGTGTTACAATTTGTGCTACTGACACATCATTAGTTTTTCAAGGTTCAGGTGGTGATTCTTTTGAATTTCTAATCAATGGCAGTGTTCAATATACAACTAACGCTAGTTTAGGACTAAATACTGCAAACTTTGATATCATAAGTGAAAGTGCAACAATTACAAATGGTGATGTTGTAAGTGTCAAGGTCTATAATAAACCGTTAGTTGCTGGAAACCCCGATCCAACTGCCTGTTCCTCAACTTCAATTGAAGTATATGTAGGTATTTTAGGTGAACCTAATGCAACTTTATCAAGTGATAAAGATGTAATTTGCAATGATGAATCATTCATATTAACTGCTACTGCCGGGGGAATTGCAGGTGCGACATATAGGTTTTCAATTAATGATGCACTGCTAAGCACAGTTACAGCTACTGCAACCCAAACCTCTGTTAATTTTTCACCTTCAGCTCCTTTTACATCTTCAATGACTGTGAAAGTAGATATTACAACACCTCAAGGGTGTACTGCTGTTGCAACAATCACTATTTTAGAAAATATAATTACTCCAGGTACAATCACAGGTACTCAAACCATCTGCTCTGGGAGAGCACCAAGTCCAATAATTAGTGCTACCACACCAACAGTTTCCTCAGGTGCTACTGTAACATATCAATGGCATAGCTCTATAGATAATTTTGTCAGTTTCAATTTAATTGGGGTTAACAGTTCTACATATAGTCCTCCAACCCTTCTACAAACAACAAGATATAGAAGAATAGATATTTCAAATTTAAATGGGAAAACCTGCTCTACAACAACAAATGAGATAACAATAACTGTAACTAATGGCCCTGGAGGAAATTTGTTTATGAATAATAGTGGGGTTAATTCCAGTACTGTTACTAGAACAATTTGTGATGGGGATGATCCCACTTTTACTATTGGGGGAGGCTCAGGTCAATCATACCAATGGAGAATAGATGGAATCGTAGAATCAGCAACAAACACTAACACATTTAAGTTATCTGATGTAGGTAAAGTTTTCTCAGGTGTTGATGTAGTTGATGTAATTGTATATGATCTTCCTCTTACTGGTGGTGGTGGAATTGATCCACTAGCATGTCAATCAACAACTCAATCAATCACTGTAACAACTGTAGCTGCTGTAAATCCAGTATTAGTATCTGATGCCACAAACAACACCT
>MDTG01401741.1_pt1 | contig 22306 bp, 17 predicted proteins | sample 811421 | NCBI WGS metagenome assembly MDTG01 (sample SAMN05326645, study PRJNA326480) | marine metagenome | isolation source: seawater | place: Pacific Ocean: South East | collected 2011
GTGTCGGCGGGCCGCAAGCTGCTCCACTACGGCCGCTACCGCCTGCTCCTGCTCCAGGACGGCCGCGTGACGGTCAAGCTCCGCAGCGAGCCGCCCCGCCCCTCACCCCTGAGCGCCACCCTGCGCTGAGCCCGGCGCCGGCTCCTCGGCCCCAGGCTCAGGCTCCGGCGCCGGCTCCTCGGCCCCAGGCTCAGGCTCCGGCGTCGGCTCCGGCTCCGGTCCCGGCTCCGGCTCCGGCTCCGACTCCGACTCCGGTCCCGGCTCCGGCTCCGACTCCGACTCCGGTCCCGGCTCCGGCTCCGGCTCCGGCTCCGACTCCGGCTCCGACTCCTGCTCGAGCCTCGGTCGCGCAAGCGCGCCGATCGGCGCGCCGACCTGGCCTTTGACCGAGCCCTCGCCCTCCGCGGGCTCCTCGACCTCTGCGCCCACGATCCGCACGCTCGTCTCGCGCGGGCGCACCCGGATCTGCAGCGGCAGCGGCGCGCGCCCGCCCCCGCCAGCAGCGCTACCTCCGCCGCTCCCCTCGCCATCCCCCTGCTCGCCGCGCACGCCGTAGAAGAAGAGCACGAGCATGGCGATCGGCACGAACACGGCCTGGGGGAAGTCGTTGCTCAGCCCCGCCAGCGCGATCCCGATCGCGGGCAGGAAGCCAATGCACCCCGCGGCGGCCATGATGTCGTTCTGGTTGGTCGGGACGGCGGCCACGTTGTGCCGGCCCTCGACGGGCAGGTAGACCCGCCCGCAAGAGCAGGCGACCCGCTCGCCGCTGCGCCGATGCCGGAAGCAGAAGGTGTTTCCGCAGGGGCAGCCGAACCAGTCCTGCCAGCTCGCGATCTCGTCTCGACAGTGCGAACAACGTGTGCCGGGGGGGAGCTCGACGCTGCCTTCGCGCATCCGCGCGCCGCAGGAGCAGCAGGTCCAGCGCTGGTTGGCGCGTCCGGCGCCCTGGTGCTCGAACAGGCACTCGCGGTGGTGGGTCGCGCCGCACTCGCTGCAGCGCTCCAGGGGCTCGTGGGTGTCGACCGGCTGACGGCAGAAGGGGCAGCGTTGCTCGCCTTCGCGCTGAGTCACCTTGACGCCGGAGAGGTCTCCCACACCCCGAGTCTACTCGTGTCGCGTCGGCTGCGAGCCGAGCGGACCAGCCAGCTACGCGGGGGTCTTGGCCCGGGGGACGGTCTCGGGGCTGTTGTCGCTCTCGTAGATCCCCTGCTCGAAGAGGGGCTCGAGGGCGGTGCCCGCGTAGGTGATCACGCCGCGCAGGCAGACGCCGATCCGCGCCTGGATCGGGACCTCACCCTGCGGCTCGAAGGTCAGGTGGAAGCTCGGCATCTCGGGCGCGTAGAAGTGCAGGTCGACGGGCCCCGGCGCGGGCATGTTGTGGAACAGGACCAGCGCCAACGCGCGGCCCTGGCCCAGCAGCTTGACCTTGACCAGCAGGCCCCGGGCGCACTCCTCGGCCCACTGGTTGACCGCGACCGGCAGGCTGGTCATGAACACGCTGCCCGAGCGCGACTCCTGCTGGACGCCGCGGACCGAGTAGGTCACGACGGGCTTGGCCTTGCCCTTGAGCCCGACCGGCTTGAGCTTGCAGGCGATCACCCCCTGCTTGGAGCGGTCGAAGCAGGTCTCGGTGATCAGGACCATCCCGCGGCCGGCCTTGGACTCGACGCGCTGGGCGAGGTTCACGTCGTCGCCGATCACGGTGTATTCCATGCGGCGCTCGGTGCCCATGTTGCCCGCGACGAAGCGCCCCGAGTTGAGCCCGATCCCCATGTGGATCGGCCTGCTGCCCTCGGCGTAGAGCTCGCCGTTGAACAGGAAGAGCGCGTTCTGCATCTCGACCGCGGCCGAGACGGCGGCCTGGGCCTCGTTGGGGATCGCGAGCGGCGCGCCCCACACGGCCATGATGCAGTCACCGATGAACTTGTCGACCGAGCCCTGGTACTTGAACACGATGTCGACCATGTACTTCATGTACCGGTTGATCTTCGTGACGACCTCGGTCGCCGTCATCTTCTCGGACATGCTCGTGAAGCCGATGATGTCGGAGAAGAAGACCGTGCCGGTCTTCATGTCGCCGCCCAGCTTGAGGTCGATCTCGCCCGAGGCGACCTGGTCGGCGAGGGCCGGCGAGAAGTAGCGCTGCAGGTTCGCGCGAGCCTCCGCCTCCTTGGCCACGTGCTCGAAGAGGCGCAGGTTCTTGACGAAGATCGCGGCCTGCGCGGCGAGGCCGGCCATCAGGTTCAGGTCGTCGCCGGTGAACTTGTTGCGGTTCTGCGTGTCGAGCTGGATCAGCCCGAACACCTCGTCCCGGTAGAGGAGCGGAGCGCAGGCGATCGAGAGGATGCGCAGGTTCACGATGGACATGCCGCCCGAGAAGCGGTCGTCCTCCATCGCGTTCTGGGAGAGGATCGCCTGCTTCTGCTCGAGCACGAGCCGGGCGATCGTCTTGGAGATCTGGGCCTCGCTCGACTGGTTGGCCCGGGTCTGGACCGCGACCGGCTCCAGGGTCTCGACCGTGCCGCCGACGAGCACGAAGCCGCGGTCGGCCTGCGGGAACACCTCGAGCAGCTTCTCCAGCATGGTGTTGAACATGCTGTCGAGGTCGCTGGCCGAGGCGAGGTCCTGGCTGACCTCGAACAAGAGCTGCAGGCGCCGCTGCAGCGCCTCGACCTTGTTGTCGGTGTCGAGCAAGGACTCGGCGTTGAACACGATGCTCGCGTCGAGCGAGAAGTCCGCGCCGGCCTCGTCCTCGTCGTCCTCGCGCAGGACGATGCCCGTCTTGTGCTCGTCGGGGCGGGTCGCGGGCGCGGTGGGGGTCATGGCGTTGGCGACGCCGCCCACCGGCATCGGGCTCGCGCCGAAGCCAGGCGGGCCGCCGGGCCCGGCGCCCGGGCTCATCCCGAACGCGCCCAGCGAGACCTCTTCGCTCGAGAAGTTGAGCGGAGGAGCGGCCTCGGTGACCTGCTGCGAGTTGTCATGGCTGAAGAGGAGGTTGATCCCGCCGACCGTGATCGTGTCGGCCTCGCTCAGCTCATGCTTGGTGATCTTGAGGTTGTTGACGTAGGTCCCGTTCGACGAGCCGAGGTCCTGGACGTAGGTCTTGGGCCCCATCACGTCGAAGCGGAAGTGACGACGCGACACCCCAGGTGCGAACACCTGAATGGCGTTGCTCGGATCCCGACCGACCAACTCGCCGCCCTTGAGGACGAACGTCTGATTTCGATTGGGACCGTTGAGGATCCGAACCGATGGCATACCACTCCCCCGCGGGCGAAGGGAGGGAATATAGCAGGTCGAAGCGCACTTGGGGTCGACCCCCTGCCAAGGCGGTGGGTGGGTGGGAGACCTCGTCGCCCCCCCGCGGGCCCTTTCGGTGCGCGACCAGGAACTGGTCGTGCGTTTCAGATTCGCACCGCGCTGGGTCGCTGCGTCCAGGCCCGGCCGCCTGACCGCCCCTCGAAGTCCATCAGATGTCGACCCGCCGTCACGTAGCTGTAATGGATTACGAGCTAACGCTTTGATGACGCCGCTCCCAGAGCTGGGATCGGGGGCGATCGGTATGGTTCTCGCTAGAGGTCGACCAACGAAAACCAGCAACTCAAGAAGGAGCGAAGGATGAACAGCTTGTCTTCCGGGACCGGCCGGGTCACTCCTCCCAAGATCGAAGTCGGGTGCCGCTGCGGAAAGAAGTATCGCGTGTCGGCGGAGAAGGCCGGCAAGACGCTGCGCTGCAAGAAGTGCCGCTCGAAGGTCGAGGTGCCGGGCGGCAAGAAGGGCCAGATCTCGATGCGCTCGCGCAAGGCGATCCTGGCCGAGTTCGGCATCGACGCGGACGAGGCCTCCGAGCGCTACGAGGCCAAGAAGACCAAGACCTACACCTGCTCGGCCTGCTCGGCCGAGATCCCCGAGTCCAAGCTCAAGTCCAGCTACGGCGACGAGGGCCTGCGCTGCGGTGACTGCCGCAAGCAAAAGAAGAAGAAGGGCGACTCCGACGAGGGCCTGGGCTCCTGGACCACCGCGCGCAGCACGCCGGAGAAGGCCAAGAAGAAGGCCCTCGGCATGAGCGTCCTGTTCGGCCTCGGCAGCGCTGGCTTCGTGCACACGTTCTTCGGCCCCGCCGCCTGGATCACCGTCTCGGCGGCCCTCGTGTTCGCGGCCTTCGGCGGGCGCACGATCTACAACCACGAGCTGAACTGCTAGCGGAGCCCCCCTTGGAGTGCGTCCCCGCCCAGCCCAGGCCTTAGCCTGGGCTGGCTGCGTCGTGGCCAGACGCCGCCGAGAGGAGCGCCCGTGCTGACCGTCGGAGACCGCCTGCCGAAGTTCGCCCTCGAGGCGCTGCGCGGAGGGCCCCTCGCGGAGATCGAGGAGGAGCCCTTCACCACGATCGCCCAGGACAGCCACCCCGGTCGTTGGCTGGTGCTCGTCTACTACCCCATGGACTTCACCTTCGTGTGCCCGACCGAGCTCGAGAGCTTCGGCCACGCCCTCGACGACTTCGCCGATCGCGACGCGGTGGTCCTCGGTGCGAGCACCGACACCCACTTCGTGCACCTCGGCTGGAGGCGCGCGACCCACGCCCTGGCCGACCTGCCCTTCCCGCTCCTGGCCGACTACAAGCGCGAGCTCGCCGGCGCGCTCGGGATCCTGCACCCGCGCGAGGGCGTCGCCCTGCGAGCGACCCTGATCGTCGACCCCGAGGGCGTGATCCGCTCGCTGAGCGTCAACGACCTCTCGGTCGGCCGAAACGTGGACGAGGTGCTGCGCGTGCTCGACGCGCTCCAGACCGACGAGCTCTGCCCCTGCAACTGGAGCCGCGGGCAGCCGACGCTCGAGGTCGGCGGCGCCGATGTCTGAGGGACCCGAGGACGATCAGCCGACTCAGCTGCGCGGCTTCGTGGTCGAGACCTGGGACCTCGGCCCTCCCCAGGGCGAAGGCGCCGGGAAGGCGCCAGCGAGCCAGCCGGTGGAGCTGCCGCCGCCCACCCTGGCGGGCTACCGGATCGAGGACGAGCTGGGCCAGGGGGCCATGGGCCGGGTCTACCAGGCCCACGACGCCAAGCGCGGCCGCCCCTGCGCGCTCAAGGTCGGCAGCTCGCTCCAGCCCGAGGACGTCGAGCGCTTCGAGATCGAGGTCGAGCTGCAGCGCCAGCTCCACCACCCAGGCGTCCCGCGCGTCCTGGCCAGCGGTCGCCTGGGCGACGGCCGCCCCTACTTCACCCAGACCCTGGTCCGCGGCGCCAAGACGCTGGACAAGGCGGCCGGGGGCACCGACTGGGTCCAGCGGCTGGAGTGGATCGCGCGCGCGGCGGACGCCCTCGCCGTGGCTCATGGCCGCTGCGTCGTCCACGGCGACATCAAGCCGGAGAACCTCCTGATCGATCGCCGCGGGCGGCTCTTCGTGATCGACTGGGGAGTGTCGAGGCTGGCGACCTGCGCCGCCCCGACCCCGGCCGAGCTCAGCCCCGACCTGATCGAGATCCAGGAGCGCCAGAGCGAGTTCGTGCAGGGGACGCTGGCCTACATGCCCTCGGAGCAGCTGCGCGGCCAGCTCACCCAGGCCAGCGACGTCTACGCGCTGGGCGTCGTGCTCTACGAGCTGCTGAGCGGGATCCACCCCCTCAAGCACACCCTCGACGACGCCGACGGAGCGATCCAGGCGATCCTGGGGGGACGTCTGCGCCCCCTCCCGCGCGAGCGGCTGCCCGAGGGCCTGCCGCCCGAGGTCCCTGAGCTGATCGAGCGCTGCCTGCGCCTCGACCCCGGCAAGCGCCCGACCAGCGTCGAGCTGGCCCGGGTCCTGCGGCGCCTGGTCCGCAACGAGCGCCGCACCCGCCGCTTATCCAGGCAATAAGCCAAGTCACACTCGACCCTCGGCCTCAGATCCCTAGAATCGGGCTCGTGATCATCTGGAAGCCCGATCGCCTGCGCTTCACCCTGACTTGGTACGCCCAGCGCTTCTTCATGCTGCCGCTGGTGTGGCTCGTGTTCCGCGTGTTCAACCACGTCAAGGTCGAGGGCCTCGAGAACCTGCGCGAGGTCGAGGGCGAGTCGTTCATCTTCGCCCCCAACCACACCACGGCCTGGGACGGCTGGGTCGGCACGGTGTGGGCGCTCTCGCAGCGCAAGAACCTGGTCAACCGCGAGAGCTACACGGCCGTGTTCGCCGCGCCCGAGAACGTGCCGACCAGGCTCCTGCGGGTGCTCGTCTCGACCCTGGGCGCGATCCCGGTCGACCGCGACCAGGGCGTCGATCAGTTCGCGCTCCAGGACACGGTCCGCCTCTTCGACGAGGGCAAGACCCAAATGGTCCTCACGGTCTACCCCGAGGGCACGCGCTCCAAGAACGGACGCCTGCGCCGCAAGGGCAAGCCTGGGCTGGGCTGGATCCAGTACCGCACCAAGGCGCCCGTCGTGCCGATCTATCACGTGGGCGGCACGCGGATGCCGGGGATCGGCCTCAAGATGAAGATCCGCATCGGCAAGCCCCTGCGCCTCGACCGCTGGCAGGACGAGCCGGACGAGCTCATGACCTGGCGCGGGATCACGGGCGAGGTCATGGACTCGCTGCGCGAGCTCGAGAACGAAGAGCTGGGCCGCGACCCCAACGCGCAGCCCCCGCGCCGCCGCTTCCGCGAGGGGCGCCGCAGCAAGGCGGAGGAGCGCAAGCAGGCCGAGGCCAAGGCCACCCAGCGAGAGCTGGTCGCCTCGAGCTGAGCCGCCCTGCGTGAGCCGTCTTGCGGCCCTCCCTCTACGACGAAGGAACCTGGCATGAGCAGTGAGCTCGAGGCTCAGCTGGGGCGCCTGGCCGAGCGCTCCGACGAGCTGGCCGAGGAGGGCACCCTGCCGCGCGGCGCGCTGCCGGCGCTCTTCCGCGCCCTCGTCGCCGCTCCCGCCGAGGAGGCGGTCGCCGCGCTGCCGGCCTTGGTCGAGCGCCTGGCCGACTGGCCGCTGCTGAAGCCGATCCTCGAGCTCGTCAACGAGCAGGAGCTGGGGGAGCCCTTCTTGGCCGCCGTTCAGGCGAGCGACGGGCGACGCGGCTGGTGCGCCCTCGCCCAAGCCCAAGCCCTGGCCGAGGCCTGCCCCGAGCCCGCCTGGCTGCCCCGCGCCCTGGCGCTCCTGACCGAAGGCGGCGACCCGACCGAGCTGGCGCTGGCGGCTGGCCCCGCCCGCTTCGGCGAGGCGCTCCAGGCCGTCCTGCGCGCGCGCTTGCGCTGTCCGGCCCGGCGCCGCGACCGGACCTCGGCCCGGCTGGCCGAGGGGGCGCTGGCGGCGCTCGTCGCGGTGGCCCCGGACGAGGGCGCGGTCCAGCGCGCCGTGAGCCAGGTCCTCGCGGCCGAGACCCGCCGCGCAGCCAGCGGCGGCGAGCCGACCCTGGCGCTGGCAGCCCTGGACGCGCTGGGCTCGGTCCCGGCGGTCGTACGCTTGCGCCTGCTCGACCCCCTGCTCGAGAACCTCCAGCGCCGCAAGGTGCAGACCCACGCCCGCGAGGTGCTCGAGGCGGCCGAGGCCGAGCTGGGGCTGACCCCCGCCGAGCGCCTGGACCTGCTGGCCCGGGACGGCGGCGCCGACGCCGAGGGCTGGGTCGAGGTCGACCTCGAGGAGGGCGGCGTGGTGCGGGTCGGGATCGACCCGGCGGGCGAGCTGACCCGCGAGGGTCAGGGCGAGTGCCGCGCCGACGAGCGCGCGATCGAGAGCGCCGAGGAGCGTCTGCGGGCCACCTGGGACGAGCTAGCCGCCCGCCTCGAGCAGGCCCTGGCCGAGGACCGCCGCTGGAGCCCCACCCGCTGGCGCGAGGTGTTCGGGGCGGGGCACCCCCTCTGGGAGGACCTCTCGCGGCGCGTGGTGTGGACGCAGGGCGAGCAGCGCTTCGTGCGCGACGAGGCGGGCGACCCGCGCGACCTCTTCGGCGAGCCCTGCTCCCTCGACGAGCAGGAGCCGATCGGCCTGGCCTACCCGCTCGAGCTCGACGGAGACGAGCTCGAGCTGTGGCGCGAACACGCCCGGACCCGCGCCCGCCGCGGGCCCTTTCCGCAGGTCTACCGCGACGTGGCCCCGCCGCCCGAGGACTGGCGCGCGCGCTTCCTCGGCCGCCAGCTGCACAAGAGCGCGGTCGAGGAGAGCGGCTGGGAGGGCGTGCCCCTCCTCGGCGCGGGCCCCTGGGAGCTGGTCAAGGAGGAGGCCGGCGGCGTGCTGCGGCTCGAGGTCGAGCAGGTCGAGATCCAGTTCAAGGCCACGGTCCAGCAGCGCCGCGCCGCGCACCGCCGCGCGCGCGAGGGCGAGAAGGCCGTGGTCAAGCGCCACGCGGAGGCCGCGCCGCGGGTCAAGATCACCGCGCTCGAGGTCGAGGGCGAGCCCGGCCCGCGCTGGGCGCCCGAGCGGATCCGCGAGCTCGAGCGCTTGAGCGACCCCTTGGCAGCTCCGGACACGCTCTGGCTGCGCCAGTGGCAGCAGACCAAGTGGAAGGAGCCCAAGGAGAGCTGGCGCGAGGTCGTGCTCCGCTACCGCGAGGGCTCTCCGGCCTTGCTCGAGGTGCGCAAGGCGCTCCTGGGCGCCTTCGCCGCGCTCGAGGGGCGCGAGCTGCGGATCGAGGACCGCTTCGTGATCACGGGCAACACGGTGATCGAGCTCGGGACCGGCGCCTGCCACGAGGGCCCGCCCAAGGACTACCTGCCCCAGTGGAAGGTCGACGAGCGCTGCGAAGAGGCCGGCGAGCTGGAGCTGCCCTGGCCCTTCCGGCCCGCCAGCGCCCCCGAGACGGTCGAGGTCGTCGAGCGGGTGCTCTTGCTGGCCCGCCACGACGAGGCGGCGGCCGCCGCCGCCTCCGAGGACGACGAGGACGACGAGTAGCGACCCACCCTCCGGAACGCAGACGCGCGCAGGAGAACCTGCGCGCGTCCGAGCTCTGAGGCTGCTTTGGAGGGCGCGAGCCCTCCAGGAGCTAGCGCGTGAGGAACTCGACCACCTGGTTGATGTCGACCGGGAGGGTGCTGTCCTCGCGGTCCGGCAGGCGCAGGACCTTGAACTTCAGCTCGTCGGTCTGGACGGCGAGGAAGTCGGCGACCGCGCGGTCGTTGGCCTCGATCCGCTCGGCGTAGATCTTCTTGAGGTTCTCGCGGTCACGGACCACGACCTCGTCCTCGGCGCGGAGCATCGCGCTGGGCGCCTTGCAGCGCTTGCCGTTGATCAGGAAGTGACCGTGGGCCACGGCCTGACGGGCCTGCGAGCGCGTGTTGCAGAAGCCAGCGCGCCAGATGATGTTGTCGAGGCGACGCTCGCACAGGGCCAGGAGGTTGGCGCCGTTGTTACCCGGCATGCCCTTGGCCTTGTTGAAGAAGCGGCGCAGCTGACGCTCGTTCATGCCGTAGTAGTGACGCAGGGCCTGCTTCTCGATGAGCGCCTGGCCGTAGGGCGTCAGCTTGCGGCGACGCCAGGGGTGCATACCGGGCTTGAAGGGGCGGAGGCGAGCCGCGCGGCTCGCGCCGCTGCTGTCGTAGACGTCGACGCCGAGGCGGCGGTTGATGCGCGCCTTCGGCCCAATGTAGTGAGCCATTCGATTTCCAATCGTTCTTGTCCCGACGCCGTGCTGATAGCTGGCTGGCCGTGCTGATAGCTGGCTGACAGCTGAGAGCGGCGACGCGGGCGGGTCCGGAGCTTCGACCCTTCACCTGCGGACCCGAGCGGGAGAAGGGCATGAAGACTGCCCGGCCGGGGCCGGGAAACGAGCCGCAGAAGCTACTCGGGCCCCGCGCGCCTGTCTACCGTGGATTCATCGCGACAGCTCGCCCGCAGCGGGCCGTATCGGGGGCCATGAGCCTGACCTTCCCCCCCGTCGCCGAGGGCGACCTCGCCGGCCTGATCGAGCTGCTGACCTCCGATCGCTGGCCCTTCCACCTCGACGTGGAGCCGACGCCTGCCAGCGTAGAGGCCAATCTGGCCCACTTTCAGCCGAGCGAAGCGCAGGCGCCCCACTGGATCGAGCTCGCGGACGAGCGGATCGGCCTGGTCGTCCTGCGCGAGCTGGACGACCCCACGCCCGTGTTCGACTTACGCCTCAAGGCCACGCATCGCCGCCGGGGCCTGGGCCGCGCGACCCTGGCGTGGCTGGCCCGCGAGACCTTCGAGGCCCACGGCAAGCACCGCCTGGAGGGGCACACCCGGGCCGACAACCGGCCCATGCAGCGCCTCTTCGCCCGGACCCCTGGCTGGGTCCTGGAGGGCTGCTTCCGGCAAACCTGGCGCGATCGCGAGGCCGGGATCTGGCGCGACGCGCTGGCCTACGGCCTCTTGGCGGAGGACTGGCGCCGCGGCAGCGAGACCCCGCTCAGCCAGCCCCTGGCTGGTTGAGCGGGTCCAAGTCACGTCCGATCGGGGAGAGGGGAACCGGAAGGCGCGCCTGCGCGTTGTAAGGTGAAGGACCCCGGAGGCCCCATGCGCCTGCTCTCTGCCTGCCTCGCGACCCTCTGCCTCTGCGCCAGCCCCGCGCTGGCCGACACGGTCACCCTCCGCGATGGGACCGAGGTCGAGGGACGCGTGATCGAGCGCGACGGGCAGGTCGAGGTCTACGACAAGGGCGAGAAGCGGGTCTTCCCGCGCGAGCAGGTCAAGTCCGTCGAGACCACGCGCCAGGCTTATCGCCGCCTGCTCGCCGCGCTGCAGCCCGACGACCTGCGCGGGCACCTCGACCTCGTCCGCTGGTGCGAGCAGCGCAAGCGGCGCAAGGACGCCAAGGCGGTGCGCGAGCGGATCCTGGTCGCCTTCCCGGATCACGTGCCGACCCGCCAGGCCCTGGGCTACTTCCGTCACGAGGGGCGCTGGATCACGCGCAAGGAATACATGCGCAGCCTGGAGCTGGTCAAGAGCCGCGACGGCCGCAGCTGGGTCAGCGAGGAGAAGCGACGCGAGCAAGAGGCCGCCGCCGCGGCCGCCGCGCAGGAGCCCGAGGTCGAGGCCCTCCTGCGCCAGGTGGCGAGCAAGGGACCCGACGCGGTCCGCCCTCGGCTCGCCGAGTTCCCCGACGCGGCCGTGCTCGAGCCCCTGCGCAAGGCGCTCCGCTTCGGCGACTCCAAGGTCCTGCGTCAGCTCGCCGCCGAGGAGCTGGGCCGCCGCCGCGCCGCCGCGGCCGAGGTCGCCCTCGCGCGCGCCGCCGTGGACGACACCCGCCACGAGGTCCGCGACGCGGCCCTCGGCGCGCTGAACCACGTCGGCTCGACGCGGACCCGCGCCCGCAAGGTGTTCGTGGAGGGCCTCAAGGCCAAGAGCGTGTTCCGGCGCGCCCACGCCGCGGCGGCCCTCGGCGCCTTCAAGACGCCCTGGGCGGTGCCGGTCCTGATCGAGCAGCTGCGCGAGACGACCTCGGGCTTCGGGACGGTCAGCATCTCGATCAAGACCGAGCGGGCCTACATCCGTGACTACGAGCTGACCAGCGGCGGAACCGGGCAGACGGCGGCCGAGGTCGCCAACCCGCAGGTCGGGACCTCCGCCGAGGGCGTCACGCTCGAGGTCAAGGTCGTCCAGTGGTATCGCGAGCGGCTGGTGCGCGTGCTCCAGCGCACGACGGGTCAGACCTTCGGCGCGAGCCCCAAGCGCTGGCAGCGCTGGTGGCGAGAGCAGCAGCGGGACTGAGCTAGCTCGAGACGACGGGCAGCGGGCGCGGGCGGCGCTGCTGGCGCTCGCGGGGGAAGCGGACCATGCGCCCGCGGCCCTCTGGCTCGCCGAGCCGGCGGAAGTAGGGGTGCAGGCGGGCCCGCCAGGAGTAGCCGTAGAACGGCGTGCTGGCGAACTCGAGGTCGAGGTCGTCGACCCCCGCCGCGCGGGCGAGCTCCTGGGCGCGCTCGAGCTCCTCGGGTCGATCGTTCCAGTTGAACACCACGTAGCGCCAGCTGATCCGGGGCTTGCTCAGGCCGCGCGCGTCGCGGAACTCGACCAACTCCTTCATTCGCTGGTAGGCCACGTCGAAGTCGCCGCCCTTCTGGTAGCGGCGGACGGTCTGGGTGTCGACGCCGTCGATCGAGAAGATCACGTCGTCCATGAGCAGGGCTGCTTCGCGCTTGTCGTCGTTGTCGAGCAGGATCCCGTTGGTCGAGCAGTAGATCCGCATCTGCGGGTTGTAGCGGCGGATCAGCTCCAGCTCCTTGCGCACCCGCGGCGACGCGAAGGGCTCACCCAGCTTGAAGAAGCAGAGGCTCTCGACCCCCATGCGCTGGAGCGTCTTGGCGATCTCCTCCAGCTCCTCGAGCGTCAGGCGGCTGCGGCGGCGCGTCCGGCGCAAGGTCTCGCGGCTGCAGCTGGTGCAGGCCAGGTTGCACTTGGCCGTGTTCTCGACCATCACGCCCTTGGGGAAGCTCCACTCGCTGACCCGGCGCTGGGCCTCCTCGGGCTCGACCTCCTTCAGCTCCGGGCAGTAGGCGCAGCGCGAGATCGGCAAGCGACCCGCGGCGAGCTGCTCGCGGAAGCGGGTCGCGGTCTCGCCCCCGAACACCTCCTCGAAGGAGTGCGTGTCGAGGTCGCCCAGCTCCCCCGAGCCGTCCGGGTCGTTGCAGTTGCAGGACACGGTGTGGTCCGCGTTGATCGAGACGTTGTAGGTCGACTCGCCCGAGAGCGCGCTGCAGGCGAAGCGCTTGCCCCTGGCCCGCGCGCCCAGCTCGACCTTGCTCTGCATCAGCCGATAGACGGCCTCGCGGTAGGAGTGGTTCCCCTCGGTCGACTCGTCCACGTCGACCATGCCGAGGGAGACGGCGAGGTCCTCCTCGTCCCGCCGGCGGTTTCGCCTGCGCCCCTTCTGGACCAGCGCTCGCACGCGGTCGGTGCCGCCGCGCAAGAGCGAAGCGGCGAGGCGACGATAGGGAGAACCCGGCATGGCGCTATCGTAGCGAAGCCCGCACGGACCAGCGAGGGATCAAGTCAGTTACGCGCTCGTGCGCCCGTCGTCGAAGAGCGCCTCGAGCTGGCGGCTGAGCTCCTTGGGCTGGAGGTCCACGAGCTCGACGCGGGTGTCGGGCAGGTCCTCGGTCAGCCAGACCAGCCGATAGGCCCCCTCCTGAGCGGGGTCGTCCAGGAGCAGGATCTGGGGATCGAGCTCGTCGAGGAGGTCGAAGCCCTCCTCTCGGCTGCAGGCCGCCACGACCCGATAGCCCCGCTGGGTCAGCTGCTGGGAGAGGGCAGCCCGCAGGCCTTCGTCCTTCTCCACCACCAATACCGTCGTCAACTTCACGATTCCGATCCCTTTCGCGCCCCGATGCGCTGCGCTGAGCACGAGGCTTGCCATGCGCCCCTCGCTGGAGTTGGGACACCCGCGTCTAGAAAGGGTTCGATCTGCGACGGATCCAGGGTTTCGTTCTGGGTCAGCGGCGCCCCTAACTCCTTGCGATCTCGTCCCGGAGGGTGGGTCTAGCCTGCTAAGCTCCGCTCCGTGCTCTTCGACCTGCACTCCCACACGATCGTCTCCGACGGGATCCTGGCGCCCGAACCCCTCGTAGCTGCCGCGGCTCGGGCAGGGATCGACGTGTTCGCGATCACCGATCACGACACGGTGGGCGGCGTCGCGACGGCCCTGGCAGCGGCTGCCGCGCAGGGGGTTCAGCTCGTGCCGGGGATCGAGATCAGCGCTCACCACGGCGAGCGTGAGCTGCACCTCCTGGCCTACTTCGCCCCCGACCAGCTCGGCGCCTGGGAGCGCTTCCAGGCCCAGCGTCGCGAGGCGCGCTGGGAGCGCTTCCGCCAGATCCTGGCCCGCCTCGACGAGCTGGGCGCCTCCCTCGACGAGGCGGCGCTCACGGCCGAGCGCCAGGCCGAGGGGCGAGTGCCCGGGCGGCCGCACGTCGCGCGGGCCCTGGTCGAGGCGGGGCACGTCTCCGACATGGAGGAGGCCTTCCGGCGCTACCTGGGGCGCGAGGCCCCGGCCTACGTGGCGACCCGCGGCCCCAGCGCCGCGGAGGCGATCGCCTTCGTGCGCGAGGTGCCTGGGGTGAGCGTGCTGGCCCACCCGGTCTACGGCGACCTGGACGAGGTGCTCGAGGAGCTGACCGAGCTCGGCCTGGACGGCGTCGAGGCCTTCCACTTCAGCCACGACGAAGACACCGCCGCCCACTTCTCTCGCCGCGCGGGGGAGCTGGGGCTCCTCATGACGGGCGGCTCCGACTACCACGGCGACCCTGAGGACCCAGCCGGCGAGCGCGCCGGCGAGCGCCTCGGTCGGGTCGCCTTGCCTCCGGCCGCGGCCGAGGCCTTCTGCAGCGCCCTTGCCGATCGCACCGGCTGGGCGCCCAAGACCTAGCTAGAGACCCTACGAGGACGACGTGACGATCAAGCTCAAGCTCGACGGAGGCGCGCCCGGGCGCGTCAAGCAGGACGCCTGCGTGCTCCTCCTGGCCGAGAAGCAGAAGGCGCCGGCCTGGGCGGACGAGGCCACCGGCGGGGCCGTCTCGCGCGCGCTGGAGCTCGGTGACTTCAGCGGCAAGGTCAAGCAGCAGCTGACGGTCTACGGCGAGGGCAACCTGACGCGGGTCGTGCTCTCGGGCCTGGGCGACGCCAAGCGGGTCTCTCCCGAGCGCGTGCGGCGGGCCGCGGGTCGTGGGCTGCGGCGGCTGCGCGAGCTCTCGGCGGGCAAGGCCTGCCTGGCCCTGGGCGAGGGCCTGGACCTGGGCGAGGCGACCTGGGTCTCGGCGGCGGTCGAGGGCCTCGTGCTGGCCGACTACGGCTACGTCGAGCTCAAGGGCAAGGACGCGCCGGACAAGAAGAAGGCGCTGACCGTCGCCGTCCACGCGGGGCGCGGCGCCAAGAAGGCCCTCGAGGAGGGCGTGATCGTGGCCGAAGCCCAGAACTTCGCCCGCGACCTCGGCAACCGCCCCGGCAACGTGGGGACGCCGACGCACCTCGCCCAGCAGGCGCAGGCGGCGGGCAAGCGCTACGGCTTCAAGGTCAAGGTGCTCAAGCCGGCCGACTTCAAGCGGCTGAAGATGGGCGGCCTCATGGGCGTGGCCAAGGGCAGCGCGGAGCCGGCCCGCTTCATCGAGATGCACTACAAGCCGCGCGGCGCCAAGAAGAGCGCGGGCAAGCTCTGCCTGGTCGGCAAGGGCCTGACCTTCGACTCGGGCGGGATCTCGCTCAAGCCCGCCGACAAGATGTGGGACATGAAGTTCGACAAGTGCGGCGGGTGCGCGGTGATCGGCGCCATGGCCGCGATCGCGCGCGCCAAGCTGCCGATCGAGGTGATCGGGCTGGTGCCTTCGACCGAGAACATGCCCGGCGCCGCGGCCAACAAGCCAGGCGACGTCCTGACGGCCATGAACGGCAAGACGATCGAGGTGCTCAACACCGACGCCGAGGGCCGGCTGATCCTGGCCGACGCCCTGGCCTACAGCGAGCGCTTCAAGCCGGACGCGATCCTCGACTTCGCCACCCTGACCGGCGCCTGCATGGTCGCTCTGGGCGACGTGCGGGCCGCGGTGATGGGCAACGACGAGGACCTGATCGAGGCCGTGCGCGACGCGGGCGAGGAGTCGGGCGAGCTGGTGTGGCCGATGCCCATGGACGACGAGTACGGCGACCAGGTCAAGAGCGCGGTCGCCGACGTCAAGAACCTGGGCAAGGGCCGCCTGGCGGGCTCGATCGCGGCGGGCTGGTTCCTGCGCAACTTCGTGCCCGAGGGCCCGGCCTGGGCCCACCTGGACATCGCGGGCGTGGCCTGGGACGGGGACGAGTCCAAGGGCTACGTCGCCAAGGGCGCGACCGGCTTCGGCGTCCGCCTGGCCTACCGCTACGCCAAGACCCGGGCGGGGATGTAGCTACTCGCCCTCGTCCTGCTGCCGGCTGAAGTCGAGCAGGATCCCCGTCAGGGTGATCCCCTGCATCGACATTTCGCCGGCCTCGACCTTGGTCTGGAAGCTGAACTGGCCGCGCTGGAGGCCGAGCATGTAGTGCACGACCTCCTGGTCGCGCAGCTCCTCGCCCTTCTCGGCGAACATCGGCGCGCCCTCGTAGACCACGAGCTTGGCCTCGACCCCGAGGTCGTCGAACACGCGCAGGGTGCCGCTCTTCTGGTTGAACTCGATGGTCTGCAAGACCTCGGGCAGCGAGACGCGCTCGAGCCGGCCCGACATGGCCTCGTTGGTCTGGCCGCCGCCGAGCGTCCGCAAGGGGCGAGTGACCTCTTCGCCCATCTCGGACGCGGTGCGGTCGGGGCGCTCGCGGACCGAGATCAGGTAGGGACCGATCTGGATCACGTCGCCGACCTCGAGCTTGCCCTCCCGGATGCGCTCTCCGTTGACCACGGTCCCGTAGGTCGACTTGTCCTCGAGGGTGATCTCGTCACCGAGGACGCGGACCACGGCGTGGGCGCGCGAGACGCTCTCGTGGGGGAGGACGAGGTCCGAGTTGCGGCTGCGCCCCATCACGATCATGGGCCGGTCGTCGGCGAGGGGCACGGGGCGGAAGGGCTCGCAGCAGAGGAAGCCCTTGATGTCCTCGGAGCGGAGTCGGCGGCGGGGCGGCTTGCGGACCGGGGCGTCGTCGTCGCCCGAGAGGGCGATCTGGCCGGCCTCGATCACCGCCTTGACGCCCTTGTCGCGTTCGTCCTTGAGCATCCGCAGCGTCTCGTCGCCGTCCTGGTACTGCGAGAGGTCCTCGATCCGCGCCGGACGCGCCGTCGCCGCCGCCGGAGTCTCGTTCACGGGCCGCCCCGGCGGGGTGGGCTTGATCGCGACCTTGCGCTGCGGGGGCGGCTCCAGCTTCTTCCGCTCGCCCAGCCCGAGGAGGGGACGCAGGGCGTCGATCTCGGCCGCGGGGACCCAGTCCTCCATTCCCTTCGTCCACACCAGGCTGGCCGCGGTCAAGTCGCCGTCGCTGCGCAGCCCGCGCAGGCCCGCGTAGTCGAAGGGGCCGCGCTGCTCGTCGTCGGGGCCGACCAGCACGTAGAGCGAGATCTCGGGGTCCGGTCCCTGAGGGGCTGGCGGAGGGCCGGGCCGCTTGGGACCCGGGCCACGAGGACCCGGCCCACGAGGACCCGGGCCGCGAGGACCCGGCCCACGTCCCCCGCGAGGTCCGGGCCGCTGACCCTGGGGCTTGCCCGGCCCGAAGCGAGCGCCGCACTTGACGCAGCTCTCTTCGCCGGGAGGGCTCTGCAGTTTGCACTTCTGGCAGAAACGGGGCAGCAAGGTCAGCTCCTCTGAATCGGGTTTACCACGGGTCGCCCCTAGTGGTCCGTCAGGCGCGATTCCAGCGGCCCTCGCGCAGGCATCGTCGTCGCTGGCAAGGCGCGAGGCGGGCGCGAAGCGGGCATTCGTAACCAACGAGCAACGCAGCCAACGGCGACGAGGGCAAGCGAGGCCGTTGGAATCGTGCCTGAAGGACCACTAGTTCCCCACTTCGAGATCGAGGTCGAAGCGCTTCGACTTGCCGTAGACGCGCAGGATCACCGCCTCGTCGCGCTGCGCCCGGTAGGAGAGCGCTTCGCTGTCTCCCAGCCCGGCCGAGCGCGCCACTTCGTTGCCCGCCCCGTCGAGGAGCCCGAGGTCGAGCTCTCCGCCCAGCTTGGGGTCGAAGCGCAGGGCGGCCTTCAGCAGCTGCCCCGCGCGCAAGGGCACCGAGTAGTTGACCCGCCCAGCGCAGACCAGGCCGCGGTGCTGGCCGGGCTGGAGCGGGCGCGCCTGCGGGACCTGCTCCCCGTCGACGAGGGCCTCCACGTCGTAGGGCACGGGCTGCTCGGCGTAGGTGTAGACGCGCAGGAAGACCGGCTGATCGACCGGGCTCGTGTAGCTGACCCGCTCCACGTCCTGCTCGGTGCTGGACTCGCTGACCGGCTCGCCGCGCGAGTCGAGCAGCTCGACGTCGACGTCGCCCACCTGGTGCACGAAGCGCACGATCGCCGTGAGCGACTGGTCGCGGCGCAGCCAGAAGCTGTGGAAGCTCTCGTCGGCCACCGAGCGCTGGGTGTAGATCCCCGCGTCGAGCCACTCCGAGGGCTTGCTCGGCGAGAACTGGCCCGCCTTGGTCAGGGGAGCCTGACCCTCGAGGCGCAGGCGCAGGTCGTAGGCCATCCGCTCGCCGCGCAGCCAGAGCCACACGGTCTGCTCGCGCTCGAAGCGACGGGTCAGCGAGCCGTAGCCGTGCACGTAGGTGTTCTCGAGGGTCGTGAACCACGACGCGCCTGCGGGGCCGCCGCGGATCTTGCGGGGCCGCCGCGGGCCGTTGGTCTGGCCGGGGAGCGTCAGCCCGTAGAGCTCGCACTGGAGGTAGTTGTAGCCCTCCCCCGAGGTCGTGATGTCGACCGTCAGCTGCTGTCCGTTGGCGACCTCGATCCGGTAGAGGTCGTCTCCGCTGCCCTTGATCTGGGGGTAGGAGCCAGGCGGCAGGGACCGCCCCGGCATCCCAGGGGTGACCTTGAGCTGAAGGTCATACTTCCCGCGCCCCCGCACGTGGATCAGCGCCGTCTGCGGATCCTCCGAGTAGTAGACCCGCCGCTGCAGGTTCCCAGCGAGGTCCAGGTTGCGGCCGAAGGGGCTGACTCCTTGCTTGGCCTTGAGGCTGAGCGCGAGGTTGCCGTTGTCGACCTGGCACTCGAGGGTGCTCTTGGCGGGGATATCGACGCGATACCAGTCGTCTCCGTCGCACTTCAGCTTGGGGTAGCGACCAGGGGTCAGCACGACGGCCTGCTCGCGCGTGTCGTTCGGCTCGAGCTCGCGGATCAGGGTCGGCACGAAGGTCCCGCTGGCGCGGGCGAGCTCCTCGTCGTATTCGCCCTTGCTCAGCTCGAGGCCGTAGTCGCCTTGACCCACGACCTCGATCCAGGCGCGCCGCGGGAGCGGGCCCGCCGGGAGCTGGCCCTGCTTGGGCGTGCCCTTGACGGTCGGAGTCTGACTCGCCTCTTCGTGGACGATCAAGCTCAGGCCCTCGGCCGCGTCGATCAGGCGCGCCTCCAGCGGGTGCCAGGCGGGGACCACGACCTCGAACCAGTCCCGCCCGTCGCAGGTGAGGGCCTCGACGCGCTGCGAGTGGTTGATCGGGATCGCCTCGCCGCGCTCGTCGTTGGGCTCGAAGCGCTGGCGGGGGTCGACCGCCGCGGCGGTCAGGGTGTAGGGCACGCTCAACGCGCCGTAGCAGCGGAGCAGCACGGTCTCGCCCGTGAGCCCCTCCGGCACGTAGAGCAGGTAGGAGAACTTGTCGCCGCTGGTCTTCAGCTCGACGCCGTTCAAGCGGTGCAGCGAGAGGCCGCCCTCTTGAGGCGAGTTGTCGATCTTGATCGAGAGGGCCTGCCCGGCCGGAATCTCGACCCGGAACCAGTCCACGTCCTGGGCGCTGAGGATCAGCCCAGGGTGGACGCCGAGCCCGAGGGGCTTGGCCTCGGCCACCGTCTCGTTGGGCTCGAAGGGGTCGCCGCCCCCGTAGGAGGCGCGGATCTTGCTCGGCGCCCCCGCCAGCAACGCCAGCACGACCGCCGCGACCGGGAGCAGCCCCGGCACGAGGTGGAGCACCGGGATCCCCCGCCAGCCGCCCACGGGGGAGGGCGCGGGAGCGGGCTGCTCCTCGCTCGCTTCCTCCTCGGCAGAGTGCGGGGTCACGTCCCCGCTCGGCCCGCTCGCCTCCCCCGCGATCCGCAGGGTGGCGCGCTCTCCGCTCGAGCTGAGGGGCGGCACGACGACCGGCGCCCCCGGCTCGGCGTCGGCGGGCGCCGCGACCGCCCCGCTCTCGGTGCTCGACTCAGCGACCCGCTCGGCCTCGGCTGGACCCGACTCGGCCTCGGCGGCGGTCTCGGCCTCGGCGGCGGTCTCGGTCTCGGCGGCGGTCTCGGTCTCGGTCTCGGTCTCGTCGGACTCGGACTCGGACTCGGACTCGGTCTCCTCGGTCTCGGACTCGGTCTCGTCGGTCTCGTCGGACTCGGACTCGGACTCGGTCTCGTCGGTCTCGGTCTCGGTCTCGGACTCGGACTCGGACTCGGTCTCGGACTCGGACTCGGACTCGGTCTCGGTCTCGGTCTCGGTCTCGGTCTCGGTCTCGTCGGTCTCGGTCTCGGATTCGGACTCGGGCTCAGGCTCCGCGAGCAGACCCCTGGGAACCGCAGCCCCCGACTCCTCCGCCAACGCCCGGACGTGGCGCGCCGTCTCCGCCTCGCTCAACCCCAGGCGGACCCCTTCGCAGATCATGCTGTCGAAGAGGCTAGGGGTGACGTGGCCGATTTGCAGCAGGGGCGCGACGTAGTCACGCAGCTCGCTCGGGACCTCGGAGGGCTCGCTCATTGCGCCGTCAGGTTATCCCCGACCAGCACCTCCGTGGGGCGATTTCAAACGGCCTCTGGCCGCTTTCGCACCAGCACGTCCTCGATCACCATGAACTCCAGCCCGGAGCCGAAGAACATCGCGACCGCGTCCTCGGGGCTGCACACCATGGGCTCCCCGCGGCGGTTGAGCGAGGTGTTGATCACGACCGGCAGCCCGCTCTTGGCCTCGAAGCGCTTCAGCAGCTCGTAGAAGGCCGGCGCCCGGTCCGCGCGAACCAGCTGGGGACGAGCGCTCCCGTCCACGTGCACCACCTCGGGGATCTTCTCGCGCCACTCGGGGCGCACCCCGAAGGAGAAGGTCATGAAGGGCGAGTCGTGCTCGTTGTCGAACACCTCGCTGGCCCGCTCGGCCAGGATCGAGGGGCAGAAGGGCCGCCAGTTCTCACGGAACTTGATCCGCGAGTTGATCTCGTCGGCGGTGCCCTTGATCCCGGGGTTGCCCAGGATGCTCCGCTGCCCCAAGGCGCGCGGACCGAACTCCATCCGCCCCTGGAACCAGGACACGATGTGCCCCGCCGCCAGCAGCTCGGCCGCCGTGTCGGCGGGGTCGCTCACGACCTCGTAGGGGATCTTGTAGCGCTCGAGCACCTCGCGCACGGCGGCGCCGTCGTAGGAGGGGCCGAGGGCGACGCTCTGCATCGGCTTGACGCGGACCCCGCGCCGCTCGGAGACGAAGGTCGCCGCGCCGAGCGCGATCCCGGCGTCGCTCGAGGCAGGCTGCACCCAGAGCTGCTTGATCGCGGGGTGCTCGATCAGCTTGCGATTGAGCCGCACGTTGAGGGCCACCCCGCCGGCGAAGGCCAAGCGCCCCTCGTGGCGCTCGAGCACCTCGAGCAGGTGGCGATCCACCAGGCCCAGGACCGTGTCCTCGAGCAGCTTCTGGGTCGCCGCCGCGATGTGGATGTAGGGCTCGGAGAGGCCGTCCCCCTGACGCGGGGGGCCGAGCTCGTCGACCATCGCGCGGGCGAAGTGCTTGTCGCCGTGGCGGTTCTTGCGAGCCACCCACACCCGCTCGTCGTCGCAGCGGAAGCCGGTCTCGGTCAGCTGGACCATGCGGCTGAGGTCGACCTTGCTCGGGTCCCCGAAGGGCGCCATGCCCATCACCTTGTACTCGCCGTTCATGGAGCGGAAGCCGAGATACTCGGTCATGGTCGAGTAGAAGAGCCCGAGCGAGTCCGGCTTGAGCACCTCGCGGTGCTTCTTGATCGTGCGGTCCGCGAGCCCCTCGCCGAGCAGGGTCGAGGTCACCTCGCCCTCGCCGTCGGCGGTCAGCAGCGCGCAGGAGGGGAAGCCCGAGCAGTGGAAGGCCGAGCTGGCGTGCGCGAGGTGGTGCTCGACGAACTCGGTCTCGATCGCGTTGGGATCGATCCCCAGCTCACGCAGGGTCGCGTGCAGCGCCCCCACCCGACGGCGCTGGAGCCGCTTGAGCTTGGTGAAGGCGCGCAGGGCCTTGCTGGGCGCCTTGGGGAAGGCGCGCTTGGCGTATTCCCAGCGCTTCTCGTGGAGGATGTCCGCCGACCAGGGGTAGGCGATCAGGTCGAGGTCCTTGGCCTCGATCCCGGCTTGGGCCAGGCAGAAGCGGGCCGCGTGGACCGGGTTCTGCCCGAAGGCGTGCTTGTCGCGCGTAAAGCGCTCTTCCTCCGCCGCTGCCACGACCTCGCCGTCGATGAGGAGGGCGGCTGAGGGGTCATGAAAGGAGGAGCAACCAATCCCGAGGATCTTCACGAGGTCGTACTTATCACATGGGTGCTCGGGGCGCGCTGGTAAGTGGTTCGATTTGGGGTGGGGTCGGGGTTGGGGTGGGGTTGGGGTGGGTGCGGGGTTGGGTTGGTGGCTTGGCTGTCGCTGGGTCGAGGGCGCCCTGAGAAGGGGAGCGTCGACTGGGGGGGATGGGTGTTGTGAGAGCGGCGCTCGTGGGGCGGGCTGTCGCTGGATCGAGAGCGCCCTGAGAAGGGGAGCATCGACTTGGGGGGGATGGGTGTTGTGAGAGCGGCGCTCGTGGGGCGGGCTGTCGCTGGATCGAGAGCGCCCTGA
>MDTG01424950.1_pt1 | contig 22306 bp, 14 predicted proteins | sample 811421 | NCBI WGS metagenome assembly MDTG01 (sample SAMN05326645, study PRJNA326480) | marine metagenome | isolation source: seawater | place: Pacific Ocean: South East | collected 2011
CGCACCTGGCCGCCGCGGCGCTGGTCGAGGCCAGCGGCGAGACGCTGCTGGACCTGGCCCGCGACTGGCTGGGCGATCCGCTGGACATCAGGGTCCAGGACTGGATGCGCGACCCGCAGGGCGTCCACTTCGGCGGAAACGAAATGCACTTGACCCCGCGGGCGGTGGCGCGCATCGGCGAACTCTATCGGCTGGGCGGCGAGATCGACGGCCGGCGCGTGGTGTCGGAGGAATGGATAGAGCAGTCGTGGACGCCGCGCGGGAGGTCGCCGTGGAGCGGCGATCTCTACGGCTACGGCTGGTTCATCACCGAGATCGCCGGCACGCGCGCCTACTACGGCCGCGGCTACGGCGGCCAGATGCTGTACGTGGTGCCGTCGGCGGCGTTGACGGTGGTGATCACCTCGCGGTCGGTGCCGCCTTCGGAAGGCGGCCGCTACGTGCGTCGCCTGCACCGGCTGGTGGCCGGACTGATCGAAACGGCGACCGGCTGAGCGACCCGACACCCCCGCAGCCGCGGGTGTCGCGAACGTGGGTTCAAAGCGACGCGACGATGCCGGCGTGGCAGTCGGCGCACAAGCCGTGGGTGATGCGCGGGGTTCGTTCGCGCCGGTCCAGGTGCAGGCGCCCAATGGCCGCCTCGATCTCGACCCACTCTGCATCGTTCACGGCAATCCGCTTGCACATGCTGCAGGCCTTCAGGAATTCATCCCGGTCGCTTTGCTCGTCGGCCTGCAGCAGCGGCACCGGTCGACGCCGCTCGGTCATGAGTATCCGGCTTTCGAAGTCGACCGCGCCGTCGTCTCCGGGTGAGATCCTCAGTTCGCAGAACCGCCGCTGGGTCGGCGAATCGCAGCGGAACCGGAAAGCGATCGGTCGATTCGAGCCGCGCACGCCGTCGAGTACCAGCGCATAGAGCGAGCGCGTGTCGTCGTCGGCGATGAACTCGTCGAGCGCGCGACCGACGACCTCGGCGGCGGATACCGAGTCCGCGCCCGCGTTTTCGGCCGAGAATCGGTCCCAGTTACCGCTTACTGAAACGAGGATATTGTCGCGGTCGATGCGGTAGTTGTAGCTTTCGGGCATTGCTTTCAATGGGGCGATTCGCGAATCCGAACAGGGGCCGGAATCCAATGATGCATCCTGCCTTCATATTTGGTCTGATTCAGATCAATTTCAACCGCTGTCGAGTTCCCCGGATTCGGTGGAACGGATTGCGCCCGGCTTATACTGGGCGCTCTTTCCGATCTCCGATGCAAGCCCATGGCCCGAAAATCCCTGATGCGACGTGGACGCGGCGGCGGGCAGACCGCCGCGCCCGATGACGACGAGGTCGATACCGGTCCCAGCAAGACCGCGCTCAAGGCCGAGGATCACGCGCGCCAGGAACTCGGCGTGGCGCTGTCGGAGCTGCCCGCCGGCCGGCTGGCCGCGCTCGAGATGCCCGATGATCTGCGCCAGGCGATCCGCGACTACCAGTCCATCCGCGCCCACGGCGCGAAGAAGCGCCAGCGCAAGTTCCTTGGGCGTCTTCTGCGCAACCTGGATGTCGAGCCGTTCGAAAAAGTGATCGAGGAATTCCGCACCGGCAACCGGGCCGAGGCGCGCGCACTGCACCAGGTGGAGCGCTGGCGCGACGAGCTGATCGCCGACGACGAGGCCGTCACCCGCTGGATGACCGAGCACCCGGACACCGACGCCCAGCACTTCAGGAGTCTCGTCAGGGCCGCGCGCAAGCACGACGCCGCCACCACGGTGTCGGAACGCCACGGCAGGGCGTATCGCGAACTGTTCAAGTACATTCGCGAGCACCTGGCCGCAGAGACCGGCTGATGCCCGAGCTTCAACGCGTGCCGCTGACGCTGGGCGTGACCGGGCACCGCGACCTGCTCGGCGAAGAGATCCCCGCGATCGAATCCCGCCTGCGCGAGTTGTTCGACCAGCTCGCCGGGCGCTACCCGGACACCCCGCTGCGGCTTCTGACCCCGCTGGCCGAGGGCGGCGACCGTATCGCGGCCCGGGTCGCGCGCAAGCGCGGCATCGAGCTGCTGGTGCCGCTGCCGATGCCTGCGTCCGAATACGAAAGCGACTTCGCCGACGAGGCTTCGCGCCTGGAGTTCCGCGAGTTTCTCGCCGACGCGACCGTGGTCGACGTCCGCGCCGCGCGCAGAAGCCTGGAAGGCGACCGCGACCAGGCCTACGCGCAAGTGGGCATCTACAGTTCGGACCACTGCCAGATCATGATCGCGATCTGGGACGGCAAGCCGGCCAGGCTGGGCGGCGGCACCGCCGACGTGGTCGAGTATCACCAGTTCGGCGACATGGACGGCCTTGGATTGGAGCTTACCGGCCGTCGCGGGCTGGCCAAGGACGATACCGACCTGGTCTACCACGTGGTGTGCTCGCGCGAACGCGACGACGGCGCGCCGGCCGAGGGCCTGAAGCCGGGCACCGCGCGCTGGTTGGTGGCCAATCCCGAGCGCGTCGAGATCGACGGTCCCCCTGCCAACCTGGACCGGATGCTCGCACGCACCGGCGAGTTCAACCGCGACGTCGCCAGGGTCGTACGCAAATCCCGGGCGTCCAGCGCGCTCTCGAGCGAGCGGATCGCGGCGGTGCTGCCGGGCTGGACCGAGAAGCTGGCCGGTCAGCCGGACCTGGCGCGCACGGCCGAAACATTCGCCGTGGCCGATCTCCTGGCCACGCGCTACGCTCGGCGCTACCGCATCGCGCTGCGCGTGCTCTACATCCTGGCGGCGCTGATGGGCATCGCGTTCATCGCCTACGCCGACCTCGACCGCTCCTCCATGATCGCCGCCTACCTGGGGCTGTTCTTCCTCGGTTTCGTCGTGTACCGGCTTGCCTCGGGGCTTCAGTGGCACCGCAAGTTTCTCGATTACCGCGCGCTGGCCGAGGGTCTCAGGGTGCAGTTCTACTGGCGGCTGGCCGGGGTCTCGGGTCAGTTGCGCAACGACTTTGCCTACGACAACTTCCTGCAGAAGCAGGACGTCGAGATCGGCTGGATCCGCAACGTGATGCGCTTTGCCGGTGCGCCGGAAGATCGCCTCGCCCGGCGCAAGGCCGATCTCGACGGGGTGATCGAGCACTGGATCGGCGAGCCGGGCGGCAGCGGTCAGCTGGGCTACTTCGAGGCCCGCTGCAGCAAGCATCGCCGCCACGTGGCCCAGACCGATCGGTTGGTGGCCGTCACGTTGTGGGTGGGCATCGCGATCACCGTGGTGCTGGCGCTGGGCCAGTATCGCCTGGACGACATGCTGGTCACCGGCATGGTGGCCGCGATGGGGATTCTTCCGCTGCTGGCCGCGGTGCGCGAGGCATATGCGCACAAGGTGGCGGAAAAGGAACTGCTCAAGCAATACACCTTCATGCTCGACATTTACCGCATGGCCCGGTTCCGGTTGTCGCGCTGCACGACCGTCGACCAGAAGCGCGAGTTGCTGCGCGCGCTCGGCGAGGCCGCGCTGGACGAGCACGCCGAGTGGATCCTGGTGCACCGCGAACGCCCGCTGGAGCCCGGCAAGCTTTGACGTGCCATTCCGTTGGCGTAACATGAATCCGCACTGATATCGGGGTCCGGCCAGTCGTCCGGGGTCCGCATTCGAACGGGGAGGGAGACGTGTCGAGACAGTCTTTAGAAGCGGGCGCGCTTCGCGGCCGTTGTGTCGGGGCATTGCTGTGCTTGTGGCTGGCGGCTTCGGCCGCGATCCCGTCGTGGGCCCAGGGCGAGTCCGGCCCCGGCTCGGTTCGCGAACAGCTCGAACGCGCCCGCACCATCAGCTATACCGATCACTGGCAGAAAGCCCAGGCGATCCTCGACGAGCTGGCGCCGCGGCTCGACGAATTCGACTTGCGTGACTTCGCCTCGTTCCACCTCCAGGAGGCCCGTCACCTGGTCCTTGACGACCGTTCCCCCGAGGCGCTGGAACGGCTGAGGATGTTGCTCGACAAGCCCCTGGAAGACGACCAGCGGCTGCGGGCGCTGCAGCTCGCGGCCCACGCCGGAGTGGTGCTGCGCGACTACGAGACCGCGTTCGACAAGCTGATGGCCGCGCTGGAGATCGAGCCCCGCGTCGACGACCCCGTGGCCGGCATTTCGACATTCAACATGGCCACCCACCTGTTCGGCCGGGTAGGGCAGCACGAGCGGGCCATCGATTACGGGAAGGAAGCGGTCAGCCGAGCGCTTCGGGCCGCCGACACCAGCCAGGAATGCACCGCCCGCCAGCGGATTGCGTCGGTCTACGCCTGGGCCGAGCAGCCCGAAGAATCCGAGGCGCAGTATCGGCTCGGCATCGACGCCTGCAGGTCGGCCGGCAACGAGCTGTTCGTCGGTGCGCTGCAGGCCGGGCTGGCCGACCTGGTGCGAAGCCAGGGCCGGCTCGCCGAAGCGAAGACACTGGCCGAGTCCGCCATTGCGACGATGGAAGAAGCCGCCTACCCGCTGGGCGTATACGAAGCGCGCCTGGTACTGGCGGCAACGGTCCACGACCTGGGGTTGATCGACCCCGAAGCGCGGGCAGGCTTCGAGGAGATCGCCGATTATTTCAGGACCAACGGCCTCTGGGACCAGGTCGCCCGGATCGAACTGTTGCAGGCCCGTGTCGCCGAGGAGCACGGCGAATCGGACAGCGCGGCCGAACACTACCGTCATCACATCGAGGCCCGTGACCAGTTCATCGACCGCGACCGCGCCATGCGCCTGGCCTACCTGGAACTCGAGTTCGACACGCGCTTCAAGGAACGCCAGATCGACCTGCTCGAGGAGAACGCACGGCTGGCGCAGGTCGAGGCCACGACGGCGAACGAGCAGCGCCGGCTTCGAACCATCATCCTGCTGCTGTCGATCTTCGTCGCGGTGCTGCTGGCCTTCCTGCTGTTCAATGCGTTCCGCGGGCGCCGGCATTTCCGGCATCTTTCGCGCCACGATGCGCTCAGCGGCCTGGCCAACCAGGGCTGGTTCCTGGAGCGTGCCGGATCGATGCTCGTCGAGGCCGAGCGAGAGGGCGCTTCGCCCTACCTGGTCATGGCCGATATCGATCATTTCAAGAAGATCAACGACGCGTTCGGGCACCTTTACGGCGACCAGGTGCTCGGCCTGGTGGCCCGGCGGCTGCGCGATGCGTTCGGGACGGGCGCGTTGATCGGCCGGGTCGGCGGCGAGGAGTTCGCGATCCTGATCGTGGCCCATCGACTCGATCCCGTCATCGAGGGCATAAAGGCGTTCCAGGAGGCCCCGGCCGAGTCGGTCCGGGACGGCGATCCGTCGGTCACGTTGAGCTTCGGTATCGGTCGCTATCGCGCCGGCGAAAGCCTGGAGACCCTGCGCAAGCGGACCGATGCAGCGCTCTACCAGGCCAAGCGCGAAGGGCGCGATCGCTACGTCGTCAGCCCGGAGGCGCGCGACGACGCCGACGATTCATCCGCCTTGCAGCCCACCTGACGGCCACGCGGAGAGCTCGGCGACACTGACTGCCGAAGTCGGGGACGCGGGCCTGCCCGCGCCCCCGGAGTTGAAAGGCCTCAGCGCTGGCGAATCACCACTGCGCCGGCCAGCACAAGCATCAGCATCAGCAGCAGCATCCCGCGCGGATCCAGCGCCGGAATGGGCACCGCGCCGCTGCCGAAGCCGACCGCGAAGCTCGCGCCAGTCACCACCGCGCCGTCTGCCAGCACATTGCCCGAACCCGGGCGAGTGGGATCGGCCAGGCGAACCTCGAAGCTCCACGTCGGGTCGCCCGGCGCGCCGGACAGCACGCTGAACACCAGGTTCTCGGCCCCGGCCGCGATGTTCAGCGACTGGATGCCGGCGCAGTCGAACACTTCACCGACGATACGGGTCTGTGTCTGGCTGATCAGCTCGAACGCCGGCCCAATGGTCGCATCGCAGCTGTCGCAGGCATCGCCGATGCCGTCGCCGTCGGTGTCGGCCTGGTCGGGGTTGCTGACGGCCGGGCAGTTGTCGAGGTCGTCGGGGACCTGGTCGCCGTCGCCGTCGGAAAGCCCGGGGAGGGCGACATTCAACGTGGCACCGGCGACCGAGCCGCCGTCGGCGGTGACGACGCCGTTGCCGGGCTGGAACACGTCGACCAGCGCCACCGTGAACGCCACCCGGGTGTTTACCACCAGGCGGTTCAGGGCGAAGTCCAGGTTGGTCGAGCCGGGCGCCAGGTCGACGGTCGCGATGCCGGCGCAGTCGAACACTTCGCCGGTCAGCTCGGTGTCGGTCTGGCTGACGTTCTCGTAGACCGGCCCGATCGAGCCGTCGCAGGCGTCGCAGGCATCGCCGATGCCGTCGCCGTCGGTGTCGGCCTGGTCGGCGTTGGCATTGGCCGGGCAGTTGTCGACGTCGTCGGGTACACCGTCGGCGTCGGCGTCGCTCATCACGAACAGCGCGAAGCCGTCGTGGTCGGAGGCTCTCAGCGGCGTGGTGTCGTCCTCGATCAGTTCCTCGGCGGCGTCGGCATTGCCGCGGCCAAACTCGAAGTCGCGAATGAATGCGTCAGCGGCAGCCGAGGTCAGCGCGTGGTCCAGCGCCTGGGCGTTGCCGTTGAAATTGAACGAGTAGCGCTGGTCGGCCGTCAGACTCAGTACCTGGTTGACCAGGTTCGGATCCACCAGGTCCGGGCCCGACAGCAGCGCGGCGGCGGAGTCTACGTCGCCGATGATCTGGCCGACCACGTCGACGTAGCCGTCGCTGAACTCGAAGGCGTTCAGATCGCCGAGCACCGTCAGCGGTACGTCTGGATTGGTGTTCTGGAAATCCTGGACCTTCTGGGCGATCGACTGCGCCTGTTCGAGCCGCTTCTGGCGAACGCGCGGCCCCGAACCGGCATCGTCGATGCCGCCCAGCGAGCGCAGGTGGTTGACCATCACGGCGAAATCGAACGGCGCGCCGTTGCCGGTGAAGGCGCCCTCGAGCAGCAGCGGCGGCCGGTCGTGCAGCAGCGAGCCGTCGAAGGTCAGGGTCTCGGCCGCGCCCAGTTGGGTGACGGCGTCGACGCTGATGTTCGCCCGGGTCAGGAAGCCGACATCTATGGTGCCGACGTCGTTGCCCTCGACGAGGTGCGCGGTGTAGCTCACGCCCGGATCCAGCAGCGCGATCTCGGCGGCCAGGTCCTGCAGCACGGTCAGGCTCTCGACTTCCTGCACCCCCAGTACGTCGGGCGAATCCAGCACGTCGACGATGTGGCGGGCGATCTTGATCCGCCGGCGGTCGTACTCGGCGGTCGGCACCACGAAATCGTCGCGGCCGCCCATCGCCGGGTCGTCGACGTCGTCGAACAGCCGGAACATGTTCAGCGAGCCGATCGTGAATTCGCCGGCGTTGCGTGCGCGCACCGGAACCGGCAAAGCGGCGGGGGCGATCGAAACGCTGGTCGGCCAGATCTCGTAGTCGCCGAACTCGAACGCGATCACGCCCTCGGCACTGAAGGCGGAGCCGCCCGGAATCAGCGTGGCCGGCAGGCCCAGTGCATCCTCGTCGAGCTCGAACACCTCCGGGTTGCCGTCCCATACCGGCAGGCCCACCAGTCCGGGGAACTCGATGCCGGGCTCGCGCAGGCAGCGGGTGGCGCCGGCGGTGACGTAGACCTCGGCGATCGGGTCGGAGCCGAAGCCCTGGTTGCCGCTGCACACGATGCCGCTTGCAATGGACACGCGCATGCCTTCGATGCGCTCGAACTCCAGCGGATCCTGCGGCGCGTTGGGCGACGGCGTCGTCGAGTCAAGCGCGACGGCGGCCGGCAGCGGGTTGCCGGACGACACCACGGTCACGTCTGTAACGCTGTTGATCTCGGTCAGGTCGAAGAACTCGACGACCGTGCCGCTGACGTCGACCAGGTCGCCGACCGCCACGGTGGGGGCGGCCCCGGTGAACACGATGATGCCGTTGGACGTATCGGCGTCGGCGTCGGCGCGCGCGTCCGGGGTCTGGATCACGAACAGGTCGGTGCCGACCGCGGTGACGACGTTGTCCTCGGTGATCACCGACTGGCCGACCAGTGGCGAGGCCGCGCCGTTGCCCTGGATCTCGAAGATTTCGGCCGTCACGGGCGCCGGGGGCACGAACGTGCAGCCCGGGAAGATCGAGCCGTCCACCAGCGTGCCCGGCGAGAAAAGCGCGCCGGCCGCGCCGGTGGCGGAGGTGTGCTGCACCAGGGGGTCGGCGCCGGTGATGTCCGGGTCGCGGGTCAGCGACTGGTTGCTTCCGCCCTCGCTGCCGTAGACGACCGTCGCCACGTCGTTGATCCCGTCGTTCAGGATCACCGAGTCGCCGGCGTTGTTCAATCCCAGGGCGCCTGTGGAGGCGGTCTGCACCACCATGCCGCCGAAGCCGCCCGTCGGCGAGCCGCCGCCGAAGACCACCACGCCGCAGCCGTCGGCCAGCACCGAGCCGGTCGGGAAGGTGTGGCGCACGCCGAAGCCGTCGGCCACGGTCCAGCCCGAGATGTCGACAGCGGTGCCGGTGTTGTTGACGATCTCGACGAACTCGTCTTGGGAGCCGTCGCGCGTGCCGTCGTTGTTGGCGTCGCCGGCCAGGGAGCCGTCCGGGTCGGCGTGGACTTCGTTGATCACCCAGCCCGACGGCGGCGCTTCGCCCGGCGTCGGCGCGGCTATGGCCCAGGTCACCGACAGGTTCTCCGACGTCTCGTCGGCGCCGCCCACGCCGTTGCCGCCGGTGGCCGTTTCGCTGCCCTCGTTGAAATCGATGCGGGCGAAGGATTCGCCGCTGGCATGGGCGCCGGCAGACACCACGTCCTGAGAGGCAACCGCCGTATCGGGCTGGTAGGCCGTCTCGAGCAGGTCCGCGTCGGGGCCGTCGACCGACACGCCGGTCTTGTCCACCGCCTCGTCCTTGTCGCCCCAGACCACGTAGTCGAGGTCGGTAACCAGGTCGGAGGCGCCGTCCCAGAAGTAAAGGACCACGACTTCGCCGCCGTTGGTCAGGCCGCCCTGGCCGTTGATCGAGCTGGTCAGCGCCTCGCGCATGTCGGGCACGCCGTCGGCGGTCATGCCGTCCTCGAAGAGCTCGTAGTCCGGATCGAAGCCGTACGCGGCAAAGAAGCCGTCGGAGCCGGCAATCGCGACGGTCTGGAACTCGCCGCCGGCGATCTGGGCGCCGTCCGGGAAGCGTGCGTGGAAGTCGCCGAAGCCGCCGCCGCCGCTCTCCGCGAGCGTGCCGGTGACGATGTTGTAGTAGAAAACGCCGCCGCCGGCGAAGGTGGCATCGGTCAGGTAAACGTCGGACAGGTCCACCGGGCCGGCATTGGGATTGAAGATCTCGATGAACTCGCCGCCGGTGGGCGTGACCACTACTTCGGTCAGCAGCAGGCGTTCGGCCGCGGCCGGGCCCGCGACGGCCTGGTTGACGGCGCCCGGCGTGTTGATCGCCTCGCCGGGGTCGGGCGAACCGGGATCCAGCGCCGGAATGCCGGCGCCGTCGAAATCGTTGCGTACCCAATCGGCGACTGCATCGGTATCGACGCCGTCGGGGATTCTCGATGCGCCGCCCGGGGTGAACGGGCTGCCGTCGAAGTTGGGCGCCAGGAGCGCGGTCGAATAGGCGACGTCGCCGGCGCCGCCGTCGTTCACGGCCACGCTGTCGACCAGCGCCGTCCACGGTGTCGCGTCCAGCACGCCGTCGTTGTCGGTATCCAGGTCGTCGCCCGCGGTGCCGCTGAAGCCCTCGACCAGCAGCAGTGAAAGCGAGCCGTTTTCCAGTTCGTTGGTCAGGAACGGCGTCACGAAGTAGCCGTTGGCGTCGGTGGTGCCGACGGGGAATATGCCGTCGACGATGCCGGCGGCCGTGGAGTCGCCCTCGATCTCGAGCACCGTGTAGGTCGAATAGTCGGTCGAGCCGGTGCCGAAGATCTCGATGAATTCGCTGCTATCGGTGCCGGTGTGGTTGGCGACGAATTCGTTGATCACCGGTGCCGCCGCGACCCCGGCCGGCAGGTTGACCGCACCCGGGGTGTTCAGGGCCTCGCCGACGTCGGGCGAGCCGGGGTTCAGTGCGGGCAGGCCGGCGCCGTCGAAATCGTTGCGCGTCCAGTCCGAGACGCTGTCGGTATCGGTGCCGTTGGGCAGGCGCGAGGCGCCGCCGGGCTGGAAAGCGTCGCCGTCGAAGTTCGGCGCCAGGTCCACCGCGGTATAAACGAAATCGCCGGCGCCGCCATCGGACGTGCCGACCCCGTCGATCACCGCCGTCCAGGGCAGGGCGACGTCGAATGTGCCGTCGTTGTCGGTATCCAGATCGGTGCCGGCCGAGCCGGAAAAGCCGCTGACCAGCAGCAGCGTGATCGTGCCGTTCTCGGCGTCGAATGCGCCCAGCGGGGTGGCGAAATGGCCGGTGGCGTCGGTTGTCCCCATGGCAACCGCTTCGTCGATGACGCCGGCGCCGGTCCCGTCACCCTCGATTTCGATCACCGAAAAGCCCGAGTAATCGGTATTGGGCGAGCCGAAGATCTCGACGTAGGTCTCGCTGTCGGTGCCCGTGTGATCGACGACGAACTCGTTGATCACCGGGGTGATCGCAACGCCGGCCTGTACCGGCGGCAAACCGACCGAGGCGAAAACGATGAGTGCAAACAGGGCGCGGCCTGCCGCGCGGGCCATGGGGAATCGAATCGACATGGAATTTCCTTGGTGGGGTGCTGGCTATTCTGGTTATTGAAGCAAACCGGGAACGGACCAAAAACGATAAGGCCATAATGTGACAGGCTGCTGACAATCGCAAGCCCGCCACCCGAAAACTGAAAAAACCCCCGTCATCCCGGAATCGCGCCGCCCCCTCCAACCAACAACCAACTAACCAGCCACGCCCTCGACGTATTTCCTCACGCACTTGTCCAGCTGATGCCTGCTCGCCGCCTGCATCTGCTGCATCAATCCGCAATCGCATTCGGCCACGCCGAACACCCGCACGATTTCCTGCTGCAGCCGAATGAAAAGATGCGCGGTGCACTCGGCGTCGGCCAGCGCGCGGTGGAAACGCCCGTCGGAGGGTAATCTCAGCGCCCGCACCAGCGTGGCGAGCTTGTGGTTGGGCGCGCCCGGGAACATCCGCCGGGCCAGCAGCAGCGAGCACAGGAAGGTGCTCGGCTCGCAACCCTGCATCGCCGCCGTCTCGCGCTCCCAGAACTTGCGGTCGAAAGAGGCGTTGTGCGCCACGATCGGATGCCCGCCGGCAAACCGCACCGCCTGGTCCATCACCTGCCGAACCGGCGGCGCGCGGCGCACCATCGCATCGGTAATGCCGGTGAACGCCTGGATCTCGTACGGAATCCGCACGCCGGGGTTCATCAGGCTCTGGAAACGATCCACGATCTCGTCGCCGCGCACCAGCACTACCGCGATCTCGGTCGGCCGCGCCCCGTGCGCCGGCGAAAGGCCGGTGGTCTCGAAATCGATTACCGCGTAGTGATCAACAGGGTCCTTGGTATGCATGGAGTTTTCCGGTTACAGCGCGGCAAAAAAACGCGGTGGCGCATCAAAATCGCGCATCAATGATAGCCGTTCGGCCGTCCCGAACTTCGTCCAGCGCGCCCCCGTTTGCCGGCGGCCGCCCGGACCGGGTCTTTGCTGTCGTAAACTTGGCGCAACACGCCGTGGAAAGCAGAAATGCAGTACAACCCCGCCATTGCACCCGATCCGACCGAGTGGCTCGACACCGACGAGCAGGAACGACTTTACGCCGTCCAGTGCTGGGTTTCGGATCTTATCGGTGAAGAGCTCGAAGATTGCATCCTCGGTGCCGTGCCCATACTCGCGGTGGAAAATCAGGTCGCCGCAAACGATCCGCCGATCACCCGTGCGACGCTTGAACGTCTTCTCGACGCCGGTATCGATCGCACGACCGCGATCCAGGCTATGTCCGATGTCATGTGCGACTCGCTGAGCAAGGTGGTTTCCGAGGATGCCGAGCACGACCGGGAGGCCTACGCCCGGGCACTGGAGCAGATTGATCCGGTGAATATTCAGCTCGACGCGCCGGGTGATGATGATCTCCTTGAATCGCCAGGCGGCGTGCCGGAATTCGGGCCGGACCATCGCCGTGTGCTGATCGAATTCGGCGAGCGCCATGCCGACGAAAAGGCCATGTCGTGGCCCGAAACCGCCGGCTTCCTGTTCTCGGTCATGGCATGCCCGGAGATGGTCATGCCGTCGGAATGGACCGAGATTGTCCAGGGTGAGGCGGTATTCAACGACTTGGAAGAGGCCCGGGCAGTGGCCGAGGCCCACATGGCGCTGATGAACTGGATATCCGGTCGCATCCGGCAACGTCAGCCCGCCATTCCCGAGGACTGCCGGCCGGATTCCGATCCGATGCGCATTCTTGACGAGGACAACGACTTTTCGCGCTGGTGCCGCGGTCTGGCCACCGGGCATCGGTGGCTGGATGATGTCTGGAACGACGAGATCGTCGAGGACAGCGAAGACGACCGCTCGCTGGGCATGGCGCTGTTGGTCTTTTCATTCTTCGGCGACCGAAAGATGGCCGAAAAGATAGTCGAGGAGACGGCCCGGGAGACCGGCGCCGACGCGTTGACCCTCGAGGAGACGGCGGAAAAGTTCGACGCGCTTATCGACCAGGCCATAGAGGAATACGCCGCGATCGGCCTGGAATACCGCCGCATGCCTTCGGCGCCAACGTCACGACAGCCGGTCCGCTCGGAGAAGATCGGCCGCAACCAGCCATGCCCGTGCGGCAGCGGCCGGAAATACAAGAAGTGCTGCGGCCGCCCCGGGGCGCGGCATCATTGATCCACGATGAAAGCGAACGGACTACCGCCATGGAAGACGAACTGAAGTGAGTCGCCAGACTGGCGTCGTGTCTCAGTAGGGTGGATAAGCGTCAGCGCATCCACCTTTTTTCTGGCCCGGAATGGTGGATGCGCTGCCGCTTATCCACCCTACTCTGAACGGCCACGCGAACCGCCGGGTTGCCTCGAGGGTGCCGAATCTCGGACAGCACGCCGGTCCGGAATCGGTGCAGCCCGGTCGGCAGGCTGTTATCCGCCGCTCGATGCTTCGAGCCGCCGAATCACCTCGTCGGTGATATCGGCTCGGTCCCCCGCCATGACAACCACGCCGGGCACCATGTTGAGGATCACGTCGTATCCCATCTCGGCCTGGAGTTGCTCGAACACGGGTTCCAGCTGCTGCTCGATTGCACGCAGTCCCTCACTCTGTCGCCGCTGCCCCTCTCGCTGCTGGTCGTCGGTGTATCGACGAACGTCGTTCATGATCCGTTCGAGACTCTGGCGCAGTTCGGCCTGCCGCGCCGGCGTCATCGTGCCGGCGCCCTCGCGCAATTCCTGCTGCAGGGATCGCGCCTCGTCTCGGCGACGATCGACTTCCGACTGCACCGATCGCTGGAACGCGTCGATCTCCTGCTCCAGCGCACGCCCGGCCGGCGAGTTGGCCACCACCGCGTCCAGGTCCACGACCGCAATCGTGAATGGCCGATCGTCCTGGGCAAGTGCCGCGCCCGACCCTCCCGCCGCCAGGATCGCGAATGCAGCGGCCGCAAACAGAACCGCCGGAAAACCACTCTCGGACTTCGACATCTACCCTCTCCACAGAAAGGCGGGCCGGACCGGCGCGCCAAGATGCATCCAAAGTACCGCCAAACCCGTCGCTTGTCACCAGAAAGCTGAAAGCGGGAAGCATCTTCCCCATTCGTGGCCCCGGATCGCGGCTGTCTGCGTCGCGTGGCATGACCTGGAGGCCAGGAAAGGAACCGAAGGTTGGCCCGGCCGGCCGGATGGTGCCATAATGGCGCCAGTCCGGAACCATTGGAGTGACCGTGCCCAATCTATCGATCAAGAACGTGCCCGACGACGTTGTCGCGCGTCTGCGCGAGCGCGCCCGGGCCAACCATCGCTCGCTGCAGGGCGAACTGCTGGCCCTGGCGTGCCGGGCCGCCGACACATCCGATGCCGGGACGGAGACGAGCAGGCACTTGCGCGGCGAGGCCGGAGGGCGGAAGTCCATCGAGCAGATCGCCGCCGAGCATCGGCAGCGGCAGTCGACGCCCGTGGCCGATGCCCCTCGGGCAGCGGAGCTGATCCGGCGCGAACGCGATGCCCGATGAGGGGGCGGATAACGGCCTGATCGTTGCCGAGCCGGCCGGACGCTACGCGCGCAAACCGCCGCTCGTCGTCGACTGCTCCGTTCTCGCGGCGGTGCTGTTCGACGAACCCGAGCGCGAAGCCGCCGCGCTGGCGATGGCGGGAAAGGAGCTGTTCGCACCCGATCTGCTGGGGCATGAAATCGTCAGCGTCGCGCTGAAAAAAGCCGCTGCCGGCCACCGCGAGCTTGCACAGCAGGCACTGGCCGATCTCGCCGAGTTGCGCCTTGCCCGCTGTGCCGTCGATGCCGAGGCGCAGTTTCAACTGGCCGGGCGCACAGGGCTCACCGCATACGACGCCGCCTATCTTCAACTGGCGATCGAACTGCGGGCGCCGCTGGCAACCTTCGACCGCAAGCTCGGCAACGCCGCGGCGGAAATCCTCTCGGCTTCGTAATCGCCCCGGCGATATCCGGGATCTCGAGACGTCCGCTCCCGACCGCGGCGCACTTGGGCATAATCAAATCATGAACAACAGCGAAAACCGCATCGAACCGACTTTCGAAAAGGCGAACGACCGGGCCGAAGCGACGACGCCGGCCCACCACCGTTCGACGCCGAACCCGGGCAATCGAGAATGAACGCCTCGGTCCGGGCCATCGCGGTCGTGGTTGCGGTCACGTGCCTGTTGCTCCTCGGCGACCGTCTCCATTCCCGCGCCATCGAGTCGATGGACGATTTCATCGCCTCCGAAATGCCGAAGGCCGGGGCGCCCGGCCTTGCCTATGCAGTCGTGGATGGCGGCAGCATCGTTTCCGGTGAACGCGGCGAGATCGTGCTCGGCAGCGGCCGGGCGATTACGCCGGATACGCCGTTCGTGGTCGGCTCGATCGCCAAGAGCTTTACCGCATTGGCGGTGATGCAGCTCGTGGAAGCCGGCAAGGTCGAGCTGGATTCTCCGGTTTCGGAATATCTCGAGATGTTCGCGAACGGCCCGGCCCGGACGGTCACGATCCGGCAGCTGCTCAGTCACACCAGCGGCTATTCCACCCTCCAGGGCAATGACAACCTGGTCGAGCCGAGCAGCAGCGCAGACGGGCTCGGCCGCCAGGTTTATCGAATTGCGCAATGGGCGCCGGCCCATGACCCCGGCACCCGATGGGAATATTCCAACGCGAACTACTATGTTCTCGGCGCCCTCATCGAGCGCGTGAGCGGCCGGGACTATGCCGGCTATATCCAGGCAGAAATCCTCGAACCCATCGGCATGGCGCACAGCTTCGTCGCCGACGGCGAAAGCCACGACTCGATCGCGGTAGGTCACACGCCGTGGTTCGGCATGAAGCGTCCCGTGAAACAGACCGCGACGCATCGCATGTCCGCGCCGGTAGGCGGCATCATCGCGAGTGCCGGCGACATGGCGCGATACCTGGCGATGATGATGAACGGCGAAGACGACATCATCAGCGCCGCGAGCAAGGCCGAGATGATGCGCCCGGCGAGCGATGTATCGCCATTCTATGGCTTCGGCTGGTATGTCGATACCGATCGCGGGACCGTATCGCATACGGGCCTGACCCCCGGCGTGGAAACACTCGCCATCATGGTGCCGGCAGAGCGAAAAGGCGCTGTCGTCCTCGTCAACTCGGGCAGCGGCATGGGGTTTGGTGAATCGACGGACCTCTTCAACGGCATCGCGGCCAAGGCCCTCGGGCTGGATTTTGTCGAGGCCGGGGCAGCGGGGCGCTGGAGCCGGCAGGCGTTGTTCCTCACGTTCGCGCTGCTGCCCGTTCTTTTCGGGATCAGCATGGTCCAGTCATGGCGTCTGCGCACCGGTTTGCGGGCCAAGTCCGGCCTGTTCGGGGCGTTCAGCCTCTGGTTTCCGCTGGTCATGACGCTCGCGCTGGCGTGGACCTGTGTATTCCTCATCCCGCAGCTGTTCGGCGTGTCGATCGGCACGCTGCAGCTGTTCTCGCCGGACCTGGCGCTGGTGCTGATGGCAAGCGCCCTGACGGGAGTGACCTGGGCCGTCTTCAGGCTGGGCCTGTTTTATGGTGGTAAATCCGCCTCCGGATGATCACCGGGAAGGCGAACCGGAGCGGACCCTGAGGCAACCCCGGAAACCCGAAACACGCCTTTTGTGGGAGGCGCATCCTGCGCCGATTTCTTCTACCCGGAATCGCCCCACCACCGTCATCCCGGAATCGCGCCCCCGGGAACGCCGAGGGCCGTCAATCGCATGCGCTGACGGCGCACCCACTGGCTTTGCCTATGCCGCCGACTGTTCCTCCACGTCCCAGCCCGGAAACACCAATACCGCCGGATGGCATTTCAAAGCCTGGGCAAGCACCTTCGCACGTTCGGCGCCCAGCTTGACGCGATCATTCTCGATTGCCGAAATCGTTGCCTGAGGGATGCCCGTCAGATCCGACAGTTCCCGCTGGGTCAATTCCTGCAGTTCGCGAACAATGCGTACCGACTCTCCCACCGACACGTCCACGCGCTTGCGTGCAGCAATGTAGGCGGGGTCATTTCCTTTTGTAGTCATGCGGATTCACCTCCACCACATGGATTTGCAGGACATCCTTCCGGATGCGATAAATCACTCGCCACTGCCGGTTCAGCCTCGATGATCGGAAACCCTGCCACTGACCAGACAACGCCTCATCATGGAAGCCCTTGATCAGTCGCAGACCCTTAGGTCCTGATATACGCGCAATGTCTTTCCATTTTTCGTACCTTTTCAATACCTCGTGCGGCACTGATCTGGCCAGGTTTCGGGCGGCGCGGCGATGTTCAAGAATCGTCCACATACTATTATTAGTATATACCTAAATTGGTATCAATGTTCGCTGACGTCAAGTCAGCGTTCCGAGTTATCGGCGGCGTCACTACATCCGGGATCTCGAGACCCCGCCCCAATCTCGCCGCCCCAGACCAGTTCCGGGCCCCGGCGAACCCGATGGATTGCGGCTATTGTAGGACTCGTCCACTTCGGCCCCAGGCTTTCGCCAGAACTCCCGATCATGTTCATTCTCGAAGAACCCTACGTATCGCCGCAGCTGCGGCGAGCGGCCACCCGGCTCGGTGCGCCCGTTCTCGACAACGCCTGTGCCCGGCGCGAGCTGCGCGGCGTGCAGCTCGTGGGCGACGACGACTTCGCCCGCCGTTACTTCGAGCAGGATCATCCGCGGCTCTACACCAACTCCGAGAACGCGCTCGGCTGGATTCGGGATCATCTCGCCGGAAGCGACCTGCCGGCGCAGATCGAGGTGTTGAAGGACAAGGTCCGCTTCCGTGAACTACTGGCGGATCTCGATCCCGCGTACCGTTTCGAGGAAGTCCGGCTGGGCGATCTCGACGCCGTCGACCCCACGATCTTCGCCGGGCCCTTTGTCGCGAAGCCGGCTGTGGGTTTCTTCAGTCTCGGAGTGCAGATCGTGGAGGATGCCGCGGATTGGCCGGCCGCGGCCGAGCGTCTGCGTGCGGCGGGAGAGCGGTTTCGCGGCCTTTATCCCGAAGCCGTGCTCGATCTCGATCGTTTCGTGCTGGAGCAGGTGATCGAGGGCGACGAGTTCGCGGTCGACGCCTACTACGACGGCGAGGGCGCGGTCACGATCGTGAACGTGCTCGAACATCCCTTTGCGCACGGCGCCGATGTAAGTGATCGCGTGTACCGCGTGCGGCCGGCGGTGATCGAACGCACACACGACGTGTTCGTGCAACACCTCGACGAGCTGGGGCGTCGCGCCGGCCTGCGCGACGTGCCGATCCACGTGGAGTTCCGCATCGCCGACGACGGCACGGTGCGCCCGATCGAGGCCAATCCCATGCGCTTCGGCGGCTGGTGCGCCACCGACATCGCCTCGCACGGATGGGGCTTCTGTCCCTACACGGCGTTCCTGCAGGGCAAGCGCCCCGACTGGCGTCGGCTGTGCGAGGAGCAGGCGGGCTGGACCACCGCCCTCGTGGTGGCCGACCTGCCCGCCGATCTCGACCGCACGCGCGTGACCGCGATCGACTACGACGCCTTCACCGCGCGCTTCTCCCGTCCCCTGGAGCTACGCCGCATCGAGGATCCGCGCCAACCGGTCTTCGCCTTCCTCTTCGTGCGCGTGCGCGACGACGAGCTGGATCAGCTCGACGAGATCCTGCGCGCCGACCTCACGAAGTACGTCCGTCTGGCTTGATCGTCCGTGATTGCGAAATGGGTGTCCGGACTCTGGCCGTTATTGGTATGCCGGTGATGCGGCTAACGGGTGGCCGGACTAGTGCAAGCAAAAAGACCTGATTCCCGGACTGACTCGCCTGGGCTAATGGGTGACCCCGGCGTATGTAAATAGAAGAAGCGCCAGCCTGGAAATCTATCTCTCTTCCACGGTCCCGATTAGAAAATTCGAATCTGAGCTGGCCGCTTCAACTCGATCTGATAGGTACCCCGGTATCGCTCGACAACTCCTTGGGCGCAGATCTCTCGGCCCCTCGATAATCGCGAGAGCACGCCCCGAAAACCCGACCGATTCCTGCCCCAGATGATGAGATCCAGACGATTGTCATTCGGAAACGAGGCACCAATATTGATCCACGTCGGTCGACCATCCTCATCCGGGCGATAGGTCACCGCCTCTACGCGTCCCTTCAGCGTTGCCCGTTGGCCTAAAAATCTTTGAGCCTTCGACCAATGCGCTGCATTCCCGCAACTTTTACCCAGCGGTGTAGCCGTTTGGCGCAAATCGGCAGCCATAGATTCGCCAGGTGGCTCAAGATCGCCGGAATTGAACAATCGCATCCCTATGGCTGCGATGGCGATCACCAGTAAAACTCGGAATAGTCTCCCCATGTCGGTAAGTCTCCTTCCGTTGTTCGCGATCCTTCTCCGTATCCGGGACTGTTCACTCTACTAAATCTTACAGGCGGCTGAAAAGCCTGACAAAAAATTCCCGATTTGGTAGTATTTCAGTGTCGCAAACCGCATCTTTAAGCCAACACTGGTCATCCCCGGGATCGCAACACGATCTTCGGAAACTCTGAAGGCTTCTGGTTATTAAAGCGGAAGAGTAGTCGCGATCCCTTTCCACCTCTGTCAAATCGGCGGTTCTCGCTTTTGCGTCAGGCGCTCGGCGGCGGAGACGCTTTCGTACAACGCTGCAAGGCGCGAAACGGAAATCGGCCGTTGCCCGTTCGTCTGCATCTTGCCGGCATTACTCCATGCAATTGACCCGGGCCCGTTGTACACGACGCGCACAGGGCCGCCCTTAGGCTGATGCAGTGCAATCAGATGATCGGGCTCATGACGGATCGCCACGCTTGTGCGCTGCGTCAGCTTGATCTCGACATCTTTGCCATCGCGAGTTTTTGCGTCATGGCCCTGAGTCGATGCTGTATTGAGTTCTAGATCGAAGAGATAGGCAGCGACGACTTCTCCGACGCTCCCGACCAGATGGCCGTCAAGCGTGAACTTGCGGCCAGCGAACATATCTTCCAGACCCTCGGATGCTTCATATAGTGCATCGAGATATCGGGCGACTTTGTCCCAATCTACGGTTTCATTCATCCTCAGAGACTTCCAGGCTCGAAGGTGACAAGTTTATGGACCATTCCGACAGCTCGGCCGGGTCGATGTCTGCCCGGTTCAGCAGGCTTAGCAGCTCTTCCTGTCGGGGCTGGCCGAAGACTACGCGATATGCGGCCAGCTGCCGCTTGAGCCGGCTGAATGCCGCAACTTCGCGGGTGAAGGGCAAAAGCGGCACTCTTCGCTCGACTCGATAGGGGCCTGGTGCAATCCAGAATGGGATGAGGTCGCTAGACCCCTGGTTCCTCGCGTCTCTATCGGCCAAATCAAAGAGAACGTCCCACAGGTTATCGCCCGGCTGCCACGCGCCAAGCGCATCGCTCGAAAAGGAATGGGCCAGGTTGCGTCGAACGGCATGTCCCTTGTACCGATGCACGCGGCCTTCGCGTTGTTCCATGTCAACGGGATTGCCCGGCAGATTCCAATGGATGAGTCGATGGCACCAGGGGTGGAAATCCAGCCCTTCCTGGCCGACCGACGTGCTTGCGAGAACGAACGGCCGAAACGGACTGTTGAATGACGATCGGACAGCATCCTGGCTGATTGCGCCCTCGTCGGACTGAATTCGTGCAAACCGCAGCGCAAGCACGGCGCGAAGGCGGGTCACGGAAGTTGTCACCGACGAACCGTTGCCCTCGTAAAACTTCGCTTGAACGCGGGATGCCCGCGGCTCGATGGTGTCGGCGATTTGCCGCACGCATCTTTTACTGATCTCTTCGCGTTGTTCTTTCTCGGACCACGCATGTTGCTCCCAGGTCAGATGCCAGTATTCGTCCAGCACCGCCTGTAAATTGCCGTCGATGCAGTAGCGAATCACCAATCGCCAGTAAGGATTGGTTCTGCGATTAGCGTCGCTGTGCCCGGCAAGCTGTTGCAGCAACCGAATAACGGCCGGGCGATTGAAAAGCTTCCAGAACGAGTAGGCCAGCTGTGCCGCCTGGCGTCGCCGCTCGGTCTCGTCAAGACCAGCCGCGGCGAGCGTGCGCGCCGCGAGAATGCCTGGCGCGCCCAGCGCCAATTCGGTCACCAGCTCCGCCAGGTCGTCGGGTCGCCGGCCCAGTTCGCTGGGATCGAGCTCAATCAAATCGTCGACGTGTCCGCTGAAGGCAGCGGAATCCGGGCGCGTCTGAGCTTCCGGGTCAATGACTTCATCCCGCCAAAGCCGGAGAAACTCATCGATGCCTGGGTCGAGCAGTCGCAGCACAGCCCAGTCCCAACGTTCGTCGACTGAACCTGAATCCGGATCGGGCAGTTCAGAAAGCAGGCATTCGACCTTGGCTCGCATCCAGTCGCGCGCATCTTCGCCGTCAGACTCAAGCGGATTGGCCTCGTCGGCCAGCTTCAGGCAGGGTGTGAGCAGCAGTAGAAGTCTGTGTCGATTGCGCGATTGCGCCGCAGACCCGAAATCCAGAAGCTGGCTTTGCTGGTCGTCCGGGCCCCGGTACGAATCCATGCTGCCGCCGATCATGCGCCGCTCAGCCTCATAGCTGAGAATGCCGCTGACGACATCGGGCACGACGTTCCAGGCCGAAAACAGCAATGACTTGGTGCGGTTCTCCTGGCCTTCGTAAGCACCGCTCATCGGCCAATACGGCACGGTCGGCGGAATCCAAAGCAGCTTCCAGATGCCGGTGTCCAGCAAGTCGTGCACCAGCTCGCGCAATTTGGCGTTGCCGGGATCGATGGACTTCCACTGGTCGATATCCGCAGCCTTCAAAAATGCATCGGGATATCGATCCAGGGCTTCCGAAATCTTTTCCGGGAACCACTCCAGCGTTTCGTCGAAATGTTCGTTGAACTTGTAGCCGAGCATGAAGTGCGTGAGGTACGGCGCCGATTTCCAGAACACCAGCGGATCGGTATCGCCGACAGCCCGGAACATGGATTCAGCTGCCATGTATTGCCGAACGTCATGTTTCGTGAATTCAAGATCCACATGGGGCTCATGCACCATGGCGTCGCGGTCTTCGCTTGCGATGATCCGCTCCGTTCTCGCCATAACGGTGGTCAGCGAGTCCTCGACGTCGTGCTTGGCTGCCGAGACCTCGTGCGGCAGGCCTTGGGCTGCACGCTTGAGCTCGGTCCCAAACCGCGCCAGCCGATGTTTCATCAGCTGTACCCGGTCTTCGGCCTCGCCGAACAGAAAACGCGTCGTGTCGATGAAATCCTTGTAATGGTCCTCGTGTTCGATTTCGGCGTCTGCCGTGAAGAGCTTATACGGCGTGGCCGAGAGCAGTAGCGTTCGGGTCCGGTGACCTTCGGGGGTGGGCGCATTGAACAGCGCTTGTGCAAGCTCGCCTGCTGGATCCACATGGCCCTCCCGAGCTTCCAGCAGCCCCTTGAAGCGCTGGAATTCGTCCAGGATGATCAGGTCGGGTTGCAGCGCCTGCACGCAGATGTCGGCAAGCATCTTGCGGAGCGTACCCAGAATCCGATTGCGCGCTGCGCGTGCCTCCGGTGGATACTGCTGACGCATTTTCCGGAACCATGCCTGAATCGTCTCGTCGATGTCGGCCCTGAACTCGCCATCGTTCAGGAAGCGAGCCCGGAATTTAAGTTTTAGGCTCTTCCCGGTTTTGTGTGGGTTGAACACTTCGGATAGGCTACCGTCTGGCCCCGATTCGAGTCCAGTCCCATGCACG
>MDTG01442022.1_pt1 | contig 22303 bp, 20 predicted proteins | sample 811421 | NCBI WGS metagenome assembly MDTG01 (sample SAMN05326645, study PRJNA326480) | marine metagenome | isolation source: seawater | place: Pacific Ocean: South East | collected 2011
CGGCTCCCGTTCGAGCTCGGCGGCGAGCTCCGCGCGGCGCGCGTCGGCGGCCTCCCGCGTGCGCCGCCGGGCCGCGCGCCCGAGCCGCGGGGCGCCCCAGGCCCAGAGCGCCGTGGAGATCGCCGCGTGCCGTGCCTCGTCCCGCGCGATCACGCCGAGCGCCGTCCGCAGCGCCGGGTCCTCCGCCCGTCGGGCCTCCACGGCCGCCTCCGCCGCGCCGTAGGTCTCGACCACGCCGCCTTCCACCGCGTCGTCATGAAGCACCGCCTCGAGGCGACGCGGCGGCGGCACGAAGACCTCCGGCGCGACGGGCGTGGCCCCGAAGCGGCGCGCGATCGCCGCCGCCCGCGCCGCGTGATCGACCTCGTCGAGGGCCGCCCGCTCCGCCGCGCGCACCAGCGCCTCCGGCGCGCCGTGGGCCTCCAGCTCGAAGGCGAGCTGCACGAACGACGCGACCGAGGCCGCCTCGAGCCGCGCCGCCCGCGCGAAGTGCGCGCCGAGCGGGTGCGCCGCCGTGATGGCCCCGGCGCCCTCGCGCAGCCCCGCCGGCCGGCGCCCCATGCTGCAGTGCTGGCGGATCTCCACCTCGCAGACGATCACGCGGGGCCCGACCTGCCGCGCGTCGCCGTTCACGTCGGGGACCGTCCGCAGCTCCTCCCCGGCCGCGGCGAAGCTCGCGACGCCCCCCCGGCAGTCGATCGGGTCCGGCCCGCAGAACGCCTCGCAGGTCTCCTCCCAGCTCTCGTACTGCGCGTCCTCCGGCAGCCGGTGCACCTGCACCTCCCGGTAGGTCGGGCAGCTGCACGCCAGGAGCAGCGGGAGCCCCACCGCGCCGCCGAAGAGCGAAGCCGCGCCCGCGACGCGCAGCGCGCCCCGGTCGAGCAGCCGCTGGAGCAGGCGGGGCGCGCGCTTCCGCGTCGGGTCCATGATCGGGTCCATCTCGTCGTCCTCCGGCGAGAGAACGCCGCCGGCCCCCCGAGCTTACAGCGCGACGCCACCACGCACGGCCGTCCCGCCCGATGGCGACTCCCCATGCTCGCGCCCCCGCCACCGCCCGGTCCACCGCGCGGTTCACGAGCCCAGGCCACGCCGGACCCGGGTCGGTGCGCCGAGCCCATGCGCCGCCGACGTCGGCGGCTCGAGCCCGTCGCGCCGGGGTGCGTTCAGGGCAGGTCGTAGACCGTCACCGGCACGCCCCGCTCCGCGAGCTCCCGCGCGATCACCGGCTCCATCTCCTCCCACTTCCCACCGGCGAGCCCGCAGCCGATGCGCGGCATGTGCACCGACGCTCCGCCGAGCGCCTCGGCCTTCGCCCGCACCACCCCCAGCCCCTCACCGATCGCCGCGTAGCGCACCGGGGGCCGCCCGTCCTTCGCGCGCAGCCCCTCCTGGCCGATCACGTTCGCGACCCAGAGGTCGTCCTCGACCTGCACCAGCTGCGCCGCGCCCAGGGCGAAGCCCTCCTACTCGCGATACCAAGCGCGGTAGGCCTCCTCCGGCGCCGCCCAGCGCTTCGAGAGCGCCGTCACGAAGCCGCGCCCCCAGCCGCCGACGTCGTTGCAGACGTGCACGATGATCTTCGGGCCGTCGCCCCCGGGGCGGGTCGCGTCACCCACGACGTAGTCGATATCCACCGCGCGAGCCTACCAGCTGTCCCGCGCGAGCCACCGTCGTGGAGCCCCCTCGCGCGCACGGCTCTCGCGCAGAACGCACGACTCGCTCCTCGTCGGTGGCTAGCCCGCGCACGCTCACGGCCGCGCCTCGCTCCCGCCTCGGGGCGCGCCGCCTTTCGCGTCGACCCGACCTCGCGCTATGCCGTCTCGATGCGAACCCGCACCCTCGCCTTCGCGCTCCTCGCGCTGCTCCTCTCCGCCTGCCCACGCGGCGGCGGCGGCGGCGACACGACGCCCGAGGGTGCCACCGACGACCCGCGCCCCCAGATCCGTCCGCCCATGGCCAAACGCGTCCCCCACGAGCTCCGCACCCACGACCACACCCGCGTCGACCCCTACTACTGGATGCGCGACGACGAGCGCGAGGACCCCGAGATCCTCGCCCACCTCCGCGCCGAGGCCGCCTACGCCGACGCGATCATGGAGCCCCTCGAGGGCTTCCGCCGCGCCCTCTACGAGGAGATCGTCGCCCGCATCCCCCAGCGCGACGTCTCCGTGCCCGTCCAGCACGACGGCTACTGGTATTACACGCGCCAGGAGGAGGGGAAGGAGTACGACATCCACTGTCGCCGCCCCGCCGACACCCCCGAGCCGGACCCGGCCCAGACCGGCCCCATCGAGGGCGAGCAGATCGTCCTCGACGAGAACGCCCGCGCCGAGGGCCACGACTACTACGCCGCCCGCGGCGTCTCCATCAGCGTCGACGGCAAGACCCTCGCCGTCGGCGAGGACACGCTCAGCCGCCGCATCTATACGCTCCGCTTCCGCGACCTCGAGAGCGGCGACTGGCACGACGAGGCCATCGAGGGGACGACCGGGCAAGCGGTCTGGGCCCTCGACCACCGCACGGTCTTCTACGTGAAGCGCGAGGAGGGGACGCTCCGCGCCTACCAGGTCTGGCGCCACGTGCTCGGCACGGACCCGAGCGAGGACGCGCTCGTCTACGAAGAGGAAGACGACGAGTTCTACGTCTCCATCGGGCGCAGCCGCTCCCGCGACTTCGTCCTCATCGGCAGCTTCCAGACCATCAGCCACGAGTACCGCGTCGTCGACGCGCGCCAGCCGGACTCCGCGCCGCGCGTCGTGCTCCCGCGCGAGCGCGGCCACGAGTACGACGTCGACCACGCCCACGGCCGCTTCTACATCCGCACCAACTGGGAGGCGCGCGACTTCCGCCTGATGAGCGTCGAGCCGGGCGAGAGCGCCGACAAGAGCGCCTGGCGCGAGGAGATCCCGGCGGAGGAGGGCGTGCTCCTCCGCGGCTTCGAGCTCTTCGAGGGGCACCTGGTGATCGCCGAGCGGCGCGGCGGCATCGCGCGGCTCCGCGTCATGCCCTGGGCCGAGGGCGGCCGCCCGGACGTCGCCCAGGCGCACGAGATCGCGATGGACGAGGAGGTCTACACGACGCACCTCGGCGCGAACCCGCGCTTCGACACGGACGTCCTCCGCTTCGAGTACAGCTCGATGACGACGCCCTGGACGACCTTCGACTACGGCATGGGGAGCCGCGAGCGCACGCTGAAGAAGCGCCAGCGCGTCGAGGACCCGGACTTCGACCCGGCCGCCTACGTGACGACCCGCCTGATGGTCGAGGCGCGCGACGGCGTGGAGGTGCCCGTGTCGATCGTGCACCGGCGCGACCTCGACCGGAGCCAGCCCCAGCCGCTCCTCCTCTACGGCTACGGCTCCTACGGCTACTCCATGGACCCGACCTTCAGCTCGCCCCGGCTGAGCCTCCTCGACCGGGGCGTGATCTTCGCCATCGCGCACATCCGCGGCGGCCAGGAGATGGGCCGCGCCTGGTACGAGGACGGCAAGCTCCTCCACAAGCGCAACACCTTCAACGACTTCATCGACTGCGCGGCGCACCTCGTCGAGAGCGGCTGGACGGCGAGCGACAAGCTCTTCGCGCACGGCGGGAGCGCCGGCGGGCTGCTCATGGGCGCCGTCGCGAACATGCGCCCGGACCTCTTCCACGCCGTCGTCGCCGACGTGCCCTTCGTGGACGTGGTGACGACCATGCTCGACGAGAGCATCCCGCTGACGACCTTCGAGTACGACGAGTGGGGCAACCCGAACGAGCGCGAGTTCTACGAGTACATGCTCAGCTACTCGCCCTACGACAACGTGGCCGAGCAGGACTACCCGCACATGCTCGTGCTGACCGGGCTGCACGACTCGCAGGTGCAGTACTGGGAGCCGGCGAAGTGGGTGGCGCGGCTCCGGCACCGGAAGACCGACGACAACCAGCTGCTCTTCCACGTGAACATGGAGGCCGGCCACGGCGGCGCGTCCGGCCGCTTCCGCCGCCACGAGGAGACGGCGCTGATCTACGCCTTCCTGCTCGACCTCGTCGGCGTGGAGGAGTAGCGCGCGTCAGCGAGTGGAAGACGCCGCTCAGCTCCAGCGCACGGCGTAGTGGATCGTCACGCGCGGCAGGCCGCGGGCGTCCGGGGCGTCCCAGGTCAGCTGGCGCACCCGATGGCTCGGGTCGACGGCGCCCGCGAGCTCCATCGCCGCCTCCACGAAGGGGTTGCTCACGGCGACGTACCACTTGGCGATCGCGAGCGGCACGCCGCTACGGAGGGCCGTCAGCGGGCCGCCCTTGGGGCCCTCGACGGAGACGGTGCCGAAGTCGAAATACTTCTCCGTGACCTTCGGGAGGAAGCGACCGACGGTCCCCGGGCGCGCGAGCTTGAGCAGGAAGCGGTACACGCCGGAGAGCTGGTCGCGGGCCTGGGCGGCGGCGCGCTCGGCGGCGTAACGGCTGGGGGTCGTGCCGAGCTCCTGCGCGACACGGCTCAGGAGATAGGCGTGCGGGAGGACGTCGACCATGGTTCCGGCGAGGAAGGGTTGCCGGAAGAACGCGCGCATGGCCGCGTCCTCGATGTCGTCGAGGATCTTCTCGCGGGTGGCGGCGTCGATGTCCGCGAGCGTGTTGCGGTAGACGAGGCCCTTCACGCGGTAGGGGCTCTGGCCCGGCGCGTACTCGGTGATCGGCTGCCAGAAGGGCTGGCCCTGCCAGACGGACGGCGGCACGACGCTGCCCACCTTCATCGGATCCGCGGCGCTCACGCCGCCTCCGGTTCGCGTTCCCACGTCACCCGAGCGGGAGACGGTACCACGACGGGCCGGACGCGCGGGCCTGCTCGGTGCGCGAAGCCTTCGGAGGGCACGGGGCGCGCCCGAGCCGCGCGAGCCTGCCGTGGCTCCTCGAACGGGCAGGGGTGTGCTTCAGGCCTGCCCGACGGCGGCGGCGGCGATCCGGCGGCCGCGGTGGGTCCAGAAGGCGCGGTCGCGGTGGGCGGAGAGCCAGAGGGTCACGGCGACGGGCTTGCCGAAGAGCCAGGCGGAGAAGGTGAGGGCGAGGGCGCCGGAGGCGTCCCGGGCGGTGCGCGAGAGGCAGAGCACGACGGCTTCTTCGACGTGCGGGAGGGCGGCTTGATTCGCGTGCGGGGCGTGGAGGGCGCGGAGGGGCGGTGGCGGGGAAGCGGGGAAGCGGGCAGGGAGTCGGGCGAGGGGCCGGGCGAGGGGCCGGGCGGCAGGCGGCAGGCGGGCCCGGGCACGCACGGGCCCGGGCACGGCACCTTGCCCGGTGTCGACAGTAGCCCTCCCCGGGACTAGACACGCCCCATGGACCCCGACGAGATGCTGCGCCGCGGGTACACCCGCGAGACGTCGATCCGCCGCGACGCCAAGGGGCGCTGGTACGAGGGCGACACGCTCCTCCGCCACGAGAAGCTCACGCGCTCCTTCGCGGGCTGGATCGACCGCGCCCCCGACGGTCGCTTCTGTCTCTCCAACGACATCAACTGGGCCTACGTCGACATCGAGGGCCCGCCCTACTTCGTGCGCGGCGTCCACTTCGACGGCGACGCCGTCGTCCTCGAGCTCTCCGGCGACCGCGAGGCGCCCCTCGACCCACGCACCCTCCGCGTCGGCCCCGACGACGGCCTCTGGTGCGACGTCCGCGCCGGCCGCGTGCCCGCTCGCTTCACGGACCACGCGCTCCACGTCCTCGCCAAGCGGCGCCTCCACGAGGACGAGGAGGGCCCCTACTTCGACCTCGGCTCGAGCCGCGTGCGCCCGCCGACGGTCGACGACCCGATGGCCGGCTGGGATCCGTCCAAGGGCCACGTCGACTCCCACCGGGGCGGCTGAGCGCGGGCCTCCCCGCGGAAAAGCCCGACGGAACGTTTCCTCTCCGACCCTCCCCGCGCTATGGCTCACGCCGACATGGCCCAGGCGAAGGACGCATCGCCCGCGAAGACGGGCAGCCGCGCCGAGGCGCGCCGCGATCGCGCGCGCAGCCGCGAGCTCGTGGCCGTGGCCGCGCTGGCGCTCGTGGGCGTGCCGCTCGTCGTCTTCCTCGGCATGTCGCTCGCCGATGGCGTCCGCCGGAGCGCCGAGTCGCCGCTCCGCTCGATGATCGGTGACGGCCGCTACGAGGAGCTGACCGACGGCGACGGCGAGGCCGGCTTCCCGCACTACGTCGGCCGCGAGCGCCTCGCGCCGGACTTCACGCTGCGCGACCGCCACGGCAACGCCTGGACCCTCTCGGACCACCGCGGGAAGGTCGTCGTGCTCAACTTCTGGTCCATCACCTGCCCGCCCTGTCTCGAGGAGATGCCGACGCTCGAGGAGCTCGCCGAGCTCTCCGCGCGCTGGGACGACGTGGAGGTGGTGGCCGTCTCGACCGACTCGGGCTGGGACGAGGTCGCCACCGTGCTCCCCGAGGATCCGACGCTGACGCACCTCTTCGATCCCTCGAAGGAGGTCGTGCAGGGGAAGTTCGGCACGGAGCTCTACCCCGAGACCTGGATCATCGACGGCGACGGCGTCGTGCGCTTCCGCTTCGACGGCGGCTACGACTGGTCGAGCCCGCTCGTGCTCGACGTGATCGAGTCCTTCCGCTGAGCGCCCCGCGCTTCGTCGTCCGGGCGCTTCGTGGCGGGTCGCCGTCGCGTCCGTGCGCCGTGTTCGTGGTGCGCCGTGTTCGTGGTGCGTGCGCCGTGTGCCGCCGGGTCCGGACGCGCGCCGCGGGTGATGCGCTCGAAACGTGCTCGAACGAATGAGGGCTCGTTCAGCGTCGAACCAGACGAGCCCTCGCACGCGCGGGGCGTGGAGGGCTCGTCGGTGAACGGTCGCTCACGACGCGTCGCGTCGACCGTTTATGCACCGCATCATGCGCAACTCGCCACGCACCGTGGCGTTCTGCCGCGTAGCGGCTTGCGCACCCGTGCGGGGGAGGGCGGCCTTCAGGCCAGGCGGCGCCCCCAGCACTCGACCTCGAGGTCGATGCGCTCGTTCATGACCTGGCGCATGACGTATTCGGAGTCGATTCCCTCGTCGTCGCTGGCGTCGATCCACTCGGCGGGCAGGTCGGAGCCGTCCTGCGAGAGGGCCGTCAGGCCATCGAAGAGGTTGGCGGTGTCGTTTTCGGCGGTGTGCATCTGCATGGTGTTGTCCCCCCGGTGAGTTCCGGTTGGGGAGGGAGAGAGCAGCAACCGGACCAACCCGGCTCGATGACGCGACGCGTTGGTGAGCGGGCACACGCATCGCGTGCGACACCGCGTGCCAGGGGCGCATCGTTTGCGCCAAGACCCGTGCCCGTGCCCGCGCCAAGACCCGTGCCCGTGCCCGTGCCCCTGCCCGTGCCCGGGAGGAAGCGGGTCGCGCAATCTTCGCGAGCTCGTGAACGATTCGTCTGAAGCAACTCGACCTCCGTCGGATCCGCTCTCCGCAGGTCGACGTTTCGCACGCCCAGCATTCACGAGATCGACGAGAGGGGCAGATTCGAACACCCGAAGCCGCGAACTCTCCGCTTCCGGAGTTGCTTCGGACGAATCGTGAACGTGCACGTGCACGTGCACGTGCACGAGCACGGTTGGCGGGCTCGTTCCACTCTTCTGCCCGCGGGCAGGGGCACGGGCACGGGCTTGTTGGGCCCGCGGGATCCGCGGGGAGTGCTCGTCCCCGTGCACGAGCACGGTTGGCGGGCTCGTTTCGCTCTCCTGCCTGCGGGCAGGGGCAGGGGCAGGGGCACGGGCACGTGTCTTTGGGCCCGCGAATTGCACCGAGGCGCCCCGCGCGCGAGCGCCCACCCCGAAGGAGATCCCCTCATGCTGGTTCGAGACGTGATGAGCGAGAAGCCCGTGGTCGTGCACGCCACCGCGAGCGTCGGCGACGCCGCCGAGCTGCTGGCCGAGCACACCATCCGCCACCTCCCGGTGGTCGAGGGCGACACCCTCGTCGGCATGCTCAGCGACCGCGACCTGCGCAGCCTGGTCACCCCCCGCCTCGTCGACGAGTCCGCGCTCACCGACCTGAAGGCCCGCTACGACTCCCCCGTCTCCGAGCTCATGAGCCCCGACGTCGAGACCGTCGACCCGGAGACGGAGCTCGGCGAGACCATCGACAAGATGCTCGACCTGAAGGTCGGCGCCCTCCCGGTCGTCGACCCCCACACCGGCAACCTCCAGGGGATCGTCAGCTACGTCGATCTCCTCCGCGCCCTGCGCGACCAGGCCTGAACGATGCTGGGCGCGATCGTCGCCGGCGCCGCCGCCGGGCTCGCCTCCATCCCGCATTGCGCCGGGATGTGCGGGCCGCTGGCGGCCTACGCCTGCAGCGGTCGCCCCCGCGCCCACGCCCCCTACCACCTCGGCCGCCTCGCCTCCTACGCCTTCACGGGCGCCCTCGCCGGCACCTTCGGCGGGGCGGCCCTCGCCTGGCTCGAGCGGCCCATCGCGCAGGCCATCCTCAGCTGGACCCTCGCGCTCGGCCTCGGCCTCGCCGCCTGGCGCCTCTGGCGGAGCCCCACCGCGCGCCCCGCCGAGGCGCTGGTGCAGCTCCGGAGCAAACCCGAAGCCCAGCGCGCCGGCCGCCTCCGCGCGCCCCTCCTCGGCCTCTTCACGGGCTTCCTCCCCTGCGGCGCCCTCGCCGCGGGGCTCATGCTCTCCGCCGGCAGCGGCAGCACGCTCGGCGGCAGCCTGACGATGCTGGCGTTCGCGGCGACCAGCAGCCTGGGCCTCCTCGGCGCCGGCGTGGCCGCCCGCAAGCTCGCCGGCGCGGGCGAGGCGCCCCGCAAGGTGCTCGCCGTGGCCTTGGCGCTCGGCGCGACCATCCTCATCCTCCGTCCCGTGGACGCGCTCCGCGGCGAGTCCTCGAGCTGCCACTCGGCGGCCCCCATCACGGCGACCGGCGACGCCCTCGCCCGCCGCTGACTCCTCCCGCTTCGCCGGACCTCCGGCCCGCCCCAGGCCCATGGCCTCCCCCGACCGCCTCTGCCGCCACTGCGAGCTCCCGCTCCCCGACGAGTCCTCCTCCTGGGTGCGCGAGGGCTTCTGCTGCCGCGGCTGCAAGACCGTCCACGGCGTCCTCCAGGCCGGCGGCCTCGATCGCTACTACGCGCTCCGCGACGGCGCCGGCGTGCCGGTCGGCGAGCTCCCGGACGAGCACGATCTCGGCTGGATCGAGGAGCTCCGCGCGGCCCCCTCGCCGCGCATCGAGATCGACGTCCAGGGCATGCACTGCGCCGGCTGCGTCTGGGTCATCGAGAAGCTCTTCGAGCGCCACGGCAGCGGCAGCCTCGAGCTCAACCCGACGCTCGGCCGCGCCGAGCTCCTCGTCGGCGACGACTACGACCTCGAGGGCTTCGCGCGCGACGTCGAGGCCCTCGGCTACCGGCTCGGCCCGGCCGGCGAGGAGTCGCGCTCCAAGAGCGACGGCCTCCTGCTCCGCACGGGCATCTGCCTCGCCCTCGCCGGCAACGGCATGTTCTACGCGGCCGCCACCTACTTCGGCCTCGACGAGGGCCCGATCTATCGGCTCCTCAGCCAGATGGCCTACGGCGCCGCCGCGCTCGCCGTCCTCGTCGGCGGCAGCGTCTTCATCCGCGCCGCCTGGCAGGCACTCCGCCGCGGCGTCGTCCACCTCGACCTGCCCATCGCGCTCGGCATCCTGCTGAGCTTCGCCGGCGCGAGCTGGAGCTACTTCACGGGCGGCGAGGCGCGCTACGTCGACACGGTCACCATCTTCATCGCGCTCATGCTCCTCGGGCGCTGGCTCCAGGAGCGGGTCCTCGAGCGCAACCGGCGCCAGCTCCTCGACGACCGCGGCGCCGAGAGCCTGCGCACGCGCCGCGTCGTGGAGAGCGAGGGCAGCGAGCAGATCCGTCTCGTGCGCGCCGTCGAGATCGACGCCGGCGATCTCCTCCACCTCGCCGCCGGCGACCTGGTGCCCGTCGACGCCGAGCTCCTCGACGCCGAGGGCAGCTTCTCCCTCGACTGGATCGACGGCGAGAGCGAGCCCCGCCCCTACCGGCGCGGCGAGGTCGTCCCCGCCGGCGCCTTCCACGTCGGCCGCACGGCCCGCCGCATGCGCGCGGCCCAGCCCTTCGAGGACTCGGCCGTCCGCCGCCTCCTCCGCCGCCCGCAGGCCCGCGACGACGACGGCGCGGCGTGGTGGCAGCGCATCGCCAAGTGGTACGTGGCCGGCGTGCTCCTCGCGGCCGGCGCCGCCATCGCCGTCTGGTGGGGCCTCGCCGGCGCGCCCCATACGGCCGTCGAGGTCGCGACCGCCGTGCTCGTCGTGACCTGCCCCTGCGCCTTCGGCATCGCCACGCCGCTCGCCTACGAGCTCGCCCACGCGCGGCTCCGCCGCCGGGGCCTCTTCGTGCGCACGCGGAGCTTCCTCGATCGGGCGCGCGCGCTCCGCCGCCTCGTCTTCGACAAGACCGGCACGCTCACGACGGGGCGCCTCTCGCTCGCCGACGAGGCGCCCCTCGACGCGCTCGACGACGAGGCCCGCGCCGTGCTCGCCGCCCTCGCCGCGAGCAACGCGCACCCCAAGAGCCAGGCCGTGGCCCGCGCCCTCGAGGCCCGCGGCGTCCGCAGCGAGGCGCTGCCGACGCGCGAGGAGCCGGGCCGTGGCGTCGAGGTCGAGCGGGGCGGCCGCCTGTGGCGCCTCGGCTCGCCGCGCTGGGTGAGCGAGCTGGGCGCGTCGGCGCTTCGCAAACCGGGCGAGGGCGCACCGGGCGAAGACGCCTCGATCGCCGACGGCGCCGACCTCGCCTTCGCCGTCGACGGCGAGCTCCTCGCGCGCTTCCGCACCGAGGAGCGCCTCCGCCCCGACGCCGCGCGCGAGCTCCGCGCCCTCGCCGAGCACGGCTACGAGACCTGGATCCTCAGCGGCGACGCGCCGGCCCGCGTGGCGGCCATCGCCGAGGAGGTCGGCATCGCCTCCGAGCGCGCCCTCGGCGGCCGCGACCCCGAGGCCAAGGCCGCCTTTCTCCGCGCGCGCCCGAAGGCCGAGACGCTGATGATCGGCGACGGCCTGAACGACAGCCTCGCCGCCACCGAAGCCGGCTGCGCCGGCACGCCCGCCATCGACCGCCCCTTCCTCGCGGCCCGCTCCGACTTCTACTTCACCACCCCCGGCCTCGGCCCGATCCTCGACGCCCTCGCCACCGCCGAGGAGCTCGCCCGCGCCGTGCGCCAGGTGCTGATCTTCGCCGTCGCCTACAACCTCGGCGCCGTCGCCATCGCCTTCAGCGGCGTGATGGAGCCCTGGCTCGCCGCGATCCTGATGCCCATCAGCTCGCTGCTCAGCATCGCCTGGGTCGTCTGGCGCCTCGGCCCCCGCCGCGCCCCCGCCCGCGACGCCCTCCCGCGCCTCACCCCCCTCCCCGCCCCCCGCTGAGCGCCGCCCGCGCGAGTCTTCCGGGCCGGCCGCCACGGCCCTCTCGCGGCTCCCCCGCCCGGCGCTCGGCGACGACGCAGAGGGCCTTCTCGGCGGCGTCGCGCTTCCTCGTCCGGGCACGCGCCGGGAGCCGCTCGCTCGCGCGCCTTGCGCACCATGTGCGCGGGGTCACGCCGCCCTTGGCAGGGCTTTTCGGGCGGTTGCCACCCCTGGCAGGGCGCCCTCGATGGGGGGAATCGCGCAAGGCGTGCGCTCCGCGGCCGCATCGTGCAGGGACTGCGCGAAGCGGGGCTTCCTCGCGTCACGACGCAGTGCGTCGGAGGGCGGTACGCGTCCTGCAATCCCCCCGGCGCCGCGCGCTTCTTGCGCGGACCGGAGCCTCCCCCTTGAACGTCCTCCTCCTCCTCGTCTTCCTGAGCGCCGCGCTGGTCCTGGGCGCGATCGGCCTCTTCGCGTGGACGGTGCGTGCGCGCACCTTCGACCACGCCGATCGCCTCGCCCTGCTCCCGCTCCGCGACGACGTGGGCCCCCCTGAGGACACGCACGGCGGAGGCCCGCGCTCCCCCGTCGTCGGCACGGCGCGTGTATCGCGCGCGGCCGGCTCACGCGCCCCGGGCGCTCCGCCATCTTCGGACCGGGCCTGAGCCCGGCTTCAAAGAGGTCCTTTTCGATGCAGACCGAACGAATCGTTTACGACGACAAGATCGTCCGCCAATTCCTCTGGGCGTCGGTCGTGTTCGCCATCGTCGGCATGCTGGTGGGCATCATCGTCGCCACCCAGCTGGCCTTCTGGCCCGCGAACCTCGAGCCCTATCTCACCTTCGGCCGCCTCCGGCCGCTGCACACCAACGCGGTCATCTTCGCGTTCGTCGGCAACATGATCTTCGCCGGCGTCTACTACTCGACGCAGCGGCTCTGTAAGGCACGAACGAACGACAAGCTGAGCAAGTTCCACTTCTGGGGCTGGCAGCTGATCATCGTCTCCGCCGCCATCACGCTCCCGCTCGGCATCACGCAGTCGAAGGAGTACGCGGAGCTCGAGTGGCCGATCGACCTCGCCGTCGCCGTGGTCTGGCTGACCTTCGGCGCGAACTTCTTCCTCACGCTGAAGAACCGCCGCGAGAAGCACCTCTACGTCGCCCTCTGGTTCTACATCGCGACGATCATCACGATCACGGTCCTCTACGTCGTCAACAACCTGGCGATCCCGGTCTTCGGGATGAAGTCCTACTCGGTCTTCGGCGGCGTCCAGGACGCGCTGGTCCAGTGGTGGTACGGCCACAACGCCGTCGCCTTCTTCCTGACCACGCCGATCCTCGGCATCATGTACTACTACCTGCCGAAGGCGGCGGAGCGGCCGGTGTTCTCCTACCGGCTCTCGATCATTCACTTCTGGTCGCTGGTCTTCATCTACATCTGGGCCGGCCCGCACCACCTGCTGAACACCGCCCTGCCCGACTGGGCGCAGACCCTCGGCATGATCTTCAGCGTCATGCTCTGGGCGCCGAGCTGGGGCGGCATGCTCAACGGCCTCCTCACGCTCCGCGGCGCCTGGGACAAGCTCCGCCGCGACCCGGTCCTGAAGTTCTTCGCGGTCGGCGTCACCGCCTACGGCATGGCGACCTTCGAGGGCCCGCTCCTCTCCATCAAGAGCGTCTCGGGCCTCGCCCACTACACCGACTGGATCATCGGCCACGTCCACAACGGCGCGATGGGCTGGAACGGCTTCATGGCCGCCGGCATGTTCTACTGGCTCGTTCCACGCCTCTACGGGCGCAAGGAGCTCCACAGCCCGAGCGCGGCCAACTTCCACTTCTGGATCGGCACGCTCGGCATCGTCCTCTACGTGGTCTCCATGTGGGTCGCCGGCATCACGCAGGGCCTCATGTGGCGCGCCGAGAACGAGGGTGGCGGCCTGATGTACCCGAGCTTCGTCGAGACGCTCGTCGCGCTGAAGCCCATGTACTGGACGCGCGTCGTCGGCGGCCTCCTCTACCTGGCCGGCATGATCCTCATGGCCTGGAACCTCTGGAAGACCGCGCGCGCCGGCAAGCCGGTGAACGCCGAGGTCGAGGTCCCGGTGAAGGTGGACGCCGAGGACGAGGTGCCCTGGCGCCAGGTCGCCTTCGGCTGGCCGGTCGTCATCAGCTTCCTCCTCCTGGCCGTGCTCGGCACGGTCGCCGTCCTCGAGGAGGTCGCGAGCGTCTTCATGGTGGGCCTCGCCGTCTCCATCGCGATGATCGCGCTGGTCTTCCAGCAGGTCTCGAAGAAGACGGGCAAGCCCGCCTGGCACCACCTGCTCGAGGGCAAGGCGCTGGTCTTCAGCGTGCTCACCTTCGTGGCCATCATCATCGGCGGCATCGCGCAGATCGTGCCCACGCTGGTGGCCGTGCCCGAGCAGCTCGCGTCGACGGAGAACGTCCCCTACACGCCGCTCGAGCTCGAGGGGCGGGACATCTACGTCTCCGAGGGCTGCTACACCTGCCACTCGCAGATGATCCGCCCCTTCACCTGGGAGACCGCCCGCTACGGCGCGCCCTCCCGGGATGACGAGAGCATCTACGACCACCCCTTCCAGTGGGGCTCCCGCCGCATCGGGCCGGACCTCGCGCGCCTCGGCGGCAAGTACAGCCACACCTGGCACTACCGCCACATGATGGACCCGCGCGAGATCAACCGAGACTCGATCATGCCCGCCTACACGCACATGGCGACCACGGCCGTCGACTTCGGCGACACGGCCGCCAAGATGCGGGGCCTTCGAGCCGTCGGCGTGCCCTACGAGGCGGACGAGATCCAGTCCTCCGAAGCCACGGCCCAGGCGCAGCACGACGAGATCCTCGCCGCGCTGGTCGAGGACGCCGGGCTGAGCGTCTGCGAGGGCGGCGCGACGAGCGACTGCGACCTCGTCCAGAACAGCCAGCTGGTCGCCCTGATCGCGTACCTCCAGCGCCTCGGCAACCCGCCCGCGCCGGAGGACGAGGGGGCCGGCGGCGAGGGGGAGGTCGCGCTCCGCACGGACACCCACCGCACCGACACGCTCGGCACCGGCAACGACACGCACCGCAACGACAACGACGACGAGGAGGCCGCGCGATGAGCTGGATCGCGAAGGAGTTCTTCGAGGCGAGCCCCATGCTCGTCCTCCCCGTGGTGGCGCTGATCCTCTTCGTCACCATTTTCCTGGGCCTGAGCCTGAAGACCCTGCTGATGAAGCGGGGCGAAGCCGACCGCCACGCCCACCTCGCCCTCGAGGGCGAGGGGCCGCTGGACGGCGCGTACGAGGAGGTGAGCCGTGGCTGAGTTGAAGGAAAAGCGCCACGACGCCATCCAGGGCGAGATCATCCACGTCTACGACGGCATCGAGGAGGCCGACAACGAGCTCCCGCTCTGGTGGCTCTGGACCTTCTACGGCGCAATCGTCTTCGCGGTGTTCTACTGGTTCGCGTATCACGAGTTCGAGGCCGCGCCGCTGCCCCCGCAGGAGTACGCGATCGCGCTGCAGGAGCGGGCGTCGGGTGGCGAGGTGAGCGAGGAGCTGCTCGTGGCGCTCGCGAACGATCCGGAGGCCGTGAGCGCCGGGCAGGCGCTCTTCGGAGAGCACTGCGCCGTCTGCCATCGGGAGCGCGGCGAGGGCAACATCGGCCCGAACCTGACCGACCCCTACTGGATCCACGGGGGCGGGCCGACGGACATCCACGCGACCATCGACGAGGGCCAGCTCCAGAACGGCATGCCGGCCTGGGGTCCGACCCTCGGCGGGGAGTCCGTGCAGCAGCTGACGGCCTTCGTGCTCTCGATCCGCGACACCAACCTCGAGGGCAAGGAGCCTCAGGGCGAGCGCTGGGTGCCCGGCGGCGGTGGCGGGAGCGCCGCCGAGGAGCCGGGCGACGAGGGCGCCGCGCCCGAGGCGGAGGAAGCCGCCGAGGCCGAGGAGACGGACGACGCGCAGGACGCGGAGACCGACACCGAGGCGAGCGGCACACCCACCTGAAGCGCACGTCGCCGGGCCGGGGGGGCCGGCGAGATGCGGTTCGGATCGGGTGGCGAAGGGAGCTCCACGGCGGAGCTCCCTTCGTTTAATTTTGGCTTACCAGCGCGGCCGTGGGCCGCTCGGCGCTCGCTTCGCTCGCGTCACACGGGTCGGTTCTTCGACGGTGCACGAAGGCGGCTCCGTGGGGCGGGCTACCGGGCAGAGATGGGGGCGCTCCCCTCTGCAGGGGCGTGGCTTTGCCGCTCACGCGGCCGGTGTGCTCCCCTCTACAGCGGCGTGACTTCGCCGCTCACGCGGCCGGTGCGCCGCCCTTGCCGCAGCGTGGCTCTACCGCTCTCGCGCTGTCTTCGCCGGGGTTCTCCGCGAAGGCGGCATGGACCGTGAAGTCGAGCGCCAGCACGGAGAGCGGACGGCGGAGAGCGGAGAGCACCCCGACCGAAGGGAGGGATTCCCGCTTCAGTCGACGCGGCCGACTCCGCGAAGGCGGCATGGACCGTGAAGTCGAGCGCCAGCACGGAGAGCGGACGGCGGAGAGCGGAGAGCATCCCGACCGAAGGGAGGGAATTCGGAAGGGCAGGCGCCGTGGGCGGCGCTCGGGGGCCTGCCAGCCGCGGCAGTTTGGTCGGGGCGGGGCGCTTCGGGGGCGGTCTGGGCGGCGGGTTCCGTAAGGGAAGGTTGGGCCCGGGACTTGCAACCCCCGCGAGGCAACGCACAGCGGCCACCCCGGCGCGACCGACGCGCGGGGATGGCCCGGGACACCGCGCAGAAGCTGCGCTCCCCCACGGTCCCCTCGCGAGGTTTGCGATGTCCAAGTCTCTCCCCGTCATCAACGAGCCCGCCAGCTCGCTCAACAAGGACGGGTCGCGCAATTTCGTCCAGCCAGCCGACGTGAAGGGCCGCTTCACGCGCTTCCGCTACGTCGTCTTCGCGGCCCTGATCGTCATCTACCTGGCGCTCCCCTTCATCCAGATCAACGACCGGCCGGCGGTCTTCCTCGACCTCCCCCACCGCCGCTTCTACCTCTTCGGCTCGAGCTTCAACGCGCAGGACTTCTGGCTCTTCTTCTTCCTGCTCACGGGCCTGGCGTTCCTCCTCTTCGTCGTGACCACCCTCTTCGGGCGCGTCTGGTGCGGCTACGCATGCCCCCAGACCGTCTTCCTCGAGGGCGTCTACCGGCGCATCGAGCGCTTCATCGAGGGCCCGCGGAACGCCCGCATCAAGCGGAACGCCGGCCCCATGAACGGCGACAAGCTCTGGCGGAAGGGCCTCAAGCACGTCCTCTTCATCCTGCTCAGCCTCTTCTTCGCCCACTTCTTCCTGAGCTACTTCGTCTCGCTCCCCTCGATGCTCGAGATGATCGGCGGCCCTCCCTCGGACCACCCCGAGGCCTTCGCCTGGATGGCGGGCATGAGCATCGTGCTCTACTTCAACTTCGCCTGGTTCCGGGAGCAGCTCTGCCTGATCATCTGCCCCTACGGCCGGCTCCAGTCGACGCTCCTCGACGACGACACGCTGATCATCGGCTACGACGTCGATCGCGGGGAGCCCCGCGGGAAGAAGTCGAAGAAGCAGCCCGAGAAGGAGGTCGGCGACTGCATCGACTGCAAGCGCTGCGTGAACGTCTGCCCGACGGGCATCGACATCCGCAACGGGCTGCAGATGGAGTGCATCGGCTGCGCGGCCTGCATCGACGCCTGTGACGAGGTCATGGACAAGCTCGGCCGCGACCGCGGGCTCGTCCGCTACGACACGCAGAAGGCCCTCGAGGGCGGCGTCCGGCGCTTCTTCCGGCCGCGCCTGCTCATCTACGCCGGCATCCTGGTGCTCTGGGTCGTCGGCGTGACCTTCGCGTTCCGCAGCCACGAGCCCTTCGCGGCGAACCTGCTCCGCCCCGGTGGCGGCGAGCCCTTCGTCGTCGAGGACGGCATCGTGCGCAACACGGTGCAGATCCACGTCGTCAACAAGACCGACGGCGAGGTCACCTACACGTTGAGCACTCCCGACGAGGAAGGCGCCCTCGAGTACGTCTTCCCCATGGCCGAGGTGAGCCTCGACGGTGGCGGCAGCCGGCACGTGCCGGTCATCGTGCGGCTGCCCCGGGAGGAGATGGCCGAGGCGCCGCCGATCCGCGTGCAGGTCGCCCCGGAGGACGGCGACGGGGACCCGCGGCAGCTCGAGGCCACCTTCCTCGGCCCGCACTGAGTCGCACCCCGCGCGCTCGCCGCCGACTCGTCCCCGGGACGGGTCGGCGGTGACGCGTCGACGGGGCACCAGGAGCGGCGATGGGACGCGCGAACCGGGAACGGGACCGGTGGCGCCGGGCTGGCGGGCGCGGGCGGCGCCGTCCGCCGGGGCAGGCCGCCCCACGCCGCGTAGCTGGCGTCGCGGTCTCGAGGGCGGGGGGTTCCGTTCGGCCGCCTCGTTCGCTTCTCTGGAACGCGGTGGGAAGGTCACGTCGACCTCGAGCGTCGAGTTTCCCCCACGGAAAGCGAGCGAAACCCCGTGCGCACGTTTTGCGCCCCATGAGCAAGTGCTGCACGGAGCCTCCCCCATCGAGGGCGATGAGCCATACGCTCGCACTTGGCCCGAGCTTTGCTCGAACGGTGTCCAACCTCCGAGCCGTGTCTTCGAGCCGCGTCTTGGAGCCGCGTCTTCGAGGCGTCCTCCGAGCCCCGTTCTTCCGAGCCCCGTTCTTCCGATCTTCGCCCCTCCGCTACCCCGCGCGCGTGCTGCGCCGGAGCTCCCATGACCGACACCCCGCCCACCATCCTCTGCGCCACGGACCTGGATCGCTCGGGCGACGACGCCGCCCGCCTCGCGACCGCCTACGCCAAGCACGTGGGCGGCCGCCTGCACCTGGTCCACGCCGTCGAGGACGCGGTCCCCTTCGAGGCCCTCGACCCGCACGTCCGCGCGGCGGCCGAGGCGCTGGAGGAGCGGCTCCGGGCGCGCCACCAGGCCGCCGAGGAGAAGCTCGACGCGCTCGCCATCCGCTGCGCCGGGATGGTCGAGACCAAGGCGACGCTGAAGGCCGGCCGCCCCTGGGAGGTCACCCTCGAGCTCGCCGAGCAGGTCGACCCCGAGCTGATCGTCGTCGGTCCCCACGTCCGCTCGGAGAGCTGGGCGGCCCGCGTCGGTGAGCGCCTCCTCGGGACGACCGCCAAGCGGGTCGTCCGCCACGCCCAGCGGCGCGTCCTCGTGGCCTCCGGCGACATCGAGCCCGCCGAGAAGGCCCTTCAGACGGGCGAGCTCCGCATCCTCGTCGGCGTCGACTTCGCCGAGGGCGGCGCGGCGGCCCTGGCGGAGGCGCGGCGCGTCGGCGGGGACCAGGCCACCCTGGTGCTCGCCCACGTCCTCCAGGATCCCTTCGCGCCCGGCGACCAGCCCATCGACTGGGGCAAGCTCCGCGTCGAGTGGACGCAGCAGCTCGAGGAGCGCCTCGGGGACTCGGTGCGCGATCTACCCAACGCCACCGAGGCGCACGTGGGCAGCGGCCTCCCCGGGGCCGCCCTCGCCGAGCTCGCGAAGGAGCACGACGCCCAGCTGATCACCGTCGGCGCCCACGCGGGCGGCCGCCTGAGCCGCTTCCTCCTCGGGAGCACCGCCGAGCGCGTCCTCGTCGACGCCCCCGTCCCCGTGCTCGTCGTCCCCCCAGCAGGCGAGGCAGACGCATGATCCTGCCTCATGAAGACGTCGACATCCGGCGTCTGACGGTCATGCCCGTCACCGTGCGCCGCAAGCTCGCGGAGTCGGGCGGGCGGCTCGCCGAGGGGGAGTGGCGCGCGCTGCCGCAGCTCGCTCGCCAGCGCCTCGTCGACATGCGGGTCGAGCGCGCCGTCGAGCGGCGGGCCTTCGCCAAGCTGATCGGCTGGCTCCGGACGACCTTCCTGGAGTCGGACGCCCAGGACGCGCCGACCGTCGACGAGGGCACCTTCGTCTGGCGTGCGTCGGCGCCGCCTCCGGCCCTCGGCCTCGAGCAGGCCGTGTGGCAGCTCCTCGGCATCGACGCGCGCTACGCGCTGGTGGTGGCTGGGGGCGAGCACGAGCGGCGTCGCATCCTCGAGGCCTACGACTTGACGGGTCGGCCCGGCGCGTCCTAGTCGCTTCGGGTGGCGAGCTACGCGATGTTCGAGGAGATGGCGCGGGACATCGGGTTCGCGGAGGAGCACGCCGAGCTCCTCCGCGCCGCGCACCCGCTCGTCTCCCCCTTCTTCCAGGAGGTGGTCGATCGCTTCTACGAGGTGATCGCGCAGAACCCGGAGGCGCGCGCCGTCTTCGCCGACGAGAGCGCGATCGAGCGGCAGAAGGTGCACCTCGCCGGCTGGCTCGAGGGGATCTTCGGCGGCGTCTACGACGAGGCCTACTTCGAGCGCCGCGCCCGCATCGGCCGCGCCCACGTCCGCATCCGCCTGCCCCAGCGCTACATGTTCTCGATGATGAACGTGGTGCGCGTGCGCCTACAGGACCTCCTGCGGCGCGAGGCCATCCGGGCCGGCTGGAGCATGCACGAGCAGCAGGTGGCCATCGCCGCCGTGGACAAGCTCCTCGACATGGAGCTCGCCATCATGCTCGAGACCTTCCACGAGGACTACATGACGCGGCTGCGGGCGAACGAGCGCCTCGCCAGCCTCGGCCAGCTCGCCGCGAGCATCGGCCACGAGCTCCGCAACCCCCTCGCCGTCATCGACAGCTCGCTGCACCTGCTCAAGCGGCGGGTGAGCGACGACGCGCGGATCGCCAAGCACGTGGACCGCATCGGCCAGCAGGTCGGGCGCTCGAACCGCATCATCACCGACCTGCTCGAGCTCGCCCGGGACCGGGCGCCGAACCGCGTCGTCTGCGACCTCCCGGCGATCGTCGAGGCGACCGTCCAGGACCTCGAGCACAAGGGGGTCGAGCTCACGGTGGATCTCGACCACGTGCACGGCATCTGGGTGGACCTCAGCCAGATCCAGCAGGTGGTCTTCAACCTCGTGCAGAACGCCATCCACGCCGCCCAGTCGAAGGTCCAGGTGAGGGCCCGCCACGACGACACGGACTTCTTCCTGGAGGTCGCCGACGACGGGCCCGGCCTGACGGCGGAGGCCCGGGCGCGCCTCTTCGAGCCCCTCTTCACGACCAAGACCAAGGGGATCGGCCTGGGTTTGTGGTTGTGCCAACGAATTGTGGAAAAACACGAAGGCACCATCGAAGTCGACTCCCAGGAGGGCGAGGGCACGCGTTTCGTGGTACGGATCCCGGACGTGGTCCGGTCCTGAGACCCCGCCGATCGCAGCGCGGGGATGATCACCGGGCCCGGATGGTTACGATGCATCCCATGGTGGATTCGGTGTTGGAGCGAGCGGGGGACCTGATGCGCATCCTCGTGGTGGACGACAACGTGGAGCTCGCCGAGAACGTCGCCGAGCTCCTCGAGGACGAGGGTCACGCGATCACCGTCGCCTTCTCGGCCGACCAGGCGCTGCTGCTCCTGAAGGAGGGCGCCGATCGGACACCCTGCTTCGACGCGGCGCTCCTCGACGTCCGCATGGACGGCATGGATGGCGTCGAGCTGCTCGGGCACCTCCGCCGGTGCTGCCCGAGCATGACCTGCGTCATGATGACCGCCTTCAGCCGCGACGAGCGGCTCGACACGGCCCGCGAGCTCGGCGCGCGCCGGGTCCTCGCCAAGCCCTTCGCGCCAGACGCGCTCCTCAGCGCGCTCTGCGACGCCGCGTGAGCGACGGTTGAGCGACCGTCGGGGGCGGGTCCTCCTCGTCGAGGACAACGAGGCGCTGGCGGACAACGTCTGCGAGATCCTCGAGGATCTCGAGGTGGACGTCACGGTCGCGCCGACGGCGGCGGCCGCCCTGGAGGCCGGCGGCGGCTTCGATCTGGCGCTCCTCGACGTCCAGTTGCCCGACGCGAGCGGCCTCGAGCTCCTGCCCCAGCTGCGCAACCGGGCGCCCCACGCGGAGATGGTCCTGATGACCGGCCAGGGCTCGCTCGAGTCGGCCATCGAGGCGGTGCGTCACGGCGCCTTCGCCTACCTGCTCAAGCCCTTCGACCCGGACGCGCTCCTCGGGACGGCGGAGCGCGCCCTCGCGCAGGTCGCGCTGCGGCGGGAGCGCTCGGCCCTCTCGCGGGCGCTGAGCGCGTCGGAGGCGCTCTACCGCGGCGTCGTCGAGTCGGCGGACGTGCTGATCGTCGGCCTCGACGCGCTGGGGAACGTCGCCTTCTGCAACCGCTTCGCCCTCGAGACCCACGGGAGCGAGCCCGAAGACGTGCACGAGCAGCCCTTCCTCGAGATCTGCGGGGCGGCGGAGGATCGGGGCATCGCCCACGCGCTCGCGCGGGCGCTCGCGGGCGAGTCCGTGCGCGGGCGCCAGGCCGTGCTGCACACGCGCGCGGGGGAGCAGCGCATCATCCGCTGGGCCTTCACGCCCGTCGGCGACGAGGAGGGCATCGCGGTCATCACCGTGGGGCTCGACGTCACCGAAGAGGTGGACCTCCGCAAGCGCTCGGCCGAGGCGGAGGCGCTCGCGGCCATCGGCACGCTCACGGCCGGGCTCGCTCACGAGATCCGCAACCCGCTGAACGCGGCCTCGCTCCAGCTCCAGCTCCTCGCGCGGCGCGCGAAGAAGCTCCCCGACGAGGCGGCGGGGACGGGCATCCTCGAGCGGGTCGACGTGGTCCGGAAGGAGCTCGGGCGCCTGACCTCGATGCTCGGCGACTTCCTGGGGCTGGCGCGGCCGCAGGAGGTCGACCGGGAGGACGTGCTCATGGGCGAGCTCTTTCGGGAGATCGCCCAGCTCGAGACGGAACACTGCGCCGAGCACGGCGTCGAGCTGGTGCACGCGACCTGCGAGAAGGTGCACGTGATCGCCGACCGGGCGCGGGTGCGGCAGGTGATCGTCAACCTGATCGCGAACGCGCGCGAGGCGATGGCGGACAA
>MDTG01099145.1_pt1 | contig 22302 bp, 23 predicted proteins | sample 811421 | NCBI WGS metagenome assembly MDTG01 (sample SAMN05326645, study PRJNA326480) | marine metagenome | isolation source: seawater | place: Pacific Ocean: South East | collected 2011
TTATTATTATTATTATTATTATTATTTTTAACTTTAGAAGATTTTACATTATTACTTGGTGAATCTTGAACATCATCATCAAAATTTATATTTTGTATAATTTCATCATATAAATTAGAAACTTTATTATATATAGTTTTTAAAGTAATATGATGGTTTTTATTAAAAAATTCAATATTTTTACAGTATAAGTCAAGCTGATTTTTTATAATATTGTTATTTGTTTCAAAACTATGTAAAAAATTATCAAGAAAAAAACCACTATTTGATAACTTTTGATGTTTTTCATTTATTTTATCTTTATCAAGACAATATAAATTCAACTTTTTTAACATAGTTATTACTTTTGAATTTAATGATATTAAAACATCATTACTATAATCAATGTATTCGTCCAAGTCTTTATATATAGGTAAATTTGTATCATCATCTTGGATATTTGCTAAAAATACTTTATCTTCAATTTTATCACATATATAGTTTAATATAAGTTCATTTAGTTTGTAATAGTCACCATAAATTCTATTATTAATTAATTTTATAAGGTCTAGTAAATTTTTATATTGTGTATAAAATATTTTATATTGGAAATTTAAAAAATCTAATCCAAAAATATATATTGGATCTTGATTTGTTGTTGTAAGTTCATCGTATACATCCTTCAGTTTTTTTATCTTTACATTAATGTTATCAAACTTGACCTTAGTTGTATTTAACATCTGTATAATTTCACGAAAATCAATGTGTAATTTATCAAGAAGAATCATAATATATTAAAGATATATTAATTTATTACTAATATATTATACAGCGATGAATAAAGAAAATAGCATTTTAAATAACAATGTTGTTATAGATGAAAAACGATTAAATGGATGGACAATTGAACACGAAAGCGTTTTTATAGAATGGTCTGATAAAGCAATGTGTTACAGATGGCTTCATAGTAAATCTTATAAATATTATAGTTTTAGAAATGCTTGGTTTACTATACCTGTTATTATAATGTCTACAATTACAGGAACAGCTAACTTTGCTCAAGAACGAATTCCAATTCAATACAAGTTATTAGCACAAATGTTAATTGGTGGTATTAATATTATAGCTGGTATAATGACAACAATACAACAGTTTTTAAAAATTACTGAATTAAATGAATCACACCGTGTTAGTGCTGTATCATGGGGTAAATTTGTTCGTAACATAACTGTTATATTAGCAAAAAGTCCATTAGAGCGTGAAAATACACCTATTGAATTATTAAATAGATATAAAGAAGAATTTGATCGTTTAATGGAAATAAGTCCAGATATAGAAGATAAAGTTCTTAAAAAGTTTAAGATGGTAATATATAATAAGGAAAAAGATGAACCTGAATCTTGTTGTGAAATAATTGCAGAATGTTTTAATAAATGTTTTTGTTTTTGTATATCTACAAAGGAAGAAGTTGACGCAAAAAATTCTTCTATACAAAATTTGAAAACAATGACACCAGATACACCAAGTAGCGATTCTAAAACAACAGGTAGTAATGATGGTAGTAATATTGATGAATTTACAAAAGAATTGAAAAAGAAATATAAATTAAAAAAACCTGAAATATGTGGTGAATTTGTATCTGTTTCTGAAAATAGACATCCTTGGTATAAACAAGAAAAGATTGTAGAAAAAATAGAAATGCCTAATAATGAACCAGTTGAAATAGAATTTGATTATACACCATATATAAAATTAATCAATGATAAAATAGAATTATTTAAAAAAGTAAGAGGACGTGAACCATTACAAATGGAACTTAAAAATAATCTTACTGGTGAGGTAACAGAAGATGTTATTAATCATATTATGAAAAAATTACATCATAAATTACATTTAAATGTCAATAATGTATGATTATAACATTAATAAGTTAATAATATCTCTATAAAATCATATTATAATAAATGTATTATAAATAATTTATAATTATAATATAATTAATGGGAAATATAAATTCAATAAATAATAAAAAAATAATACAAGATATAACAACAAAACGTCAAAGGAGTTTCAAGTTAATTCCTAATAACGATAATAGCGTACATAGCGGAAATAACAATTACATAAAGAATAATGTAAATCATTATAATACTATAATTAATGATTTTAATATGAAAGATCAAGAAAATCAAATAATAATACTTAATAAAAAAGGTATGAAACGTTCAAAAAATGAAATATTAAAATGTGAATGTTTTTATAAAAATAAAGCGTATATACTTGAACAAAGAGTAACAGAATATGAAAAGGAAATAAAACAATTGAATAATGAATTAAATACAATTAATAATCAAGAAAATAAAAATAATATAGAAATACACAATTTAAAAAAACAAATGTTTAATATTGATTAATTTAAATATAATTTATATTAGTGAAATGAATGTTTATTAAAAATAAAACATTAAATTGTTTACTTAAATGAAAACATTAACTTGTTTGTTTTATTTGAACTATATACTCTTTTCTCTAGTTGACTATTTGGAATTTTATATATAGATCTTATTGAATTATTTGATTTCATTTTACATTTATTATTTACACAGTTACTATTATCATTATTATTAACAATATTAGTTATTTCTTTATTTTTTGGGACAGTTATTTTTAATCTATTTCCTTTTCTAATATCAATCATATACATATTATCATTATTGTGTTCTATTTCACAATTAAAATTATTAATATTTACCATTGTATGTTGTAATAATCCATCTTCACTATTACACATATCTATATCAAATTTAATATCTGTTAGTGTGTTCAATCCAAAACTCCCATTATCATTTCTTGTTAAATAAGGATTTGAATTATCACTTGGTTTGATATAACCATCAAATAAATGTAAAATGTTTGAATTACCTATCTTAAAAAAGGTTTTTCTACTTATATAAATACCTTTTCTTTTAGCACGGTCACTAATAACATTATCTTCACATCCCCAACCCCAGAAATTAGGAAATCCATTTAATATTTCAAAATCATTCCCAGATATTGAAAATATACCCCCTAAAGCATATTCGAAACCATAAAAGTGTTTTATTTTTCCATATCCAGTTTTATAATCAATTAAGTTTTTTTTATAAGGAAGGGTATCTACATCATTGAAAATAAATGTCATTGTTTTATAACTTCGTGGATATTTATTTTTAATATATTGAAATCCTATATTTTTCATAGCACCACGATTAAAATGACGTTCATCACATTGATGTGCAATGACTATTTCATAATATTCATTTTTAAAATCTTCAAGGAGGTATTTCATGTGACGTAAAAAGAAGTTTTTTTGAGGTTCTCTATCTCTGTATGGAATTATAAATATTAATGTTGGTTCCATAATTAATTATTATAATTATTATAATATATGTAAATTAACATAAATAATTTCTAGTGTTCTAGGAAGACATAAAAAATAATTACATTTGTTGAAGTTAGGTAAATGTGGTAAAATATATATTATTATTTTAACGAATTATTTTTATAACTTTCGTACAATGGTACAAATATAAAATAAAAAAAACGATTATTATTATTATTTATTTTATAGTTATTTATTTTATAGTTATTTATTTTATAGTTATTTATTTTATAGTTATTTATATTTTTCCATTATAGATTTTGGTATGAGATTTTCTTGTATTGTTTGTAACTTTTTAAAACATTTGTTAATTGTAACTTCACTAATTTCACTAATATTATGAACATCGAATTTTGATAAATTTAATTCGCAAACTTGTGATACAAAATAAACAATACCGGCTGCTATAGAATGAGGTGTATTTTCAGGTATAGCATTTACTTTTTGTATTTTTTTTGCTATAAACAAACATAATTTAGTAAGTTCTATATTTATATTTAATTTACTACAATATCTTTCAATAAATGCTTCAGGATTAGTTTTACATAATATTGTTTTTTCATTTGTATTGTTTTCTATAATATTAATAATATTACAAGCATTTTTACACCCTTTTGTAGCGCTTGTTTTATCTAAATTAAATATTTTTGCTATTTCAGTAGCAGTTCTTGGAGTATTATTAATTCTAAATGAGATGTATATTGAAGCTGCTATAATACCATCACGATTTATTCCACGAAATGTTTTATGTTCAGATATTTTTTTATGATAAATAATAGCATTATCAATAATATATTTACTTATACCTGATTGTTGACCCATCATAGTTATTCGTTGAAATTCATCATATTGTGATTTTTCTTTATAAGGCATTGACTGCCATTCTGTATATCTTCTTATTTTTCTCATTTCATATGATGAAGATGATGATTGTAATACTTTACACGCATATGATGATTCTTTTAATAATGGATTAATAGGCATACCACATCTTGTTGGGTCAGAAGAATTACTGTCATCAGCACCATAAAATCTCCATTCAGGTCCTTGATCCAATATATCTGTATATATTATACCACATTTCGCATTTGTACATATAAGAAATCCATCATCACTAAAATTTAAATAATTATCACAAGTATCACAAAATTCACGTTCTCCAGACTTACGATAAATACATTCTACATTTTTCTTTTTATCAGGTTCTATTTCTGTTTCAAAAAGATTCCATATTTTATTATTATGCTTTTTACTTGATTTTTTCTTTTTTGTTTTAGAACTATGTTTAAATATTGTAGATGGTAATGTTTTAGTAATCATGGTTTCCATATACGTGTAATAAATAAATAATATAAAATATCAATTTTATTTTATATCGTTTATATATATTTATTATGGGTAATTCAATATCACAAGAAAATTTTGAAAATGTGGAAAAAGAAAATAAACAATCAATTCAAGATATAACTGAAAAAATAAATACAATTGCTGCTAATTATATTGTAAATTTAAGTATACCTGATATGGAATCATTATTAAATGAAGAAAGTTGCAATAAAGTTGAAGCAATTACACGTGATGTTTTTCTTGAACAAGTGAAAATGCAAGAAGTAGAAGTATTAAATCAAAAAACTGTATTGGGTGAAAAAATAAATTCAACTACACGAAATGATTTGGCTGTAGTATTTCATAATAAAAAATTAAAAAATAAAGAAAAATTTCGTAAAAGACAATATTGTAATAGTGTTGCTAAATTTTATATAAAAATAGCTCATCTTTATGCTGCTATTGTAAAAACAATTGATCCACAATTTGATGTTGATGGTGGTAGAATTAATGATTTATTCAAAGTATATGATTTGGAAAATAAAGATTATAATGATAATAAAGAATATGATATTGTAGAAAAAACACCAAATGAAGAACCAATGGGTCATTGTTATCAACGTGTAAGGTCATTAATTAAACTTTTACCAGAATATAAAAAAATTGAATCAATGCAGAAACTTGGAGGAAATAATATAAATAACTTTCTTTCAAACCCACCTTTTTTTGCTAATGCTAACGAAGAAAATAAAAAAAAGACAGAGTCAATGGATGTTGAAAAACAAAATGAACCATTAGAAAATGATAACAATATGGATATTGAAAAACCAAATGAACCATTAGAAAATGATAACAATATGGATATTGAAAAACCAAATGAACCATTAGAAAATGAAAACAAAATGGATATTGATATACAAAATGAATCATTAAAAGAAGATGAAAACAAAATGGATATTGATATACAAAATGAATCATTAAAAGAAGATGAAAACAATATGGATATTGATATACAAAATGAATCATTAAAAGAAGATGAAAACAATATGGATGTTGAAGAAAATAAACCTAAACTACAAATTGGTGAAGAAATAACAAATAACAATATTGAAATTCAAGAAATACCAAAGGAACCTGCTGTTAACCCTGAACCTGCACCTATTATTTCTCCATCAATGTTATCAATACCTTTTATTGGTAAACAAGAAGAATCAAAAGAAATGGATAAAACAATTACAAAAACAAATATGGAATTATGTAGTCCAGGAGAATATTTACCTGATTTTAGTGCGTTAGATAAACTATTTAACGACAAGTTTGATTATGATATTCGTGGTAAATCAGAAGAAGGTTCTGGTAAGAAAACAGAATATAAACCAAAATATGTAAAAAGTGAAGAATCAATGGAGTTAAAAAAAGAGGTTCTTGCTAAATTTTATAAATCTTTTTCTGGTGAAAATTGGGATAAATCATCAAAAGGTAAGGAATTAGATAGTTTTCGTGATATTAAGTTGAAAGATTTTTCATATTTATGTAAAGATAAACCTATTTCTATTGAAGATAATGAAATAACAAATGAAATTGAAAGAAAATTATTAGGTTATGCTCGTTTTATTTCAGAAATGATCACAAATGTTAAAATAAAGTATGATAAGCTTGTTGATGTATTAACAGAACGTATATTTATTTTTAATGATGGTAATATTATGATTGACCCAAATTTAAATGATTTTAAATATAACGATGAATTAAAAAATAAGTCAAATAATTCAAATGAAAAAAAATATAATTTAACATTTATTGTTGAAAATGTTCGTGAAATAATAGTTGATTTATATAGTGAATGCGAAACAGACTTTCAAAAAGGTATTGAAAAATTTGAAGAAATAAAAAAATTATTAAAAGAAAATAAAAATTTATAAAAATAAAAATATTATGGTATATTATATAATGGGTATGACTCTTCGTAGAACTTTCAGTGGTGGTAGCCGTAAAACAAAATCTCTTACACGTAAAAATACAAAATCTATAGGTGGTAAAAAGAAAATGTCACATAAAAACAAAATGTCACATAAAAAGAAAATGTCACATAAAAACAAAATGTCACATAAAAACAAAATGTCACATAAAAAGAAAATGTCACATAAAAAGAAAATGTCACATAAAAAATAAACAATAAATTATATAAATTATGTAATTGATTTATATAATTATTTTCAATTGTAAATATTCAATGTTAAATATTCTATATACATTTAAAATTATACATAAATAAACGTCTATATAGAAATTTTTTCTCACTTGATGATATATCATTTGAATTTTTAACTTTATTGTATTCTTTTTTAATATTAACATCGCTTGATACTTTTACAAATATACATTGTATTTCGTTATTACTATATGTAAGTGTTTTTTTTAAATTATTAAATTGTTTATATTTATGTGTTCCACAATCTATTGTAACAAAATCTTTATTTATAAATTGTAATTTACCATAATTTAATATATTTAATTCATTATGGTTATCCCATTTTGTCATAATGTATGCCTTTCTACCTATATAAAATTCATATGATTTATTTTCATTATAAATCCAATCTTTTTTCTCAGAAATTAATTTGTCCATTTCTATTATTTCTGAAGGTTTCATTATATATTCATTATCCATATGATTCATATGATTCATATAATATTAATATCTTATTATGTTATTATGATAATATATTAATTTTAATATTATATTCTAATTATTTTTTAAATGGTCTCATTAATTCCTCTTTATAAATACCCATAGGTGAATATGAATTAATTGAACGAAAATTATTATTGTTACCTAATCTTCTATTTGTTGTTTTTTGGTTACCATTACTTGATAATATTTTAGATTTTATTATAAAATCGTTAGGATCATTACTATATGTTTGATTGCTAATTTTATTATCATAATTATCACTTTTATCGCTTTTATCACTTTTATCAATAATATTACCATTACCATCAACATTCATCCCTGTTTTTTTACGTATTTCATCACGAACATATGTAGGAACCCAATGATTCCAACTAATAAATAATACATTAGGATGAATGTATTTTGATATAAAACCATTGTCTTGTAATTTTTCAAGTAAAAAAGCTATACAAGCTCCATGATCGTATTTTGGCACACCGATAATAATTTCAGGAACAACATACCAACAATATTGGTTATCGATACATTGTCTTGATGTAGTTTTTATTCTTACGTGAATGCGTGCTAATATTTTTTTATATGTTGATATTTTATTTAAATCATAATTTTTCTTTTTTTCATATAATTCATCTATATCAATCTTATCACTATATTCATCATCATCATCATCAAATTTATTGAGTTCAAAAACGGACGTCATAAATTTGAGTTAGAAATTAATTTTTTAAATATTTCTAATTTTATGAGAAAATTAAATATAAAACATCTTGTTTTAACAGGTGGTGGACCAATGGGGTTATCACAATATTCAGCGTTAAATAATATTACTAAAAAGAAAATAATAGATAAAGATAAAATAGAGTCTATATGTGCTACATCAGTAGGAGCTATATGTGGTGTAAGTTATTTATTTAAAAATATTGATGAAGATAAATTAATTAAATATATTATAGACCGTGATTGGAGTGAAGATTATAAATTAAAAAGCGATAATATTCTTGGTGTATTTTGGAAATTAGGATTATTAGATTGTGAATTAGTAACACGTAATTTTATGGAACCAATATTTAAGTCAGAAAAAATATCTTGTGATATTAATCTAAAAGAATTTTATGAATACACAAATGTCGAATTTAAATTTCTTACAACAAATGTAAATAATAATTTTAATAGAACAATATTATCATATAAAAACAACCCAGATTTGCCGTTAATAAAAGCTATATCAATGTCTTGTTGTGTTCCTTTATTATTTTATCCAATTAAGGTAAATGATGACGAATGTTATCTTGATGGTGGAATTATTGAAAATTATCCATTAAATACATTTTTGGATGATTTTAATGGTAATGAAGATGAAATACTTGGAATTAGAAATTGTAATAAGAAAAATATTATAAATACAAAAATATCATCATCTACTAATTTGCTTGATTTTTTTATAATCATAATATCATCATTTGTTAAGATGATAAATCACAAATATGATAATGGGAAAAAAATTAAAAATGAATTAATAATAAAAAATGATATGGGAAATATGACCAATTATAATTTTTTTATAGATTCTGTAGTTAAGACTGAACAAAGAGAAAAATTATTAGAAAATGGTATTTCATCATCAGAAATATTTATAAATAATTTAATTAGTGAAACTGATAAATGATATAATCTTATCTATGATTGTTGGTTTATAAGTAAGTGTTTGTTTTACAAATTCTTCCAATCTATTTTTTGTTATTTTTGTTTCGTAATGATAATGTTTTCCATTAATATCTAAAACAATAGAAGGATATCCTTTAATATTATAATTATTGGGATCAATATTGTTACCTTTATCACTACTAGCTTCGTGTTCGTGTATTACTATTGTTTTACCATCTACCACATACCCGTCACCGTATTCTTTGATAAATAAATCCCACTCACCAGAATTATCATCATTTTTTATTGCTTTACAATGTGGACACCATTCAGCATAAAATAGGATTAATTTTATATCATCAACACTATTATCAATGGTAACATTTTTATTACCACTACTTCCATTATCATTGTATGTTGAATTTTTATTACCACTACTTCCATTATCATTGTATGTTGAATTTTTATTAATATAATTATATGCGTAACGATAAGAATATACAATCAAAAAAATACCAAATAATATAATTAATATCATATTAAATGTAGAGATACCACTGTAACGTGATAACCCTTTTGTAAAACCTCCTTTTTTGTTTAAAGAACTACGCATTAACTTCATATAATATAATGACATAATATTATATTTTAATATGAAATAAAGACAATACAATACAATAAATATATAGATATAATAATTTGAATGTTATTTCGTCTTTCAAATGGTAAACATATTGAGATAAATAAAAATGATTATTTAAATGATGTAGAATATTATAAAACTATATATAATTTATATAATGAACAAAATAAAAAAGTTGATATCGTAGATGATATTAAAAATTCTCAAGTTAGAAAATATATTATAAATTTACTTTAACTCGTCGGTGATTTCGTAAATAAAAAATATTTCTATAAAATATACAATGAAAAAAATGACTGAAATAGATTATAAATTAAATAAATGTTATAAATCGAGAAATATCAATTTAACATATAATCCAAAATTCAAACTTAACGCATTTTGTATAAATTTGAAAGATAGAAAACAAAACATGGATTTTATTCATTCAGAATGGAATGAATATTTAAATATAACACGTTTCATAGCACTACCTTCAGCAACAGAATCACACGTTCAACTATTAAAAAATATTTTTCAAAATAAAGACAATATTAAATTTCCTATTGTAATTATGGAAGATGATGTTTACAGGAAAAATAATTTTACAAAATACTGGAATGAATTATTAGATTTAACTGAATGTGATTACGTTGCTTTTGATGCCTTTTTTTTGGCTTTCAAGAATAATCAAAATAATGTTCCACCAAATTTTGTATCATTGAAAGAACATAGAATGATGGGATTTACTGTTTACTATAAAAATTTTTTTGATCGATTTCGAACAATAGAACATTTAGATCGAGCTATTAATAGAGGTGTTATTGATATGTCTTTTACATATAACCCTTCATTTATTAATTATACCCCAAAGGAACAAGTTTGCTGTCAAATTGTATCTAAATTTTCAACAACAGCCAATAAAGAAACTCATGGTTGGGGAAATTTTTATAGGATTGCACAAGAAAAACTGAAAACGATATAAAAAATTTGATACCTAAAAACGAATTACTTTTTTTCTTAATATAATATATGTCACATAAAGAAACGTTAAAAAATAAAACAGTATATGAATTATCTCATTATGAAAGTGGTGATGGTATGTTAACAAGTGTATGGGGTCCAAGTCTATGGCACGTATTACATACAATGAGTTTTAATTATCCAAATGAACCAACAAGAGAAGATAAACAAAATTATAAAAATTTTATTTTGAATTTACAAAATGTGTTACCATGTAGATATTGTAGAATAAATTTAAAATCAAATTTTAAACAATTACCACTTACAATGGAATGTATGAAAAATCGTTATACATTTAGTATGTATGTGTATAATTTACACGAAATAATTAATAAAATGCTTAATAAAAAATCTGGTTTAACATATGATGACGTAAGAGAAAGATATGAACATTTTCGTGCGAGATGTGGTAAAAAAAATAAAAAGAAGACTAGATTTATAAAATCAATGAAATTAAATAAAACTAAAAAGAAACATAAAGGTTGTACAGAACCAATTCATAAAGTAAAAAGTAAAGGTGTTGTTCATATTGTTCCACAAAAAACAAAATGTGAATCTCTTGTTATTCACGATAAATGTACTGAAATTAAAAATTAAAAATTAAAAATTATAACATATCATCAATTAATTTATCTAATGTATTAAAACTTCTTGTCCATTTTAATTCATTAATAGCCTTTTTTGGATCTCCCAATAATAAATCTACTTCACAAGGTCTAAAATATTTTTCATTTATTTTTACAAGTTCTCTTCCTGATTTTTTATCATAGCCAATTTCATCAATTCCAGAACCTTTCCACGCGATTTCTATATTATGTTTATGAAATACCTTATCAATAAATTCTCTTACACTATATGTTTCACCCGTAGCAAGAACATAATCGTCAGGTTTATCTTGTTGTAACATTAACCACATACCATATACATAATCTTTACTATGACCCCAATCACGTTTACTATCAATATTTCCAAGTGTGATTATAGTATCACTTGACCAATTATTTATAATATTTTTAACACCATTTATAATTTTCATTGTAACAAAATTTTCTCCTCTACGTGGTGATTCGTGATTAAATAATATACCATTACAAGCAAACATATTATATCCTTCACGATAATTCTTTACAAGATAATGACTATATACTTTCGCACACGCATATGGAGACTGTGGATTAAATTGTGTAGTTTCACACTGTGGTGTTTCTAATACTTTACCAAACATCTCACTTGTTCCTGCTTGATAAAATCTTATTTTATTAGAAATATCACTATCAAATGTTCTGATTGATTCTAATATTTTTAATGTTCCTATACCATCTATAATAGAAGTATATTCAGGAATTTCAAAAGATACTTTTACGTGACTTTGAGCAGCAAGATTATAAATTTCAAATACTTCGAAATCTGGATTTTTATTTACAATATTTGTAATTATGCTTGTTAATGATGAACCATCACACATATCACCATATTCTATATTTAATCTATCGCGTATATGGTCTATACGAGTATGGGAATATAATAATGACGTCCTTCTTACAATACCATATACTTTATAACCCTTTGATAATAATAATTCAGCAAGATATGAACCATCTTGACCAGTTATACCAGTTATAAATGAAATTCTCATATATAAATATCAAAATTTCACTTTAAGTTATTTTAATTTACATAGCAAAAGTACTAAAATCACTTAATACAGGTTTTGGTAAGTAATTATTTTCTGAATGGATATTATTATAATTTGGAACTTTTTTACAAGAAAATGATGGTTCAGGACATCTTCCACAAGGTGGACAAGGTGGACAAGATGGTTTATTTAATAAATTAGAAACTTCACTACGTAATACATATAATTCTTCTTGACCAGATGGTATACTTGATTTTGTTATAGCATTGATTGATGCTGGTGGTCTTGTTCCATTTAGTTCATTATTTACCATTTCATTATTCATTTATTGTGGTTTTTTAATTGTACTATAATTTACAGTATTAGGATCGTTTAATGTTTGTTCAACACGTTGTCTTTTAGCATTATTTATTTCATTTCTCACACTATTACGTGTTCCACTTAAATTATCTAAAATATCACTTGGATTTTGAAGTAAATTATTATTATGGTCGTGATCAGCATCTTTTACATTGGTCATTCCTTCTTTATTACAATTTCCTCCTAAAAATGAACATAATAATAAAGCAAGTAATAAAACTAAAAAAACTTGAAGGTGATATAGTTTAAAATTGAATTTCATTATGTTATATGTACGGAAAATTATTAATATAAATATATTAAAAATATTCTGTTAATTAATAATAATTATATAACATTTATTAAAATGACAAAAATAATAAACAATAAAAAAACTACAACACCTTTTTATCAAAATGATGAAAACATTTTTGAAATAGGTATTGACGAAGCGGGTCGCGGACCTTTATTTGGACGTGTTTATACAGGTGCTGTTGTTTTGCCTAAAGAAAATTTCGATTATTCAAGAATGAAAGATAGTAAGAAATTTGCAAGTGAAAAAAAAATACTTGAAACAGAAACATATATAAAAGAAAATGCCTTATTTTGGTCAGTATCTTCTAATAATGAACAACGCATTGATACAATAAATATATTACAAGCAACAATGGAATCAATGCATTTTTGCGTTGATTCTATTTTAAAACAAATGAATAAAAAAAATTATAACGTTCATTGTAAAGATAATGATGAATCTAAATGTTTACTTCTTGTAGATGGAAATTATTTTAATGAATATACATATATTGATAATGAAATGTTAAATGTATTACCACACGTTACCGTAAAGGGTGGTGATGATTTATATTCATCAATAGCAGCAGCATCAATACTGGCAAAATGTGCACGTGATAGATATATTAAAGAAATATGTTCTGATTATCCAAAATTAGATGAATACTATGGTATTATGTCAAACAAAGGATACGCAGCAAGAAGACATATAAATGGTATAAATGAATATGGTATAACACCTTTTCATAGAAAAACTTACAGCACATGTAATGGTGTTCCAGTATTAAACATAAATTCTTTAAAATAATTATTTTATCAGTAGTGATGGTTTTATTAAATGGTCGTTTAAATTATAATTAACATTATCAATATTTAATAAATTATAATAATATTCATAATTTGATATAACTTTTTTTATTAATTCAGGTATATCTGTTATTTTTGCGAAAAGAATATGTTCAGAATAATCAATTAAATCTTGTTTATATTTTTCCTCACTTATTACTATCATTTTGTTAAATAAACATCTATAACATCTTATACTTTCAAATATATTATAATCTTCCATAGCACATACATTTAAAATGATTTTATATTTAAACAATTCATCATCTCTTTTTGTATTCCATCCAATTATATTGTTTATATCAATGCCTTTTAATTTAATATATTCCATCAATTTACCTCTTCTTGGTGTATTATACATATTAATACCACAAATATTATAAATTTTATTATAATTATAAATTTCATCAGGATTGTAAATATAGGGAAAATATAATGTATTTGTAATACCATTATTATTCATTATGTCTATATTTTCTTTACTATAATCAATAATAGTAAAATTATTGCTAATTGATTTAATATAATTAAACCATCTTTTTCTTGTTAATTGTTCAGTATTTAATACATATATGTTTTTTTTTATTATATTTTTTAACGATGGTACGTGCTGCATACAAATAATAATATTATTTTCATTTAATGTAATATTTTCACTAAAATTAAAAATTATAGTAGCATTAAGTTTTTTATTTATAGTATTAATATAATCTTCAAAATATTTATAGTAACGATTAAAACAATATATGTAAATATTCATATGATTAATAATTTATAATTATATAATTTATATTGTTATAAAACTAATATAATTAATAAAATTGAATTATTGAATTACTATTTTATATTTATAAATAAAACTATAATATAATTAAAAATATATCTGTAATTCTAAATAATGAAAGTTTTAATATTTGATACAGAAACAACGAATTTATTACCAAAAAATATTTATCCTACCAAAAATAATCTTCATACATTCCCTTATATTGTTCAATTAAGTTTTATATTATTTGATACAGAAACATTTGAAATTATTGAAATGAATGATTACATTATAAAAACACCATTAAATGTTGAATATAATGAAAAAAGTATTTCCTTACACGGAATTACAAAAGAAAAAAGTCAGGAATTTGGAGTAGATATTTGTTTTGCTATCAATGAATTTAAAAATTGTTACAATATATGTGATATGGTTGTAGCTCATAATTTCCGTTTTGATAATAATATTCTTATAATAGAAGCTTTGAGATGTAAACAAATACCAATAATAAATGTTGTAGATAATAAAAAACCTATTTATTGTACAATGCAAAACTCGATCGAATTATGTAATCTTGTAAGAGTAAATCAATATGGAACATATAAAAAATTTCCAAAGCAAAGTGAATTACACGAGAAATTATTTGACGAATTTATTGATGATGAAAATTTACATAATTCATTACACGATATAATGGTATGTCTCCGTTGTTTTATGAAAATGACACAAAATATTGATATTTTAGAAAAATGCCACACATTATCTACTTATTATAAAATAAATATTCTTGGTATTGAAAAGATAAACTTAACTGTTACAAATTAGTACAATTGTTATAATAAAAAATATTATATGTTTTTTAATGTTTTTAATGTTTTGTAATGTTTTGTAATGTTTTCACTATTAACATTTATAAATTTAATTTTTACGTGTTCTTATTGTTCTTTTCTTATTTCCTTTCTTATTTCCTTTTCGCCCTTTACGTGACATTTTACCCTTACGGACAACCTTTCTTGTCTTCTTACCACTATTAACTTTATCACCATCTGTAATAAAAATAGTAAGACCTTTCATACCCAAATCACTATAACGATATCCTCCTTTTTTTTCTTTTTCTTCTTTTTCTTTAAGAAAATTACGGCGTTTTTCTTGTCCACGAGTTGGTATATTTTGAAAAATCCTTTTCGCGGCTTCTTCATTAACTCCAACTGATTTTCTACCACTTACTCTTTGACTAAGATTACGAAGGCTTATTTCTTTTGTCTTTTTACTAATAAGTTGACCATATTCCTCTTTTGTTATTTCATTTTTATTTAATTTTCCTCTTACTTCTTTTTTATAGTTATTCAATTCTACAGTATCTTGTTTCTTGCTACTTGCTTCTTTCTCAAGTTTTTTCATTTGATTTGATGATAATGTTTTTCTCAATTTACTTACATTAGATGTTCCTCTATCCTTCTCTAATGGTGACATTCTCTTTTTTGTAGAAGTTGATGTAGATGGAATTATTACTTTTGGAATACCAGAATCAGACATATATATTTTACGAAGAAAGTATTTTCCTCGTAAAAAATATTTAAATTATTATATTATCACTTTACAATTTCTAAACTAATCATATATAACATCATTAAAAAGTAAATTCAAAAAACAAAACATATAAAAAATCAAAAAGGAGGTGATTGAGGTTCCTTTCTTACCAATATTCTTTACAAATGCGATGTTAATCTTATAAACATCTGTAAAAAAATACGATTTTTTTAATATTTTAATTGTTTTAATTGTTTTTCATTGTTTTAATTGTTTTAATTGTTTTTCATTGTTTTTGTTGATTGTTTTTTATTATATATTCTTTTTTTTGTATCTATTTCTGCTATTACAGATACATATTTATCATTTAATTCAAAACGTTGACCTATTACATTTACTTTAATAATGTCTTTTTCTTCTATATCATTGAAATATTTATTTGAATATTGATGATCTCTTGCTATAAATATAATCATAGGTGATTCTTTAAATCCATCAAGTTCAGCCCTTATTCCCGCTTTTGTAATATTTTTAACGATACATTCAATATTCATACCTTTTACAGGATTACAAACCATACATTCATAAACAACATTAAATACAACATTTGATGCTTTACATAATCCACTTGAATAACGAAGAATTTTAGTAGAACCTTCTTTAACATATCCATTCTTTCCACATTTTCCCTCAATTCTTGTTGATAATATTTTTGTTAATATTGACGATATATTACCTCCTATTTTTTGAATAGATATATTAATTACTTCACTTGTTATACAAGGTATAAATATATCATAAACTCGTTTTTTATCATTTTTTAAAACTAACTTATTTGTTTTTGCACCAACCACAATATCATTTTCTATTACACTAATATCAATATCATTAATATTATTATCGTCGTTATTATCGTCGTTATTATATTTTTTCATATCCATATATATATTATAAACAAAGTATTTATATAACTTCAAAACAATTATATTTCAATTTTATTTATAAAACAATTGTTTTTTCCTTTTTTACTATTGTTGTTTCTAATGGATCCATAAACCATCTTTTATCTTGATGTTTTAATTTATCATAATATCTATACATTATTTCAATTAAATTTGTCAAACTTAAAACTCTAAATTTATTGTCTTTATTTGAAAAATTATAAAAGTTTTCATTACGTTTTACTTTATCAGGAATTATAGTGTTACGTTCAGGAAATAAATAATTATTTATCATATCTATTTTATATTTTTTCAAATAATCGTTACCTACAAATGATTTACTACGTTGATTTTTCATATATTTCATTTTAAATTCTATTTTGCTATCTTTTGATGTTTTACTTACTTTTGAAAATAACATCAATCCTATATATTCATCCATAAATTCGGTTGAAAATACGTCTGGACCAATATATTTTGTTTTCATTATAGTATTTTTTATATAATCTTTTAATGTATTATCCATAATCCAATATTTATCTTTAACAACAACACTATAGTCACTCTCATCCTCAAAAACATAATATACAACATTATCAACATTAAATTTATACTTTTCCATACATTTTAATCCCAGTGTTGAGAATTCTTCTTCCAATGTATTAATTCCATCTTGAATATTTTTATTTACATTGTCATTATTTATATTGTCATAACATTGATTTAATAAATATATTTTTTCCATTATATCACATCGGTCAAATAAATAATCAAATATTATTTCTTTTATAAATAATTCATTCAATATTCTAACATTATCACGTAATATATTTATACCAAAATATTCATCAGTCTCTTTATCATTATCTATAATAATTTTTTTATAATGTTCCATTATTTTTTCCATTGTATTGTAAGCTTCTTCACGATTATATTCTATATTTTCTTTATTTTTATTATCAAATTGACCAAAATTTATGTTTAAACGTATTTTAGGTTGTTTATAATCAACAGGTGTTATTCTTTCAAACACATCAATAGATTTATCTTGTAACTCTTTTGGTTGATATAAATAATATGGACCTACATTTACTATATAACCTAACTTTCCAAAACTATCATATACAAAATCCTGATTACGTACCATTTTATCAAGAGCAAAATCTATTTCTTCACTTAAAAATTTTCTATGTTTTTTAATATTATCATACAATTCGATTTTATCATAAATATAATTTTCTTCAAATAATGATTTTATAATTGTTATAATTATTTCCATATTTACTTCAGCAAAGCTTTGATTAAATGTTGTGTCATCAATATCTAATTTAAGATTATTATCACGATTGCTACATTTATATATACAATTTTCCATATAATCACAATTATTACTAAAAGGTTTATCTCCTATTTCATAATTTATATTATTACCATTAGAAACTTGTTGTGTTACTGTTAAATTGATATTATCAGATGTAAATTTATTTTGCTCATTATTTAAAACACAATCAACTGATGCTTCTTTTAACGCACGTGTTACATTACCTATTTGTATTGCTTTTATTTCAGCATTGCGATAAATATATAAATCAGCTGTTTCTTCATCGGCTTCATTATCATAAGTACAATATAAATAAATTGATGTATTGCGTTTTTCAAAAGGTAAATCTTTATGACTTTTAAAACGTATAGCTCTTCCAATTATTTGTTCTATTCTACTGATATTATACCAAGGATCTAAAACAAATACATTACGAACAAATTTAAAATCTAAACCTTCAGAACCAGCACGTGTTATAAATATAACTTTTAATTCTGAACCATATATATTTGAATTTTCGGTAGCAGCCATTAATTCTTGAGAATTATCTGGACTTAATAACATATCTCCTGTAATCATTGCGTATGTTGCTTGTTTAAATTCATTCTCTTTTACATTAGTTTTTACATTATGTTGATAGTCAATTGGAATAACTTTATGTTCTTTTATATGTTCTTCACTAAATAATGATTTTGTATTACCATATCTTTTATACCCCATTTCTTCTAACGCAAGTGCTATAGGTAATACACCACCGTCAATATATTGACTGTAAATAATGGAAACCCCTTCTGATGTTATTATTTTATCAAGAATATTTTTAATTTTTCCACTATAATTACCTATATTATCATATGCAAATATACGACCATATTTTTTTAATATTTCATCTTTATATTGATAATTGGTTTTATAACGTTTTTCGATACTTTCTTCGTGGTTCATAATATAATTTAAACCTGTTGAACCTATAAATTGCGTTGACATTGTTTTATCTTCAATATCAATATGTGGATATACTATATTTAATGATTCTATAAGAGGTTGCATTGTTGTATAACCATATTGTGTCATTGTATTAATCTCATCTGTTTCATCGACAACGTCTTTTATTTTTTTTATTAATTTAGATTTTAATAATTCATATCCTTTTTTTTGATATACACCCATATTTGTAGTATATAAATCAATAAATTGTATTTTTTTATTCATTTTCATTGGAGAACCATTTATTTGGTTTAAAGGATATTTTTTATTTAATATAGATTTATCATTTTCAAATAATGAAGGAAATATACGATATGGAAACGTATAAGGATTTTCACCACGAACAAATGATATATATCCTCGTGATTTACGAATTAAATTATTTTTACCATCTTTTTCACCTGTTATAAAAGCACCATCTTTTGTAAATACATCTTTTAAATATAATTCATCTCTACCATCATTCAAATTCATCATATTTAACATAAAAATAATCTCTTTATAATCATTATACATTGGTGTTGCACTTAATAATAATAGTCTCATATTATTACTATTCTTTATGACTTTTAATAAGTTTTTTGAAACACGTCTTGATGATTCATCATTACCTTCAGTTTTTTTAATATTATGTATCTCATCAATAATAATAAGTCGATCATTAAATTCAGTTTCTATTATATTTTTAAAAATGTTTTTCTTTATTTTATCATTAATTGTGCTTTTCGTTTCTATATCTTCTATCAATTTCGCAAATTTTCGATAACCAACAAATGTATAAGAAGAACGTATTATTGATTTTATTTGTGATATCATCTTTTCTTTTGTAATACCTTTTATTCCCATTGGATTTATTTGTCTAATAAATGCATTATCTTTATTACCGTCATATGTCCATAAACCATCAATAAGGTCCAACTTTCTTTCGTCAAATAATTGTAATTTAAAATTCTGTTGAACATTAGGTGATGCTACAACCATTATACTTTTAAAATTACTTGTTTGTCTCATTTCACGACGATATTGCTCTGATATACCAATTGAAGATAATGTCTTACCTGAACCTAATCCATGGAAAAGAAGAAGACTATTATATGGTGTTGATGATGAAAGAAAATTTCTTACAAAAATTTGATGTGGTGATAATATAAAACCCCCACTCATTAATTCATCAGCATTTTTTTTAAATTCTTCTTCTGTTTTAGATTCTATATATTTGTAACCAGTATTTGAAAATTCTTTTTTATTTGCTATTTTTAAACTAAAATTGGGATCAGACATATGAGGATAAAGATAATTATCATTTCCAATAGTTTTTTCTTCTGCTTCTATTACTTCCATCTCTATTCTTCCTATATTATCAATATTTTCAATATTACCATATTTATCAATAAGTTTTTCTTGTTCTGTATCTATATTATTATCAATCAATTCAACAGCAGTTTCTGTATATAAATTTCTATCCATTATTAATATATATTAATAATAGATTATAGTTATGAACAAGAAATCGCAGTTTTCTATTTTTATTATTGTATATTTTTATATCCACTTTTTAATTTAATCATACATCTTATACATTTTTATTACTTTATCAATATTCTTAAGTATATCAATTTTTTCTAAATTATAAGGTCTTATACTTGTAATACAATTATCAAATGTTTTCCATTTCATATCGGATATTTCAGACCTTTGAAAATTATTATTTTCATCTATTTTATTCATATGAGCAATATAATATTTATGTTTGTAATTTTTATAATTTGAACCTATAAATATTTCTTCATATGGAACAATATTTTCAATAAGTGTTATATCTTCTCTTTTATAACCTGTCTCTTCTTCAAATTCACGCAACGCACAATCTAAATCCTTTTCTAAATTATTACGTCGTCCTTTTGGAAAACCCCATTCTGGTTCGTGCCATTTTGTCTTACTCGATTCTATTAGTGTCTTTAAATCAACCTTTGGTATAGCATTCAATAACTCTTCATTCACTATATTTAATTTTCTTTCCATACTTTCACTAATATTACTATCGTTTAGTAATGATAATAATTTGTTTTTCTCACTTATTGTCATTTCATTAATTAATGAACTTATATATGTATCCTCTATAACAGGAAATTTACATTTTATAAAATCTGAATACCCGAAACTATCTTTTCTACATACCATTAAATATTCTATCACATCTTTGTTTTCACGAAATAGTATTAAACCTATACTAGTTATAGGCATTTTACATTCTAATATTAAGTGACCTGATTTACCACAATTATTACAAAATAAATTAGGTTTCATTATTAGATAAAATAATAAAATCTTTTTATATAGATTATATTATGAATCTCAATCCAAAAATATGGGGCCCTCATTATTGGTTTGTTTTATATACAATTTGTATGACTTATCCTATTACACCCAACGATATAGCAAAAAAAAAATATTATGATTTTATTCAAAATCTTCCACTATTCTTACCACACAATGACATATCTGATGAATTTAGTAAATTATTAACCAATTATCCTTGCACTCCATATCTTGATTCTCGAGATTCGTTATTAAGATGGATACATTTTATTGAAAATAGAGTCAACATATCAATGGGAAAACCAAGCACATCATTTAAAGAATCAATGGGCTCTTATCACAACAACTATAAAACTATACAACAACAAAGAAGTGAATTCTATTTTTTCTCAAAATATCATATATGGATTGTTATTACAGTCATGTTAATTGTATTATGCTTCTTCCTTTATTCATAAATTTTAATATCAAAATAAAATAATATACATTTATAGTAAGTATGAAAGATAACATTAATGGAGGTGAAGCTTTTGCTGAAGGAGGATACGGGTGTGTTTTTAGACCAGCACTAAAATGTAATAACCTTAAAAAACGAAATGATGGTGTTAGTAAA
>MDTG01290080.1_pt1 | contig 22301 bp, 19 predicted proteins | sample 811421 | NCBI WGS metagenome assembly MDTG01 (sample SAMN05326645, study PRJNA326480) | marine metagenome | isolation source: seawater | place: Pacific Ocean: South East | collected 2011
ACTCCGTCTACCAGACCATCATCGCCACCACGGTGCTGGTCAGCCTGGTGATCCTCGCCTTCCTCGGCACGTTCCGCACCATGGTCATTCCGGCGGTGACGATTCCCGTCTGCCTCACCGCCGCGTTCATCGCCCTGGCCGCCTTCGGCTACTCGGTGAACCTGATCACCCTGCTCGCCCTGGTCCTCTCCATCGGCCTGGTGGTGGACGACGCCATCGTCGTGCTGGAGAACATTCACCGGCGCATCGAGAACGGCGAGCCGCCGCTGCTCGCGGCGTTCAACGGCTCTCGCCAGGTGGCTTTCGCCGTGGTCGCCACCACCGCCGTGCTGGTGGCCGTGTTCACGCCCATCGTGTTCCTCGCCGACAACATGGGCGTGATCTTCAGCGAGCTGGCGGTGACGATCTGCGCCGCGGTGATCTTCTCGAGCGTTCTCGCGCTGTCGCTGACGCCGGTGATGTGCTCGAAGATCCTGTCCCGCAAAGAGCGCAAGAACCCGCTAACCCGGCTGGTGGAGCGCGCCTTCGCCCGCCTCGAGTCCGGCTACCGCACGGTGCTGACGGCCTTCGTGCGCCGGAGCTGGCTGGCGATCCCGCTGACCCTAGCCGTGTTCGGCGCGCTGGCCTGGCTGTTCGATCATCTGCCGGACGAGTACGCCCCGGCCGAGGATCAGGGCATCTTCATGGCGCGCATCCAGGCGCCCGAGGGCACCGGCATCGAACGCATGCGCCAGGCCATGAACCGTATCGAGCAGCCGCTCATCGACATGCAGGCCGAGGGCCTGATCGCCCGCACCCTGGTGCGCATCCCCGGCTGGGGCAGCTCCGCGCCCAACTCCGGCGTGGCCGTCGTCACCATGGTGCCCTGGCAGGAGCGCGACGTGACCACGGCGGAAGCCGCCGCCCGGGCCACCGCGGCCTGGCAGTCGATTCCGTTCGTGCAGGCCTTCGCCTTCAGCCGCTCGGGACTGTCCCGCGGCGGCGGCAACATGCCCGTGCAGTTCGTGCTGGGCGGGCCCAACTACGACGAGCTGGCGCGCTGGCGCGACCTGGTGGAAGCGCGGGCCATGGAATGGCCCGGCATCGAGCGCATCGACAGCGACCTCAAGGAGACCCAGCCCCAGGTGGTGGTGCGCATCGACAAGAACCGCGCCGCCGCCCTGGGCGTGTCCGTGCAGAACGTCGGCCGCACCCTGTCGGCCATGATGAGCGAGCAGCGGGTCACCACCTTCGTCCAGGACGGCGAGGAGTACGACGTGCTGCTGCAGGCCCGGGAGGATCAGCGCGCCACCGCCCGGGACCTGTCGAACATCTACGTGCGCTCCGAGTCCAGCGGCGAGCTGATTCCGCTGGCCAATCTCATCTATCTGGAAGAGACCGCCGGCGCCGGCGTGCTGAACCGCTACAACCGTCTGCGCGCCGTCACCCTGAGCGCGAGCCTGGCCCCCGGCTATTCCCTGGGCGAGGCCCTGGAGTTCCTCGAAGGGGTGGTGCGCGACGAGCTGCCGGAGGTGGCCCAGGTGGACTACAAGGGCGAGTCGCTGGAGTTCAAGGAAGCCGCCGGCAGCCTGCTGTTCACCTTCGGCATCGCGCTGCTGATCGTGTTCCTGGTGCTGGCCGCCCAGTTCGAGAGCTTCGTGCACCCGCTGGTGATCATTCTCACCGTGCCGCTGGCCATGGCCGGGGCCATGCTCGGGCTCTACCTCACCGGAAACTCCATCAACATCTACAGCCAGATCGGCCTGGTGATGCTGATCGGCATCGCCGCCAAGAACGGCGTGCTGATCGTCGAGTTCATCAACCAGCTCCGCGACGCGGGCCGGGACTTCGAGGCCGCCATCATCGAGGCCGCCGGCATCCGCCTGCGGCCGGTGATCATGACCACCCTGTCCACCGCCATCGGCGCGCTGCCGCTGCTGTTCGCCCTCGGCGCCGGCGCCGAGAGCCGCAACGTGCTCGGCGTGGTGATCTTCTCCGGCGTCACCGTGGCGAGCCTGCTCACCCTGTTCGTGGTGCCGGCGTTCTACCATCTGCTGGCCCGCCGCTCCGGCTCCCCGGAGGCGGTGGCCCGGGAGATCGAGCGGCTGTCCACCCACCGGGCGGAGTCACGTTGACACCCGCGGGGCGGTGACGGAATCTGCCCGCGGGCGGAACGCGAACGGGAGAGCGGATGCGATTCTTGAGCTTCACGGCGGGCCGGGAGGAACACTACGGCGCCGTCGTCGACGACCGGGTGGTGGATCTGGCCGAACGCATGCCCGAGTACCCCACCCTGCGCCACGTGCTCGACGCCGGCGCGCTGGTCCGGGCCATGGACGTCGCCGTGTCCGCGTCCCCCGACTTCGACCTGCGCGAGCTCGACTATCTGCCGCCGGTCACCAACCCCCGCAAGATCATCTGCATCGGCGTGAACTACCCGGACCGTAAGCCGCGCCTGACCCGGGAGGGCGAGCGCTCCACCTACCCCAGCGTGTTCATGCGCACCCGGGAGTCGCTGGTGGGCCACGGCCAGGCCATTCTCAAGCCGCCGGAAACCGAGCAGCTCGACTACGCCGGCGAGATCGTGCTGGTGGTGGGCAAAGGCGGCCGGCGCATTCCCGAGGAGAAGGCGCCCGAGCACATCGCCGGGCTCACCATCATGAACGAGGGCTCGGCCCGGGACTGGATGCGGCACGGCGACTTCAACGTCACCCAGGGCAAGAACTTCGAGTCGTCCGGCGCCCTGGGCCCGTGGATGATGACCCGGGAGGAATGTCCGCCCTTCGACGAGCTGGAGCTCGAGACCCGGGTGAACGGCGAGCTGCGTCAGAGCGGCAGCACCAGCGGTCTGCGGTTCCGCTTCACCTACCTGGTGACCTACCTGTCGACGTTCATGCGGCTCACGCCGGGCGACCTCATCGCCACCGGCACGCCGCGAGGCACCGGCGACGAGCAGGAGCCGCCGGCGTACCTGCAGCCCGGCGACGACGTCGAAGTCAGCGTCCGGGGCGTGGGGACTCTGCGCAACCGGGTCGAGGCGGAGACGGCCGCCGACTGAAGGCGCCGCGGCGCGATCGACCGACGGCGCAGCCGCCGTGGGATGGGTCGGCGCCGCGGAAGCGATTCATCCCAGCCCGAGGCGAATGGCCCGCGCCACCCAGATGGTGAACAGGGTCGATGCCAGGGTTCCGATCAGCACGTACTCCGCGAACTCCCGCTGGTCGAGCTGGCGGAACCGGGCGAAGCCCTTGGCGGCGACGACGACGGCGATGACGGCGTACTCGTCGCTGACCACCAGCACCGAATACATGAGCCAGCGCTCCAGAATGCCGATGACCCGGCCGGCGTTGTAGGCGCGCTCGTCGAGGTCACCGGACGTCGCGCCGGCGCCATGGTGCTGACGGGGCTCGAGATCGAACACGCGGAACAGCAGACGGATGACGAAGTTGATCTCGTTGGCCACCAGCAGCAGCCCGATGCCGATCCACACGCCATCCCGCCATTGCGCCGGGATCGGCAGCCACGCTTCCGCCGGAGCGAGCCCGGCAGCCTCTGCCCCCAGCACCAGGCCGATCATGACGGCGGCGCTGACGAAGCGCGCCTCCAGCAGCCAGCGCGACAGCCAGCGCTCGTGGCAGAACAGCAGCAGCAGCGCGATGAGGGCGGCGACGGCGGCGCCGGCCGTGACGCCGAAAGCAATGAACGACACGGCTGCCTGAGACGCTGCGACGATGGACAGGGCGGGTTTACCGAGCGGCCGGTCGTTGATCAGCGCGAGGCGGCTCAGCAACCACCCGACCAGAAACAGGGCGGCGCTCACGGGCGCTCCGGCGTCAGCTTCTGGTCCAGGCAGGCCTCGATGGACCGGGCGAGATGCATGAGGGTTCGCAGGTCGCCGGCGTCGATGTTCTTGTACACGGCGACCTCGCTGATATCGAGACGGGCGGCGATGGATTTCACGTCGTCGCCGCGCATCAGGTCCCGCAGGATGGCGAACCGGTTGGCGCGCCAGCGCGTCATGCCGTTGGCCATGGCGCGCAGGGACGCGTCGAGCAGCTCGCCGACCGGTCCGGCGACGCCGGTGATGGCCGCGAGGTCGCCGCTGTCCTTGAGCCGGTCCAGACCGTCCCGGGCGCCGTAGAAGGCCGGCCCGTCCATCTGCAGCGCCTGCCTGGGGTTGATGGCGGTGGTGATGTCACCCACCCCGTAGGAGAACCGGACGCGCGCCGGGTGGAGCGCGTGCTGGATCGAGGCGAGATCCTCGACCATGCCGGCGGCGCCGGAGAAGACGGCCTGAAACTCGTCACCCAGCGTGACGGTATAGGGCGATTCGATGGGGCTGCCGCGCCGATTGATTCGATCCAGGGCATCCATCAGCCGGTTCTGCACCTGCCCGCGGTTCGCGAGCCTCCGTGAGTCGACGATGTCGGCGATGAGCACCAGGTACGTCATGCCGGGAAATTAACCTATTCGGTTTTATTTATCAACATTAAACCATTTAGGTTAATTCAATGCCGACCAAACCGTTTCAGTTTTCCCGACGGGGACGGCACCGGTCAGATGCCGCCCATGCAGAGGTACTTGATCTCCACGTAATCGTCGATGCCGTACTTGGAGCCTTCCCGTCCGTTCCCGGATTCCTTCACCCCGCCGAAGGGCGCCATCTCGTTGGAGATGAGGCCGGCGTTGATGCCGACGATGCCGTATTCCAGGCCCTCGGCCACCCGCCAGACCCGTCCCACGTCCCGGGCGTAGAAGTAGGAGGCGAGGCCGAACGGCGTGTCGTTGGCCAGTTCGATGGCCTCTTCCTCGGTGTCGAAGCGCACCAGCGGCGCTACCGGTCCGAAGATCTCCTCGTTGAAGACCCGCATCTCCCGGGTGACGCCGGTGAGAATGGCCGGCTCCACGAAGGCCTCGCCGTTGGCGGCCCGTTTGCCGCCGATGACGAGCTGCGCGCCGCGCGTCACCGCGTCCTCGACCATGGACAGCACGTCGTTGGCGGCGTTGGCGTCGATCAGCGGCCCGACCTTGACGCCGTCCTCGAAGCCGTCGCCGAGCTTGAGCTCCCGGACCGCGGCGGCCAGCTTCTCGGCGAAGGCGTCGTACACGCCGGACTGCACCAGCAGCCGGTTGGCGCACACGCAGGTCTGCCCGGCGTTGCGGTATTTGGAGGCGATGGCGCCTTCCACGGCGGCGTCGAGATCCGCGTCGTCGAAGACGATGAACGGCGCGTTGCCGCCGAGCTCCATGCTGGTGCGCTTGACGTTCACCGCGCAGGCCTCGATGAGCTGCTTGCCCACCTCGGTGGAGCCGGTGAAGGTGAGCTTGCGCACCTTCGGGCTGGCGGTGAGGACGTCGCCGATCTCGCCGGTGCGCCCGGCCAGCACGTTGACGACCCCCTTGGGAATCCCCGCGCGCTCGGCCAGCTCGGCGATGGCGAAGGCCGACAGCGGCGTGGCGTTGGCGGGCTTGCACACCACTGTGCAGCCCGCCGCCAGGGCCGGGCCGATCTTGCGGGTGAGCATGGCGTTGGGGAAGTTCCACGGCGTGATGCAGGCCACCACGCCCACGGGCTGCTTGATGGTGACGATGCGCTTGTCCGCCGACGGCCCGGGGATGGTGTCGCCGTACAGGCGCTTGGCTTCCTCGGAGAACCACTCCAGGAAGGCGGCGCCGTAGGCGATCTCGCCGCGGGCTTCGGCCAGGGGCTTGCCCTGCTCGGCGGTGAGGATGCGGCCGAGGTCCTCCTCGTTCTCCATCATCAGGTCGTAGAACCGGCGCAGGAGCTGGGCGCGCTCCTTGGCGGTGCGGGCCGCCCAGCCCTTCTGGGCCCGCTCGGCGGCGTCGACGGCGCGTTCGGTTTCCCTGGCGCCGCAGCGCGCCACCTCGGCGATCACCTCGCCGGTGGACGGGTTCATGATCTTGTTGGTCGAACCGTCGTCGGCATCGACCCATTCGCCGTCGATGTAGGCCTGGGTCTTGAGCAGGCTCGGATCCTTGAGATTCATGGCCTTGGCCTCCGTTGACTGCAGAGCGGGCATCGTATCACGGGGGTGGTGGGGGCCTCTGCGGGCCGGGGCGGCAGGCGGCCGCGGCCAGGGCGGGACGTGCAGCCGCGATCCGCACGGTCGCTACTCAAACCGCCCGAGGCATCTCCACACCCAACCGCTCCGCCCAGGGCGCCATGGCGGCCATGACGCCCTGGTACGGCGCCAGCCCCTGCGCCAGCGCCTGCCCGCGGCGGCGCCAGGCGCTCTCCCCGGGCACCCGCACCGGCGCAGCCGGGTCGTCCGGCGCCGCCTGCCGGCAGGCGTCGAGCAGATGGTCCACCTCCGCCAGGTAGTCGTCCCATTCCGAAAACGCCCGGGGATCCACCACCTGCAGATACACCGAATTGGCTTCCCCCTCGCCCGCCGCGTCGCGCCGGCCGTGGCCGCCGAGGGCCTGGGACAGCACTTCCGTCAGCAGCGTCAGGGCGTAGCCCTTGTGGCCGTGGCCGAGGCCGCCAATGGGCATGACCGTGCCCGGCGGATCGGTGCTCATAGCGTCGGGATCGTCGGTCGCCTCGCCGGCGGCGGTCTTCAGGCAGGCCTCCGGCAGCCGGCGGCCCTCCCGGGCCGCCCGGGCGATCTGCCCGCCGGCGGTGATAGCCATGCTGACGTCGAACAGCAGCGGCGCGTCCGAGGTCGGCGCGCAGAACGCCACCGGGTTGTTGGAGAACACCGCCTCCCGGCCCCCGAACGGGCTGATGAAGCGCTCGTCCGGCGTGCTCACGGTCATCAGACCCACCAGCCCGTCCTCCAGCAGCGGCAGCAGATAGGCCGCCAGGCAGGCCACATGGGTGCAGCGCTGCAGGGTGGCCGCGGCGATGCCGTTGCGCCGCGCCCGCGCCGCCGCCTCGGTCATGGCCCGGTGCACCACCCAGGGCCCCGGCAGAAAGTCCGCGTCCCAGGAGAACGTTCCGGGCCGGTCCCGCAGCACCCGGGGCTCGCCGGTAGCGCGGGTCTCGCCGCGATCCAGCCAGTCCAGGTTGATGGGCACGCGCTGCATGCCGTGGGTGGTGAAGCCGAGCAGGTCGGCGGCGACGAAGGTGTCGGCCATGGCCCGGGCCCGGTCTTCCGCGAGGCCGGCGCCCTGGAACAGACGGCTGACGAAACTGACGAGGTCTTCGGGGCGGTATCGCTCACTCATGCCGCGTCAGTGTACGCCCCGATCCTGCCCCTCCCAAAACGGCGCCCGCAGCTCGCGCTTGAGCACCTTGCCCGGGCCCGACTTGGGGAGCGGCTCGTGACGGATGTCGATGCCCTTGGGCACCTTGTAGCCGGCGATCCGTCCCTTGCAGAACTCGACGATCTCGCCCGGGTCGATGTTGTGAAACTCCTCCCGGGGCACCACCACTGCCCATACCGCCTCGCCCCACTTGTCGTCGGGCACGCCGAAGGCGGCCGCCTCCAGCACCGCCTCGTGGAGGTAGAGCACCTCCTCCACCTCGGTGCTATACACGTTCTCGCCGCCGCTGACGATCATGTCCTTGCTGCGGTCGACGAGGTAGACGTAGCCCTCGTCGTCCATGTAGCCGAGGTCGCCGGTCCAGTAGGCGCCGTCGCGCAGCACCGCCTCGGTCTGCTCGGTCTTGTTCCAGTAGCCCTGCATCACGTTGGGGCCGCGCACCACCACCTCGCCGACCTCGCCCCGCACGACTTCCTCGCCTTCGGGATTGAGGATACGGATCTCGTTGCCGAGGATCGGCTGGCCGCAGGACCGGGCCCGGTCGTCGTCCAGCAGCCGCTCCTCGCCCACCAGCGTGGTCGCGAGCGGCGACAGCTCGGTGGCCCCGTAGACCTCCACGAGCTGCGCCGTCGGAAACGTCCTGTGACAGCGCCGCAGCACCTCCGTGGCGATCGGCGAGCCGCCGTGGGCGATCATCCGCAGCGTGCCCACCGAGCGCGGCCGGCCGCGCTGGGCCTCCACCATGGCCGCCAGCATCGTCGGCACCCCCAGCGTCTCGGTGACGCCGTGCCGCTCGATCAGGTCGAGGGCCTGCTCCGGGTCGAAGGCGCCCAGAGTGATCTGGCAGCCACCCGTCCAGATGCTGCCGAGCACGCCGTTGGAGCCGGCCGCGTGGAACAGCGGCGCGATGATCAGGAAGCGGTCGTCCGCATGCTGGGGCACGGTGGCCAGCCAGTGGAACGTGTTGGCGATCAGGTTGCGGTGGGAGAGCATCACGCCCTTGGACTTGCCGGTGGTGCCGCCGGTGTAGAACAGCCCCGCCAGGTCGTCCTCGGTGACGCCGACGCCCAGCGCCTCCGGCTCGGCCCCGGCGAGCGCCGACTCGTAGCTGTCCGGAATGCTGATCACGTGCTCCACCACGGCGCCGAGCCGCCCCGGGTCCCGGTCGGTGATCAGCACCCGCGCCCCGGAGTCGGTCAGGGCGTACTCGAGCTCCGGCTCGGCGTGGCGGGTATTGAGCGGCACCACCACGCGGCCGGATGCCGGCACGCCCACGTAGGTCTCGATGTAGGCGTTGCCGTTGCCGGCCAGAATGGCCACGCGCTCGCCGCGCGCCACCCCCAGAGTGGTGAGGGCGCCGGCCAGCCGCTGGCAGCGTTCGTGCAGCTCGCGATAGGTGTACGCGGCATCACCGGAGATCACGGCGGTGCGGTCCGGCGCGATCTGCAGCGCGCGCTTCAACGGATCGGCAAACGTGTGCATGGCCCCTCTTCCCACGACGATCGTTGCCGAAGTTTCCCAGATCGGCAGGGGGCAGTGGAAGTCCGCCCGGGCGATACGGTTTTGCTCGCCGTGGGCGCCCCATCCCCCTAAGCTTTGCGTTCGCGAACGGAGGAGAGATCGAACCATGCAGACCGCGCCCGGCGCAGTTCAGTCCGCGCTCGACAACCCCAGGTACCGGACGTACGTGCTGACCATGCTGGTCATCGTCTACGTCTTCAACTTCCTGGACCGGCAGATCGTCACGATCCTCGCCGAGCCCATCAAGGTCGACCTGGGGCTGTCGGACACCCAGATCGGACTCATGACCGGACTGGCGTTCGCAGTGTTCTACACCGTGCTCGGCATCCCCCTCGCCCGCCTGGCGGACCGCGCCAACCGGGTCAGCATCATCTCGGCGGCGCTGGTGGTGTGGAGCGGCATGACGGCCCTGTGCGGCATGGCCCAGAACTTCGGGCAGATGCTCGCCGCGCGGATCGGCGTCGGCGTGGGCGAAGCCGGCTGCTCGCCGCCGGCCCACTCGCTGATCGCCGACTACTTCCCGCCGGAGAAGCGCGCCTCGGCGCTGTCGATCTACGCCCTGGGCATTCCCATCGGCAGCATCCTCGGCCTGCTGGCCGGCGGCTGGATCGCCGAGTTCTACGGCTGGCGCATGGCGTTCTATCTGGTCGGCCTGCCCGGCATCCTGCTGGCGGTGCTGGTGAAGCTGACCATCCGCGAGCCCATCCGCGGCATGTCCGACCCGACCGCCGCCAGCGGCGACTATCAGCAGCCGCCGCTCGGCAGCACCATCCGCCTGCTGGTGCGCAACCGCACCATGCTGCACCTGGCCATGGGCGGCGCGCTGACCTCCTTCGTCGGCTACGGGCTCGGCCAGTGGATGCCGGCGTTCTTCATCCGCACCCACGGGCTCGGCGTGGCCGAGACCGCCACCTACTTCGGCCTGGTGCTCGGCGTGGCCAGCGCGGCGGGCACGTTCCTGGGCGGCGCCATCGCCGACCGACTGGCCGGCTGGGACAAGCGCATCTACGCCTGGCTGCCGGCGGCCGGCGTGCTGGTGGCGTTTCCGTTCTTCGTGGTCGCGCTGATGCTGAACCAGCCCTACGTCGCCATCGCCATCATGATCACGCCGCAGCTTCTCAACTCCCTGTGGCTGGGGCCGGCCTTCGGCACGATTCAGAACCTGGCGCCCATGCGCATGCGCGCGCTGGCCTCCGCCGTGCTGCTGTTCATCCTGAACATCATCGGGCTCGGCTTCGGACCGTTCCTGGTGGGGGTGACGAGCGACCTGCTGGTGGGCGTGGCCGGTGACGAATCCCTGCGCTACGCGATCCTGATCAGCACCTGCACGTACTTCTGGGCCGGCGCCCACTTCCTGGTGGCCGGGCGCTCGATCCTCGGCGACCTGGCGGCGGCCAAGGCGGCCGCCGGCTGAGCCGGGCGCCGGCGGGCCTCAGGGCTCGCCGAGCCGCCGCTGCACGTCGCCTTCGAGGGGCGTGCCGGCGTCCGCGGCCAGATGCCCCTTGCCCGGCACGTGATTGACCTCCAGCCGGGTGCCGCAGGGGTCTTCGAACAGCACCGAGTAGTACCCCGGCGCCCAGTCGTCCTCCTGCGGACCCTTGACCACACTGCCGCCCAGCCCGGGCACGGCGGCGGCCACCGCGTCCACGTCCTCACGGCTGCGGGCGCGGAAGCACAGGTGGTGGAGCCCGGCGCGGTACTGATCGAAGGGCTCCGGCGATTGCGCCCGCCGCACGCCGACGCCGGTACGGGCGCCGACGCAGTAGTACAGCTCGTCGGTGTCCACCAGGCAGGTCATGTCGAACAGCGCCAGCAGACCGCGGTAGAACGGCACCGCGCGGTCGAAGTCGTTGACGGTGAGATAGACGTGGGCGATACCGTTGATGGCGACGGTCATGACCAGGGCACTCCAGCTTCCGGACCGCGCCGATGATAGGCTTGCCGGTGCCGCCGGGACCAGTCGACGCCGCCCGCCGCGGCTGCCGTATCGTGAGCCAGGAAGCACCATGAACCGACCGACCTTCGAACTGCCCGAGCGCCGCCGCATCTTTCTCATGCGCCACGGCGAAGCCGCCTACATCCAGCCCGACGGCGAGGTCACCGACGACCCCCGCCAGGTCGGACTCACCGAAACCGGCCGGATACAGGCGCGCAAGCAGGCCGCGGTGCTGGCCAGCGTGCCCTTCGACCGGGCCATCTGCTCGGGCCTGCCGCGCACCGTGGAGACCGCCACCATCGTGCTCGCCCACCGCGCCGAGCCGCAGCTCGAGATCGTGCCGGCCCTGGAGGAGATCCGCGGCGGCGACCGCGATCATCCGGTGCCGGACATGGCGGCCTGGCTGGCCCACGTGGCGAACCCCTGGGCCGCCGGCGAAGATCCGGACGGCACCTTTCTCGGCGGCGAGCGCTTCGCCGACTTCGCCGCCCGCATCGTGCCGGCCTTCGAGGAGATTCTCGCGGATCGCTCCTGGCAGCACCTGCTGCTGGTGCTGCACGGCGCGGTCAACCGCATGATCTTCAACCACGTGCTGAACACCCCGTGGCAGAGCCGGGTGACGCTGGAGCAGGACAACTGCTGCCTCAACATCATCGACGTGGACAGCGCCGACGACGGCGGCGCGCAGCGCTTCCTGGTGCGGGCGGTGAACCTGACGGCCTACGACCTGAACAAGTCGGGCCTGCGGACCACCAACATGGAGGAAGCCGCGCAGCGGATCGCCGCGCGGCTCGGCGACTGACCCGGAGCACCGCCCCGGGCCGGTCGGCGTGTTCGGGCCGGACGGCCCGTGCGGCGGATCAGAGCCGCTCGATGATGGTGCCGGTGCCGAGACCGCCGCCGCAGCACATGGCGATCAGGCCGTAGCGCCCACCGGTCCGCTCCAGCTCGTGCAGGGCGGTGGTGATCAGACGCGCGCCGGTAGAGCCCGTGGGGTGGCCGAGGGCGATGGCGCCGCCGTTCGGGTTCACCTTCTCGGGGTCGGGCGACAGCTCCTTCTCCCACGCCAGCACCACCGACGCGAAGGCCTCGTTGACCTCGAAGGTGTCGATGTCGTCCACGGACAGTCCGGCCTGATCCAGCACCTTGCGGCTGGCCGGAATCGGCCCCTTCAGCATGGTCACCGGGTCGACGCCGACCAGGGTAGTGGCGACGATCTTCGCCCGGGGCTTGAGCCCGAGCTCGTCGACGGCCTTCTGGTTGGCCAGGATCACCACGGCGGCGCCGTCGGAGACCTGGGAGCTGGAGCCGGCGGTGTGAATCTCCTGCCCGGCCACCGGGTTCAGGCCCTGCAGGCCTTCCAGGGTGGTCTCGCGGGGACCTTCGTCCCGGGTGATGGTGCGCATCTCGCCGGTGGGTTTGCCCTCTTCGTCCAGCACCGGCGCTTCCACCGGCACGATTTCCCGGTCGAAGCGGCCCTCGGCCCAGGCGCGGCCGGCGCGCTGCTGGCTGCGCAGGCCGAACGCGTCGGTGTCGGCGCGGGTGATCTGGTATTCCTCGGCGATCATCGCCGCGCCCTGGAACTGGCTGGTGGGCTGGTAGTGAGACATGTAGCTCTCACCCATGGGCACGCCGTCCTTCATGTTGGAGCCCAGCGGCACCCGGGTCATCATCTCGACGCCGCAGCACATCACCACGTCTTCCATGCCGGAGGCGACCATGGCGGCGCCCAGCGAGGTGGCCTGCTGGCTCGAGCCGCACTGGGAGTCGACGGTGGTGGCCGCGATCTCTTCCGGCAGGCCCATGGACAGCCAGGCGATCCGCGCGATGTTGAAGGACTGCTCCCCCACCTGGGACACGCAGCCGCCCACCACCTGACCTACCTTGGCCGGATCGATGCCGCTGCGCTCCAGCGCCGCCACCTGCACCTTGCCCAGCAGGTCCGCGGGCTTCAGGCCGGCCAGTCCCTTGCCGCGCTTGCCGATCGGGCTGCGCACGGCTTCGACGATATAGACGTTCTCCATGGTCGTTGCTTCCGCTTGTCGATTGAAAAGTCGGCGGGAATTCTACTGAAGGCGCGCCTGCGGCGCATCGAGGTCGATGCGGTACAGAACGCGGCCGGTCTCACCGGTGACGAACGCGGTCCGGCCCAGCACGGCCACACCGTTGAACACGAGCGAGGGCGGCTGGGGCGCGTCCGCCGCCTCGGACGCCGGCGGCGATCCCGGTGACACCAGGGCCAGCAGCTCGGGCTCCGCCGTTCCCCGGTTCGCCACGGGCACGCGCAGCACCCGGCCGGTGGCGCCTTCCACCACGATCAGGGCATCTCCCGACCAGGCCAGGCCCTCCGGGCCGTCGAGCCCGTCGGCGACGATCCGGGCCGGCATCGCCGCACCGTCCCGGGCGATCTGCAGCACCTGGCCGCGGCGCCGGTCAGTGACGAACAGCCGCGCCCCGTCTGTGGCCAGGCCCGTCGGCGCGGGCAGCCCGTCCGCCAGCACCACCTCCCGGGTTCCGTCGACGCCGAGCACCCGGCCGGTGCCGTGTTCCGCCACGGCGACCAGGTCGCCGTAGGCGATGGCGCTGACCGGCCCGTCGAATCCCGGATACCGCGCCACCACCTCGCCGGCGTCCGGATCCCACAGCCGCACGTCGGCATCCGTGAACGCGGCGAGCAGCAGACGGCCGTCGCTCGCCGCCACCGACAGCACGCTGCCGAGGGCGCCGACACCGAGAACGTTGCGCTGCACATCCAGGGATTCGCCGGTGGCGCCGTCGTAGAGGCGCAGCGCGTGCAGGTCCGCCACGGCCACCCGGGGCGCGCCGTCGGAACCGGCCAGCACCGCCACGCCGCCGGGATGCGCCAGACCGCCGGGCGACAGCGTGGTGACGCTGCCGTCGGGATCGATGCGCTGCACGTAGCCGTCGGTGAAGCTGGACACGAACAGCCGTCCGGCCCCGTCGAAGGCCAGATTGTCGAGCCCGGGCGCCAGCTCCGACACCACCGAGCGGCCGTCCGCGCCGACCCGGACGACCCGGCCGGCGCCGGTGTCCAGCACATGCAGCTCGCCGGCCGGCGAGAATTTCACCGCTGCCGGCACGTCGAAACCGTCCGCCTCCACCCGGCGCTCCCCCGTGTCCACGTCGATGCTGACCACCTCGCCGTGAAACCAGCGGGGCCCGTACAGGCGCCCGTCCGGGCCCCAGTCCATGCCGTTCAGCCCGCAGCCGGGGCCGAGGTCGTCGGCGATCTGCCGCGGCTCGCGCCGGCCGAAGGGGTCGACCTCGTAGAGCCCGTCGCCGAAGAAGCACTGGGCGACGAACAGCCGGCCGTCCGGAGAGAAGGTGATCGGATTGACCCCGGGACCGAGGCGCGCGGCCACCACCGGCTCGCCGGCGGCGGAGCGGCCGGCGACCTCGCCGGTGAGGATCGACGTCCAGAACAGGGCGCCGTCGGGCCCGAAGGCCAGATCGTCGGGCCCGACGACTCCATCCGCCGCGGTCAGGCGGTGGTGCACCTCACCCGTATCCGGGTCCAGGGCGACGATCTCGGAGCCGATCACGGAAGCCACGTACAGCAGGCCGTCCGGGCCGACCTGGAGGCCGTTGGCGCCCGCGATGCCGGCGCCGGTGACCAGCACCTCCGCCCGGGCGGCGGGCGCGGCCGGCGCTGCCGGATCCGGCGCGCCGCAGGCCGCCAGCAGGGCGGTCACCGTCGCGACGCCGGCGAGCTGCCGGGCGGTGGGCGCCGGGGCGCGGGGCCGCGACTGGGACCGCTGACACGCCATGACTGAAACAAGCAGCCGCGTCACCAACACAAGCCGCTGCGCACGCAACGGCGTCCGCAACGGCGTCCGCAACTGCGTCCGCAACTTGCTTATATTGCGTCGCACCATTATACTGCGCTGCAACATCGAGTCCCGCCGGAGCGCGCCGGCAAGCGCGCCCGGCACTCTGCCGAGGAAAGGAAGAAAGCAATGGAACCTGTTGAAAAACAAGCAGAAAACGAGCGGCCGCAAAACCGCCTGCTGTTCTGGTTCGCGGCTGCGCTGATCCCGGAAGCAGCGGCGTTCCAGGTCGAGAACTCCCGCGCCGCCGCCCAGCGCGCCGAGATCATCCGGCATCTGGAAGGCCGCGCGCGCGACGCGGCGGAGGACCGCCGCGCCGCCTGACCCCGCTCAGTGCGCGTGGCCGTGCTCGATCTCCTCGGGCGTGGCCTCGCGCACGCTTTCGACCTGAACGTCGAACTTGAGCACCGCGCCGGCCAGCGGGTGGTTGGCGTTCAGCGTGGCCGACTCGTCTCCGATCGCGTCGACGCGCAGATTCTGCACCGAGCCGTCCGGCGCCTTCGCCTGCAGCGCCATGCCGACGTGCAGGTTGTCGATCCCTTCCAGGGCGTCCAGCGGCACGTCCTGAATCAGTCCGGGATTCATCTCGCCGTAGGCGTCCTCGGGCTGCACCGTCGCCTCGAACCGATCTCCGACCTCACGCCCCTCGAGTTCCCGTTCGAGACCGGGAATCAGCCCCTGCATACCGTGCAGATAGGTGAGCGGCTCGGCGTTGCGGGAGGAATCCAGTTCCTGGCCCTGCTCGTCGGTCAGGGTGTAGTGGATGGCGACGACACATTGATTGGCGATCTTCATGGCAGCTCCTGGCGAGCAAGCGCCGTGTTCACAGCGAGCGCAGAATTTACAGCGAGCGCAGTCAGCGCGGGTGAATGACGGGACCCGAAGCCCCGGACGACAGCCGACATGATGCCCCACATGGTGCGCCGGACGCCAGCCGCGGTAGACTCCCCGCCATGATCGGAATACTCGTCCGCATACTGATCATCATGGCCGGCCTGTGGGTCGCCGACGCCATCGTGCCCGGCGTCGACGCCGACGGTCCCGGCGCGCTGCTGCTGGCGGCCATCGTACTCGGCGTGGTCAACGCCGTGGTGCGGCCGCTGGTCGTGATTCTGACGCTGCCTTTCACCCTGCTGAGTCTCGGCGGCTTCCTGCTGGTCATCAACGCCGGCATGCTCGGCCTGGCGGCCTGGCTGCTGGACGGCTTCAGCGTCGACGGTTTCTTCCCCGCGCTGTTCGGCAGCCTGGTGGTGAGCCTCACGTCCTGGGCGGCGGCATCCTTCGTCGGCCCGAGCGGGCGTTACGAGGTGCTGGTGATCGAACGCCGGCGCTGAGCCGGCGCCCGGCCGGGCCCCCGCCGTCAGGCCGCCTCGAACAGCGCGGCGATGCCCTGCCCGCCGCCGACGCACATGGTCTCCAGGGCGTAGCGGCCGCCCCGCCGTTTCAGCTCGTGCAGCATGGTCGCCATGATCCGCGCGCCGGTGGCGCCGATCGGATGTCCCAGCGAGATACCCGAGCCGTTGACGTTGAGCCGCGCCGGATCGTGCCAGCCCCAGCCCCGGGTGACCGCCAGCACCTGACAGGCGAAGGCTTCGTTCAGCTCCACCAGATCGAGCCGCTCCCAGGTCATGCCGGTGCGCTCGAACAGCCGCGCCACCGCCGGCACCGGTCCGATGCCCATGGTTGCGGGGTGACATCCGGCCGCAGCCCAGCCGACGAAGTAGCCGATCGGCTCGAGGCCGAGCTCGGCGAGCTTGTCCTCGGCGACCAGCAGGCAGGCGGCGGCGGCGTCGTTCTGCTGGCTGGCGTTGCCCGCGGTGACGACGCCGTTCTTCATCAGCGGGCGCAATGCGGCCAGGCTGTCCATGTCCGCATCGGGCCGCACGCCCTCGTCGTGATCGAGCACCACCGGGTCGCCCCGGCGCTGCGGCACCGCCACCGGCACGATCTCGTCGGCGAACCGTCCGCCCTCGGTGGCGGCATGGGCCCGCTGATGGGACTGCACCGCGTACTGATCCGCCTCCTCCCGGCTGACCTGATACTCACGGGCGAGGTTCTCGGCGGTCTCGATCATGCCCGAGATGTGGCCGAACCGTTCCTCGGGCTGGGAGCGTTCCCGGCCCCGGTCCAGCCGGTCGTACAGGGCGACGTTGCCGGACCGGGCGCCGCCGCGCATGGCGGTGGTGTAGTACTCGATGTTGCTCATGCTCTCGACGCCGCCGGCCAGCACCACGTCGGCGGCCCCGGTCTGCACCATCATGGCGCCGTTGGCGATGGCCTGCAGGCCGCCGCCGCAGCGCCGGTCGACCTGGGTGCCCGGCACCTCCAGCGGCAGGTCGGCGGCCAGCGCCGCCCAGCGGCCGATGCACGGCGCCTCGCTGTTGGCGTAGCTCTGCGCCAGCACGACGTCCTCGATGCGCGCGGGGTCGACGCCGCTCTTCTCCACCACGGCCCGGATCACCGCCGCCGCCAGGCGCTCCGCCGGCAGCGGCGTCAGGGTGCCCAGGAATTTCCCCACTGGCGTCCGCAGGGGCGCCACGATCGCTACCCGTCGATCGGCCATGTCAGTCCTCCAGCTCTACGGCGATGCGCCGGTTCAACCGGCTCTTCTTTTCGATTTTGGTCACCCGCACGCGGCCGATCTCGCCGGTGCGGGCCACGTGGGTGCCGCCGCAGGGCTGCAGGTCCACGTCGGGAATCGACAGCAGGCGCACCCGGCCGGCACCCCGCGGCGGCGCGACGGACAGGGTCTTCACCAGCTCGGGCCGCGCGTCGAGCTCCTCGTCGGTGATCCACTGCACCGCCGTCTCGCTGTCCCGGGCGATCAGCGCGTTCAACGCCTCGGTGAGAGACGCCTTGTCGACGGTGCTCTCGGGCAGATCGAAGTCCAGGCGGCCTTTCTCGGCCGTGAGGTTGCCGCCGGTGACCGGGGCGCCCACCACGGCGCACAGCAGGTGCAGGCAGGTGTGCATGCGCATGTGCCGGTGGCGCCGGTCCCAGTCGATGACCGCCTGCACCGTCGTGCCCGGCGGCGGCAGCGGCGAACCCTCCGCGGCGACGTGCACGATGGCGTCGCCGTCGCCCTTGCGGGTATCGACCACGACCAGCTCGGCGCCGTCACCCCAGCGCAGCACCCCGGTATCCCCCGGCTGGCCGCCGCCCATGGCGTAGAACACGGTCTGATCCAGCACCACGCCCGCCTCGTCCGCGGCCAGCACCGTCGCCTCGCACCCCCTGCGGTAGGCGTCCTCCTCGTAGAGACGTCGCGTCATTCACCCTCCTCCATCGTCTGTGGCGCCCGCTGTGTGCCCCTGAACCGGTCCCGGGCGCGCCACAGCGCGATCGTCGGCACCGCGAACACCGCCGCCGCGACCAGCCCCGGAACGAGCCCGCCGCCGCGGGGATCGAACAGGTTCCAGACCAGCATCGCCACCGTGACCTGAGCGGCGTAGACGGCGGCCCAGGGCCACATCCACGGCCGCATCTTCCAGAATCCCCAGGCGCCGGCGCCGTAGATCAGCCAATGCAGCGGCGCCGTGGCCTTGGCCGCCCAGCCGTGCAGGGTGACCCCGAACCACACCTCCTCGTCCTCGGCCACCGGTTTCCAGAACAGGTCGAAGGGCATGTACACCACCGTCATGTAGAGACAGAAGGCGAACAGCGCGTTCATCCACCAGGGGCGCATCCGCCACTCGGCGCCGAGGGTGTCGGTCCAGGCCATGTGGGCGCCTCCCTTGGGTCGGCGGGCGGAGCGGCGGACGCCGCCCCGGTCGCCATTGTCGGACAGGTCGGCCGGGGGGTTCACATCACGGCCAACGGGTTTCACAATTGTTGCAGATTGTGACGACGCGAAACAAAAACTAGAAGAGCGCGTCGACCAGCAGTGCGCTCGGAGCCGGACGCGGGCGTCCGGCCTGCGGGCCAGGAACACAACGACAAGCGCGCCCCGCAAGCAGGGCGCCGTCCGTGGGGTACTCACACGCAAGGGAACAGAACGTGTGAGGTAGACCATGACGACCCTATCCGAACGGGCGCTGCGTGTTTGCGCACTCGCCCTGCTCGCCGCCGGCGCCGCGCCAGGCGCCGCCGCCACCGACGACCGGGCCACCATCGAGGAAGTGGTGGTGACCGGATCCCGGATCACCCGGGCCAACCTGAGCCAGCCGACCCCGGTGACGACCCTGTCCGCCGACGACCTGCGGGTGTCCGGCACCACCGACCTCGGCCGGCTGCTGGCCGAACTGCCCGCCCTCGGCGCCACCGGCACCCTGCAGGGCAACACCAACAGCTTCAGCGACCTGGCCGGCCTCAACCTGCCGGATCTGCGGCGCCTCGGCACGGCGCGGACGCTGACGCTGGTGAACGGCAAGCGCCACGTCGGCGGCAGCCCGGGCACCACCGCGGTCGACCTCGGCACCATCCCCACCACCCTGGTGGAACGGGTCGAGGTGATCACCGGCGGGGCCTCCGCCGTGTACGGCTCCGACGCCGTCTCCGGCGTCATCAACATCATCATGCGCGACGACTTCGAAGGCGTGGAGGTGGACCTGTCCACCGGCGAGTCCTGGGACGGCGGCTACGCCCGGAACTACAACGCCGCGTTCACCCTGGGCAGCAACTTCGCCGAGGAGCGCGGCAACTTCACCTTCACCCTGATGCGCGACCGGATCGGCGACGTGCAGGCCAACGACCTCGACCACGCCGACGACTTCGCCACCGTCGTCAACCCGGCGAGCACCGGCGAGAACGACGGCATCCCGGACCTGCTGCTGCGGCGCAACGTGCTGTCGGAGCGGATCGACGAGAACAGCGTGCTGTTCCCGTTCGGCGGCCCCCCGACCAGCTTCGGCAGCGCCGACGGCATCATCGCCTTCGACCGCGCCGGCAACCCGGTACCCCAGGCCGAGCGCGAGCTGTCCAACAGCTTCGCCTTCGGCTCCTTTCCCGGCGGCTGCGACACCTGCTTCGAGATCGAGGACTACGTCACCGTCATCCCGGAGGTGGAGCGCACCACGTTCCAGGGCACCACGCGCTACGCCTTCACCGACTGGGCGTCGTTCTACAGCGACGTGAAGTACGTGCGCTCGGACATCACCGAGGAGCTGCAGCCGAGCTTCGACTTCGGCACCTACGCCATCGACGTCGCCGACAACCCGTTTCTCGACGACGCGCTGCGCGCCGAGTTGCTCGGTCTGGGCATCGAGACCGTAACTGGCGCCCGCTTCCACGCCGACGCCGGTTCCCGACGCAACGAGATCGAGCGGGAGCTGGTGCGCGTGGTCGGCGGCTTCGAGGGCGACTTCGACACGGGCGTGGGCACGATCAGCTACGACGCCTTCTACAACTACGGCGAGACCGACAACACGGTGGTCGGCCTGAACCGCCAGGTGCCGCAGAACTGGCTCGCCGCCGTCGACGCCGTGGCGGTCGACGGCGAGATCGTCTGCCGCGACCCGGGTGCGGCGGCTTTTCCGGGCTGCGTGCCGTTCAATCCGTTCGGCCGGCAGAACTCGCCGGAGGCGGTGGCGTTCTCCTTCGTCGAAACCACCGAGAACCAGACGCTGGTGCAGAAGAACGCGGGGCTGACGCTGGTCTCCGACACCGGTCCGGTGTTCAACCTGCCCGGCGGCCCCATCGGCTGGGCCGCCGGCATCGAGTGGCGCCGGGAGCAAACGTCGACGGATGGCGACGCGCTGGTCCAGGCCGACCTGACGGAGAGCGCCGCCCAGCCCGACCAGCGGGGCGGCTACGAAGTGTTCGAAGGTTTCTTCGAGCTCAGCCTGCCGCTGCTGTCGGGCCGCTTTCTGGCCCGGGAGCTGACCCTGGACGCCGCCTACCGGACCGCCGACTACACCCACAGCGGCTCCGCCGACGCCTGGAAGGTCGGCGCGATCTGGGCGCCCTTCGACCAGCTCTCGTTCCGGGCCACATTCTCCGAGGCGGTGCGGGCGCCGAACATCGAGGAGGCGTTCCTGCCGACCACGCCCACGTTCTTCGACATCGACGACCCGTGCGACGACGACCAGGTCGACGACGACCCGGACCGGGCCGCCAACTGCGCCGCCCTCGGCATCCCCGCCGGCTTCGACGCCAACGACAACGTGTCGGTGGACGGCGACATCGGCGGCAACGCCGACCTCACCGCCGAGGACTCCGAGTCCTACACCGTCGGGCTGATCTATCAGCCGGACTGGGCGGACGGCCTGTCGATCACCGTCGACTACTACGACATCGAGATCATCGACGCGATCATCGACGTGGAAGCCCAGGACATCCTCGACAACTGCGTGGACGCCAGCGGCGGCCCGGACTCGACCTTCTGCGGGCTGATCATGCGCGACCCGATCAGTAACGACATCATGTTCATCTCCTCGACCTTCGTGAACGCGTCGCGGCTGGAGACCCAGGGCGTCGACGTCGAGCTGGCCTACGGCAAGCGCCTGTCGGACTGGACCGAAGGCACCGCGCTTGGCTGGCTGTCGGGCGCCCTGCAGGTGACCTTCACCGGCAACTACCTCAGGAAGCTCGACGAGTTCGTGTTCCAGAACCGGCCCGACGAGATCAACATCGAGCGGGGCGAGATCGGCGACCCGATCCGGCAGTTCCGGGCCAGCGTGTCCTACGACCACGGTGACTGGACCGTCGGCTGGGAAGGTCGCTACATCGGCGACGCCAAGCGCTACGCCCGAGGCGACGACATCTGCGAGGACCGCGACCCCTGCACCACCGGCACCACCATGTACCACGACTTCAACGTGCGCTACCGGCTGCCGTTCGAGGCCGCGCGACTGGAGCTGTACGGCGGCATCAACAACGTCACCGACGAGGCGCCGCCCCGCGGCCTGCTGGGCACCGAGCTCGACGAGGCGATCTACGATCCGATCGGCCGCTACTACTTCCTCGGTCTGCGCGCCGCCATGTGACGCGGCGGCGCCGCGCGTCCGCCCGCCGACGGACGCGTGGACTTGCGGCGCCCTCTCCTGAGATCATCTGGTGGTCTTTCGGGGGAACCGGCAACGATGAGTGATGACGCCTGGCAGGTGTTCGACATCCAGCAGCTCACCGGACGCCTGTCCGGCAGCGGGCCCGAGTACCGGGAATTTCTGCGCGCGCCCAGCCTGTCCTGCGGCATCTATCACCTGCCCCGGGGCGCCCGGGACATGCAGTCGCCCCACGACGAGGACGAGGTCTACTACGTGATCTCCGGCCGGGCGAGCATGAAGGTGGGCGGCGAGACCCGGGACGTTCAGGCCGGCTCGATCCTCTACGTCCGCGCCACCGAGGAGCACTCGTTCTTCGAGATCGAGGAGGACATGACGCTGCTGGTGTTCTTCGCCGCCGCCGTCTGAGACCCGGCTAGCCGTTGGCAGCCGCCGGGCCCGCGAGGGGCGCCAGCACACGCTCGAGCTCCTCGAGCTTCACGGGCTTCGCCAGGTAGTCGTCCATGCCGGCGGCCAGGCAGGATTCCCGGTCGCCCTCCATGGCGTTGGCCGTCATCGCGACGATGCGCAGGCCGCCGCCGCCCGGCAGGTCGCGGATGCGGCGGGTCGCCTCGAGGCCGTCCATCACCGGCATCTGCAGGTCCATGAGCACCAGCTCGTAGCGGCGTGCCGTCACGCTCTCCACCGCCCGTTCGCCGTTGGCCGCGACGTCGGCCTCCCAGCCGAGGCGTTCCAGCATCTTCAGCGTCACCTGCTGATTCACCACGTTGTCCTCGACCAGCAGAATGCGCCGGTCCATGGACGCCGGCGCCTCGGGCAGCGCCGCCGCCCGTTCCGCCGGCGGCG
>MDTG01272424.1_pt1 | contig 22299 bp, 13 predicted proteins | sample 811421 | NCBI WGS metagenome assembly MDTG01 (sample SAMN05326645, study PRJNA326480) | marine metagenome | isolation source: seawater | place: Pacific Ocean: South East | collected 2011
CCAGGCCGGAGCGCCCGTGGGCTTGTCGTCGCCATGAAGGCCGCGACGGTCGCGGTCCAGCCGAAGGACACATCCCATGTATGCCCATGACGAATTCGAACCCGATCACAGCACGTCTCCCACTGCCCATGTCATCGAAGAGCTCGAACTCTATGGCTACCGTCCCGCCGAGGGCGAGGCTGATCCCCGGATCACGCCCGAGGACACCGCCATCCAGGGCGCGGTTGCCGACATCTTCGATGCTCTGATTTCCACCATGGCCGACACCAGCCTCGATTTCGACCTAGACGAGATCATGTGGTCCACGGTCAACACCTTCCACCGCGCCGTCGAGCGGATCGAACGCAAACTCGATGACAACGAGCAGGCCCAGAAGCGCCTTCAGCGCGAACAGGACGGAAGCGAGGTCAAATCCGTCCAGTTGGAGACCCTGATCGGTATCGGCCAGAGCCTGATCGAGCGCCGCGACAGCATGGAGACCTTCCGCGACACTGCCGCCGACCTCTTCCTGCGCAGCACCGGCAAGCCCTGGTCGCCGCGCTCCGGTTCACGGGTCAACCATCGCCAGATGACCTCGGCCATGATCGACAGCCGCGACTTCCTCGCGGCCAAGCGCAGGGTCGACAATGAGGTGCTCTTGCCCGCAGGGCCGAAGATTGCCTTCTCGGGCGGGGACACCACTGATCACCGGCTGATCTGGGACAGGCTCGATCAGGTTCATGCCAAGCACCCCGATATGGTCCTTCTGCACGGTGGAACGCCGAAAGGTGCCGAACGCATCGCGGCCACCTGGGCCGACAATCGCAAGGTGCCGCAGGTCGCTTTCAAACCGGACTGGGCGAAACACGCCAAGGCTGCGCCGTTCAAGCGCAACGACCGGATGCTCGACTCGATGCCGATCGGGGTCATCGTCTTCCCCGGCACCGGCATTCAGGAAAACCTCGCCGACAAGGCCCGCAAGATGGGCATCCCGGTCTACCGACTCGCAAAGGGCAGCGCGTGAGCGCTGCACCGATTCAAAATGGCCGCGCAGCTTCCTGCATACGTTACGGTGGGCGGTGAGCCGACATTCTCTGCCTGTGCGAACATGCCCTTGTCAGGACATGGAAGCGGACATTCCGCCAGGATCACCCCGCCCGGCCCGGCGCGACGTGCACGGAGGACGGCGTCCGGACATTCTCTGCGGGCGCGAACGAAAAAGCCCGTGCGCAGAAAGCCGACATTCAGAGGAGGCCGAACTCTGACACTTTACTGCACAGATTATCGCCATGCTTCAGTGTCCCAAGGAGGCTACAGTCGCCGAGATGGTCGAGGCCACCGTATGCTTGACCCCTACCGCCCACGGTTCGATCTCAGGTGACCTGAAGACGAAGCTGGGCCTGCACATCGCCGCCGAGAAGGTCGAGAGCAGTTCCACTCATAGAAGCTGGTCCGGTCCAGCCCCCGCTGACGACAGGCCTCGGCGACGTTGCCAAGCTCCTTCGCCAGTTCCAGCACGCTCAGGCGGCTCTGCGCCAGCTTCGTGTCCGCGTCCCGTTTCTGCGGCGTCGCAGCGGTCGATGTGCGTCCCATGATCGAACCCTCCTATCCATGAATAGCACGGAAAGAAGGTTAAGTGGACACGTCATCCGTTCTTTCTCCACTGGCTCAAAGCTCGCCTTGAAGAGACCAACTGATACGACCGTTACTTCTGGCAATTTTTTGCCAGAAGTAACATGCTTCCTGAAGGGGAAGGCAAGAGGCAAGTAGTCCGATGACAGTGAAGATTGCAGTGCCTCGGATCGGAGGGAGGGCTGAGTTCGCTGTACGTCGAGCAGCTCTCTGAGCCGGAGGCTGGCCCGCCAGGAAGAAATCAGTGTCAGCCAAGGGTATGTAGCGCAGTTACCCGCAATTTCGATTGCCCGCTTTCCTCCCCTCAGTTAGCGTCATCGAGAGCACAGAAAATGGGTCCGCATAGTTTGCGGGTCCACCGATCTGGCCCGGAGGTGATTTTTGGAGAGCGACCGGTCGGAACTTCGCTGGGGTGTCGAGAAGCGCCTCGAGTTCATAGAGTTCCGCCTGTTCTGGGAGGGACATGTGAACCGCAGCGATCTGATGGACCAGTTCGGGGTATCGGTGAACCAGGCGTCCACCGACCTGAACCGCTACATCGGCTTCGCGCCGGACAACATGGTCTACGACAAGAGTGCGCGAACCTATGTACGCGGCTCCGAGTTCAAGCCGCAGTTCCTCGAGCCCGACGCGAGCCGCTACCTTGCACAACTCCGATCAGTCGCTGACGGGCTCCTCGACCGCGAGGACGCTTGGATCGCCAACCTCCCGCCCTACGCGGCCGCCCCTACGCCAGTTCGTGGGGTCAATCCGGCGACGCTTCGTTCGGTCGTTGGCGCAATCCGTCGGTCCGAGGCGATCGAGGTAAAGTACCAGTCCCTGTCCAGCCCCGAGCCGCGCTGGCGCTGGATCGCCCCCCATGCCATCGCGTTTGACGGTTTCCGCTGGCACACTCGGGCGTTCTGCCAAACCGACGATTGCTTCAAGGGCTTCCTGTTGTCTCGAATGCTTGAGGTTCGAGGCTCGGGCGAAAGCGACAAATCGGCCGGCGACGATCACGACTGGCTTGCCGAGGTCACGCTGGAGGTTGGGCCACACCCCGATCTCTCGGAAACACAAGCGAAGGTTATTGCCCTCGATTATGGCATGCGCGGCGGCAAGGCGAAGATCAAGGTGAGACGTGCGCTCCTCTACTATGCGCTCAAACGCCTCGGTCTAGATACCGCCCTCGAAGCGCGCGCGCCCCAGGACCAGCAGATCGTGCTGATCAATCGCGACGAGATTTTCAGTGGCATTCGAGCAGCTGGCGCTCCGGAGGGTTCGAAATGAAGCCTTTTTCGGACATCGCGTCCAGTTGCCAGAAGCCAGCAAGTTCATTTGAGGAGAGCCAGATTGGGTAAACAAGCGGCATTCAAGACCAACCCGGTCAGCTTGGAGGAGCTTCTCCGTCAGTGTGGGAACGGCAAAATTCAGTTGCCGGATTTCCAGCGCAGCTGGGTGTGGGACGAGGAACGGATCAAGGGGCTGATCGCCTCGATCTCGCAGGCGTTTCCGGTCGGCGCCTTGATGACGCTCGAGGTGAAGCCTGGTGCGGCTGATACCTTCGCACGCCGACCAATCCAGGGGGCGGATGCCGCAGTTGGCGACGACGCACCGGATCAGCTCTTGCTGGATGGCCAGCAGCGCATGACCTCGCTTTATCAGACCTGCTTGCGCCGCGAGGTGGTGCAAACGGTCACGCCTCGCCTCAAGCTCGTGAAGCGCTGGTTTTACATCGACATTCGAAAAGCAATGAACCCGGCCGAGGACCGCGAAAACGCCATTGTCTCAGTACCGGAGGATCGGCGGATCAAGTCGGACTTCGACCGGAAGATCGACCTCGATCTCTCCACGCCGGAACTCGAATACCAAAACCTCATGTTCCCGCTGAACCAGGTTTTTGACTGGGACGAATGGCAAGACGGCTTCAACGAATACTGGCTGGAAAACGACCCGGAGACACGCAAGCTCTTCAAGCCGTTCAAGGATGAGGTCCTTCAGAACTTCAAGGCCTACCAGCTGCCCGTAATCGCATTGAGCCCCGACACCTCCCACGAGGCCGTCTGTCTGGTCTTTGAGAAGGTGAATACCGGCGGCAAGCCGCTCGACGCATTCGAGCTTGTGACAGCGATGTATGCAGCCCGCGGCCATCGCCTGCGGGACGACTGGCTCGGCGCCGACGGCCAGCCGGGGCTGCAGACCCGGCTTCAGCTCTTTGGGCGGGCGGCCGAACAGAAGTTTGGCGTGCTGGAGAAGGTCGCTGCCACCGACGTGCTGCAGGCCATCGCCCTCCTGCATGGGGTCGAGACCCGTGCGGCCGAAATCGCCGCCGGGAGCAAAGAGACGGAGCTGTCCGCAGTCCGGGCCACGCGTCAGTCGCTCCTAGACCTGCCGCTGGAGGCGTATCTGAAACACCGTGCTGCGGTCGAAGAAGGGTTCAAGACTGCGGCAAAGTTCCTCCGGCAGAACCACATCTATCGGGTCATCGATCTGCCCTATCAGGGCCAGCTTGTCCCCTTTGCCGCGATCCTCGCCATCATCGGGCCGAGGTTCGACCACGCTGCAGTGAAAGACCAGCTCGCCCGCTGGTTCTGGTGCGGCATTTTTGGCGAACTCTATGGCTCGGCCATCGAGTCCCGATTTGCCAAGGACGTGCTCGAGGTGCCCGCATGGCTGGACGGTGGCCCCGAACCCAGCACGATCACCGATGGCCGTTTCCGACCGGAACGCCTGCGCACCCTGCGCACCCGCCTGTCGGCCGCCTACAAGGGTATCCACGCCCTTCTGATGGCCGAAGGCGCGAGAGATCTTCGCTCCGGCCAGCACTTCAAGGACACGGTATTCTTTGACGAGTACGTCGATATCCACCACATCTTCCCGCAGGACTGGTGCAAGAAGCAGAAAATCGAGCCGAAGGTCTTTGACACCGTCGTCAACAAGACGCCGCTCAGCTACAAGACCAACCGCATTCTTGGCGGCGTAGCTCCATCGGTCTACCTGGAACGACTGGAAACAGGCGGAAAGGACAACCCGCCGATCGCCCGCGAAGCGCTTGATGATTATCTGGCGTCTCACGGACTGGATCCATCCTTGCTGAGGGCGGATGACTTCGAGGGATTCATGGCGGATCGGGAGACGCGGCTCCTTGCCATGATTTCAAAGGCAACCGGGCATGCGATCGTCAGGGCAGATTCCGTGCCGGAGGAAGGCGAGGACGTTCTCCAGGACGACGAAGGCTTCGATGTTCCAAGCCCGGACACCGAGGAGGCCGCCTGAATGAAAGCGTTTGAGTTCGACCATCAATTGATCCGTGCTTACGAGCACTTTTCGCGTTCATTCAGCGCAATTCGGGCACCCGACCTGAAATCCGAGATCGATGCCCAGTACGACGCCGGAAAATTCTGGCCGGATGCCCTCTTGTCTCTAAACCCACGCTTCATGGCGGGGCCGACGGTCGATGAACTTGTCGCCACGGGTGATCTCGACGACGGCACGGGCAAGGTTTTCCGGTTTGGCACCACGCCTCTTCGCTTTCACCGGCACCAAGCCGAGGCGATCGCGAAGGCGAAGCAAGGAAAGAGTTATGTCGTCACAACCGGTACGGGTTCGGGGAAATCCCTTTGCTTCTTCGTGCCGGTTGTCGACTCGATCATCCGAGCGCGGCGCGCAGGAAAGCCGCGTCGCACGACGGCAATCATCGTTTACCCCATGAACGCACTGGCAAACAGCCAGATGAAGGAGATCGACAAGTTCATCGCTGGTTCCGGTTTGCCCGATGAGCTCAAGCCGGTGGTCAAACGTTACACCGGTCAGGAAAGCCGTGAAGGGCGGGAGCGCATCGCTGCCAATCCGCCCGACATTCTCCTGACTAACTACATGATGGCAGAATTGCTTCTGACGCGTCAGGACGACCTGGACTCGAAGGTCGTCTCGAACGCGTCCGGTCTCGAGTTCATCATTCTCGACGAACTCCATACCTATCGCGGGCGCCAAGGTGCCGATGTCGCGGTCCTCGTTCGACGCCTGCGGGACAGGTGCTCGCCGGACAAGGAGCCAATCTGCATTGGGACCTCGGCAACGATGGCCTCCGAGGGATCGGACGAGAGCCGCGCACTTGCTGTCGCGAAGGTAGCGTCTCGTCTGTTTGGCACCGACATTGGCCCGGACGCGGTCATCGACGAGTCCTTGCAGCGCGCGACCGATGACGCCCTGAAGACCGAGCACGTCCTTGGCGCTTTGAAGACGGCCCTGACGCAGCCTTTGCCGGACGCACTCGATGACGAAACCCTAGAGCGCCATCCGCTCTCGGTTTGGGCCGAACTCGAACTCGGATTGGACGATGGGCTTGAGCTTCGCAGGAAGAAGCCGATCCCTTTTGAAGAAGCCGTTGAAAAGCTTTCTCTGGCCAGTGCGGTCGATGCAGAAACCTGCCGAGACTATCTCGAAAAATTCCTGACCCGGGTAAGCCTGCCGGAGATTGAGCGCGGCGGCATGAAGGACGGAGCCTTTCTCGCTTTCAAACTCCACCGGTTCATCTCCGGTGCCGGTGAAGTCTTTACGACGCTCACGGCCAGGCCGCGTCGGATCCTCCTTGAAGGGCAGCTCGAGGACCCCGAAGCCCCTGGAAACCGCCTCTACCCCACGCGGTTCTGCCGAAACTGTGGCCAAGAATACCATGTCGTGACCAAGGTCGACGATGATGGGAGCTTGCGCTTTCTGCCTCGAAGCATCGACGACACGCCGCTCGACACTGAAGAAGACGAGGTCGCGGGGTATCTCTGTCCGGTGACGCCCGGCGATACTGACTTCCAGTTCACAGGCGAGCTTGAGGGTTACCCCGAAAGCTGGCGAGAAGAGAAAAACGGCATTGAACGGCTGAGAGGGTATCGCAAGAAGCGTATGCCGGTGTCCTACGTCGTCGGTGCTGATGGTCGCCACGGAGCGGGCGGAAACGATTTCTGGTTCATCCCGGGAAAGTTCGCGTTCTGCCTGTGCTGCCATGACGAACCGACGCAGGGGATGCGTGAGCGCAGCAAGTTGGCGGGTCTGTCCGGCGAAGGGCGAAGCTCGGCAACAACCTTGCTGGTCGCCAGCGCCCTGGAGTGGATGAACAAACCTGGCAGCGGCGTACCCGAGACGAAGCGGAAGCTTTTGGGGTTCACGGATAACCGTCAGGATGCAGCCCTGCAGTCTGGCCATTTCAATGACTTCCTGTTCGTAAGCCTGTTGCGCGGAGCCATCCTTCGCGCGGTCATTGCTGCTGGCTCAGGTGGGCTCGCAGAAGATGAGTTCGGCCTGCAGGTGGTGAAGGCGCTCGGCTTTACTGCCGCCAACAAAGAGGCGCGCCAGCATTGGCTGCTGGATTCGAATGCTGGTGCCATCATTCGCGAAGACGCCCAGCGATCGCTCGCGAAGGTACTCGCCCACCGTGTCTGGACGGACCTGCGTCGCGGTTGGCGCTTCACCAACCCCAGCTTGTCTGTCCTGAACCTGATCGACGTGAACTTCCTCGGCCTCGAGGAAATCTCTGAAGATCGCGAGCGCTTCATGGCCATCCATCCAGCGCTGGGAGACCTCAGCCTCGAACAGCGGCAGGCAATTCTAAAGGCGATTTTGTCCGCGATGCTTGAGGGCCTGGCTGTTCAGACCGAAGCCTTGGACCTGACTGTCCTCGACGGCGTGGCCCAGAAATCCCGAATGCTGCTTCAGGCACCTTGGGCCATTGACCAAAAGGAAAATCCGCGAGCGCGGTCCTCGCTTGTCCTGCGCGCGGGCAGCAAAAATGTCGTCACGCTGCGTGAAGAACAAACGCTTCTTCGGGCAGGTCCCAATTCGCGGATCGCACGGCTCGTGAACCGGAAGTCGGTTCTAGGCATGAAGCTGAACAAGGATGAGTACTACGAGTTCATGGAAGGGATGCTTGTCTTCCTGAGCGAGGAAGGGCTGCTGGTGCCTGTTGAACTCGATAGCGATGTGACGGGCTGGCGCCTGTCCCCATCTGCGGTTCGGCTTGTGCCTGGACCGGCTCTCGATGATGAAACCCACCGCGGCAACCGATATTTCCACGACCTTTACACCGCGATTGCCAGTGACCTTGGCGACGGGCGTAGTTCCTACTGGGGGCTGGAGGGACGCGAGCACACGGCTCAGGTTTCGCAAAAGCAGAGAGAATGGCGTGAATGGCGGTTCCGTTTCGAGCAGGACGACATGGACCATCTCGCGACCTCGGAGTACCGAACAGAAATTCGGGCGACCGGCGAGTCAGACCGGTTCCTGCCAGCGCTGTTCTGCTCTCCGACTATGGAACTCGGCGTTGATATTTCCGCCTTGAACGCGGTCTACCTCCGCAACGTACCTCCTACACCGGCGAATTACGCGCAGCGCGCTGGCCGTGCCGGTCGCTCGGGCCAGGCCGCGGTTGTCGTGACATACTGCGCCTCGGGATCACCGCATGATCAGTATTTCTTTGAACGGCGCAACGATATGGTGGCCGGTGTCGTGCGGCCGCCAGCACTCGACATCACGAATGAAGAGCTGGTCCGATCGCACCTGCACGCGGTGTGGCTGGCGGAAGCGAAACTGGCGCTTTCTCCCGACATCCCAGAGATTCTGGACCTTCACGGGGACAAATTCCCGCTGAAAGAAGACGTTCTGGAGGTCATCTCGAAACCCGCTCTGGTCTCGCAGGCACGGGGACCGATGGCGCGTGTCTTGAAGCAGATTCTGGCGTCCGACGGAGGGCAAACCCCGATCTGGATGGACGATCCAGACGAGTTCGTTCTTCACACGGCCATGAATGCCCCAAAGGAGTTTGACCGCGCCTTCGACCGTTGGCGGGAGCTTTATAGCTCTGCCAGGACGCAATTGGCTGAGGCCAACAAGCGTTCGGAGATTACGGGGCTATCGGGAGCCGACCGGCGCAAGATCAAGGCTGCGCAAATGCAGGCCCAGGATCAGATCGCCATCCTCGAACAAGGCAAAGCCTCGAATGGGTCCGATTTCTATTCGTATCGGTATCTGGCGACTGAGGGCTTCCTGCCCGGGTACAACTTCCCGCGCCTGCCGCTCTACGCGTTTGTACCAAGCGAAGGCAAGACGGGGTCATTCCTTTCCAGAGCCCGCTTCCTCGCCATTTCCGAATTCGGCCCGCGCAGTCTGATCTATCATGAGGGCCGCGCCTACCGGGTCATGAAAGCCAAATTGCCGCCCGAGGTGCGTCAGGGCGACGGGTCGGAGTTGGCGACCAAGGATATCTACATCTGCTCCAACTGTGGTGCATCGCATGAGGGCGAGGTCGAGCGTTGCCATGGGTGCAACAACCATATGGCGGGTGAGGTCCCCATTAAGAAGACCCTGCGCATCGACAACGTCGAGGCCGCCCCGACTGAGCGCATCACGGCGAACGATGAAGAGCGCGTTCGGCAGGGCTTTGACATCCAGACCGTCTTCTCCTGGCCGAAGAAGGATGGGCAGGTCCAAGTGACCAACGCCAAATTCGTCTGTGGCGAGACCTCCCTCTTGGCCCTGCAATACGCCAATAGCGCAGAAATCAGCCGACTGAACAAGGGCTTGAAGCGCCGAAAGGACCAGACGGTTTTCGGTTTCCACATCGATCCGAGGTCCGGATACTGGGCGAAATCCGACGACGAGGACAGCGACACGGACGTTCCGCCGGACGTGGTCAAGCCGGTTCGCATTGTTCCGATTGTCCGCGACAGAAAGAATGCCCTGCTGTTCCGCTTCGAAAAGCCGGAGCAGTATGAGCCCGAGACAATCGCGACGGTTCAGCATGCGTTGCTGCGCGGAATCGAGGTGGTTTTCCAATTGGAAGAAGGCGAAATCCTCGGTGAACCGCTGCCCGCGAGGGACAACCGTCGCGCAATCCTTGCCTACGAGGCAACGGAAGGCGGCGCCGGCGTGCTCACGCGCCTGATTGATGAAGGAAAGGCAATCAACGAGGTGGCGAAGACCGCACTGGGTTTGATGCACTTCGAGAATGTCGATGCTGCGATTGCGGCGGGTGATGCGGATCTGTTGCAGGAGAAGAAAGACGGAAGCTGTGTTCGCGGCTGCTACCGTTGCCTGCTGTCCTATTTCAACCAACCGGACCATGAACTGATCGACCGCTCGAGCTCGGAAGTGACGCAATTCCTGATCGATCTTGCACGCGGCACGATTTCCCGTGCTGCGAAGCCGACCGCTGGAACGGTGGCATCACCATGGATTGAGGCATTCAGCGCCGCGGGCATCCCCCAAATTGATACGATGCCCGCGAGCTTTGGTGGACGCGAATTCGAGTTTGTTTGGCGCGCATTCGCGGTTGCCGCGACGACCGCTGACCTGACAGCGGAAGCTGAGGCAGACGCGATGAACAAGGGCTGGGTCGTTTTTGGATTGCCTTCGGCGCCGTCGGAAGGACTGCCGGATGGCTTCATGAAGAATTTTGAAGGTTGATATGACTGTGAATTTTACTCCTGGAGATCTTGTCAGAGCGCGCGGCCGTGAATGGGTTGCCTTGCCGACATCCGGCGAGGGCCTGCTCGCCCTGCGCCCCCTCTCGGGCAATGAAAACGACATCGTGGTTCTTGCCCCGGATCTCGAGCTTACACCGGTCGAAGCCGCTCGTTTCGACCTGCCTGACGATGCGCGCACTACCGTGCAGTCCAAGGCTGCCCTTCTTGCCGACGCGTTGCGACTGACTCTCCGCCGAGGGGCAGGTCCCTTCCGATCCGCCGCACAGCTCGCGTTCGAACCTCGGACGTACCAGCTGGTCCCGCTTCTCATGGCCCTTCGGCTTCAGGTCCCGCGGCTGTTGATTGCCGACGACGTTGGCATCGGCAAGACCATCGAAGCGGGTCTGATCCTCCGAGAGCTGATGGATCGCGGAGAAGTCGATGCGTTTTCGGTGCTCTGCCCTCCGCACCTCGTGGACCAGTGGATCACCGAATTGAAGGATCGCTTCGGGATCGATGCTGTTGCCGTCACCTCCGGGACTGCCGCACGTTTGGAGCGCAACCTCCCATTGGCGCAAACCCTTTTCGATGCCTATCCCTTCACGGTGGTCAGCCTTGACTATATCAAAGCCGAGAAACGCCGGGATGGGTTCGCCAGGGCCTGCCCGGATTTCGTTATCGTAGACGAAGCACACGCCTGCGTCGGGACGCACAAAGGAAAGCAGCAGCGTTTTGACCTGCTCCAAGGCCTTGCACGCGACCCTGAGCGTCGGTTGATCCTGCTGACAGCCACGCCGCACTCCGGGGACGAGGATGCGTTCGCTCGGCTACTGTCGCTGATCGACAAGGAATTCGGGACCGTCAACTTCGACAACCAGAAATACCGCGAGCGCCTTGTCAGGCACTTTGTTCAGCGGCGGCGCGTCGACCTGGTCGAGGGCGACTGGGATGAGAACCGCTCGTTCCCCAAGCACGAGACGACCGAATACTCGTATCGCCTGAACGACGAGCATCTGGCCTTCCAAGAGGCCGTGCTTGATTACTGCTTCTCGGTCGTGTCTCGGGCTGGAGACGCGCAGAAGGATCGCCGGCTTGCCTTCTGGGGCACTCTGGCGCTGATGCGCTGTGTCGGATCGTCACCCGCAGCCGCCATGAGCGCGTTGCGAAACCGGGCTTCCAATGAAGACGAGCGCCTCGAGCCGCAGATCTACGACGAAGATGGTGATGATGAAGACGCCGTGGACATCGAGCCAAACACCGTCTTCTCAAATGATCCCGCTCTCCAAGGGCTTCTCGACAAGGCCAGCGAACTTCTGACGGCCGAAGATCCCAAACTGAACGCCCTCATCAAGGCCCTCAAACCCTTGATCAAAGATGGTGCCAATCCCGTCGTCTTCTGCCGCTACCTCGCCACTGCCGAACATGTGAAGGAAAGGCTTCGTAAGGCCTTCACCAAGCTGAATGTACAAGCCGTGACAGGTGAACTGACGCCGGACGAACGTCGCGATCGCGTTGCCGAAATGGCGGCGGAAGAAGGTTCCACCAAAGATCAGCGCATCCTTGTCGCCACGGACTGCCTGTCGGAAGGGATCAACCTTCAACAGCTGTTCGACACCGTGATCCACTACGACCTTTCCTGGAACCCGACGCGCCATCAACAGCGCGAAGGTCGCGTGGATCGTTTCGGACAACCCGCCGAACTCGTTCGCTCGATCATGATGTTTTCGCCCGACAGCGCCATCGACGGCGCCGTGTTGGACGTCATTCTCCGCAAGGCAGAAGAAATCCGTAAGGCGACGGGCGTGACTGTGCCTCTGCCCGAGGAGCGGGGACCGGTCACCGATGCGCTGATGGCGGCAATGATGCTCCGCCGTGGTGGTGGCAGTCACAAGCAGCTGACGTTGGACCTGCAACTCGGCGACGGTATCCAGGTGATGGAGACCCGCTGGCGCGACGCAAGCGAGAATGAAAAACGGTCACGTGCCCGGTTTGCACAAAATGCCATGAAGCCGATTGAAGTCGCTCCTGAATGGGACAAGGTGAAGACCCTCCTTGGATCGCCAGCGGAAACGCTCGAATTTCTCGAGCGCGCGATGTCTCGGTTTGGGGTGCCCCTCGAGAAAAAGAAGTCGCTGCAGTTCGCTCACGTGCATGCCCTTCAGGATAGCCTCAAGGAAAAGCTGGAGCAGCGTGGGCTGAAGGGCTCTCTGAAACTGGCCACGCAGGAACCCGTGCCCTCAGGCGCTTCGCTTCTGACCAGAACCCATCCGCTGACGTCGTCCCTGGCAGAAAGCCTGCTTGAAGCCTCTCTCGACACCGAAGCGCTGCCGGATCTGGGCATCGGTCGTGTCGGGGCTTGGCCGTGTGCCGCCGTCACTCAGATGACGCGTGTCGCTCTCTTGCGTATTCGCTACAAGCTCACCGTTCATGCTCGGCGTGAGCGCCTCCTGCTGGCAGAGGAAGCCGCCCTTGTTGCCCTCGACAGTAACTCGGTGATTGCCTCTGGCAGCGAGGCGCGCACGCTGCTTGCCTCTCCCGCGACTGCTGATTTCGCGTCTGTCGCCCGCGACCGGATGATCAATACGGCGAAGGCGGCCCTTCCTGACCTGCTGGGCGGCCCGATTGCCGATTTCGTCCAAAAGCGTGCCGCGGAGCTGGTTGAAGACCACGCCCGCCTTCGTGCTGCCGCCGGTTCCGCGTCGCGTGTCAGTGTCGAGCCGATAATTCCCCCAGACGTCATCGGCCTCTTCGTTCTTGTTCCGGGGGAGGTGTAATCATGGCCCGCAAACCAATTACCGATATGTCCGCGTGGCCGTCGCTGAGCCTCGAAGGCAACCTGATCGCGCCTGCAATGATCGCAAAGATCGATCAGCGCCAGGCACCCGAGCAATCCCCCGAGGAATACGGGGTTCGCAAAGGCCTACAGATCCGCGAGGAAATCGCCACCGCCTTCCGCGTAGGCCAATCGCATTTCGATGCCTTTGCGAAGATCGAACACCCCTCGGCCGCCGCCACCTCGCGTTTCATCGCCGACTTCTTCAAGGAAACCTTCGGGTACACAGACCTCACGGTGGCAGCGGCACCGATCGCCCTGATCGCGTCCGATCGTGTGCCTGTCGTCGTCGTCCCGCCGTCCGAGCTACTTGACCGCCGCAGCCCGACGCTCTCGACGGACAGGTCGCGCTCTCCGGCCTTTGCCCTTCAGGACCACCTGAATGATCGGGACGAGGCCCTTTGGGGCATAGTCACCAATGGGATGCAGTTGCGCCTCATGCGCGACAATGCCTCGCTGACCCGTCCGGCCTATGTCGAGGCCGATCTGGCGCAGATGTTTACCAACGAAGACATTGCGTCCTTCGCGGTGCTCTGGCTCATGATCCACCGCACCCGCTTCGGCGCGGCAGAGACCACCGCCACCGATTGCCCCATCGAACGCTGGCGCGATGCCGGCTCCAAGGAGGGCGAAGCCGCGCGAGATCGCCTGGCCGGTCAGGTCCAACTGGCCCTCAAACTGCTCGGCTCGGGCTTCCTCGAGGCTAACCCCGACCTCGCCGCGAAACTGCGGTCCGGCGAAGTGAACCTGACCGAGTGGTTCAACGAACTCCTGCGTCTCGTCTACCGGCTGATCTTCCTGATGGTGGCCGAGGACCGGAACCTCCTCCACCCCGAAAAGGCCAAGCCCGAGGCCCGCGCCCTTTACGCCCAAGGCTATTCGCTCCAGTCGCTGCGCAAGCAATGCTACCGCGCCGCCACCTGGGACAAGCACCATGACCGCTACGAGGGGGTGAAGATCGTCTTCCGCGCCCTCACGCAAGGCCAGCCCGCCCTTGCGCTGCCCGCCCTCGGCGGCCTCTTCGCGGAGGACAGGCTGCCCCACTTGGAGACCGCCCGCCTGCGCAACCGCGCCTTCATGGAGGCGCTCTATCGCCTCTCCTGGCTCGCCGACAAAACCGGCATGGTCCCGGTCAACTGGCGCGCGATGGAGACCGAGGAACTGGGCTCGGTCTACGAATCCCTCCTCGAACTGCAGCCCCAGCTCGGCGACGACGGTAAGACGCTGGTCTTCGCCTCCGAGGCGGCCGAGCAGAAGGGCAACCAGCGCAAGACCACCGGCTCCTACTACACGCCCGACAGTCTCGTGCAGGCGCTGCTCGACACCGCGCTCGATCCCGTGCTCGACAAGATTGAGGCCGAGGCGGACGATCCCGCCAAGGCGCTGCTGAAGCTTTCGGTCATCGACCCCGCCTGTGGCTCGGGCCACTTCCTGCTGGCCGCCGCCCGCCGCATCGCCACGCGGCTCGCGCGCATCCGGGCCGAGGGCACGCCCTCGCTCGCCGACTTCCGCCACGCCCTGCGCGATGTCGCCCGCTGTTGCATCCACGGGGTGGACCGCAACCCGATGGCGGTGGAGCTGACCAAGGTCGCGCTCTGGATCGAGACGGTGGACCCGGGCCTTCCCCTCGGCTTCTTCGACGCGCAGATTCGCTGCGGCGATGCGCTGCTGGGGGTGTTCGATTTGCAGGTGCTGCAGGACGGCATTCCCGACGCCGCCTACAAGCCGCTGACCGGCGACGACAAGGAAACAGCGAAATACTACCTCAAGGCCAATCGCGATGCGACGGCGGGGCAAGGCGGGTTCGACTTCGGCACCGGTCAGGCGTCGATGCCCGCGATGAAACCGCTGGCGCTCGATTTCTCGGGCTTCCGTGACCTGCCCGAGGATACGGTCGAACAGATCGGGGCTAAGGCCAAGCGGTTCAAGGAACTGCGCAAGGGGCAGACCTTTGTCCGCGCCAAGGCGGCGGCGGACCTCTATGTAGCGGCTTTCCTGCTGCCCAAGGTCGGTGGTGCACCGGCGGGGGCATCGGCCCGCACCGTGCCGACGACCGAGGAACTGTGGATGGCCCTCAATCAGGGCAAGATGCGGCAGGCGATGAATGATGCCCCCAAGGCCGCCCGCAACGCCCGTGCCCTGCATTGGCCGCTGGAGTTCCCAGACGTGATGCAGCGCGGTGGGTTCGACGTGGTGCTTGGCAACCCACCGTGGGAGGTGATGCAGCTTTCCGACAAAGAATACTTCGCAACTCGCAAACCAGAGATCGCCGCGCTTGCGGGAGCCGCGAGGAAAAAAGCTATCGAAGGATTGGAGAAAACCGACCCCGGCGCGTATTCAAGCTTCGTTTTTGCCAAGCGGGTTTTCGACGCAGGGAACGAGTTTGCTCGGGAGTCCGGTAGGTTTGACCTGACGGCCCGTGGAAAAATTAACACCTATCCGCTATTTGCTGAGCTATCCCATCAACTCATTGGCAAGAGTGGGCGCGCGGGCATTATTGTGCAGAGCGGCATCGCCACAGATTATTCGAACCGCTTCTTTTTCGACGAGATCGTGCAGAAGAATCGCCTAGTCTCAGCACTGATGTTTGACAACGCGTGGAGAATCTTTCCGGCCGTTCACCCCGACACCCCCTTCGTTCTTTTGACTATGGGGGACGCAGGCGAAACATCCGACTTTACTGCGTACATCCTTGCCTCAGATCAGCTGTCCGATCCACGGCGCAGATATCAGCTATCCGCAAGTGATATTTTTGCGATAAATCCAAACACGAGAACTGCACCAATATTCAGATCCCAAGCGGATGCTGAATTAACGGCGAAAATATATCGTGCCGCGCCCGTATTTATAAATTCGACCAAAGGCGCAAACGGCAATCCGTGGGGCGTGGAGTTCCGCCAAGGGCTCTTCAACATGACGTCGGATTCTGCGCTGTTTAAGAGTGCACAAGAGCTTGCCGCTCGGGGATGCATGCGCCACGGCGCAAACTGGGTGAAGCCTGTTGGAAAAAATGATCAGGAAGGGCCCAACGATGGTGGCGTAGCGACATGCTGCGAAGTGTACACCCCACTCTATGAAGCAAAGATGATCCACCTGTATGATCATCGCTGGGCGGGTTACGACCTCGAAGGAGAAACTTCCACTGATATAGCAAGTACAGAGAAAGCAAACGCTGATTTCGAACCCCTGCCGCGATATTGGGTGGACGAGAAAGAAGTACAAGCACAGCTTATTGCCAAAGAGTGGCGCCGCGACTGGTTCATGGGCTGGCGAGACATCACGAATGCTACAAACGAACGCACGGTCATTGCAGCTGCTTTCCCACGGCTTGCTGTGGGTAACAATTTGCCGATAATGCTATTCCCGATGGCTACATCGCCGAGATCACTGGCAGGACTTATTGGGTGCCTTTCCTCGCTGACGTTCGATTTTGTTGCTCGCCATAAAGTAGGTGGCACCCATCTCAATTTCTTCATCTACGAGCAGCTTCCGGTCCTCTCGCCCGATTTCTACGATGAGCGTCGGCTGAACTTCATCACCCCGAAGGTGCTGGAGCTCACCTACACCTCACACAGCCTCGCCCCCTTCGCCCACGATCTGGGCCATGACGGCCCGCCCTTCGCCTGGGACGAGGACCGACGCGCCCACCTGCGCGCCGATCTCGACGCCTTCTACGCCCGCGCCTACGGCCTGACCCGCGACGAGCTGCGCTACATCCTCGACCCCGCCGACGTGAAGGGCCCCGACTACCCCTCGGAAACCTTCCGCGTCCTCAAGGAAAAGGAAATCCGCCACCACGGCGAATACCGCACCCGCCGCCTCGTAATTGAGGCCTGGGACAGGATGGAGCAGAATGGCACGTTTGCTGCCCTCGGTTTGGCTGACAGAGCAACGGCCGTCGCTCAACAAATCGAGCTGCCCCCGCTCAACCAGTATGAGGACGCAATGTGGGCGTGGCCTCAGGGTATCAATGAGCGAGACAGAGTCCGAGCACAGCTTCGGGCGATGGTGGGTATTCTGCCAGGGCCTTCGGATGCCCGTCGCGTCCGTCTGGCCGCGCTCGCCTGCCTTCAGCCAGGCCTGCTTAATGGCTTCCTGTCGGAAACGGATCGTCGAGAGTGGCAACGTCTCTTGGCGCACTCGACGGGCGCTACTCAACTCGTTCCGCCAACGAACGCAGCCTGGGGCGCGGTCTTCACTGATCTCGTTTCCTCTGCCGTATTGGATGTCTCATCCGATGGCACACAATGGAGCGCGGGTTCGAGGCTTGATCGATCGACCCTGAATGCAAGTGATCCTGCCGTCGGCCGCGCAATCTTTGCATGGTCGAGGCTGGAAGGTGTGGATTTGGATCTCGGGCTCGCGCAGGTGTCTGCCGTAATCCTTCCGTTCATCAGGGAGGGTCGCCTTGCAGCCTGATCTGTTTCAGCCATCCGAGATTGAATTCAATCTGCCCGAAGGTCAGCAAGGGCCTCGCCTGTGGGTTCGACGGCTGGCGCTCTGGCGCGATCCTCAGACTTTGCTGCGCAATATTGAGCTTCGGCGCGGCGTCAACATCATCTGGTCGCCCGATCTGTCGATGAACGAAACCGGTGCCACCCCTCATGGCAGCGGCAAGACGACCTTCTGCCGTTTGATCCGGTATTGCTTGGGCGAGCGCACCTTCGCCAACGACGAACAGCGCCCGCTCATGCAGCAAAGATTGCCGAATGGCTTTGTTGGCGCCGAAGTCATCATTGATGGCGAGTGTTGGGTGGTCACCCGTCCGATTGGCATGAACCTGCCGTCCCGCGCCACCCGCGCAGAGCGGATCGAGGAGACATTTGACCAGCTTCTGGTCGGCACTGAACCTCCAACGATAGCGCCGGTGATCTCCGATAGATTTTGTGCCCGGTATCGAGATCAGGTTCCGGACAACTTGAAGGCAGAACAAGTCTGGGACGTCCTGCTGGCCTGGCTCACCCGCGATCAGGAATGCCGTCTGGACGACGTCTTCGACTGGCGATCTAAGCGGTCCGGTTCGGGATCACCTGCTCAGGAACTTTCTCTTGAGACAAGGCTGACTGTCGTGCGTCTGGCTATCGGGGCGCTCTCAGCGGACGAGGTTCAAGCCACGAAGGAGGCGAGAGCACATACACGCGAGCGCGACGGTCTACGTGAAAAGCTCGGCCATCTCGACTGGTTCCAAAGCCAAAGATTCGGCGAACTCTGTGAACGCCTGTCTTACTCCAAGGACCGTGATCCGACGGAAGAGATCGTGCGCAAGGAGTTGATCGACAAGGCGAATGAAGTACTGGCGAAGGCCCTAGGCACCGAACACTCCAAGGGTGGTCGCCCCAGCGACGCTCTGCGCAGCAAACGAAGCCTTCTGCAGTCCGAGCGAAACAAAAGAAGTGACGAAAGGGCGGAGAAGAAGGCCCTATTGAACAGCCTTCCGAGTCAGATTTCTGCTGCTCGTGCCGAACAAGGTACCGAGCAAGCAAGACTTGAAACTGGCGTTATTGTCCGTTGCGCAATTTGTCATGTCAGCATCGATGAGGTGAAGGCCAATGGATGTGGGGTGTCTCTGGAACGGTGCAACCTTGACGAGGTGAAAGGCCGGATTGAACGGACTGAGAAACATGTTGCTGAGCTAGATCGTCAAAGATTGGCACTGCCCGGAGAAATTGAGAACCTCGATCAGGAAATCTTGCGTCTGGATGGTGAAATTTCCAAAATTGAAGATTCTTTCGCGCAACTCGAGCGGCAAGCCTCAGACGCCAACAAAGCTATAAATCACGCTCAGGACTTGGTGAGAGAAGCTAACTGGTTCGACCGCCAGTTAAGTGATCGCGCCCGAATAGTTCAGCGCTTGGCCGGCGTTGACAGAATGCTTGACGGTCAACGACAAAAGATGGGCCTTGAGCGCGAACGCGCCGCGGCAGCGATAGGTGACTTGGAAACACTCTTTCGACAACTTGTCGCGACTCTGATGCCCAATGGCTGTACTGGGAAAGTGAAACTCGACGGTAACGGTCTACATCCCGAGATATTGCTAGATCGTGGCGCGGGCCTTTCAACGGCGGCAGTAGAGTCGTTCAAGATCGTTGCTTTCGACCTCGCCGCCATGATCCTTTCTGTGAACGGAAAGGCGGACCTACCGTCGTTCCTCATCCATGACAGTCCCCGCGAAGCAGACCTCGACGCTGGCATCTACTCAAATCTCTTTGATTTCGCGCTGGGCCTGGAAGAGAAAACAAGCCCCCCACCATTCCAGTATATTGTAACGACAACTACCGCCCCATCGCAAATCACAGCAGATCATCACTCGGTACGGCTGAAACTGTCATCAACCCCACCTGAAGCCAGATTGTTTGCGATGGACTTTTGATGATCGAGACGCCCCAATCCTTCGTGACCCGCCAGGAATGCGACAAAGTCACCTACCAGAACGGCTTCCGGCGCCCCCAAGGCGAAATCGATGGCTGGCAGCGGTACAGTTCGACGACCGCGCAGGGATCGATCTGGCTCGCACGGGACACTTCCGGTGCGTGGCTCCTCGCCCTGGATCACGCCGGAGTCATCGCAGAGATCGGGATTGAGGCGTCCGATACCGCAGGACCAGGCCTCGCACGGTTCCGGCTTGCCTCGCTGGCACTGCTTTATGGCGTGATGCCACGAGTTTACGAGCTTGCCGCAAGCCTTCCCGACGCACCACTTCAGGAGTTTATTCACCGCACCAAGCACTTGCCGAAGACGACGGAGGCGGAACGCCTTGTGGTCCAGCGTGTCGGCCAGAACATCTTTCGTGAGCGTCTGATCAAATACTGGCGGGGGCGATGCCCTCTTACCGGGATTGTCGACAAGCCGCTTCTACGTGCCTCTCACATCAAGCCATGGCGCGACTGTGAAAACGACGCAGAGCGTCTGGATGTCCATAATGGTTTGCTTCTGTCGGCTCTTTGGGATGCCGTATTCGATGGTGGTCTGGTTACCTTCGGTGATGACGGCATTCCGGTCTTTTCGGCGAACCTCAGCGAGCAGGCACGTGCGCGACTAAGTTTTGATCGGCCAGTCGATCTGACCGACAAGCATCGGGTCTTCTTGGACTGGCACAGGACGAAGGTATTCGACGTCAAAGCACCTGACGCCCCGCATGCTGATTGAGCCGGGGGGCCAAGCGGCGTCGCAGGAGCAACGCCGTTCCGCTCGCGCATGCCTTCTGCCTTGCCATGCCCATCGCAACTTCGCCGACGTATTCATGACGATCCAGTCGCGGGCCGCGCTCGAGGTCCTGTTCCGGATCAGGGAAGCCGCCGCAGCATGTGCCCTTCTGATGAAGGTCCGCTGTGGGCCGGAAGTGTAGGGGCGCGGCGCGGATCAAGCACGACCACCTGCCGCGCTTCCGTACGCCGCCTTCTAACCCTAGCCCTACTTTCCGAATGGGATGGTGCGGAGGTGGTGCAGCCCCCCGTGTTCAAGCTTAACGACCTCCAGGGCCCGGATGGTTCCCAAGAGCGGGAAGTCTCCGAGGGAAGATGTCTCTAAACGCTCGATAATCGTTCGATCAGGGTTCGTCGCGACCGTCATGTGTGGACGGTAGGGAATATCGTCCTTTCGCTCCGCCCTCTGAACACCTTCGTAGAGCTGGTCATGCAGTGCCGCCAAATGGGAACTTCCGGTCGAGCTGACGAGAAGCAGTTTATGGGTCTTTTCAAAGGGATCGTGTGTAATCTCCTCTGAGGCGAAAGACACCTCAAACTGCGATGACCTGCTGGCCACTGCCTCGCAGTGTTCCTGGAACTCTTGAGGGCGAATGTTCATCAGCCCGAACACGAGAGTTACGTGTGGGGGGACGAGCTCGGCTCTGGCCGGCTCGTTCTCGGTCCGAAACCGACGAATGCGCTCGGCGACACTCGGCTCAAACTGTGGATATGCCAGGACGTAAATCATCACGACACAGTGGGGAAATCTGCAACATGGGTCAACGATCGGCTGGTTCCCTCAGGGGGGCGGGTCACCTTGTGTCTCGCCCAAAGACAAGAATTCTGCTAACTTTCAGGTTGCGCCATGGTGGTGGTGGCAGGCGCGACCGTTCCACGTCAAACGGGAGACACCACCATGTTCGTTCTCGGAATCCTTGCATCTATTGCCGCCATCGCAGCCATGTGCTGGTTGCTGTTCAACCTTGCCGTCTTCGCCCTGCCGCTCTTCGTCGGACTTCACACCGGCATCTGGGCCTATGGCACCGGCGCGGGCTGGCCCGGTGCAATCCTCGTCGGCGGCTTCGCCGCCGGCTTGACGCTCGCCATCGGCCAGGCGCTGATCATACTCGTCCGGCCGCTCTGGGCGCGCTTTGCCATCACCCTGATCTTCGTGGTGCCGGCGATGGTCGTCGGTTTTCACGCCACCCTAGGGATCGCCAGGACCATGATGCCCTCGGAGACATGGCAGATGATCTTCGCCGTCATCGGCGCTGGCGCCGTTGGCGTTTCCGCCTTCCTCCGCATTGCCGGCATGGCCGCCGACTCTTCGGACCGATCGGCCGTCGGCGCCTGACACTGCCAACGATCCGATGAGGCGGGCCCGGATCAGCGCTGGAATGCCATTCCGATCGTCAGGATGCCGGTATGGAGCGGTGTGCGGATCGGCATGAGACCCGCGTCGTTGCACGTGGCCGTGCGGTGGGAATGGCGGACCGTTCGAGCGGCAGACTGCTCCTGTGATCGCGGGCGGCACGTCGGGCGGGGCGCTTGGAGAACGACGCGCAATGCCTGTCGCGGGCGAGCCAATCCGCCGGTGAAAGGCCGGTCGGGCTGATGAGCATCCGCGGTTGCCATCGTCTCCGTTCCTTGCCCGTCCCATGTCCGCTCCATACGGCCCTTTCAATGGCCTGATCTGGCCGAATACCGGCTGTGCCTCGACCGGCTTGGCGCAACAGCGCCGCCATAACTTTCTTCCCCTGGGCTGCGCCCATTCCGCGCGAAACAAGAAAGTTCTGCCTGTGCTGTCCGGCCCCCGGCACGCCGGGGGTGCGCCGCCGGTCGTCTCCGGCCTGTCGATCGCCATCGGGCCGCAATGGTGCGGACCCGGAAACGGAAAACGGAGACTTAACATGGCGACCATCGGAACCTTCAAGAAGACCGGCAACGAATTCACCGGCGAAATCGTCACCCTCAGCGTTCAGGCCAAGGGCGTGCGCATCGTCCCCGACACCCGCGCCACCGGCGAGAACGCCCCCAGCCACCGGGTCCTCGTCGGCCGCGCCGAGATCGGCGCCGCCTGGTCCAAGCGCTCGGGCGAGGGCCGCGACTATCTGGGCCTCAAGCTCGACGATCCGAGTTTCACCGCCCCGATCTACGCCAATCTCTTCGATGAGGAGGACGGCGAGAGCTACGCGCTGATCTGGTCCCGCCCCAACGGTCGCCGCAGCGAGTAGCGGCG
>MDTG01029450.1_pt1 | contig 22289 bp, 15 predicted proteins | sample 811421 | NCBI WGS metagenome assembly MDTG01 (sample SAMN05326645, study PRJNA326480) | marine metagenome | isolation source: seawater | place: Pacific Ocean: South East | collected 2011
ACAACTTTATGCGGATCAATAATAGCTGTCCTTCCCCATAGCATATAAATTCGGCGAAATTAATATGTCTGGTTAGCAATTCATAGGCCTACACTCTTCGCTGAAAATTGCGTATTCTGGAATATCTAGCTTTCCGTTTTTGTTGCCTAGCTTATTGAAAGCTCTTATTTTGAATTTACTTTACTAATTTCTCTACAGGAAACTGAAGCCTTGTTTAGGGATGATTTTAGGAACTTGGGGGTCAGCAGGTTTTTGGCTGTTAGTCAGTTACTATACGGGAGTCGGTAGACTTCATTTTACCCTCGGTTTATTTAGCTACAAACACGGGCTTTTTCACCCGCCTGCTACAAACAACCAACTCTAATATATGAAAATAAAATACACCGTAAGCTACCGTATTGCAACATCTTATATGTTAACTGTAACTCTTTTTATTGCTACGCAAAAAAACGTCTATTACCTCGGAACTATCTACAGCAGAGGTGAGCTCTGAACGTAATGCATCTTGTTGAAGAGTGCGCGAAAGAGCCGCCAATAATTCCATATGCTGTTTCTGATGTTTCACTGGAGTAGCAAGAAGAGCTATTATTTTAACTGGCTCATTATCTATTGAAGAAAAATCGATTCCATCGTGAGAAATTCCAACAGCTAGCAACTGATGAGGAATATCATCTTGATGTGCATGTGGCACAGCAACTCCTTTTCCTATCCCAGTAGAAGAATCACGTTCACGCTTTATAATATTAGCTACTAAAGCTTTGATATTTACATCAGCATTATCAAAAACCGCAGCCAATTCTCTAATGGCTTCAAAATTACGACGAGAATTTAGTCCGATAAGAATATGCTGCGGCTTAAGTATGCGTTCCCATTTGACCATTTATGAATGTATTCCCTCCTGATCTTATGGCCAAAACTACAGTTTCTACCTTGAAAGTCAACACCTATAAGCTCTTATTTACTGCAGATCTATATGCATCGCGAGCCCCTTCAACATCACCTTTATTTTCAAGGATTTTTGCCAAAAGTTTGTAAGGATGTTGACGAAACGGGTCTAATTCTATTGCATTCCTCGCATGAAATTCCGCAGATTCAATTTGGTTAAGCCGCATTAACATTAAACCGATATTATACTGAACTGTGCGCGAATCATGAGCTATCTTAGCAGCCCGTTTGTATGCATATACGGATTCCTGTAAATTACCCTTAATCCTATGCTGTTCAGCGAACATAAACCAATAATTACTGGCGATTTTTCGAATCCAAGGGTCCGAACTTTTTGCTCCAATTTCAGCGTCGCCTAAATCTATATTTTTTAAATACTTGGTATAGGTAAGTTCTTTTTTCGGAACAAGACGATAAACCAGACCAGAAGGTGCAAATGTGAATTTTGGAAGTGGTGAACGTCTGGGAACTAAATAAAAAAGTGGTCTTTTTCCCAGAGCTAGCTCTGCCTCTCTCTTTTTCTGCACAATGGCCTGCTTTGCCGGTGAAGTATTTCTTTCCACATCCCGTAGCAAATCTGCGCCATGCCCCGCTCGGTTATAAATCGTGATATCCGTACGAATTTTCTCGATACGAATCAAATAATCAAGTATGTAGGAGGCGTCATCCCCATCGGTAACCAAAATCGCACCCTTAGGCATATCTTCCAGGATGCTCCGACCGTATTTATACGCTAAATTCTCGTGACTTAAATCAGCTTCTGTCCAATGACTAGCAATAACAGATACAGCGGCAACGCAAGTAATCAATACTCGTCTCCATTCTTTCTCTAGTAGATCTCCTAAGCTTTCCAATCCGTAGCCGAGAAATAGAGAAGAGCAGGCAAATGTCACAAGAAAGAATACAGCTATACCGTTGGGGTCTCTGTGATAATTTAAGGCAATTAACAGATTCGTAATTACTGTTATACTGCTCAAATAAAATAGATTTTGATCTTTTTTAAATAAGCAAAATCCGCCCCATATTATCGCTGGAACAAGCAAAACATGCCATTCATCGAGAAAAAGGATTATAAACCTATAGGCATTAAGAAGTACGCCACTTATAGGCAGAGAAAAAAATGAACCGCCATAAATAGCTCCCGTTAAATGTGCCCATAAATCAGCAGGCGTACTAATAGTGCTCCAATGAAATCCGTCTCCAAGTCCATTACGGATCGGAAGATAAAGTACGATGCTGTAGCCACCTATTAAGGCGCAGGTTGCTTTGACCAATAATTTACCACGTAAAAACACCTTATGCCATCGGAATACCAACACGCAAAAAATTGCAGGGGCCAATAATGCCTGATTTAGATGTGCCGTGAGACCTAACCCCATGAACCAACAGAGAAAACAAAGAAGGGGTTCGCTATTTTGTTCAATTGCTTTCAAACAATAGCGGAAAGCAAAAATGACAAACACTATTGAAAGGCCGTATACCTCTGAAATAGTAGCCTGTCCCCAGTAGGTTCCAGAAAAACCAAAACAGAGTGCAGCTCCCATAGCCGCAAGCCAATTAACCCCCCTGTCCATTAAAAACCATGCAAAAAGGCCAACCCCGAAAGAAGCTATAAATGCTGTAGATAAATTAACCTGTAAAGCAGGATCTCCCCAAGGGAGAAAACTACATAAAAAACGAGCAATTAAAATAAATAGCGGATAACCAGTGGGATGTGGAGTACCAAGTAAATAGGTTGCACCAATAAGCTCTCCACTACCTTCCACGTAAACCGTTGGACAGAGGGTAAAAAAATAGCCGAGCAGGGAAATCGACCCACAAACAAAGGGCGAAAATCGTTGCAAATCAACCTCCCCACAATTCTAACACGAGACACCTATCAATAGCCCCCCACCAATCATCTTTTCCCTTTACAAAACCATATATGACGGAGAAAAAAAACATTTGCAAACTAACTGGAAATACCGACGGGTGAATAGACAAGTAATCTAGTTGAGGACCTTTTCCAGACGAATGCTTTATACTTAGACAAGAAGCTATGCAAAGAAATAAAAAAGATCCTGAAGCAATCCAGAGCCCATAGAAATACGCATCTGAAGAAAATTTAAAAATTACTTCCTTTGTCTCTGGCGCAACAACAACACCGCGAAATAAGTGGTTTGCAAATAAAATCGGTGATTCTAACCCATCGACAAAAGCTCTCCAACCTGGGTAATTCGTGTCACTCAATACGAGAATACCACCAGTATGTTTGCTCAATGCAATTCTTACATACTCGTCTCTATAATCAACGATATCTATCTGTCCTTTTGAACCTTGAATCTTTTGAAATTCTCGTGGGACATTTTCCAAGATAACATGGTCAGGAGCTAAGTCTCCTCTTTTCAATAATTCTAAACGTCGATACCGATCTTTGACAACGCTGTATTCCGTTGCTAAATATGCTCGAGGAAACGTTTTTTCAACACGGTATACCGATATATCTGAAGAATGTATCAATTCTAAACCTGGCCAATTAATGAGTTTAGACGAAATTAGATACTTTACTCCCGCAGTTTTAATAGCATTAGGATAGAGACTCGCAAATTCCCACTGTCTGCGTAGGTGCAAAGGGCTCCAGCCGGGTAACATATTGTGTAACCCATACTGACCTCCGCTATACATTCTTAAGGTTTCATTGTAGCGACGATAAGAGCTTGCATCAACTGCCCATCCATTATGCCAATCGAAATCGCTGTTTTTCTCGTTGACTAAGCTCAAAATTCGGGGAGGAATTTTAGTTTGATCATCATTAAGTATTGTGGTAGCTGTAATGGGAATTTGTCGATACGATTCTGAATCTATAGTCCCGTTAAAATCGTTTCCAAATCGATATAATTCGAAAAAAATAATCAGAGGAACGAAAAACAATAGTTTTTGGAGACTTTTTATCAGTAGAATCATAAACATACAAAAACATAAAAAAAAGAATACTAAAAATTCTGTACGTGCATTCTTCACATAAAGTAAGAGATTTTCTCCTCCTTTCGCGAGAATCCATGATGAATCAGCAAGAAACAGTTTCGCATTCAAAAGAAATGGAAAAATTGTGAAAATTATAATTACAAACAGAAAAAGAATGCCACGTCGATCGCCACCTTGCTGAAGTTTATTGAGTCCCACGCCAGCAAGCCCACTAATACCAAAAGAAAAAAACAATAAAAATCGCGTAGGTATTCTAAAAAAGTTTAATCCGGGGAGTTGGTAAAAATACTCGAAAAAACCATTAAATTTGCCAAACGATAAGACTAAACCTAAAACCGATAATAGGGTAAAAAAACCTACAGGCTCTGAAGCAGACTGCCGGATTGCAATCCAAGCCAAAACAATTGTAACTACACCCATGAACGGGCAAAGTTGTATAAAGAAACCATCAGCTCTCCCCCAATAGGTTCCAAATGCAGAATTTCCATGAAAACTCGGGATCAGCAAGTTTATCAGTCGCTCTGGAGGAAAAGACATATTTGTAAATTGCTCTAATGAAACTCCATCACTTCTTCCAGAGTGAAGAGTCAGCTCAGCGGTAGGCACTAACTGAGGACTAGCTAAACCCAGACCAAATAGCACAAAAATCATCAGTTCAATAAAATAACGATTCCGACGATTCAACACGCTCCAGAGATATACTGCATAAATAATTGCAGCGACTATTCCATAAGCTGCGGCCTGCGGATGGCCACTTAAAAATTTCATAGCTACGATCAGCGAAACAGTGATTATTGACCATCTTCGACCATCTCGGAACCATATTGTTATCATTACACACAATAAAGGCAGCCAAGCACTAGCTGCAATAAAATTTGGGGACATCGCTCGCACTACCATATATCCAGAAAGTGCAAAAACTAATCCTGAAGTTGCTGAAGCTATAGGTGAGAGTTTCCAAAGTCTCATAAGGACATACATGCCAATAGAACTCAGCCATCCATGGAATAAAATACTCAAAGTGATCCCAAAGTGAGTGGAGAAAAAGAAGAAAATTAAGTTTAATGGATAAAATGGACCCGCTTGCCCCTCGGCAAATAATGGAAATCCTCCACTTATTGCAGGATTCCATAATGAGAACTCTCCAGATTTAAACAAACTTGAGAAATATTCACGAAATGGATAATTTTGAACCATCACGTCCTGAACAAAAAAAGCCTCATTCGTATCTAATGCATGCCAATAAAAAGCACTTATAAAACTTCCTAAAATTATCGGGAAAATGACATCAAATCTATAACTCATTTTGGCCCCATTTTAAAATCAATTTTCCTTAGTTTTGCGCATACATTAGTTGCAGCGAGATAATGCCCCTCTTTATTCCAATGACTATCTCGCAAATACAAGATTTTTTCCTTTTCTTTCGCACGAAAAATTGGCAATAAATCTAAGTAATAAATGCCATAACGTTCTGCAATAGCCCTTAACATTTTATTTGGCTTTTCCAATTCATACGAACCAACCAGACCATGTAACGCTTTTTTCTTCTTCCAATCATTAGCCTCTACCTGTACGATGGAAGGGACGTAGACCAAATGAAATCGAGATCCTGTTTGGACAACATAATCACTAAAATCACGGAGAATTAACCCCGTCAAATTCCAGGCAGGATTCCACTTTTTACTTGGGTCTTCTCCGTACAAACCGTCATAATATGCTGAAACCCGTCCAACCTTCACCTCCTCTGTGAATAGCTTTGTAAAAAGAACATAAAGGTGGAAATGGGATCTCAGATAATGCTTCGTACCCTCCCAGATAGTTTCTCCGCCATATTTAGACTCATCCCAATATTTGGTTCGACGTACTGGTACACCTTCCAATTTCAGGTCGCCCCCTAACGTCGGACGGAAAAAGGGCTTTTGTCCACGTTCAATACCGATACCGCGTTTGGAGGCATTATTCCACAGGTCATTCCCATAAAAAAGGAGAATAACATCATCCGCCTGATAGTGACTTTCTATTTCTTGAAAAAGTAAATAAGCCTGATCCGTTCCGTATCCAGCTACTCCAAAATTTAGAACCTCAACATGTGGATTCGCCTGAGAAAGACAATGTTGTAAATGAGAACTAAACAGATTCTCTTCCTCTACACCCCAACCCTCTGCAAAGGAATCACCAAAAACAAGTAGCCTGCGTACGCCAGTCGATTTTTCTTTTTGAATTTCTGGTCCACGTAAACCTTCAGAATTGATTCGAATTTCCACATCAAATTCTGGGGTGACTAATCTCCCATGAGCGTTTGGAACGTGACTCCAACCTAGCATACTATCAAATTGCCAAACACCCGGCGGCCTATTGTAAACTTGTGGGGAAAAAAATGCCAGAAGGAATTCGCAAATTCCTAATCCAATTAAAAACGACCCAAAAACCATCATTAATTTTAATACCGCAGTAAGACGAAACATATCCTACAAACTCCCCTAAGTGTAAGAACGCAAAATACTTGGGAGAAATAAACTTGTCAATCCAGCAGGTTGCCTGGGTAATGTCCCAAGCATATATTTGTTCGTTAAACTTTTGCGTAACGTTACGCCTCGTTTTTAAGGAGTAAAATCTCTCCATTATGAAGCGAATTCTTGTCACAGGAGGAGCGGGCTTTATAGGCTCTCATACTGTCGACCTCCTACTCAAAAACGGTTACCAAGTAAGAATTCTTGACAGCCTACAAGAACGCGTTCATCCACATGGCTGGCCAAAGTATATTCCCTCTGATGTCGAAAAAATAGAGGGAGATGTTCGCTCATCCGAGGACTGGAAAAAATCACTTGTGGGAATTGATGGCGTTGTTCATTTAGCGGCTTATCAAGATTATTTGACAGACTTTTCGACGTTCCATCACGTAAATACAGTTGGCGCCACGCTAATGTACGAGCAGATTATTAATAACCGATTAAGTATCCAGAAAGTTGTTTTAGCTTCGTCTCAGGCTACATATGGCGAAGGTACATATCAATGCACTATTCACGGCCTTCAGTACCCGCCCCCTCGCTGTTCAGCACAACTAAAACGAGGAAATTGGGATTTGTATTGCTGTGAGTGTTCACAGCCTATGGATCCTGTTGAGATAACCGAAGATAGGGTCAATCCACATACTACGTATGGAATTTCCAAATACGCAACAGAATTGACTTCATTCGCACTTGGGAAAAAATATAATGTTCCAACTACCAATCTTCGCTACTCGATAGTGCAGGGTGCGAGGAATTCATTTTACAACGCGTATTCGGGAATTTGTAGAATATTCGCAATGCGTCTTTTAAATGATTTACCACCAATATGCTATGAAGACGGGAAATCTCTTCGTGACTACGTATCCGTCAAAGACGTGGCGCGAGCCAACTTATTATGCCTTGAAGACTCAAAAACAGACTTTAAGTCATTCAATGTCGCAGGATTATCAGGTATAAGTGTGTTTGATTTCGCTAAATTAATAACACAAATCATCAATCCTAAAATTGAACCGATTGTCAGTCGAGAATATCGATATGGAGATACTAGACACACTATTTCTTCATGGCAGGCGTTAGGAGAGTTAGGCTGGAAGCCAAAAGAAAATATAGAAGGGATAATTAAGGAGTATGTTAACTGGATATCTAAACAAACTGATGTAGAAGATCTCTACGCCGTGTCCCAACAACGTATGCGAGAGATGAATGTACTTAGGTCTGTATTATCATGAAGGCGATGATACTTGCAGCTGGATGTAGTTCACGTTTAGGTGATTTAGGTCGAAGAATACCCAAACCAATGCTACCGTTTTTTGATAAACCCCTGTTAGAATATGTTATTTTTCTACTCGAGCAACACGGCTTCAATGACTTGATGATTAATTTGTTTCACCTACCCGATTTAATAAAAAATCATTTTGGAAAAGGCACGCGTTGGCGCGTAAATATAACTTACTCTTTAGAAACACAACTTTTAGGAACAGCTGGTGCAGTGTCAAACGTGGCAGAACATTTTGATGCACCATTTCTGGTATACTATGGTGACAATTTAGCTAATATTGACCTGACCGATCTTTGGGAATCTCACCAATCATCGAATGCGATTGCAACAATAGGGCTAATTAGAATGGATGACCCGACAACTCGCGGGATAATAGGTTTGGATGAGAACTATATTATCGATCGTATAATCGAGAAGCCGGAAAAAGAACAAATTTTCGATAACTATTGGGTTAACTCTGGGTGTTATATTATTGAACCTGAAGTATTTAACCAGATTCCAAAAATTGTTCCCCTTGACTTTTCTGGAGATGTTTTTCCCCTATTACTAGCAAATAAATTACCCTTGCGCGGACATCCACTCAAAGGACAACTACTCTCTACGGATACTCCTAAGCGCTATAAGGATGCGTTAAACGCTGTAATTGAAGGTTCGTTTACTCTTCCCCAAAGTGGATTCTCTGATGATCTGCACTAGAGCTCCGCTGAGGATCCCGTTGGGTGGAGGGGGTACTGACCTACCGTCATATTACCAACAACACGGGGGATTTATTATTAGTGCTGCCATAAACAAATATGTTTATATACAGCTAAACTCATTGAAAATTGAAGATTTTATTAGAGTTAAATATGCAACTACCGAACTCGTTTCTCATCCCAAGGAAATAGATCATCCCCTATTACGAGAGGCATTGATTCATACTGGCATATCCAATGGAATCGAAATAAGCGCAATGTCTGATGTACCAGGTCGAACCGGGATGGGCTCTTCCGGGTCATTTACTGTTGCATTACTAACAGCCCTGAGCACTTTAAAAGGAAAAATACTTTCAAAAAACGATTTGGCCGAAGAAGCTTTTTATGTGGAAGCCGAACTTGCAAACCAGCCGACAGGAAAACAAGACCCTTTTATCGGATCATTTGGCGGGTTGACCTGCCTCGAGATCAGTTGCTCTGGAGATGTCACGGTTTCAAGTATAAATCTAACTATAGACCTACAAAAAGATCTTACCAACAGATTGCTAATTTTTTTTACTGGTATTCAACGCGAAAGTTTCGACATACTCTCTGAACAAGTATCTGATACGTGCTCAGGTAATACCGCTACATTGGAAAGTTTGCACGAGACTAAGAGAATCGGTTACGAAGTGCGGGATGCACTAATTGAGGGCGACTTAGACCAATTCGGACGACTTCTCGACCAACATTGGCAGAACAAGAAAAAAAGATCAACAAATATGACCAATACAAATATCGACCGTTGGTATCAAATCGGACTCAATTCTGGAGCAATTGGCGGTAAAATTCTCGGAGCAGGTGGCGGTGGATTTCTAATGTTTTATTCTCCAGTAGAGCACCAATTAAAATTACGTCAAGCCATGACGCACGAGGGACTACGCGAGATGACTTTTTGTATAGACTATGATGGCGCAAAAACCTTGTTAAACATTTGATAAAAATGATACAAAACGTGAACCTCGGTCAAGTAACAACGATGCACGTTCAAGGCGGCTTCTTCCGTTTAGACGGGGGAGCAATGTTTGGTATCGTCCCTAAAATACTATGGGAAAATAAATTTACAGCTGACTCTAAAAATAGAATACAACTTAGCTGTAATTGTCTCCTAATTAAAACCCCAGATACGCTTGCTTTGATTGATACTGGCTTCGGAACAAGATTAAATAGAAAATCTCGAGAACAATTTGAAGTCACACCTATTGACGCTTTAGCTAATTCTCTAAGTGAATACGGCGCCAAACCTGGAGATGTCGACATAGTAGTACTTACACATCTACATTTTGACCATATGGCGGGATGCTTATTGGAAATTGACGGCACTCTGGTTCCAACTTTTCCACGCGCCACACACTACATTCAAAGGGGTGAATGGCGCGATGCTATAGATGGTAGAAGTCCGATGAAGAGTAGTTATCGACCTTCTGACTTGCGAGCCTTAGAATCTCAAGTGAAAATTAATCTTATTTACGGAGATACCTTAATAAGTCCCCATATTTCTACGTTTATCACAGGCGGGCACACTGAATGGCACCAAGGAGTCGTCATTATCGGGAAAAATAAAAATATGGTTTTCCCTGGCGACTTAATTCCAACCCGTGCACACTTACAAAGTAATTGGAACATGGCCTATGATGCATTTCCACTACAAACAATTGAGCGTAAAAACCAGTTTATACAAGATTCCTTAGATAGTGATTGGATCGTAGCTTGGGGACATGATCCAACTTCTCATTGGAATCGTCTATCCACAAAAGACGGTCGAGTCTGCGCCATTCCTCTTTAAAAAAACGAATACCTGTTGCCCATATCCAACTACTTTCCGATAATTGTTCTTATGACACTTGAAGTTATTCGGCTCACGCCAAAACATAGGGAACTTTTCACTAAGCTCAGTGAATTAATTCCCGACCTGCAGCCAGACTCTCCAGCCAGTCTTCAAAGGGTCTTTGGCTTAGGCCTGATAGCACTGACAATGCAAATTACAAACCGTGCTCGACAAGAACAACAAGAAGACCTGATCAACGAACTTGGAGCCTTAGCTCGTGAGGTTGTTGAATCAGAAGATTGGGACGACACCAATAGTTGAAACTATAATTCCTCTAACTTTTCAGTTGATTAATTATCCAGTCAGTATTTTTTAACTTATTGTCGCCAAAATCAAAAGGCTAAAAATCAATAAACCAACATTATTATTTTAAAATAATTCAAAAAGGCTTAAATTTTTTCCCAAAACAGGAATTTTACAAAAAGTTTTCCTGTTTTGATAAAGCTCGTAAATAATTGTTTTCAATTAAATTATATTTTTATTTTGAATAATCACATGAAATATTTTCTCATTTTGATAAAACTATAGTAAGATTACTGGATCTGGCTTTAGCTAATTTAGACCTAAGTGCCTTTAAAACAATATCTTAGTTGCTTAGGACGTACGATGGCACAAAGTTTGCCTACCACAAATTGCTAGTAGATACTTTATTTTCATATCCCAACATTAGGAGAAGATAGAAATGGCAAAGATGAAGATCAAGCCACTTGCTGACCGTGTTTTGGTCAGGAGATTAGAAGACGACTCTGAACAAAAGGTAGGAGGAATCATAATCCCAGATACCGCAAAGGAAAAGCCTCAAGAAGCAGAGGTCGTCGCTGTAGGCCCAGGTAGATTAGATGATGGTAATCGCGTTGATCCAGAGGTTAGTAAGGGCGACAAAGTGCTTATAGGAAAATATTCGGGCACTGAAGTAAAAGTAGATGGAGAAGATTACTTGATTATGCGTGAAGATGATATTCTCGCTATCGTAGCTTAAGTCAGGAGACCAAACAACAATGGCTGCAAAACAGATTGCTTTTCGCGAGGATGCCCGCGAAAATATATTGTCCGGTGTTCAACAATTGAGTCGCGCTGTCAAGGTAACCCTTGGGCCGCGTGGACGTAACGTAGTTATTTCGAAAAGTTGGGGCTCACCCACCGTAACTAAAGATGGTGTTTCGGTTGCAAAAGAAATCGAATTGCCTGATGCGTACCAGAATATGGGCGCGCAGATGGTAAAAGAAGTCGCGTCCAAAACTTCGGACGTTGCTGGAGACGGCACTACAACCGCAACTGTCCTCGCTGAAGCGGTTTATTCACAAGGACTAAAAGCAGTAACAGCCGGTTTCTCTGCCATGGAAATTAAGCGTGGCATAGATAAGGCCGTCGATACAGTTGTAGATAGCCTCAAAAGTCTGAGTAAAAATGTCAAGGATCATGGCGAAGTCGCTCAGGTAGGTACGATATCTGCCAATGGCGACGAGGCAATTGGTGAGCTAATCGCAGATGCCATGGATAAAGTCGGCAAAGACGGTACTATAACTGTCGAAGAAGCAAAAGGAACAGATACAACATTAGACGTTGTAGAAGGAATGCAATTTGACAGAGGATACCTTTCCCCCTACTTCGTAACAGATCAAGACGCCATGGAAGCTTCTCTTGAAGGAGCTTACTTGCTAATACATGAAGGTAAAATATCCAATCTTAAGGATCTTTTACCGCTGTTAGAAAAAGTATCTAAGGCTGGTAAGCCTTTGCTCGTAATTGCTGAAGACGTTGAAGGCGAAGCTTTAGCTACTTTAGTAGTTAATAAAATTCGTGGTACGTTACAAATAGCTGCCGTAAAAGCTCCTGGCTATGGAGATCGACGTAAAGCTATGTTGCAGGATATTGCTGATTTAACTGGAGGGACAGTCATTACAGAAGATCTAGGGATATCCCTTGAAAGTGTTGAACTAAGTGATCTCGGGCAAGCTAAACGCGTTGCCATAGATAAAGATAACACGACTATAGTGGAAGGTTCAGGTAAAGCTGCAGAAATACGTGGCAGAGTAGAACAGATTCGTCGACAAATTGACGAAACGACTTCTGATTACGATCGTGAAAAACTTCAGGAACGACTGGCTAAATTGGCTGGCGGTGTTGCCGTTATTGCTGTCGGCGCGGCAACCGAAGCTGAAATGAAAGAAAAGAAAGCTCGCGTAGAGGATGCACTCCATGCTACTCGTGCCGCCGTTGAAGAAGGAATTGTTCCTGGTGGTGGCGTTGCTTTAGTTCGCGGGATAGCCAAAATCGCTAATTTAGAAGGCGAAACTGACGGCGAAAACGCAGGGATCAAAATCGTGCGTCGTGCGCTGGAAGAACCACTTCGCCAAATCTCAAGCAATTCCGGATTTGAGGGTGCTGTTGTGGTCGAAAATGTAGCCTCGAAAAAGGGCGCTTACGGATTTAACGCCCGAACCGAAGAGTATGGAGATATGGTGAAAATGGGAGTAATCGATCCAACTAAGGTAGTGCGTACTGCACTAAGCAATTCAGCCAGTATAGCGGGTCTTTTGCTAACTACAGATGCCTTAGTCACAGAGGAAAAGGATGATGATGACGGTGCCGGAAATGATCACGGCCATCACCACCATTAACACATAGTTGAAGTTTATAAGGAAGCGGACCGAGAATTTTGTTACTCGGTCCGCTTCTTCTTATTTATCACGAATCATGGAACATTACTTTTTCTCACTGAGAAAAACCGTTCTGATGAATATTTGAGTCAACTTGGCCTAAGCGAATTAATAATTTTTTTCGGGGTAAAATTTTTTGGGTAAAAATAAAATGGATGAAGATAAAACGATAATAAATACAGATTCTTTGACGCAGACCATTAAAAGTATAGACGGTTGGGAAGTAAAACAAAATAAAGTCCTAGAACGAAAATTTACATTTTACAATTTTAAAGAAATAACAAAATTCCTCAATCATTTAGTGACTCTTATTACCGAACTAAACCATCACCCCGACTTTTCATTAAATACGGGTTCACGAACTGTCTTTGTTTCTTTAACTACCCATAGCGAAGATTGTATAACTCAAGCAGACTTAGATTTTGCCAGTGAATTAAATGAATGGTCTACTGACGCCTAAATTGTAATTCGACGAGTCTCCATGACCGATCGGATTTCTTTTAAGCAAATATTTAATGAATTTCGTGCACTAGAGGCATCTAAATCCTCTGATTTACGGTTTTCACGAATCGCGTCGGTCACTTCTTGTAATTCAGCCACAAAGCCATCTTTCCGGGAAAGACGTGGCTTTCTTACTTTTCCGTCACTCGTGAGTAATTTGGGTGAATCATTTAAGAACGAATTATATTTCAAAGTTGCATCTTCAAAATATACGTCGTAGCCATGCTCGAATGGACAACCCGACTTGGCAAGCCATCCTCCTTCTGCACTTATAGACATTCCTCCTGGGAATTGGTACAACGTATGTATATACTCTATCATCTTTCTTTTGCCAATAACCCCCTGAGAAATAACAGAGTTAGGCATTCCAAAAACAAACTGCAAGAAATCGGTATCATGGATATGCAGATCAATAGCGGGGCCTCCAGTTCTATTGAGCTCATTAGTGCCCCACCAAGATGGCTTTGATATTATCCGTTTGAAATGAGCAGCCATTACTTTTCCATGCTTACCTGATTCTACTAGCTCCTTTATAATTCGAAATTCAGGAAAATACCGCAAAACATGAGCGACCATAAGAGACTTTCCGCAACGTTTTGCAGCCTTAACTAATTTATTTGCTTCGGCAAGAGTTAGTGCTATTGGCTTTTCTAAAAAAACGTGTTTGCCTGATTGAAGGGCAAGCAATGATGCCTCGACGTGCAGAGGCGTAGGTAAACAAATATCAACAACATCAATAATAGGATCGTTTAACAATTCGTGTAGCTCTCTATATGTTGCCACCTTACCTAAGTCTTGTTTTCCACCATTTCCTCCAAAATTCCCTTGGATATTTCTCCAGTCGCCTCGAAGTTTTTTTTCATCCCGTGAAACGATCGCTGCTACTTTTGCTCCGCGCACCTTTTCAATTGCTTTGTAATGCGTTACCCCCATAAAACCAATACCAACAACACCAAAATTAACCATTATATCTCCTTTAATGTTGTAATAAATAGTTATTTAATTGAGGGCATTCACCCAAACATGCCCTGTTTTGACACTACCTAATTATCGACAATGTTCCAAAAAGTTTAGAAGAAACTGATTCTACTTTATAATAATAAATTCCATTCGCAAGTAGGGCCCCATTTTGATTCCGCCCTTCCCAACTCACACCCCCATCACTATCACTTTCGTTAAGTATCCTGACTAATTGTCCCCCAACATCAAAAATATAAATTTTTGCATTTGCCGGAAGGAAACCAAAGGTTTGAACATCTTGTCCAGATGTAAAGGGATTTGGGAACGGTTTAGCTTCCTGTAGATTCTGGGAAAAATTACTCAATCTTAAACCTCCAGAAACCTCTAGGCTGTCGGCGTCTAAAAGTCCATCAATTTCTATATAATACGTTCTTCCTATTGGCAGAAAACGGATTTCGGGAGATGAAGAAAGCAGGATACGATTACCTTCTATTTTGCTATCGATAATTTTGGCGTTTTTCCCTTCAACAATTAATCTAACACGGTCTTCAGGATCTAAAATTTTCTTATCAAAAATCAATACGATCTGATTTGAATTTAGGATACGTCCCTCGATAAGCCGAGCAGCAGCCTTGAATGGTTTAAATACGTAGCTATTTCGTTCTGAGGAGCTATCCAAAGACGCCCCAGATAATCCACGTAGGTTCTGGATCACAATCTGAACCTCTCCAGAATCAGGTAATACCTCCTCAAAACCTAAAACAACTTGAGATCCACTTTTAACAGGTAGAGCTGTATGGGGGATTATTCCCTGTGGATCAATCCTAAATTGATGAGGTTTAATAAATTTTGCATCGATAGAAGCAGAAAAATCTATGTGAAGATGACGAAGTCCATTTCTTTCAATCTTTTCGACATTAAACGGATTTTGCAAAGAAACAGAAATTGGACCCGCACATGCTCCTTCATCACCCGATTGATTCTTTGGACACACACTATATTCAAAGCTAATTTCATTAGTTTCTGGCTTATCTATCAAACTTAAATTAGGTGTTTCCACCAAGAAAGTTCCATTTCGGTAAATTCTATAAGAAGTGGCTTGAAAAGATTCTCCCCATTCTAAAAAGATTGTATTTCTATCACGCGACCAACCTGAAAATTTTGCAGGAAGATCGAATTGAACTTGTAAAGCCCGAAAGTTCCACACCTGCGCACGATCCTCGGCATTCAAAATCAATTGTCCAAATCCATCGCTATCTATATCTCCTATAAGGGGCCGAGTAGTCTTTTCTATTTCACCGTACCAAACAGGCTGATAGTAATTAGGACGCTTACTCGTAAACAAATATGCATGTGGTGGTAACGTAATTATCCATTCTAAGCCACCGTCTCCGTTAATATCTCCTATTCCAACGCCCCCTCCATACGAAGTCGAAGATACAATTCTTGTTTCCCATTCTATAGTAGGTTTCCTACCATCCTTAAAACTATAAATTTTTATATCCCAATACCGAGCGTCAACTTCGTAACGATTATCAATAAATCGAGCAACTATTAGTTCATTAAAGCCATCTCCATCAATATCACTTCCTCCTCCAACTAATCTGGCATCACCAGCATCAGCATCTAAAAATTCGAATCTATAAGAGTTGTCTGAAACAGCCCCAAACGAAAACAGAGTACCTTGACTATCACCCCCAAAAAATTTTAATTGCCCATCGTTATTCATATCGATAGCGATTTGGCGTTGACCTAATTCTCCTAACGTTGGTCCGTCATAATTTAACTGGCTACGCTCTTTTATTTTACCACTATTATCGGATTCGAATACTAAAAATCCCTGATTTTTTGACGAAAGTAACATTAATTCGTCCAAGCCATCACCATCAATATCTGCAACTTCTCCCCCCGAAACATCTTCTTTTTCCCAAATTAATTCTGTAGGAAAACTGCTCTCGTCCCTCGACTCAAATAGCCGAATACGCCTTGCATCAAGCCCCATCAACTCCTTTTTTCCATCAGCGTCAACATCATGTACATTCCATGGGATATATTGATGAAAGGAAGTGAAAACTCGCTGTAACAAATCTTTATTTTTCTCATACATATCTACAATGTTGTAGCTTAAACCATCGTCGTAACCCATCTGGACTATCTCTCCAACGCCATTTGCATCAAAATCAGTTAACTGTGAAAGAAAATATCCCTTCGAAAATTCAAATTCCTTGTCCAGGGGCCAACGACTTACATGGTTTCCCAAAAAAGAGGAAATACTATGCTGAAACCAAGGGCCTTCTATTCCCATATATTCCACTCTCACGCGTACAATACAGTTATTTTTTAATTGGCTCTCTGGTATAACATGGAATTGATTTTGACGTCTCGGCAATTTAACATCGTACAAAATATTCCCAGCACAAACAGCTTGTACGCGACTCGACACAGATAATTTTGTGCTCCACTCTAATTGCGTAGAATATTGGTCTCCTTGCAAAATAGTGCCTATAGATAACTCTCTAATATCAAGATCAGTCGAACCAAAATAAATTTTTCTTCGATCTTCCATGATGCGATTCTTCCAGCTAACACGCATCCGAAGTTGATAAATTCCAGTAACTAATTCCGACGTATCCCACAAAATAATTTTTTCGGGAATATCCGACTCAAATGCTTTAATCTCATTCCAAACTTCTGGATCGTTTCCAACACCCCATTCAAGGTTCCATTGGACTAATGAATCCACATGTATTTCTACTCCTACTTCATTAGCAATAGTTTCAAAGTCCTGAGGAGGGAAAATTATTGAAAATTCGGGAACTACTAAATCATTTACCCTAGGAATCTGAAGTAAACCCGAACCAGACTTAGGGTCCCATCCAGGTTTCCCCACATCTCTAGAAGTAAAACGCAAAACAGATAATATTCTGTGTTTACTCCAGCTTGGATTTAAACCGAGTAAATATGCGACAACTCCTGCTACATGCGGTGTTGCCATCGAAGTTCCAGACAAGTTGCCATATGATGCATCTGGTAATGTGCTTAAAATTATCTTTCCCGGCGCTACTAGATCGACGCTAGCTCCATAATTAGAAAAAGTTACCGGTTCGCCGTCTTCACGACTTGCTGCGACCCCTATTGTTTGTTCGAAACGTGCTGGAACATGTGGAATATCGGAACCATCATTACCGGTCGCCGCAATTACTATTACTCCCATTTCGGCCGCATAGTTAATTACATCTCGTAACAACGGAGAAGGGTCTTTACTTCCCCAGCTTGTATTTATTATTCGGGCACCATTTTCAACTGCGTACAAAATTGCAGCAGCAAGATCATCATCAGCTAAATATGTACCTGTTGGAGTATTAAAACCTGCACGTAAAACCATAAGCTTTGCATTCGCTGCAATCCCGGAAATACCCGAACGATTATTGGAAATCGCCGCTATAATTCCTGCTACATGAGTTCCATGACCAGACTCATCGCTTGGATCAGAGTCACGACTCGTGAAGTCACCTATACCAAACATTGAGGGAGCATCAGAGAAATCCCAACCAACAATATCATCGATATACCCATTTTGATCATCGTCAACATCTTTAATTCCATTCAGCTCACTTAGATTAGTCCAGATGTTGCCCGCCAGATCAGGATGTTCATAGTCTACGCCCGAATCAACAATGGCAACTACAATTTCAGAAGCTAACGAGCTCTTATCAGACCAACCGATCAACCTCAGATTCCATTGGCTACTTCTCAATGAATCAATATTCAATGTTGTGGGTTGTCGAAGAAAATTTGGTTGGGATACATCAATGATATTTGAAAAAGTTAATTGTTCAATGATTTGTTCTGGATCAGTCCCTATTGGTAAAGACAAACTATACCAGCGCTCCAATCCGATATCGATACTTTTTTTAGATGCACCCCTTGGCGTCTCATGAAATATAGGTTTGAGGATAGATCCTGTAATTTGGGATTCAAGTTTTTCGAACAAATCTTGTTGCGCTGATTTACTTGCAACTGATTTTATGCGAAACAAAAATTCATTAGAATACAGAAGACTTGTATTTTCCGCGTTGATGTTAAAAACGTCAAAACACATCGTAATTATGACGGGAAACCAGATTTTAATTTTGAAAATCGCAAGGTTAGACCTAAGAAAGAATAGGCAAGAAATCAATTGGATTGATCTTCCAGTAAGCGACAATTTTAAAAATATCCTACAATTCTTTTAACGTATTGTTGCATTCCTCTTGCACGCGTAAGGAAGCTAATTCTTTAATATCTTCATAACCACGTATCTCATCAACTTTACTGACTAATTCGACAAATGTTTCATAATTTGCTGCAGTTACTCGAGAAGCGGTCTGAACAAGCAAATCTGAATACCAATCAATTAAAGCTCTTTCTGTCTTTCGAAACTTCGTTTTTCCAAATGGATCCCAAAGACTACCACGAAAACATTTACCATATTGTAAAAGTGCCAACACAAAACGGAACCAAGGTCCGAAACAAACTTTTTTCTTTAAAAGCCAACGTAAAGCTGGAGGATGAAAACAATACATTATTCGAACAGGCCCATCAAATTTTTTGTGAATTTTTTCTATCGCATCTCTTTTCAAAGATAGGCGTGCTACTTCATACTCATCTTTGTAAGCCATAAGACGATACAGACCGACGGAAGCAACTTTAGTAAGTTCACCCGAATTATTTAAGTCCTTTTCTGAATTCCAAACAATTTCTAATGTTCGAATAAAACTTTTGGCATAATTAACATCTTGATAATGACAAAGTTCCTGAGTTCTCAATGCTATACAACTATAGACCTCTGAAGAAAAACCCATAGAAGATATTTTTTCAAATAACGCCACCTCTTGCGATTTCAAATCCGTATCGAATTCGGAAGGTTTATTATCATTTATTTTTTTCCGATTACGTTTTATTTCTTCTTCAACTTTCGTCGGATCAGCCACTACCAAACGGCCCCATCGAAAGGCTTGAATATTCGAAGAAACCGACTTCTCATTAAGTTGAATAGCCTGTTCAATCGATTCAGATTTCAGGGGTATCGAACCTGACTGAAAAGCTGCACCTAGTAAAATCATGTTTGCAAAAATTGTGTCCGAAAATAGAAATTCAGCGAGCTCATAAGTATTTATATAAACATTATTCTCACTAAGCATGTTTTCCTCAATGCCTCTAATAATTCTATCTTCAGAGGGTATTTTAACTTCCCGAGGATTTCGGTTCATCTCCGCCGTCGGTATAACGGCGGTATTTATTGCTGCACGAGTTCTGGCCGGCGAAGCATATCTAAGAGTTCCCTCTTCGGAAGCTCGAAGCAAATCAAACCCGATAAACAGATCTACATGTCCAGGGAAAAAATTATTGAACGAAGGTTGATTAACAGACCCAATAATTATGGGAGCTTCAACAGGGCCACCTTTTTGAGCTAATCCCGTATTGTTTGAGAGGTATACGTACTTTTTTTCAAACATAGCTGCATAAGCTATCAAATGTGAAAATGTAACCACTCCAGTCCCTCCGCGCCCTACAGCAAAAATAGCGTATTCGTCAATATCAGAATGCGACTTTGGTTTTGGCAAATCATTTTTGTCAATTATATTTTCGGGTCTATGTTTGCGTAATGTAACTCCCTCATTCGGTTTCACAACGACGAAAGAGGGGCATTCACCATCGAGACAAAGTTCATCCTGCGCACAATTAGTCTGCCTGACTTGCGTTTTTTCTCCCCATTCAGTATTCAAGGGCACAAGGGCAGCACATCCTTCAGATTTTTTGTAACAATCTCCACAACCTTCACAAATCTCATCGTTGATCATTATATATTTCTTCGGTGCAATACCCGAACGACGTTGTCTTCTTCCTCGCTCAGTCGCACATTCTTTATCAAGGATAAGAACGCTCGTGCCTTTTATATTTTTAAAGACCTCTAAAGCATCACTATGGCTCGCATGATCAAACACTTGAGTTTTATCTTGGTCAAGTATGTCATATGTTTTGGGGTCAGCGCAGACGATTCCTATGCTATTTACTCCCATCCCTGAAAGTTCATTGACGACATCCGGTATGCTTCTCGCTCCACCCGGATTTTGTCCTCCGGTTAGCGCCACAACACCATTAAAAAGTAATAAAAACGTGATATTAACTTCACTCTGAACACAGCTTTGTATCGCACCGCGACCACTATGAAAAAATGATCCATCGCCCAAATACTGAAAAATATGTTTGTTCCCATTGAAGGGCGCCCAACCGCTATAGATAGATCCGCCGGCACCCATCGTAGGTATATACTGGACTCCATTATCGTATGCAGGCGTTGCCCGAATAGACGAACAGCCGATCGCTCCACCTGGCTTTTCTTTGAGATCACGAAAACTGTTGTATGGACAACCTCCGCACGACATGGGAGTTACGTTCGGTGTGTCTATTCGGGGATTTGAACTTTTTCTTATATCTTGAGGAATTGCGTTGTTTCCACCAAAACGCGGAGATAATAAATTTACTAAGATTTCCGGATCAAGCTCACCGTAAGAAGGAATAAAAGGATTTTGATCTTCGTCTAAATGCCCTATAACGGATTCAACCCCACTGTTGAACAGAGCTGACTTTATTCCATCCTCAACAAAAGGCCCCGGCTCCTCTATTACAAAAATAGATTGCAAACCTTTAGCAAAGTCACGAACGATTTCCATATCTAAGGGATAAATTGCTCGTAGATGTAAAATAGGCATATTTACACCCATATATTCCAACGCCTGTTTTACATCAGTATAACTTTTTCCAGTAGTAATTATTCCCGTCTTATTGTTTGAGTGTTTATTATAAATACGGTTTATTTTGTTTTCTCGAATATAGTGCTCTGCAATCGGTAGCTTTTGTTCAATCAATTCTTTCTGCATAGGCACTGCTCGTTCGGCCATAACAATTCGATTGAACTTTTTGAGGAAATCACGTCTGGGCAAAATTACTTTTGGTCTGATTTTACTCAATTCAACAGTACTGCCACCATCACAAACTGGAGTTACTAACTTTAAGGCAGTGACCAGGCCCGTATGTCGAGATAGAGCTACGGCATGTAGCCCTAATTCAATAATCTCTTCAACATTAGCTGGATAAAAAGTCGGTACATTGCAGCTGCGAAGCATCCCCTCGCTAGCGCCCGGAGATACAGAGCTTTTCGAGCGGTGATCTTCTCCACACAATAAAACCATGGAGCCATTCTCAGCTGTTCCGCTGAGATTTGCCAACCAAATTTCATCAGGAATCCACATAGTTCCATGAGCTTTTCCATACCAAAATGCATCTATATCAGCAGTTTCTGCAAACTGAGAGCCTAGTATAGCAGAAGCCGCAGTCTTTTCATTAATGCCAAATTGATGTAAAGTATGTCCTTCTATATTCAAAAATTCGAGATTACGAACCAATTCTAAATCTAAGCCCCCCAATGGCGATCCTTCATAACCAGTAAAGAACGTTTGGTTTACCGGACCATTTGAAACATCTGCTCGTTGTTTCTCGATCACAAGACGTATGATAGCTTGCATACCCGTTAGGAATACGATACCATCCCGTTGAGTATACTTATCTCCGATGTGAAAATTCAAAATAGGAAAAGCTCCTCTGACTTTTTTCTGATAATATATTCTGCCGTTAATAATCTGAGCAAGCATTGGGGCATTTATCCAATTTAGCAAGTAAATAGGGTTGCCGACATAGGTAACTTGCACATATATTTTTTGTTTAGTATTAAAGAGTAAAAAACATATTTTTAACGAATTATTTCATTAAAACGATTGGATTGAGATGGCTGAGACGGTTGAAGAATTGACAATAAATTATGAAGAAGACGGTTTAGTCCTTCGAAAGGAAACCGGTAAAGCTGTC
>MDTG01073644.1_pt1 | contig 22289 bp, 16 predicted proteins | sample 811421 | NCBI WGS metagenome assembly MDTG01 (sample SAMN05326645, study PRJNA326480) | marine metagenome | isolation source: seawater | place: Pacific Ocean: South East | collected 2011
AGGCATCCCTTCTTTAACTTTATCGCCGACAGATATTTTAATATCCAAAACCTTTCCGGCTTTAGGGCAAGGAACTTCGACCGTCGCTTTGTCAGACTCTAACACGACAATAGTGTCATCAGTTTCAATCTCATCGCCAATCGAAACCGAAATTTCTATCACCTCTAATTCACCATCATTACCCGTTGCAGGAACTAATACATCTTCAGAATTCATTCAGATATCTCCTCTCAACGTTGCATTGCACTTAAGCAATTCCGGTCAATATTATAAGAACGCATTGCCTCCATCACTTTTTTCGGATCAATATCTCCTTCCAAACTAAGTGCATTTAGTGCAGCGATGACGATGTAGTGCCGGTCAATTTCGAAAAACTGCCGAAGCTTTTCTCTCGTATCACTTCGCCCAAAGCCATCAGCGCCTAACACTGAATAATGCCCAGGTACATAAGCCCTAATTTGTTCTGCAAACAAGCGTATATAATCAGAAGAGGCGACTACAGGTCCTTTTTTCTGGTCCAAGCATTCGCTCACGAAAGCTGTTTTAGCTTTTTTCTCAGGATTTAACATATTCCAACGTGTACTTCGTTGGCCATCTCTAGCTAATTCATTAAAACTTGTGACGCTCCAAACATCGCTACTGATCGAGAAATCTTCTTTCAGTAACTGAGCAGCAGCCCGAACCTCATTTAAAATAGCGCCACTACCTAACAGCTGTACAGATAGTTTCTTGCCTTTACCTTTAGCAGCGACAGATTCAAATAAATACATACCTTTTAAGATATTTTCTTCTGAGCCTTTAACCAAAGGAGGCTGGTGATACTGCTCATTCATAATGGTTAAGTAGTAATAAACATCTTCATTTTCTTGATACATTCGACGCATGCCATCTTGAATAATAACAGCCAACTCGCAGGCATATGCCGGATCGTAGGAAATGCAGTTTGGAATCGTGCTCGCTAGCACATGACTATGCCCGTCCTGGTGCTGCAGGCCTTCACCATTCAAGGTTGTTTTACCACTTGTTCCGCCCACAAGAAACCCACGAGAGCGCATGTCGCCTGCCGCCCAAGCTAAGTCACCAATACGCTGAAAACCAAACATTGAGTAGAATATATAAAAAGGGATAAGTGGAAAATCATGCGTGCTATAAGAGGTCGCGCAAGCCATCCAAGCCGCCATTGCTCCGGCTTCATTGATCCCTTCTTCAAGAATCTGCCCTGCCTTATCTTCTCGATAATACATCACCTGCTCACGATCATTTGGAATATATTTTTGACCTTCTGAGGTATAAATACCTAGCTGGCGAAACATACCTTCCATACCGAAAGTACGCGCTTCATCGGGCACAATTGGAACAATACGTTTACCAACACGTTTATCTTTGGTCAAAGCAGATAAAATTCTCACAAACGCCATCGTTGTGGATATTTTTCTATCACCACTGCCTTCGAGTTGATTAGCAAATAGGGCAAGCTCTGGCACAACTAAAGGCTGGCTTTGCTGACGTCGTTTAGGATAAAAGCCTCCCAACGCTTCACGGCGCTTTTTCATATACATGACTTCAGGACTATCAGCAGGAGGTCGATAAAAAGGCACAGACTCAATATCGTCATTACTCACTGGCACACCAAAGCGGTCTCTAAATGCTTTCAAACTCTCAACGTCTAATTTTTTTAGAGAGTGAGTCGTATTCGTTGCTTCACCGGCTTTACCAAACCCATACCCCTTAATAGTGTGGGCCAAAATAACAGTCGGTTGGCCTTTATGGTGAACCGCTTCATGGTACGCCGCATAGACTTTATATGGGTCATGCCCGCCACGGTTAAGCTGCTCTATGTCTTCGTCTGTCAGGTTTTCAGCAAGTTTTGCTAATTCTGGGTACAGGCCAAAGAAGTGTTTGCGTGTATAAGCCGCCCCGTTCGCTTTAAAGTTTTGCATTTCGCCATCAACCACTTCATCCATTGCTTTTTGCATAAAGCCATCTTTGTCTTTTTCAAACAGTGGGTCCCACATACGCCCCCATACAACTTTGATAACATTCCAACCTGCACCGCGAAATACACCCTCTAATTCTTGAATTATTTTGCCATTACCTCGAACAGGACCATCTAAACGCTGTAAGTTGCAATTAACCACAAAAATTAAATTATCTAACTTCTCTCTGCCCGCTAAAGCTATTGAGCCTAAGGTTTCTGGTTCATCCGTTTCACCATCACCAACAAAACACCAGACTTTTCGGTCTCGCGTTTCACTAAGTTCACGACTATGTAGGTACTTCATGACATGCGCTTGATAAATAGCCTGAAGCGGCCCTAAGCCCATCGATACTGTCGGAAACTGCCAATAATCTGGTAGAAGCCAAGGATGAGGATAAGAAGGCAAGCCTCCACCATCGACTTCACTTCTAAACTTATCCATTTGTTCTTCATCTAAACGGCCTTCTAAAAAAGATCGCGCATAAACACCTGGTGAAGTATGGCCTTGTATATAAACTAAATCTGCTTCGCGATCAGCATCTCCGCCATGAAAAAAATGATTGAACCCGACATCGTATAACGTTGCACTCGATGAAAAAGATGAAATATGCCCACCCAACTCACCTGGTTTTTTGTTTGTTCTGATAACCATTGCCATGGCATTCCAACGAATTAACGAGCGAATTCGCCTTTCCATGAATAAATCACCAGGCATACGCGCTTCATTTTCAGTAGGAATTGTATTGCAGTAAGGAGTCGTGACCGAATAGGGTAATTCAGTACCCAATTTGCGTGCTTTATCGGAAAGCTTACTCAGTAGGAACCTTGCTCTATCTGCCCCTTCATTTTGGATGACAGATTCTATCGCTTCTAACCATTCGCTTGTTTCAATTGGATCAGAATCATCCAACATAGAACGCTCCTTTTAGATATTATTTTTTGTGTATTCAAGACTCTTTACGCGCTGACAACAGCAACCAAGACAAGATAAAAAATGACTACGTTGCACCATTTCTTAACAACATAGCTGTTTTAAGCGATGCAAGATTTGAAAAAAACATTTGTCATAAACAGTCCCATATTAAAAGTTTAGACCCTATCAGCAATTAAGGTTAACTAATTAGCGGACTTTCTTTATTAAAGAAATCGCTCACAGAACATGAATATTATTTATGTTTTTTATATGCAAGCATTGATCATTTAAAGTACAATTAACGCTCAAGTTAACAGGCGTTCTCTGAGCAACATTTAAACCGACGCTTTAGCAACCATCATATTGGCGCATTATGAACAAGACTTTATCGATCAAGCTCATTCCATTGTTAGTATTAAGCATGCTGCCTTTAACTGCATTTGCAGTGCAACCTATGAGTGAGTCTGACCTAGAAATAGTTTCAGCAGAAACTGGGAAAAATATATTAAATATTTTTGGAGCAAGCCAAGCAGGCTTAAGTGTCGATAGTGAATCAGGTGGCCTACCCAATTCTAATATTGAGTTAGATATGGAAAATAGCACAGAAGGTGAATCGACAAAAGCAATCGCTTTAAATGAACTAAAGGCAATTGAAGAAGATAGTTTTCAAAACTTACCCGAGCGACAACAAGAAATTATTTCTAAGGACTCTCGTAACACGGTATTAAAACTAAGCGAGTCGACGAAAGGTTCTGCCTCTGTCTTTGAGACCAATAGTGAAATAAATTACAAAAACAATAACGTTCATCATGACATGCGCACCCTTAAGAATGGTGGAGTAGCGATATCTCGCGACTTACAAATTGACTTATTAAAGCTTGAGAATTTACGTGGAGATAGTACTGAAAACGGCAGGTCTGCAGGTAATATCTATTTATCTGACTGGAGTTCTCGCGGAGACACTCGCATTATTTCAACTCAGTAACAAAAATTAGAAACTACCAAGTAAGTATTGTCTTCTTAAGAATTTGCATTTGATCAGCAATTACCATCGAATCTTCACCAGAACGTCGCAATAATATTAAGCCTTGAATTTGACTTAGAATAAATCCAACTATTTGAGCATTGGAATAGGTTCCTTTTAGCTCTCCATCATACACAGCTCTCTCTACCGCATTTAATAATGCTAAACGCAACTCTTCAAGCATGGAGCGAAGTATTTTTGCAATTTCTGGATCACTGCCAATATTTGACTGCCCAGTTTTCTGTATAAAACATCCCAACAACCCTGACCTTGAACTCAGCTGCTTAACCATATTATCGAAGTAATCAACTAAACATTCCACACCAGCTCTTTCTGATTGAAGTGGCGCAATTAATTGATGCAAAACAAATACGCGATAGTTCTCTAGAGCACATAACAACAGCTTTTTCTTATCACCAAAAGAGTTATAAATACTAAAACGATTAATTTCCATCGCTTGAACTAAGTCTTCCATACTAGCCGCTTCGTAACCCTTTTCCCAGAAAAGCAGCATAGCTTTATTTAAAGCTACCTGTTTATCGAACTCTAATTTTCTTGCCATAGACCACTCTTGTTATTGCAACAAACGAACATTCTCACTGATTAAGTATAAACGATTATTGACCAAGCATTCAGATAAAACTATATTACTGAACAATCATTCTGAAAAATAAAAAGGTAATTCAAAAATGAAAATTTATGAAACTAAAACAGCACCCAATCCTAGAAGAGTCAGAATCTTTTTAGCTGAAAAAAACATTAAAGATATCGAGTTTATTCAAGTCGATATTGAGAAAGGCGAAAATTTAACGCCAGAGTTCAAACTTAAAAACCCAATGGGTAAAATTCCTGTTCTAGAATTAGACGACGGCACATGCATTAACGAAACCGTTGCTATTTGTCGGTATTTTGAAGAGGTTTATCCTGAAACACCACTTATGGGCAGTACAGCTATAGAAAAAGCAAAAATTGAAATGTGGCAACGTTGGGTTGAGTTCTACTTTTTAATGCCAACTGGAATGTGCTTCCAGCATACCAGTGGTTATTTTAAAGATCGCATGAACCCAATTAAAGAGTGGGGTGAAGACTGCGGTGATAATGTTAAAAAGTTTATGCACTTCTTAAACAAACACTTGGAAAACAATGAGTTCTTAATCGGCGATAATTTTAGTATCGCAGATATTACGGCCTTATGTACCATTGATTTTAATCGGGTAAATAAAATAAAAATTGAAGAAGATCAGGTCCACCTTCAAAGGTGGTACAAAGCTATAGCTTCACGCGCCTCTGCAAAAGCCTAACGTAACTCTAGATAGGAACCTGAGCGGTTCCTATCTTCAACTTTCATGGCGTAAACACTCCGGTGTTTAGTCTTTCATTCTTTTTTCTAATTTTTTCAAGCGACGCTCATGCTTTTTTGCTAATTTTTGTTTCTGCTCATCATCTAAAATTTGATACAGCGCTTGTTTAGCCTTAGCCATTTCTATAATTTTTACTTTTACATTTGCCGCCACTTCTTCCGCATGCGCATTAACTTTATCTAAGTAACCCGCCTCTTCTGGGTTTAACGTCATCATGTAATGAGCTTTTTTATGGGCGCGTTTTTGCCCCTTATACTGCTTTAATTGACCCAATATGCTATCAGCTTTGTCTTGCTGATCATCACTTAAGTCCAAATACTCTATTAAACGCTCCAGCTTTCCATGCATATCGCCATCTCTGTCATGTGGTTTGGCCATAACGGTTCCCGACACCATAATACTTAACATCACAGGCAATATAATCTTTAGCGCTTTTTGTCTTTGAATTTTCATCTCATACCCTCAAGTTTATTTTCGATACATTGCGTATTCGTCAACGCACAAACACAGTCTAATGGTTCCTATGTAAATTAGGGTTTAGCTAGCGTAAAGAGTCTGTAAAGAATCAATATCACGCTATCAAGCTGTGCTAGTATTTCGACAATAAGTAGTCGTTAGATAATGAACCTTTTAGGTGACAAGATGCTCAGCAAAAAACTTTTACTCGTAGAAGATGACCAAGAGATTAGTGAGCTTTTAAGCAGCTTATTGAATAAAGAAGGCTTTGATGTGCAAACCGCTTTCGATGGTAATATCGCTGAAGATATTGCCTTAAAAAATGCATTTGACCTAATCATTCTCGACATTATGCTACCTGGAAAAGATGGACTGGACCTTCTTAGATCAATTCGCTCGCTGAAATCCACGCCTATTCTAATGCTCACAGCAAAAGCTGATGACATTGATCGAATTATTGGCTTTGAAATGGGAGCAGACGACTATCTACCAAAGCCTTTTAACCCTAGAGAACTTATTGCACGTATCAAAGCTTTACTAAGGCGAGTAGACATGGACTCTAAATCAACCTCCACTCAACCAAATGTACTTGAACTTGGAAATCTAAAGGTAAATTTTAAATCTCGCGAGGTGTTTATTGATGGTGAATTTATTGAGTTAACTGCCACTGAGTTCAATATTATCAGTACGCTTGTTTTGTCTCCCAATGAAGTCATCACTAAAGCCGCATTAACAGCAAAGGCCCTAGGCAGGAAACTAAGTCTTTACGACCGAGCCATCGATATGCATGTTAGTAATCTTAGGAAGAAGATACCGGCCCTCGATATTAAGACAGTCCGCGGACAAGGCTATATGTTTCAGGCTTCGAATGAAGAAAACTAAAGGCCATTGTCATGCAGAGTTCTATTTATAAGAATGGGTAATCTATGTTAAAGCTAATCACTCGCCATAGACTTTTATGGAAAATAATTCTAATTTTTTGGCTCACCACTCTTTGCACGATTGTAGCCAACGTTTATATCACAAGAGAAATTGCCATCTCTGAGTTTAAAAGTGAACACTTTCAACGTAAAACGCAGTTACTCGCTCAAGATGCGGTACGAGTATATGAAGACGATGGTTATAGAGCATTAAGAAAATGGTACCGGCATACGCTGCGACATGACGGTTTGAAAGTAGCACTTCTCGATAAAGACGAAAATAAAGTAGGCGGAAAATATAGAAAAACGTTTGAGGCCAGAGATGATAATTTATTTCAAAAACAAAATCCTTTTAAGCAACATCTATTAACGCTCGCAGATCAAAAGGTGACGTCTGAAAACGGCTCAGTATATATATTACGCATTCTGCCATCCCCCGCACTCAGTGCAAAATTTAACCCAGAAACATTACATTTTTATCGTTTATTAGCATCATTGATTATTATTTTTATCGGCTCACTTTGGTTATATCGATCTATAGCAAAGCCACTTAAAGTTCTTCATGATGCATCCTTAGCATTATCAAAAGGTGATTTTTCAGTCAGAACGACACATAAAGTCGGGTCTAGAAAAAATGAGCTTGGTCAATTAGCCCAAGCGTTTGATGAGATGGCGATAAAAATTGAAGCACTATTAAATAATCAAAAACAACTATTTAGAGATATTTCTCATGAAATAAGAACACCGTTAACACGTCAAAAACTAGCGATTGAACTTGCAAAAAACAGTGAAACACCTTTAGTTTTTTTGGAAAAGATAGAGCACCAAAATAATAATATTAATGCACTAGTTCATCACCTTCTGACATTTCTACAGCTAGAAGATAGTACGCCAAGAAACAGTGAAACACTCGACCTAGCCCAGATAATGCTAGACCTCATCACTGAAGCAGAGCTAGATATAAAGGCTAAACACATTGATGTGCATAGTGAGTTCGAAGGTCAATGCCTAATCACTGGTGATAATATATTGATCACAAGAGCATTAGAAAATATCTTGATGAATGCCATTAAATATAGCCCTGCCTCTGGCAAAGTAGATATACAAATGTCTCGCTTAAATAGCATGTGCCAACTAAGCATATCTGACCAAGGACCAGGTATCCCAGAGACTGACTTAGAGCATGTATTGAAACCTTTTTATCGTTCAGATCAAAGCCGAAACCAACAAACAGGTGGCTTTGGTTTAGGCTTGGCCATCACCCATAAAATAATCAAACAGCATAAGGGTGAACTGCGAATAAACAATGTTCAACCAAGTGGTCTGAGAGTTTCTCTAGAGTTTCCTATCGACGAATCTATTGATAAATAACAGACAAAAAAAACAGGCGAACCGCCTGTTTTTTTCTAGCTACATTAAGCGTATTGAACTTAACGAGTTCCGTAAACCACCATGGTTTTACCTTTCACTTGAACCAAACCTTGCTCTTCAAGTGTCTTTAAAACGCGCCCGACCATTTCTCGGGAACAACCAACGATACGTCCAATCTCTTGACGCGTAATTTTGATCTGCATACCGTCAGGGTGAGTCATCGCATCGGGCTCTTTACATAAATCAAGTAAGGTGCGTGCTACACGGCCCGTCACGTCTAAAAAGGCTAAGTCACCTACTTTACGAGTTGTTTGACGAAGACGACTCGCCATCTGTTCACCAATAAAGTATAAAATACGAGAATCTTGAGAAGATATTTCTCTAAACTTGGTATAGCTAATCTCAGCGACTTCACACTCAGACTTTGCTTTAACCCAAGCGCTTCGGGAATCCATGTTGTCAAATAGACCCATTTCGCCAAAGAAATCACCGGCATTCAGATACGCCATGATCATTTCTCGGCCATCATCATCTTCTATGATAACAGTGACAGAGCCTTTAACGATGTAAAATAGGGAATCACTTTTATCGCCCGCATAAATAATCGTACTTTTACTTGGATATTTACGTCGGTGACATTGCGACAGAAAGTAATCTAAATGTTTCGTTTTACTTTCTACCGGTTTTAATATGCTGGACATGCTGTGTACCTTTTTATTTGCTTACTTGTCGTAAAGCGTTACTTCCTGTATTGAGCATTTGAAATGCATTCTATCTGTGCATTTCAAAAACCAGGCCGTAGCGTACTATATTTTAGACAAGCACAAAACGTTAAAACAAGATTTTGGACCTATTAACAGCCTTCCGTTGAAAGCTGCTATTCAATTCCATATAAATATGAGCTTAGCTGAACAAAAACATTCTGCATTGAATTAGATTAGCTTGATTAAAAGGATAGTCGATTAAACTAACTAATTGATCTATTTAGAGTATAGCTTAAGAAATATAATCTACTGGATTATTCAATATGTATTTATGTTAATCTGCGTCTCAGTTCGTTAATGGCATATCACTACAGGATTTTATCTACTATGAAAGTCACAATTAATTGGGGTGGAGAAGCAAAATTTTTAGGCACTTCTGGATCTGGTCATACCCTCGTTATGGATGGTCCACCTGACCATGGTGGGCAAAACCAAGGGCCTCGCCCTATGGAGATGTTATTACTGGGTTTAGGTGGCTGCACATCGTTTGATGTGATGAGCATTCTCAAAAAGTCTCGACAGGATGTGACTGATTGCAGGGCTGAAATCAATGCCGAACGCGCTGATGAAGTACCTAGCGTCTTTACTCACATTGGCATTCACTTTGTCGTTTCAGGCAATAAACTTAAGAAAAACTTAGTCGAACGTGCTGTCTCACTTTCAGCCGAGAAATATTGCTCGGCATCAATCATGCTCGAAAAAGCAGGCGTAAAAATTGATCATAGCTTCGAAATTCAAGAGCCAACATAAAAGCTTATCGAAATTCATACTTTTGTATTTCTGAAATAGTGGAGCCTTGAACATAATCGACCTTCAAGTGCTTCATTTTTTGCAAACAGACAGCACTATCGACGCCAGTAGCAACTACTTTTTTCCCCATGTAGTGCGCAATTTCAACAATTGAATCGGCCGCAAGTTCATCTGCATTTTTGTCTTTGTTCTCATCTCTAGACTTATCAGTGTTTAAAACACTAATAAAGGCTTCATCAATTTTTATCATATCAACAGGCAGGGACTTCAAATATGAAAATGGCGACCGCTCTGAGCCAAAATTATCTAAGCAAAAACTGTAACCTGCATTTTTTAAACGATTCATTCGCATGACACTTAGGTCTACGTTTCGTATCAAAAAGCAATCATAAAGATCAAAACAAATCCTTTCTGGATTAAGTTCATTATTATCGTTTGCAGAAATCAGTTGATCAGTCATCGCATCCGAATTTAAAGACAAGCCACTTAGCTGGACTCTTATTTTCTTAAAATCGCTAAATAAATGCTGTTGTGTCTGCTGAAGGGTAATTAGTGTATTGATCCACCAGTTGTCTAATTCGAGTGCGCATTCTTCATTCTCAGCTGTATACGTTTCAGTGTCACCCTCAACAACGTTAAATAAATTCAAATGAACAGATTCTTTTACAACTGCATCGTCTGTTAGTATTTCTGATACAGCTTGTCCCCATAACTGAAACTTCAAAGAGCTAAATTCTTGAGCGTTGGCTTCACTGTTAGCAGCTTTATCCAAAAGGACGACTGGGGTAGACTCTTCTTGCTGTTTGTTTAAGTGGAGTGAATCTTTATTGCTCTGATCATTTTCTATAACGGCTTTAGCGGCAGGCGTAAAAGCTTCACTTGCATGCTGTATCATTGAATCGGGATTATTAAACCCTAAGTGCGCACGGCTTTCTCCGATTACCACAGTAAGATTAAACGATAAATTTTCTGGTTTTTGGCATAAACCGATTAATGCCTCTTGCGACTCTAAACGATAATTTTTACTATCCTCGACAACACTAAAAATCACAAATTCAACAGAACTTAACCGACCTAAAATCATATCTTTTACAGTGATGGCCTCTAGCGTTTTGACAACCTGGTTTGCAAAACTATCAGACAATGCCAATTCACCCTCTTCAGAATGGCGAAAACGGATTAACAATAAGCTACATTCTGAAGTCCTTTTGCCTTTTTGCATTAATAGACGAACTTGTCGACAAAACTCAGTTTTATTCACTAATCCTGTCATCGGGTCGTGGCTAGATTGGTAAGCAATTTTGTCGTATACATCTTTGACCATATCATCAAGGCCCTGATTCACAATCGGTAATTCGTAATCTGAATCAACGGCGATACGGCCTTCTTTGAAATAGCTTGCCAATTTAAACAAGCCTAATTCGATAACTTTTCTTCCTTGATGGTTTACAAAAACAAATTTACTAAACCCTTTGGCGACCCAAACCAAGCGCATATACGTGGTATCGGTGTCAGTTTTTTGAAAAGTAAGCCAAGCTCCTAAAGAAATAGTTTTTATTTTTACGATCCAATCTTTCAATTCTTGCGATTTATGAAGATTCCGTTTCACCAAGTCATCTTCACTTTCTGGTATTGCATATTGCTGGGCTTTTTCGCTTAAATGCAAACCTTTAGGCGCATTGAGAATAAATGCTTTTAAAGCGCTTCTTACCTTAAGCGATGCTTCATTATTTCCAGAAACTAGTTTTAAACCTTCTTGAATTTTTGGCAAAATGACTTTAATGTCGATAGGTATTCTTGGGTCTTCGGCATACGCAATTAAACGATCAATTACCGATAGCGCTTCTTGCCATTGTTCGCTAGTTTCTCCGCATTTAATATACGTCAGATTTAAATATTCTTTCCAGCCTTCGTTAATTAATGTTACGACGGCAGAAGGAACGAATTTATGCGCGATTCTCTCGTTAATAGCATTGGTAACGGCTAAACCGGCTTCTTCAACCCTGTGTGTGCCTTCTGCAGCGGCTGCAACACGTTCGACGTTTTTAACATAGAGGCTATTTTGTCGTTCTAGTAGCTGATCTAGCTCCATCAAAACATGATCAAAAATGGCCGTATCACTTTCAAACTCTTCGACAATTTTACCGACTAAGCCAGACACTTTCTCGCGATTTGCAGCGCTTAAAGTTGAACCTTTTGCACCGAGTTGAGCGATGCGGTTCATCACTGCGCGCACTGAGCTTTGTTGATCTTCAAAAAATTGCTCATCTTTTACTAACACTTTTAAAACTGGCACTTCCAATTGCAATAAATATTGCTTAGCTTCTGAGTTAATCCTCGGGTTACTGCGCATACTCAAAAAGAACCGATCTACAACATCTATCGCTGCTTGCTTCTCATCATCGATTGCTTTCTCCTGCCCCGTCTCAGGCAAGTGATCTTGTACACGTTCAATGAGTCGCTTTGGCGCCTCATTCCAATCAATATCTCGACTAGTGGCCTGTAAAACAGCTAAGCCTTCATCAAACTCTTTGGGCGTGTAAGCTTCCTTCTTGACGCCTTGATTATCACTGACCTCTTGTATTTCTTGTCCACGTAAGTTACGCAATAGGTTGCTAATATTTGTTAAAGCAGATTGTGCCGTTTTCTGGTTTTCCGAAAAGCTATGTTTTGATTCCCTTGGCGCAGCAAAGGGTGGTAAGGAAAATGTCTGTGAGTGCTGGTTAACTAACTCATTCAAATTATCCGTTTGCCTTAACGGTTCCGTGACTGTTTGCTGACTATTCTGATTTCCTGAGGGTTGCACGTGTGACGTATTGTTTTTTTGCTTATTTGCTTGTAATGACGCACTTGCACCTTCAGCCTTCTTTGGGCTTGATTTAGGTTTTACGGCACTTACCTTAGGCTGTTTTATTTTTAATTTTGGTAAAACATTATGCCGAATTAAAATAGCATTAAGTCCTTCGTACAAACCTTTCAGCGATAACATTACTTTTTGTTCAAAGACCCTAAAAATTAACTTTTCAGTTGCACTATCGACGATAAGAGCTTGGACAACAGGATGAAATGAGCTGACAAGTAACGCAGGGCCAAATACACTTTGATGGTGGCGTTTATCACCTACACCTAGCGCATCAAGACGAAGCTTCAGCGGCAAAAGCAAAGATTGATATTCGGATTCACAACGCATAACTAACACGCGCGACACTAACCAGTCTTCAAATTCGTGTTTATCGATTACTGAAAGCCGATCACTCATTGCTTTTCGCTTTTCTAAGAGCGCATTAAATGCCTCGACAGGATCAGCTATTGCCTGCATAACGACATGCTGCAAATTAGCCTGCTTCTGCTTAACTTTTTCTGCTAAAGCCATGTATGCATTCGCAGACTGATCATTGTTTGCTTTAACCGCTTCAGAACGTAACTCTTCTTCAAGGCAAACCCAAAAGCCTTCTAGTAAAGGAGCAAAGTTTGTATTTATAAACTGAATACATTCAGACAAAATACTTTGAACAGATAAACCATGATCAGCTGGTACTCCGGTATTGACTGACAAGTTCACTAAAGACTGAACAGCCTGATCATATCGTTGATTAAAACGAAGCCCGCATGCACCTTGAATATGGTGAACTACCTCGGCATTAATTGAATAGGTCTGTTTATTATCTCCGGTAAAGTTTAGTTCTATCACAGAGTTTCTTTCTTCGATATCTGGAAAAGTTGTCTGCCTGTTTGGCGAGTCAGACATAAACTTAATAAACATACCATCTAAACAGAAATCGGCTATTACACAATGTATTGCCACACCATCGGCTGTTGTCATGACAGCATCATGATGAATTGGCCGTCTTAGGCTAGATCGTCTTTCGGCATGTTTATTCATAATAAAATAACGAAACTTTTCGTCCTATAGTAAGGGCATTCATACTAAATCGTTTTCATTAGCACTTTTGCATTACGGGAGGTGTTGTAATTTTTATCACCAGGTAATATTTCTGGTGATACCTGAGCAAAGCCTCGCTCTTTAAACCATTGCTCTGTTTTGGTGGTCAGTACAAATAGTTTTGAAAAACCTTGAGCTTTTGCCTTTAAAGTAACAGCGTCTAACAATCTATCCCCTCGCCCCATTTTTCGATAATCAGGATCGACGGCAAAACAAGACAGCTCCCCTGACGCATCTTTAGGAAAAGGATATAAGCCCACACAGGCAATAATGGCATTATCTCTTACTTCCACCAAAAAGTAGTCTAACTCCGTTTCTAAGAGTTCTCTTGAACGCCGAACAAGAAAGCCTTGCTCTTCAAGGGGGCGAATTAAATTCAGAATACCATTAGTATCCTCTAGCTTTGCCGGACGTATTTGGTCAAACTCATCAACACTTACCATGGTGCCATGGCCATCTCTGGTAAAAAGTTCCTCTAATAAGGCGCCGTCGTGAGCGTAACTTAATAAGTGAACACGCCGAACACCTAATTGACAAGCATGCGCAGAAGCTAACAACTGATTAATTTGCGACTGTTTTACATCTAAACTTTCTAAAGTCTCTTCGGTGTCACAGTTTGGAGAATCTAAGGCATCGACATATTGAAGCGCTTGCTCAGCTGTTAATTGTTGAACAAGTTCACCAGATAAATCTTTCAATCCACTGTCACTTCCGAAGAAGATCAGTTTTTCTGCATTCAAGCGAACTGCCGTTTCTGCGGCTAAGGCCTCATAGCTCAAGTTGAAAACATCTCCAGTCATTGAATAACCAGTAGCCGGCACAAGAATAACGGATTGATTTTGCAAATGGTGTTGAATAGATGAAACATCAATTTTTCTGACTTGCCCCGTTAAGCCTAAATCTACACCGTCACTCACACCAAAAGGCTTTGCCATGACAAAGTTGCCACTCACAACATTTATTTTTGCGCCTTGCATCGGGGAGTTAATAACACCCATTGATAACTTTGCTTCTAGCTCAGAGCGTAAGCGACCATAAGCAGATAATACGTAAGGCATCATCTCTTCGCTGGTAATGCGAAGTAACTGATGATTAGTTAGATGGAAGCGCGATGGCACATTGTTTTGCTCTAAAACAGCATCAATTTGAGGGCGCGCACCAAAAACAAGAACGAGACGAATCCCAAGGCTATTTAATAATGCAATATCATGTATCGTATTTTCGAGGTTTCTATGCGCCAGCGCTTCACCACTCAAAGCAAGCACCATGACTTGGTTTCGCTGGGCATTAATATACGGAGAAGCATGACGAAACCAAGCTACCCATTCTTTTAAATCTGTCATTCAAGCGCCATATTAAAATACAAGTACACCATTAGTGTGTTCCTGTTTTAGTTCTCTTAGTTAAACCAAACTTCAAACGTTTCTATTTGATTAAACATCAGTGGATAATGCACAGCACCACCCGTTATATTTTGTGTTAACTCTAGGTTATATTCACTCGTCTGTGTTAATAACCCCTCATATTCTTTGCCATCTTTCATGACCACACGTATTTTTCTATCAATATGCTCAGCTGCTAACTCTATCGCAACAACCCTGTACCCTGCTTGAGGTTTCGGCACATCTATGACTTGAGTTGTTGGCTCTGCTACAACCGCAGGTGGTGGAAATAACGTTTCACTATCAAGATAAAGCTGGGGACTTTCAATTTTCTTCCCATTAAGAAATACACTGGCATCAAAATGGCTAAATAGTTCTTTATCCACTAAATCTACAAAATTACTTACCTTAATACCCTCTTTCGAGCTTGCCTCCAAGGATAAAGTACCTCCTTGTAACAGGTAATTTGAATAAGACTTTACTAAGGTTTCATTAATGAATAAGCCTTTGGAAAACATCGTATCTTTCCATTCAGATGCTGCTGCCATACTAAAAAGTGCACGATTCTCGGGGCCATTTTGATTGCACAGAATATTTAAGCGTCTAAAGAAACCTGCATCCTGATATTCAACAAACAAAGAATGAAGTTTTAAGTCACTAAACGTATCGTTTTTTAATAGCTGTTGAAAAGAATTCTTCGGTAACGAGACAGACATACTTAGCTCACCTAACTCATGCCCATCAACGCGAACAGAAACTGTTTCAGAACCCACTGCATTTTGATCTAACTCAAAATTAAAAGCCATTTCATGCTGTTTAATTCCCATCAGTTCATACTCTTTAGCCGATAACGAAGTATAGTCACCACAGCCATATAAATTAAACGGCGTAAACCAAGTCGAGGATATGTTTGTTGCTAATAAGGATTGAGTACTTTTCCCCTTTAATTCAGTTTGAATGTTCGGCAAAAATACGCGCTTAAGCCCTTTTAGTTGCCCTTTACCTAATACTGGAAAGTCAGTTAGCAAAGACATATAGCTGTCATAAACAAAACGTATTTCGTCAATTACGAATGTTCTTTTCATTGCATAAGGGGTAATAGAAACACCTTTAATGGAAACAACACCATCAAAAGAAGAGGATATCCATTGGTAGGTAAAAAGCGCTTCACCGGAATGCTTATCTTTAAGCTTTGAAATGGCCTGATAAGCTGTAAAGGCAATAAATCCTTTTGATGCCAAAAGAATTATAAGGCCCAGTAATATAATTTTTACTAGCTTTTTTATCATGTAGTTAGCAACCTGACTTCAAAGAACAAATATTTAAACATCGTATTTTGTAAGCATATTTTCATATCCTTCAATTACTATAGCAAATTATTCGTTAACTACTTTAACTTAAATAATTTAGGTCTAAGCTAATAACTATGTAAACGGATTTTTATACACTCAAAGCTGCGACACTTTATAACATGAAACATACAGATGATGTTTCAAAAGCCATTTCACTTTTGAAACAAACGCTCCCTGAAATGAACAAACGCAATATTGCATCGACTCCAAGTAATTATGCAATTTGGTATGAATATGTGACCGGTGAGAATGAAAAACTTGTCGCTGCCATTCATGAACTTGATAACCAGAAAGCGCTCTTTACTTCAGACTTATTGCAGTCGTTATATAACGAATTCATTTCAGACGCCCATGAAGCAGCCGTAAATAAATTAAGCTCAAGTGTCAGAGAGATTATTCATGAGTTTCTCGCTAAAGTCAGTAAAGAAGGGCAAGGCTTAAGTGATTATGCCCAAACACTGTCGGAATTTTCTTCACAAGCTGAAAATGTACGTCATTTAGATGATCTAAAAGACTTAGTACATCACTTAATTGCTGAAACACACAAGCGCGAAGAAGCGACTCAAAGCATGCAGACCTCTATAGAAAGCATGGCCTTAGAGATGAAAAAGCTACGCTCAGAGGTCGCAAAAATAAATTCCGAAGCAACTACAGACTCTTTAACAAAAGTAAACAATAGACGTGCATTCGATGCTGAGATTGAAGCAGTTATCAACTCGAGTAAAGCAAACTCAACCCCCTTATGTTTAGTCATTGCCGATATTGATCACTTCAAAGCATTTAATGAGAAGTTTGGACATAGCGTTGGAGATAAGGTTTTGCGGTTTGTGGCTTCTTTAATTAAGAATAATGTAAAAGGTGCAGACTCAGTGGCCCGCTTTTCAGGTGAGCAGTTTGCACTTCTTTTACCCGAAACTAACTATGAAGGAGCGCTTGTTGTTGCTGAAAATATTCGTGAAAAATTAGCAAAACAAACCTTATCAGACAGTGCAAAGAAAATTGAATTAGGAACTATTACTGCCTCTTTTGGAGTTGCAAACTATGAATCACAAGAAAGCGCTGAACAACTAATAAACAAAGCAGATACAGCCTTAAGAGACGCGAAGAAAGCGGGCCGGAATAAGGTAATCGGGAATAATCAAAAAAGCGTGTCATCTAAAGAGTTATATAGAACAGTTCTCTAAAAAAACTAGGCTGAGCGCCAACAGTGACGACATCCTTTCGAAATTAATTGGTTATCAGTGTACCGACACCTTCATCAGTGAATATTTCTAACAACGTAGAGTGGCTAACTCGCCCATCAATGATGTGCGCACTTTTAACTCCATTGTTGACAGCCTCTAATGCACAGGTAATTTTGGGTAGCATACCGCCATAGATAGTACCATCAGCAATGAGCTTATTGACTTGTTCCGTTGATAGCCCCGTCAGCACTTTACCATTCTTATCTTGCAAGCCTGCTATATTGGTAAGCAAAATTAGTTTTTCAGCATTGAGCTCTTCAGCCACTTTCCCTGCAACTAAATCAGCGTTGATATTATAAGAACGCCCATCTTTTCCCACACCAATTGGCGCAATAACTGGAATAATACCGCCTTGTGTGAGCATATGAATCACGTTAGCATTAATTTTTTCGACCTGCCCTACATGACCAATATCAATAATTTCACTTCCTTGAAGCTCGGGAGAAGGTTTGTCAACAAACAGTTGTTTGGCGGTAATTAAATTAGCATCTTTACCAGTTAAACCAATCGCTTTACCGCCGTTTCTATTGATTAACGCTACAATTTCTTTATTTACCTGGCCACCTAAGACCATTTCTACGACATCCATTGTTTGGCTGTCGGTGACACGCATGCCATTCACGAAATGACTTTCAATATTAAGGCGCGATAAAAGCTCACCAATTTGAGGCCCGCCACCATGAACAATAATTGGATTAATACCCACTAATTTCATGAGTACGACATCTCTAGCGAAGCTATTTTTTAGTTCTTCATTTTCCATGGCGTTACCGCCATACTTAATCACTAGGGTTGCACCTGAAAAACGCTGTATGTAGGGCAATGCTTTATTTAAAACTGATGCAACTTGCTCAGCAGACTCTCTATTTAAACTCATATTTATTTATGATGACCTTAATTGTGATTGTTAAAAACTTAAATCTAAAGAGGGTTCAATAGTACTTAAATGTTTCACAAATGTGGCTTTGATCTCAGCCAGTGCGGCTTCATCATCTGCCTCAAAGCGCAATACGAGTACAGGCATCGTATTCGATGCCCGGCATAAGCCCCAACCGTTTGGATAATCGACTCGTAAACCGTCGATAGTAGACACATTAGCACCCACGAACTGTTCCTTTAAACTACATAATTGTTCAACGACTTCGAATTTAGCCTCGTCAGATACTGCAACATTAATTTCGGGGGTGCTGAGATCCTCAGGAAATTCTGAAAACACCTCATCAGAACTTTTATCTTCGACACCTAAAATTTCCAATAAGCGTGCAGCACTATATAAACCATCATCAAAACCAAACCAACGCTCTTTGAAAAATATATGACCACTCATTTCGCCCGCCAATAAGGCGCCTGTTTCTTTCATTTTTGATTTGATAAATGAATGGCCTGATTTCCACATTACAGGCCTGCCACCATAACTACTAATTAAAGCATTTAATCGACGCGAACATTTAACGTCATAAATAATATCAGCTCCTGGATTACGGGACACAACATCTTTCGCAAACATCATCAATAATCTATCTGGCCAAATTATTTTACCGGTATTTGTCACTACGCCAATTCGATCGCCATCACCATCAAATGCTAATCCTATATCAGCATCATGCTCTTTCACTGCAGCTATCAGATCTTGGAGGTTTTCGGGTCGACTAGGGTCGGGATGGTGATTTGGAAAATGTCCATCTACATCACAATATAAAGGAATCACTTCGCAGCCTAGCTCTTCTATTAAGTCTGGCGCAATGCTTCCGGCCACACCATTACCTGCATCTAACACAACTTTTAAGGGGGCGGCGACTGCAATGTCATTTAAAATAGCATCCAGATATTCTCGCTCTATAGCTTGCTCTGATCTTTCCCCTTGGCCAACAGCAAAGTCTTGCGTCACAATGCGATTATATAACCTTTGGATATCTTCACCCGAGAGGGTGTTACCTGCGATCATCATTTTGAAGCCATTATAATTGCTTGGGTTATGACTTCCCGTAATCATCACGCCACTTCCTGTTTCAAAGTGGTGTGTTGCAAAATACAACACTGGCGTCGGTACTTGTCCAATCGCTATAACATTCGCGCCTGTACTGATCATTCCAGCAATTAGTGATTCTGAATAAGCTGAGCTGGATAAACGCCCATCATACCCTACACATAATGTTGTCTGGCCTTTCGCTAACGCCTCGGAAGCTATGGCTTTTCCTATCAATTCAACGATTGCTGGATTTAAACTTTCATCAACCACACCTCTAATATCATAAGCCCTAAATATCGACTGAGAGATGTCTACATTCAAACCTGCTTGCTCTTCAACAATAGCTCCTGACTCACCAAAAAGATCATCAGACACTTGATCATCATTTTCTTCAAGCCCATCAATATCAAACAAGTCTTCGTCAAACAAAGGCTCATCATCAACACTTTCGACGCTTGCTCCCTTAGCCTTATTATCTTGAGCGGGCCGCTGTTTATATTTAGAAACTATCTGCCGAGCATTGGAAACGACCGCACTAGCCATTGCATAGACTTCTCCAAAACGAAAACTATTATTAAAAGCAGTGTCGCTATCTAGCGCTTTAGGTATTTGCTGGGCAGCGCGTTGCAAGTCATTCCTAACAGCGTTCATATTTACACGTGAAAGAGCCATTAATATCAGGACTAAAACAACCAAGCTTCCCAGCAGTACCAACCAAACTAAGGTTCGATCTTCTGAATGAAAAGCTTGACTCGATGGCGAAAATTTTAGGCTAATTTCAGAATACTGAGTACTTATAAGAATTGACGCGGCATCTTGGCCTTGACCCATTTGAAGAATAGGTTTATTGATACCGTCCACTACGATGGCCACACTAGCATCAAACTCTGCTTGGTAAGGCTTTAAAGTATTTTTTAAACCTGATAAATCGAAAACAGCTAAGATGAGACCCTTGTCAATCGCGCTCTGATTTTCTAAAGCTGTTTGTGTGGCCACTTGAAAATACCACTCACCTTCTTGCAGAAACACTTCGACACTTGTTTTTTCGCCTTTAGCCAGCCTCCTAATTAAATCTAGGCTTGCAAAACTTAAACCCTTATCTTGAACTAAAGGCTGATTAAGCTCCCCTACAGGCAACAAGTGTATTTCTTTTAATTCAGATTTTAGGTCAGATAAGCTTGATGTATTTTGTCCACTAACAGACGCATACTTCGATAGTCCCTTAACCCATTCAACCTGTTCTTTAAAGTATTGACTAACTTCTAGCTCTAATGTCTTAGCTTGTATCGTATTCACTTCGGTTTGGTAGCTGGTATGAGTAGGCTTAAAATAAACCAACTCAAGTACAAGATAACAAAGGATAAAACAAACAACCGAAGCTAAAACAGGCTGTGTAATCCAGGAATGCAAGGTTCGGCTTTTATCTGTTACCTTCTTTTCTTTCGTGTTATTTGCTTGAATGGATTTAGACGAGCCCTTTAAGCCGCTTTGATTTTGCTCAGAAACTTCATTCTTTTTTTTGAATAATTTCATTCACCTTATCCCTTTAGTTTTCGCCGACTTAAACACGCCCCGTCGAACCGAACCCACCTTCACCTCGATGACTTTCTTGAAATTCTGAAACGATATCAAAGTCAACTTGTACGACTGGCACAATAACCATTTGTGCAATACGCTCACCCACCTCAATAGTAAAATTATCATTGCCACGATTCCAGCAAGACACCATTAACTGGCCTTGATAATCCGAATCAATCAGACCCACTAAATTCCCAAGTACAATCCCATGTTTATGACCTAAACCTGACCTTGGAAGCAGCATGGCAGCCCATTCTGGATTAGCGATATAAACCGACAAACCAGTTGGGATAAGTTTGGTTTCTCCTGGTGCTAAAACGATGTTCTCATCCAAGCATGCCCTTAAATCGAGACCTGCAGAGCCAGACGTAGCATATTCCGGCATCGGTATCGTTTTACCAACTCGTTCATCTAAAATTTTTACTTGTACGGTTTTAGTTTTATCGGTCATTGTTATGTTCTTTTCTCAATAATTGTTTAATCGTTATAACGTTCAACGATGAAAGCGACGACATCTTCAGCTAACCTTGTTTTTTCTTGTAACGCCAATATTCGTTCATCGTCTTCAGTGATCAAAATAACTTGATTGAATTCACTATTAAAACCTTGCCCTGATACTGATACATCGTTCGCGACAATCATATCTAAGTTCTTACGCTGCAATTTGTCCTTTGCATAACTTTTAAGGTTTTGAGTTTCTGCTGCAAAACCAACTGTAAAAGGTTTATTTTTTCTATTTGCTACAGAAGCGACAATATCAGGGTTTTCCGCTAAGCGAATCACTAACTCAGAAGAGTCTTGAGCTACTTTTTTAATTTTCTGTTCGGAAATACAAACTGGACGATAATCGGCAACGGCTGCACAAGCGATGAAAATATCACACGATTCATTAATTACTTCATGAACTTTATCGTGCATTTCAAGTGCTGATTGGACGTCGATATACTTAACCTCATCACTTTTAACCAGATTACAGGGGCCGGTTACCACTGTCACATTCGCACCCAGTAATAAACAAGCATCAGCTAAAGCATAGCCCATTTTCCCTGAACTATGATTAGAAATATACCTAACTGGATCAATCGCCTCTCTTGTTGGGCCCGCTGTGATTACTACAGATTTACCCTCTAATAATTTGGGCTGGTTATTTATTTGGTTATTCGCAGATAAACGCTCAATGGCTTTAATAATTGCTTCAGGCTCTGGCAATCTTCCAGGACCTGTATCACCGCATGCTTGCAAGCCTTGATCAGGCTCGATAATAGACAATGATTCTTTTAAGCC
>MDTG01121611.1_pt1 | contig 22286 bp, 21 predicted proteins | sample 811421 | NCBI WGS metagenome assembly MDTG01 (sample SAMN05326645, study PRJNA326480) | marine metagenome | isolation source: seawater | place: Pacific Ocean: South East | collected 2011
GAAAAAAATTATTTATATATCTATTGAGGTTAAATCTAGAGAATTTTTACCAAAGCTTTTTTTTGCTTCTAGAGCAGTAGATAAAGGCTTTAATTGCTTTATAGGTGATAAAATTGCAATCGCTAGAGCTGTAAAATATTTTGGTCCAGGAATTTATTTTTATAAATCAATTAATCATTATGATACAAAACATATTCAGCGTATAAAAAATGTAAATTTATATGTGGCACAAGATGAAGAAGCAGGATTTGCCAAACCAAATAACAAAGAGTTTAACAAATTTATTACTTATAGAAGCAGTCAAGATAATGTTAGATTAATTGATCGTTTTTATAATTGGGGCAAATTTGATTATGTTAATTATACTCAAAGATATAAAGATAATAAAAAAAAATTTTTAATTACAGGATCTCCAAGATTAGATTTGTGGAAAAAGTCAATTTCTGACAAAGTTTTTAAAGATCAGTTATATCAAATTAAAAAATATAAAAAATTCGTTTTAATTGCAAGTTCAGGAGTAAGCTCTTTAACAGAATTTAAAAAGAGATTAATTGTAGACAGGCAAGCAAAAAAACTCAGAAATCAAAAAGAAATAAAAAAAAAAATATTGAGCACATGTATGAGTATACAGTTTTTAAAAAAACTGTAGAGTTGATTAATTTACTAGCACTAAAATTTCCAAATTTAAATTTTATAGTTAGAAAACACCCAAGTGAAAACCTGAATGATTGGAAAAAAATTATAGTAAAATTTCCAAAAAATGTATTTTTTGATAACAGATTTGATGTTTATGGATGGATAAGTTTGTCAAAATGTGTAATTCATACTGCCTCAACAGTTGGTTTGCAGGCATTTTATTTGAAAAAAAATATTATATCGTTTGTACCTAAGATCCCTGGAGCTCATAGAGGATTCTCTAATCAATTTGGTATCAAGGTTTCTAATAAAAGTAAAGTTGTAGAAATATTAAATCAGATTTTGAAAAATAAAAAAACTACTAATATTTTTAATTCAAAAAAAAACAAAATATTTAGAGAAAGACTTTTTATAAATTCAAAAATTTTTTCTTCAGATATTATTGTTAAAGATTTATTAAAAATTTCAAGTAAAATTAAAGTAAGAAATAATTATAAATTTTTATCATTTTATTCTTATTATTTATACTTGCGCACTTGTCTATCTGAATTAAAATATTTTTTTTCTTTTAACAAAAAAAAACCTTTACAAGCAAGACGCTCCATGAAGGAAAAAATTCCAGGTGGAATTAAGAAAAATGAAATTATTAAGTTTTTCAACAGTATTATTAAAAATAAAAAGATTACAATTCAACAAATGGGACCCAATGGTTTTTTGATTAGCAAAGATAAAAACTAAAATTTTATGAACACTATAAAAAAACTTTATTCAATTTTAACAATTGATAATAAAAAAAATTCGATAATATTTATTTTGTTATTAATTTTTGCAACTATATTTGAAATACTTAGTATTGGGTTGATATTTCCAGCAATTACAATTTTGCTTAAATCAGAGTTACCAGAAAAACTAGATTTTATTCATTCAGCACTTGAGAAACTTTCAAATTTTACTGGTATGAATTATATAACATTAGGTCTTTCTATATTAATTATTATTTTTTTATTCAAAAATATTTTTCTTCTCTATTATTTTTGGTGGAAAAATGGGTATAGCAATGAAGTTCAAAAACAATTATCACAAAGAATTTTTTTAACTTATCTTAGGCAGCCTTATGCTCTTCATTTACAAAGAAATTCATCAGAATTAATAAGAAACCTTGTATCAGAAGTGAGCTCATTCCAAAAAACTTTTCAAAGTATTCTTGAATTAGTTTTTGAATTTTTCGTCCTAGTGAGTATTATTATTTTATTATTTATTACTGAACCAAAAGGTTTATTAATTATTTTTTTAATTTTATCTTCAATCTCTCTAGGCATTTATCTGATTACCCGTAAAAGAATTAAGCGATGGGGCAAGATAAGACTACAGGAATCTAATAAGTATTTGCAAAATGTTTCACAGGCTATAGGTAGCTTAAAAGATATAATTTTAACAGGAAGAGAAAATAATTTTCTCTATAATCATTACAATCAAAAAAGTATTTTAACAAAACTTCAACAAAAATTTGCTGTGATATCAATTATGCCAAGATTCTTGTTTGAATTTTTAGCAGTATTTGCAATTTTAAGTTTAACTATTTTTTTTATTTCTGAAGGAAAATCATACGAAACAATCATACCTTTAGTAGGTTTATTTGCTATGGCTGGATATCGTCTTATTCCATCAGTGACAAGAATATTAGTTGCAATTCAAAGCTTCAAATACAGATTTGTATCTATTGAAATGCTTTATAATGAAATTAATATTAAAAATTTTGATGATAAGCTGGTTGAAAATAATTTTTTTGTACCAAGTGAAATTTCTATTGATCAATTTGAAAATCATCAAAATATTTTTAATAATGAAATTAAAATTGAAAACCTAAATTATTCTTATAATAATTCTAAGATAAAAACTTTAAAAAATATCAATCTAGTTGTTAAAAAGGGACAGTCGATTGGAGTATTTGGTCCTAGCGGTTCAGGAAAAAGTACTTTAATAAGTATAATGTTGGGATTATTAACTCCTACAAGTGGCAGTATAAAAATTGATAACAGAGAATTAAAAAATCAATTAGTTCCATGGCAGAGAAATATAGGGTATGTACCACAGTCTGTATATTTAACAGATGATACTATTGCTCAAAATATTGCATTTGGAATTTCAAAAAATAAAATTGATAACAAGTTGCTGGCTCGTGCAATTGAAGCCTCTCAATTAAAAGAATTTATATCTTCTTTGGAAGATGGAATTAAAACAATAGTTGGAGAGAATGGAGTGCGTTTATCTGGTGGCCAGATACAGAGAATCGGTATTGCAAGAGCTCTATATAATAACCCTTCAATAATTGTTTTTGATGAAGCAACAAGTTCACTTGATTATGATACTGAAAAAGAAGTAATGATTGATATTAATAATCTGAAGAAAGAAAAAACTTTAATTATTATTACACATAGATTAACAACAGTTGATAAGTGTGATTTAATAGTAAAAATAAAATCCGGTGAAATAGTTGAACAAGGCACACCAGAGATAATTCTAAAAAAAAGTTAATATTAAAAAAATGAAAAAAGATGATTATTTAATAAAACTAGAGGAATGTACTTCAAATTACTTAAACTCCACAATTAAACCAATAATACTAGAATTTGGTGTAAGACATGGGATTTCAACAGAGTTTTTTCTTAGTGTATGTGAAAAAAATGATGGATTTTTATATTCTGTGGATATGGACGATACATCAAAAAAATTTAACTCAAAAAAATGGAAGTTTATTCACGGAAGAGACGACAATTTTGAATTAGTTGAAAATTTTATACCCAAAAAAATTGACCTGATTTATATTGATAGTTTTCATGATAGCGAACATGTTGCAAAAATTTTTTATCATTACTATCCATTTTTAAAAAAAAATGCCCTTATGATAATTGATGATATTAGTTGGTTGCCATATTCTAGAAAAAATAAAAGAGATAATTTTAATAGTGAAATTAATAACCATGAAACTTTCGACAAAATTTTAGATATATATAATAATAATACAAACAATTTTGATTTAACATTTAACTTTAAAAGTTCAGGAATGGCAAAAATTATAAAAAAAGAGAATAATAATTTATTAGACCCAAAAAAAATATTAATTAGAAAATTTACATTTAAAAACCTTGTTAGAAAGTTTGTAAGATTATTTAGTTAACAAATGAAATATTTAAAAGTTATTACAGCAAGCCCAGGCCTTAGTGGAGCAGGATTGATATTTGACTATCTTTTGGACAGAAAAGATTTTGTAAGTCCCTTCAAATTAAACCCAGATAAAGACCAGCAATCAGAATTTAGATTTATAGTAGATCCAGGAGGTCTTAATAGTCTTTACTACGGTTTTTATAAAAATTTCAGCACTAACAATTGTGCCTATGTTTATGACGAGTTTAATAAATATTTAAAAAAATTAAGTAACTTAACTATAGTTGAAAACAATAAAAAGAAAAAATTTTACAATAAATATTTTTTTAATGAAATAGAAAAATTTAAAAAAAAAATAATTAGAACTAGTTATTACGGTCTTCCTCAATTTTTCAGATTAGGATTAAGTAAAAAAGAAAAATTTGTTTGGAAATTAACAAATAAATTCAAAAGTGCCCAAGAATCAAAATTTTTACAAATGGTGTTACCTGTAGATGAAAAAATATTTATAAAAGAATCAAAGAAATTTGTTGATAAAATTCTATACTCAATAGTTAAAAATAGAAAAAAAAACATAGTCATAGATCAGGGAGCCAATTTCTGGAAACCAGAAATATCAACAATATTTTATTCAAATAGAAAAGTTATTTTAGTTACAAGAGATCCTAGAAGTATTTTTGCTAGTATGAAATTAAGAAAATCATTATCCTATCCAGGTCACGACGTAAATATTTTTATAGATTGGTATCAGAGTATTATTCCAAAAATAGGATCATTAAAAAACTCTAAAAATGTTTTATTAATTAAGTATGAAAATTTTATTTTTAATCATAGCAATGAAAGTAAAAGATTATTAAAATTTCTTAAAATTAAAAAGACATCTAAAAATCTATTTAATATTGAAGACTCAAAAAAAAATATTTACAAAGCGGAAAAAGTATTGACAAAAAAAGAAAAACATTTAATAGAAACTAAACTCAAAAAATATCTTCAATGGCCAATAAAAAAATCTATTTGATAAGACATGGCAAAGCTGCAATGGAGGGTTCTGATAGAGAGAGAAATCTTGATGATGATGGTAAAGTTCAAGCAATTTCTTTGTGCAAAAAAATAAAAAAAGAATTTGATGATAAGGAAATTAAAATATTTTCCAGCCCGTTTGCAAGAGCGGTTCAAACAGTTCAAAGCTTATCCAACGAAATGAATGTTCAAATTGAACAGATCCCATCACTTGAAGAAATTAAAATGGGAAAAGACCCTCAATTAAGTAAACATCAAATAATAGAAAAAATGTGGGCAGATCAGAATTTTAAAACTAAAGATGGCGTTTCTCAATCTGAACATGTTGAAAAAATTAAATTAGAATTAGATAAAATCTTTAATGATTTTTATAACAATGAATATGATTTAATCCTTGTCTCTCATGGGAATTCTATAGGAATAATACTAAAATATTTTTTTAAAATGGAATTTGCGTTTGAAGACTGGAAAAAAATCAGTATGCCAGATATGTACTATCTCGAATTTGATAAAAATAATATTGTAATAGAATATAAAAGAGATATTGAGGGGATTGAAAAAATATTTACTATATAAAATTTATGCCAAAAGAAATAAACAAAGAATATTTAAAAAAAGATCAATATAGCACTACCAAAAACTTAGAAGCACGAATTAAAATTCATCAATTTACCACAAATAAGCATTCATTTCATGAGTGGATATTTAATCAATACGATCTAAGTAAATTTAATAAAGATAAAGAGTTAAAAATTTTAGATGTTGGTGGTGGGACAGGAATATTTTGGAAAAAAAATATTGAAAATTTTAAAAACTTTAAGCTTGATATTACCTTCACAGATTTTTCTGAAGCTATGATAGAAAAAAATAAAAATAATACTGAACTTTTAAAAGCGAAAAAAACATATGAAATTGCAGATGTAGAAGAACTTAGCAAATATGAAAATTTATTTGATATAGTGCTTTGCCATAATGTAATTTATCATGCAGAGAATAAAGATAAAGCGTTATCAAATTTAAAAAATTGCCTTAACAATGATGAGCAGTCTTTTTGCAGTATCACAACTAATAGCGAAAAACACATGTTAAATGTTTATGAAATTGGAAGAAGTTTAGATAAAAACTTTCCAACAGATAGAATTATAGACTCATTTACCGAAGAAGTTGCAGATACTATGTTACCAAAACATTTTAAGTATGAAAAAAAAATAGAAGAAGAAGAACTAAGAGTAAATGATTGGTCTATTTTAATGGGATTTGTTGCTTCTGGTGTTGAGCCAAGAGGAATAAAATTAGTAGATAGTTTTTATGAAGATTATAAAAAAATTTATGAAGTTGAAATAAAGAAACAAAACTATTTTAGCATAATAAAAAGATCACCACTATATATTTGTAAAAAGTGAAATAAATAAGATGATTTTGTGGATAACTGGAATATCAGGATCTGGAAAAACTACACTTGGCAAAAAATTCTTTAAAGATTTTACAAAAAAAAAGAAGAACACTTTATATCTTGATGGTGATGAATTTAGATCTTTATTTGGAAATGATTTAAAATATACCATTAAAGATAGAGACACAAATGCTAAAAGAATGACATCATTCGTTAAATATATCTCATCTCAAAAAATAAATTTGATAATAAGTGCAAATATTACTTCTGAAAAATACAGAAATTGGTGCAGAAATAATCTTAAAAATTTTCTTCAGATATATATACGTGCAACTATCTCTCAGTTAAAAAAAAGAGATTATAAAAAATTGTATAGCGAAGCATTAAGTGGAAAAATAAAAAATGTTGTGGGTATAGATTTACCCTTTAAGGAACCAAAGAATATTGACTTATTTTTGGAGAATAATAGCTCAAAAAAGAGTTTTTTAAATAAAACAAGATTAATATACAAAGTCTTAAAAAAAAAAAAATCAAGATTTACTAACTTTGGCATATATTCACTCTAGAAATTATGTTTAAAAATAAAGCGCAAAATTTAGAATTTTTAGACACCCATAATATTAATAATGTAGAAATTCCAAAATTTATTTTTTTTAATGTTCATGATTGGAATATAAACAAAAAAAAATTAATTGAAAAAATCAATAAAAAATTAATCAAAAAGATATGTATAAGATCATCTTATTATAAGGAAGATAATAAAAAATCTTCTCTTGCAGGAAAATTTGATAGTTTTATAGATATTGAAAATAATAAAAAAAATATCGTTAATTCTATTGAAAATTTAATTAATCAATATCGATCTTTTGATCCAAATAAAAAATTTTTTTTAAAAAATTATTTTATTGTTCAAAATTATATACAATCTTCAATCTGTAGTGGTGTTATTACAAATTATTCTTTAGGTGATGGGGCTCCTTATTATTCTATAAATTATAATGATTTATCGAACTCAACATTATCAGTAACTGCAGGTGATAAAGATAGTTTTAGAGTTCTGCATGTGTCGAGAAATTCAAAAGAAAATATTAGATCCTCAAAATTTAAAAAGATTATAGATGCAGTTAAGAAAATAGAAAAAATTTATAACTATAAACCAGTTGATATTGAATTTGCGATAGGGAGAAATCTAAAAGTATATATTCTTCAAATAAGGCCCATATCAACAGTATTTAAATGGAAATCAATTAATAAAAGTAAATTTCAATCATTATTAAATAAAAGTGAAAATAAATATCAAAAGATTAAAAAAAGAAACTCAATATATGGGAAAAAGGCAGTTTTTGGTTTGATGCCTGATTGGAATCCTGCTGAAATAATTGGTTTTCAGCCTAATTTATTTTCATATTCACTTTATAAATTTTTAGTAACAGATGAAATTTGGGCCACAGCAAGAAATCAGATGGGATATAAAAAATTAAAAAAACCAAAATTAATGTATTCATTTTCTGGAAAGCCGTTTGTAGATTTAAGAATGTCTTTTAATTCTTTATTACCAAAATCATTAAACAATAGTCTGGAAAAAAAAATAACTTCATTTTGGATTGATGAAATAATTAAAAAACCATATTATCATGACAAGATTGAATTTGAAATAACAGATAATTGCTTTTATTTTGGATTAAAAAATAAAATTTCAAAAAAATACAATTTTTTAAATCAAAAAGAAAAAAAAAATTTTTATAATTCATTAAAACTATTAACAAATAACATTTTAAAAAATTATAAGAAAAATTTCTTACAAATGAATAATGATATTATAAATTTAGAAAAATATAGAGTTCAAGCTATAAAAAAATATACATCAATAAAGAATGATGAAATCAAATTATCAAAAAAGTTATTTGAAGAGTGTAAGATTCAAGGATTAATACCATTTGCAAAACAAGCGAGAAATGCATTTATAGCAAAAAAAATACTTATTTCACTAGTAGATATTAATGTTTTAAGCAGAAAAAGTTATTTTAACATTTTGAGTAAATTAAAAACGATCTCACACGACTATATTTTAGACCAAAAAAACTTAGATAAAAAAAAGATTCAAAGTAAAAAATTTATTAATAAATATTTTCACTTGAGACCTAATAGTTATGATATTTCAAATAAAAGATATAATGAAAAAATTTCAATTAATAAAATGGATGATAATGAAATTAATACATTATTAAATTTTGATATTAAAAAACTAGATAATTTAATTTCAGTAAAAGAATATAAAATGATTAATCAATTATTAAAAATAAATAGGATCGAAACAGATACTGATAACTTATTAAATTTTTGTATTAGTTCTTTAAAGTTAAGGGAAAATTATAAATTTATGTTTACAAGAACGGTTAGTGATGGCATTCAATTATTAAGATTATTTTCCAAAAAAAATAAAATAAGTCAGAACATAAGTAATGTTGCAATAAATACAATTAACCAAGCAAAAAATAAAAAAGGTATTTTATTAATTAAAAAAAAATCTATTAATAATTTAAAGCTAAGAGAATACTATAGTTATGTAAAATTACCTTATTTAATTGTGTCCAATAATGATTTTTTTGTTTCATCAATATTATTATCAAAACCCAACTTTATTTCTGAAAAAAATGTTACAAGTAAGATAATAATTCTAGACGGTAAATCAAAAAATGTTAACTTAAAGGATAAAATCGCTGTTATTGAAAATGCTGATCCTGGATTTGACTGGATTTTTTCTAGAGGAATAAAAGGGTTAATAACTAAATTTGGTGGTGTTAATTCACATATGTCAATTAGATGCGAAGAGCTAAATATACCTGCCATTATCGGATTTGGTGAGGATAATTTTAGAAAACTTAAAAATAACAGTACAATTAATATTGATTGTAAATTACAAAAAATAAATATTGGAGAGCTTAAGAATTAATGTTTGATATTGGAATTACATCTAACCTAAAAGAATACTATAGTGGATATATAGATTTTATTGACCACTATTGGTTAAATTACTTTGAAAAAAAAAATATTAATTACTATTTAATACCTAACAAAAAAAAATTATCAGTAAGAATGCTTGATAAGATTAATCTTTTAATTATTACTGGGGGAAATGATGTTTCAAATTTTTTAAAAACTTCAAGAATTAGAAATAATATAGAGAATAACTTAATTAATATTTGTTTAAAAAAAAAAATACCAATTCTTGGAATTTGTAGAGGAGCACAATTACTTAATAAAAACTTAGGTGGAAAAATTAAAAAAATAAAAAATCATATGAGAACCAGACACGATGTTTTTTTTACTAAAAATAATATACTTAAAAAAAAGTTTTTAAATGTGAATAGTTTTCATAATGATGGAATAAAAAAAAATGATCTATCTAAAAAATTAAATATGTTGGCAAATGATAAAGATGAAAATGTGGAAATGTTTATATCAAAAAATAAAAAAATTATTGGAACTATGTGGCATCCAGAACGAGAGAAAAACACCCAATTATTAGATAATCTTATTAAATATATGAATAAAAAATGAAGGCTATAATTTTATGTGCTGGCGTAGGGTCAAGATTGAACTCTTTAAAACCAAAAGGCTTTATTAAAATTAATAATAAAACCTTACTTGAAAGATGTGTTGATAATTTAATTTCAGTAGGTTTTAAAAAAAAAGATATTTTTTTTGCAACAGGATTTAAAAAAATTTTAATTTCAAAAAAATTTGGAAAACAATTTAATTATAGTTTTAATAAATATTACAAGGTTACAAATATGGTTTATACACTTTTCAATACATTGAAAAACATAGATGATTCTGGTGTTTTAGTAACCTATTCAGATATTATTTATGATAAGACTAATTTAAAAAGATTATTAAATAAAAAGAAAGATATTTCAACACTTGTTGATCTTAAGTGGAAAAAAATTTGGATTAAAAAAAATAAACTATTTTCTGATTCTGAAAGTTTGAAAATAAGGAAAGATAAGATAACTGAGCTTGGTAAGCCAACAAAAGACATAAAAAAAATTGATGGTAGGTATGTTGGTGTGATAAAGATATCAAAGAATATTTTGCCGGATATTAAAGATTTATATTGGAAATCAATTGTGAAAAATCCAATTAAATTTAAAAAAATAGATATGACAAACTTTCTGAATTATCTCATTAAGAAAAAATTTGATCTTAATTATGTAAAACTTTCAGGTAATTGGAATGAATATGATGATTTTGTTGACCTGAATTTTAAATTTTAAAAGAATGAAAATTACTTGCATCTATTTTTTCCTTAATTTATAAGGCATCATGAAAAATGCTTTAATATTCGGTGTAACTGGACAAGATGGTTCTTACCTTTCAGAATTATTGTTAGAAAAAGGTTATAATGTTACAGGTGTTATGAGAAGATCCAGTGCCTTTAATACAGCTAGAATTGATCACTTATATAAGAGATATCCTGATAGATTTGATACCTCTTATGGTGATCTGACTGATTTATATAGTATCGAAAAAAATATTGAAAAATTTGCACCAGATGAAATTTACAATCTTGCTGCACAAAGTCATGTTGGAGTAAGTTTTGAAATTACAGATAGTACTTTTAGCATAAATGCATTAGGTCCATTAAATATTTTAGAGGTATTAAAAAATAAAGGATTTAAATCAAAATTTTATCAAGCTTGTTCCAGTGAAATGTTTGGAGCAACACCTCCACCTCAAAATGAAAATACTCAATTTCAACCACAAAGCGTTTATGGAATTTCTAAAGTTTCAGCTTATTATACTACTAGATATTTTAGACAGGCATTTAATATGTTTGCTGCAAATGGAATATTATTTAATCATGAGTCGCCAAGAAGAGGAATAAATTTTGTTACAAGAAAAATAACAATAGGTTTAGCAAAGATATTAACAAAAGAAATAGATTGTCTTGAATTAGGAAATTTATCTGCAAGAAGAGACTGGGGATTTGCAGGTGATTATGTTCAAGCAATATGGCAAATTTTACAACAAGAAAAACCTGATGATTTTGTAATTTCTACTGGAGAGAATTATTCAATAGAGGATTTTGTAAAAGAAGTATTTTCAATAGTTGGATTAGATTGGACAAAATTTGTAAAATCAAATGTTAGCAGATATTTAAGACCATCAGAAGTACCAAGTTTACTTGGCGATAGCAAGAAGGCTATTAAAATTTTAAATTGGAAACCAAAAGTCATGTTCAAAGATCTATGCCTAATGATGCTTGAAAATGATCTTAAAAGCTTTAATTTAACACTTGATGAAGCAAGAAACATTGCAAAAAAGCTTTGATCAATTACTTGTAAAGAAATTTGCAAATAAAAAAGTAGCTGTCACGGGGTCAAATGGTTTTATAGCAAAACACTTGATACAAAAATTAAGAAGTTTAAAAATTAACAAATTAAAAATTATTTCAATAAACTCAAGTAACACAAATTATTTTGATTTAAAAAATATAGAAAAAAAATTAAACTCAGTTGATTTTGTTGTTCATCTTTCTTCAGCTACAGGTGGTATTAAATATGCTAAAGAAAATATGTCTGAACAATTTTATATTGCAACAATGAAAGACTTAAATATTTTTCAAGCATCAAAAAATAAAAAAGTAAAAAAAGTTATTACCTTAGGAAATCTTCATGCATATCCAAAGAATATCAATGGAGTATTAAGAGAAGATGAAATGTTTGGCTCTTTACCATTTGCAGGACATTTAGGAATTGGATGGTCAAAAAGAAATTTAAGTATAATGGGTAAAATTTTTAGTAATAGCAATGTTTATACAAATTTTATCACTTTATATTCTGCAAATTGTTATGGACCTGGCGATACCTTGGATTTAAATTATGGACATATCATTCCCAAGCTAATAATTCAGTGTCTTAAAAATAAAAATTTTGAATTATTTGGAAGTTTAAATGCTGTTAGAGAATTTATACATGTCACGGATTTGACAAATGTTATCTTACTATCTTTAATAAAAATTAATCAAACTAATTATCTTAACATTGGATCAGGTGAATCAATTAAGATTTCTAAATTATTACAAATAATAAAAAATAAAACATCTTTTAATAAAAAAGTAATTAACGAAAATCAAATAAATGATAAATCAAAAAGAGTGTGCGGAAATAAAAATTTAATTAGATATCTAAATTATAAAACAATATTTAATTTAGATACTGGTTTAAGCCAAACAATTAATTGGTATAAAAACGTATTACCTAAAATTTAGTGAAAAAAAAATTCAAAATTATAATTTTTGGTGATTTAAATAATATAATCTGTCGAATTTTAACGTGGCAACTATTAAAAATATCAAAAAAAAATAACATCAAAACTGTTAAATTAATTCATACAAATAAAAAAAAAGAAAACTTAATAATAAATGTCATTGAATATTTATTAATAAAACTTTTTAATATTGATAAAACAAATCCTTTTTTTAATAATAAGGGAGTATTTTTAAAATTGTTTTCTAGATTAGATATACAATATGTTAAAAATATTAATGATAAAAATTTCATCATTAATATAAGAAAAAATAATTATGATTATGCTTTTTCAATTTGTTGTAATCAAATTTTCAAAAAAAAATTGATCTCTTCTTTTAATAGGATAATTAATTACCACAGTTCTATTTTACCAAAATATAAAGGTCTTAATTCCACATTATGGTCAATATTATTTAGAGAAAAATATACAGGTTATACCTTTCATTACGTCGACGGAAAAATTGATAATGGCAATATTATTGTGCAAAAAAAATTTAAAATTAACTATAATTATCCATATAAAAAGATAGAAACTATTAAGACTAACTTAGCCAAAAATTCTTTGCAAAAAGTAATATCTCTAGTATTAAAAAATTTTAGTGGTTACAAGCAGAGAAATAATGGAAGTTACTATGGTAAAAAAGAAATAAAAAAATTGATAACCTTTAAAAGCCTTAAGAATGTTAAAAAGATAATCAAAATAATTAATATTTGGGGGGGAATAATACTAATTAAAGAAAATAAAAAATATTATGTGACTAAAATATCTTATAAAGGAAAAATTTTAAGGATAAGTCACTACCCAATATTTATTTTTAAAATAATGTCAATTTTTAAAAAAAAACAAGTTTTATTTGGTTAGTATGACAATAATGAAAAGAATTAATCAAATAGAACCTGTTATTACATCTAAAGACAAAAAAGCAATTTCTAATTATCTTAATAGCAATGGATGGATTACTGAAAATAAAGTTTCTAAAAAATTTGAAATTGAATTTTCAAAATTAGTAAAATCTAAATATTCAATAGTATATCCAAATGGAACTTTAACAATTCTTTCAATGCTTTTAGCAATTGGTATAAAAAAAAATGATGAAGTTATTGTGCCAAACTATACAATGGTTGCAACTGCTAATGCTGTTAAACTTGCTGGTGGAAAACCTATATTGTGTGACATTGAAAATCAAAGTTTATGTTTAGATCCAAATCAATTATTGTTAAAGATTAATAAAAAAACAAAAGCAGTAATTTATGTTACTCTAAATGGAAGATCTGGAAATATAGAAAAAGTTAAGAAAATTTGCAATCAAAAAAAAATATTTTTATTGGAAGACTCTGCTCATTCAATTGGTTCATATTATAAAAATAAACACCATGGTACATTCGGTATCGCATCTTCTTTTTCTCTAAGTATGCCAAAATTAATTACAACAGGACAAGGAGGGTTTGTAGTCACTAGTAATAAAAAATTTGCAGCAAAAATAAATGAAATAAAAAACTTTGGTAGAAAATCTGATGGAAATGATATTTATTTTTCAACTGGGTATAATTTCAAATTCACAGATATTCAGGCTGCATTAGGACTGAGTCAATTAATAGATATTAAAAAAAAAATAAAAAAAAAAAGACAAATTTTTAAAATTTATTTTAACAAGCTATCTAAAATAAATGGAATAAAAATGTTTAAATTTAACAATAAAGAAACTCCGTGGTTTTGTGATATTTATTTGAATAATCCTAAAAAATTACAGAAATATTTAAATAGTTTTGGCATCATGTCTCGATTAGTATATCCACCATTAAGTAGTTTAAAAATACTTAAAACTAAAGGTGATTTTAGAAATTCAATATATTATTGTAACAGGGGTATCTGGCTTCCCAGCTCTATAAGTTTAAATAAAAGAAAAATAGAGTTCATCATAGGTAAAATAAAAAAATTTATGGATAACTATGTATAAAATTAATTTTAATTTTATACATAGTTATAAAAAAAAAAAAAGTTTGATAGATGGTGGTCTTCGAAAAGTAAAAAAAAAAAACAACCGCTATTTTCTATTATAACAGTAAATTTAAATGATGATTTAGAGAGCACAATATTAAGTGTAAAGCTTCAAAAAAAAAGAGATTTAATTGAACATATAATTATAGATGGTGGTTCAAGAGAAAATTATTTAAAATTACTGAAACATTATAATAATCATATTGATTATTGGGTTTCAGAAAAAGATAATGGTATTTGGCATGCTAGTAATAAAGGTTTAACTTTAGCTAAAGGTAAATATATAGGACTGTTAGATTCAGGTGATATTTTGAGCAAGGACGCATCAATTATACTTAATAAATTGTATAAAATTAATCCTAAAGCAGATTGTATTATAGGAAGTGTTATGAGAGAGAGGCTCTTATCAGGCTTTTATCCTAAAAAAATATCTACTCATTTAAATATTATTCCATCTAATTCTGGTGGGTTTTTTATAAATAGAAATATTCAAAAAAAAATAGGCTTGTTTGACGAAAAATATAAATGTTCAGCTGATTATGATTTGGTCTATAAATTGATAAAATTAAAAAATTTAAAATATGTATGTTCAAAAAAATCAGAAATTTTAGCTAAAAAAAACCCAGAAGGATTTTCAGCAAATTATGGATTTTTTAATCATCTAATTGAGGAATTTAAAATAAGAATTAACAATGGACAAAATTATTTTCAAGTTTTTTATTTAATAATAGCAAAAACATTAAATAAATTTATAAGTAATATTAAAAAATTTAATGGAAACAAATTTATTAAGTACAAATATAGTTTAATTGATAAAGAAAAAATAAAAAATTTAAAAAAATTTTATGAGTATATTCAGAGCAAAAAAAATTTAAAAAAATTTAAAAACTATACCAAAATTTTAATAAAATTAATTTTAAAAAATCCATTTACATTTTATTTACAAATAATTCAGTTCATTAAAGATTATAAAAATCTTAAAAAAGGTCTAATAAATAGTGAGTTTAAAATTTATCCGTCTCATCCGTATCTTTTTGACAACAATAGTAAAAATTTACAATTAGAGTATTTTCATTTGCAAGATTTATGGGCATTTAAGATAATTTCAAAAGAAAAATTTTTAGAATTTGTAGATATTGGATCAAACTTAAGTTTTATAACTTTTGCATCAACACTATCAAAAATTAAATGTGTTGATATTAGACATCACAAAATTAACTTAAAAAATGTAGAGTTCAGAATCGGAGATATAAACAAACTGCCATTTGAAGACCAATCTATAAGTAATATAAGCTCACTTTCAGTTATAGAACATATAGGATTAGGTAGATATGGAGATTTAATTGATAGTTTGGGTATGGAAAAATCAGTCAAAGAATTTGAAAGAGTTTTGAAAAAAGATGGAAATTTAATTGTTTCATTTCCAGTCGGACAAGAAAATATAATTGAATTTAATGCTCATAGAATATGTAATCTTGAATTTATAAAAAAACTATTTAATAATTTTAAATTAATAGATGAAACTTTTATTTTTAAAAATAGATATAACTCAAGAGAAGATTTTATAAATTCTAATCATCCTGATGGTGTAGGATGTTTTTATTTTATAAAAAAATAAATGAATAGATAATATATTATTATCAGTAACTAAAAAATTTTGATAGTTTAGTGCATCATTTTACCTTAAAACACTTTACATATTTATCTTTTAAATGATTATTAATAATAAAAAACTTTCATATATAGCAGAGATAAATCTTTGTTCAAAATCAGCTTACAAACATCAAGTATTAAAGATGTGTGATGCATTTTCTGATTTAGGTTTTAATGTTACACTTTATATTATCTCGAATTCTGAGATCAGTTTTAAAAAAATAAAAAAAAACCATTTATTAAAGAATAAATTTAAAATTGTATCTTTATTTAAAAAAAAAAAAAATCTAAATTTTTTTTATAGATTAATTTTTTTTTTAAAATTATTAAATATCAGAAAAAATGAGAATAACTCAATTATTTATAGCAGAAGTGTTTTAATATCTTTATTATACTCTGTTATTGGTAAAAAAAATTATTTAGAAGTACATCAAGCAAACTCTGGATTAACTGCTTTTTTGTTCAATTTTTTTAAAAAAAATATATTAAAATATTTAAGATTAATTTTAATTTCAAAAAACTTAAATAATTTTTTAATAATTCCTGACAACAAATTCTTAGTTGCAGAAGATGGGGTAGATATTAGAGATTTTAATTTAATTAAAAAAAATACTAATCCAGAAATTAAAAACTCATGTGCTTATACTGGAAGTCTCCATAAAGGAAAAGGATTTGAATTTATCTTAAAACTTGCAAAAAAAAATAAAAATATAAATTTTTTTGTTTATGGAGATATTGATACAGCTCAAAAAAAAATATTAGAAAAAATTAAAAATATAAAAAATTTGAAAATGATGGGTTATGTTAATTATTATAAAATTCCTAATATTTTAAATAGTCACCCTGTAATATTAATGCCTTATGAAAAAAAAGTTTTTGGTAATCACAAAACTGCAAATTTAGCAGATTTTATGTCTCCATTAAAAATGTTTGATTATTTAGCATCACAAAAAATAATAATATCCTCAAAAAATGAAAACATAAATAAAATTTTAAAAAATAATTACAACAGTTTGATATGTCAAAAGTTAAGCTTAGAGGAATGGAGTAAAAAAATCACTTATTCAATGAATAATACAAATTTAAAAAAAATTCTTGGTCAAAATGCTTTTAGAACTGCAAAAAAATTTACTTGGAAAGTTCGTACTAATAAAATAATAAAGTTTATCAATAAACATAATTTTCATGAATAGAGTTTTAGTTACAGGATCAGCTGGATTTATTGGATATCACTTATGCAAAAAACTATTAGATAAGAAATTTATAGTTTATGGAATTGATAATCTTAATGATTACTATTCAAAAAAACTAAAAAATAAGCGAAATTTAGAATTAAAAAAATACAAAAATTTTCAATTTTATAAATTAGATTTAAAGAAAAAAAAAATTATAAAGATTTTTAATAAAAAAAAAATTGATTTTATTTTTCATTTAGCTGCTCAACCTGGCGTAAGATTTTCTATTACTGATCCTCAAAAATACATTGATGACAATATAGTTGCATTTAGTAATATTTTAGAAATCTGTAAAAATAATAAACCAAAAACTTTTTATTTTGCTTCTTCTAGTTCTGTTTATGGTGATGTTGATAAATTTCCAATTAAAGAAACAAATAAGCTAAACCCAAAAAATGTATATGGATTAACAAAAAAATTTAATGAAGAACTTGCTAAATTTTATTCAGAAATTTACAAAATACCAATGATTGGATTAAGATTTTTCACAGTTTATGGGCCTTGGGGTAGACCTGATATGTTAACTCTAAAATTACTTGAAAATATAAAAAAGAAAAAAACGTTTTTCATAAATAATTTTGGGAAACATCAAAGAGATTTTACATATATTGATGATGTAATAGAGATATTGTTTGATTTACTAAAAAACTACAATCAAACAGATAAATTTGATTATTTTAATATTTCTTCTAACAAACCAATAGATTTAATGAAGGCCATCAATTATTTAGTGAGTAAAAAAAAATATAAAAAATTAAAAAAAATAACTTTACAAAAAGCAGATGTACTAAAAACACATGGATGTAACAAAAAAATTTTAAAGTTAGTAAAATTTAAAAATTTTACAAATATATTTTCTGGTTTTGATCAAACAATAAGATGGTTTGATAAAATAAAATATTAATTAAATGAAAAATGTATTTTATTGGTGTCCACATATTAATTATCAAGTAGCAACATGCAAAGCTGTCTTAAATTCAGCCTATTCTTTAAAAAAATACTCTAAAACTTTTCATCCAGTTATAATCAATTGTTTTGGTGAATGGGATTATTTTAAAAAAGAATTAGAGGAAAAAAATATAGAAGTAATTAATTTATTTAACTTTAAGATTAATTTACCAATTAACGGATTTTTTAAGAGCAGATTATTCTATATAATTTTTAGTATTTTTGCAATTTTACCTCTAAATAAACTCATTAAATCAAAAAAACCAGATTATTTAATTTTACATTTAATAGTTATACCAGGATTAATTTTATCAATGTTTTCCAAACATAATACTAAATTTATATTAAGAATTTCAGGTTTTCCAAAATTAAATTTATTTCGTAAAACTTTCTGGAATCTATGTTCAAAAAATTTATCAGCAATCTTCTCACCTACTAAAAATACAATCAGATTACTAAAAGATAATAAAATATTTCAATATAAAGAAATAAAATTGTTAGAAGATCCAATAATTGAAATTCATAAAATAAATAAGCTTAAAAAAGAAAATTTAATTGATTTTAAAAATAGTGATTATTTAGTTTCAATTGGAAGATTAACAAAACAAAAAAATTTCGATTTTTTGATTAGTGCTTTTGACCATATAATAAGAGACAAAAATTTAATGTTATTAATTATTGGTTCAGGGGAACTAAAAAAAAAACTATATAAAAAAATACAGAAACTAAATTTAATGGACAAGATAATTCTTACAGATTTTCAGGAAAATGTTTTTAAATACCTATATAATAGTAAATTATTTGTCTTGACCTCTAATTGGGAAGACCCTGGTTTTGTGATAATTGAAGCGGCTATATGTGGAAAACTTATTATTTCTAGCAACGTACAAAGCGGTCCATTAGAATTTATAGAAGAAAATGAAAATTGTGGCTTTATTTATAAAAAAAATGATTTTGAAGATTTTTCAAAAAAAATTAATTTTGCATTAAAAAATTTAAACCACAAATCAATCAGATTAAAAATGTATAATGCAAAAAAGAAAGCTAATAATTATACTTTGTTTAGACACTCACAAAAATTATTGAATTACTTGAATTCATTAAATTAAAGATTCCACGACTTTTAAGTATTTTTCTAAATTAATCTTATAATCAAATCTGTTTAAATTTTTATATGCATAATTAATCTTTAAGTAATATTTTTTTTTATTATTTGCATAATCATGGATTAGCCTTGCTAATTTTTTATAGTCTCCTGGATCAAATAATGATCCACCTTTTCCATTTAATAAAATTTCTTTTGGACCAGTAGGACAATTAGAAGAAATGATATATTTTTTAAGCACTATTGATTCTAGTAAAACATTAGGTAGACCTTCATAAATTGAACTCAATATAAACAAATTCGATTGTTTTAAAATATTAAACGGATTATTCTGAAAATTAATAATCTTTACATTATTTTGTAAGTTATTTTTTTTTATAAAGTTTTCTAAGTTTTTCTTCTCAACACCTCTACCTACTATATACAAAAAGAAGTCAATATCATTTTTAATCATATTAATTCCTTTTAATAAAGTAATTTGATCTTTTTGATCTGTAAATCTGCCAATGTTTATAATTTTCAATTTTTTATTTGGAAAATTGAAATTAGATTTTTTTTTAGATAGTTGGATTATTTCTCCTTTATTTAATGGATTGTAGATACATTCAGATTTTAGATTAAATTTTTGTTTAAATTTTTTTTTAAACTCAATGCTATTTACAATTATTTTATCAGCAAATTTAAATACATGTTTAAAAAAATAAAATTTAATTATATTTTGAGACCAACCATCAGGTGCTGAATTTGATCTTACAATTATCTTAACATTAAATATCTTACATAATAGAGTGCAATAAATATTTCCCTGAAAACAAAAAACTAAAATATTACCTTTTCTTTTGATGATCTCTTTCAGTAAAATGAATAATGATATTATAAATTTTTTTCGTCTACCTAATTTATCCCATAAATTATTTTTTAAGGTGATAAATTCAATTTTTTTATTAAATTTTTTTTTATATGATTTAGATAATGTAATAATAGAAATATTTTTTAAATTTTTTGATAAATAATCTGATATTATAAACAAATTTTTTTCTACACCCCCACCTTCGATCGAAGGCATAAAGATAATTAGATCTTTTTTCATAGATATAAATTAATTGTTTTAGTGAATTTTTAAATATATTTAATATATATATATCAGATGAATAAAAGAAATCCTTTAGTATCAATATTGATAATTAACTATAATAATACTAAATTTTTAGAACGCTCGATTAACTCATGTCTAAATCAATCATATAAAAATATTGAGATCCTTGTTTATGATGACAAATCAACAGAAACTATAACTAAAATTGAAAAAAAATTTAAGAAAATAAAATCTGTTAAATTTTATAAAAATAGAAATGAAAAAATTAATATTCCTGCATTAGACGCAAGTAATTCATATCGATCCTTGTTTAATAAAAGTAAAGGTCAAATTATCTGTTTACTAGACAGTGATGATTTCTTTAAAGCTAGTAAAGTAAAAAAGATAACAAAAATATTTAACTTGAATAAAAAAATTTCATTTATTCAAAATATAAATACTAACAATTTTAATTATAATAATTCTATTATTAGTTTCTGGCCTTATTTTGCTCCTGAAAGTTGTATTTCTTTTAAAAGGTCATTCTTCATAAAATTTCAAAAAGACACAGATAAATTTAAGTATAAATTCACTGAAGTTTGGTTAGGTTTTCGATTGGCAGTTTACTCTTATTACAAAGATAGAAGCTTTTATCATTTAAATGAGAAATTAACTTTTTATGAAAATTTTGGTCAATCAATAAAATATAAAAAATTTAATAATTTATGGTGGAAAAGAAGGAAAGACTCATTTGTCTATGCGCATACTATAACTAAAAAATTAATATTTTTAGTCAATTTTGATTATCTAATTTCTTCTTTTATAAATCGTACATTAAGCTTATTAAAGTCATAATGATAAAAAGAATACCCTTCAATATTCCCTATTATTCAAAAGATATTAAAAAAAATTTAGATAAAGTTTTAAAAAATAATAAATTAACGGATGGAAAGATAAGAGATTATACAGAAAGATACATAGAAAAAACAATAGAGTCTAAAAAAATTTTTTTAACCCAAAGTTGTACAAATGCTCTTGAAGCAAGTATTTCAATATGTGGACTAAAAAAAAATGATGAAATAATTTTACCGTCATATACGTTTACATCTACAGCTAATTGCATACTGTTAAACTCAGCAAAACCTATTTTTGCCGATATTGATCCAAAAACATTAAATCTTGACCCCATCGATGTACAAAAAAAAATTACAAAAAAAACAAAAGCAATAATTTTAGTTCATTACAATGGATTATCATGTCATTTTGAGGAGTTTCTAAAAATTAAAAAAAAATATAATTTAATTTTGATTGAGGACTGTGCTCATGCTTTTACCGCTAAATACAAAAATAAATTTCTTGGTACAATAGGAGATTTAGGTACATTTAGTTTCCATGATACTAAAAACTTTCCAGTTGGCCAAGGAGGTGCATTATCTGTAAATAATAATAATTTAATTAAGAAAGCCAAAATCTATTGTGATAAAGGCACAGATAGAAGTTTTATGGGTAATAAAAGCTACTATTCATGGAAAGGAGTTGGCTCTGAAATACGTGCAACAGAGCTTACGTCATCACTTATTTTTTCTCAAATAAACTCAAAAAAAAATATACAAAATCAGAGAAAAAAAATTTGGCAATATTACCACTCTTCTTTAAAAAAGATTAAACAAAATATATTTTATTTGATTGATGAAAAATATAATCAATCAAAATGTGCTTACCACATTTTTCCAATAATCTTTA
>MDTG01414093.1_pt1 | contig 22286 bp, 29 predicted proteins | sample 811421 | NCBI WGS metagenome assembly MDTG01 (sample SAMN05326645, study PRJNA326480) | marine metagenome | isolation source: seawater | place: Pacific Ocean: South East | collected 2011
ACCAACACCCGAACCAGTACCAACACCTGAACCAGTACCAACACCGGAATCGGTACCAACACCCGAACCAGTACCAACACCAACACCCGAACCAGTACCAACACCTGAACCAGTACCAACACCGGAACCGGTACCAACACCCGAACCAGTACCAACACCTGAACCAGTACCAACACCAGAAATGGTAATGGATGAATCAACAGAAGGCCTTTTATTGGAAGTAGGTGATTCTGACGGGGGTATATATATAGAAACTGATTCCGATGGTTTAGTTGTACACATGGGAAATGGAACTGCTCCTGCTCACACTGTTCAAATAGATGAAAATGGTGATGAATATACTATTCAACATGGTACCGATAAAGCCATTGAAGTTAGAGTAAGTAAAAAGGCTTTTAAGAAATATTTGGATGATTCAAGCATGATGATTGAATTATATCCTCAAACAACGGATGATATAAACATTGGTGGAATGCGAATATGGTTTTCCGGAGTATTAGTTGCAAGTTATCAACATGATTTTGTGACAGAACGTTTACATAGTAATGCAAGTGCCGGAGGATTCCGTTCAATTAACAATACAATTGTAACAAATAAACAAGTAAAGTCTTGGAAAAATATGGAACCAAATCAATGTAAAATATTTTACAAAAAAAATGGCAGATTTATAACCCAGAACGCATTATCAAATGTCAAAGCTTTTGGTAAAACTTATAAAGATTTAGGAAACTTTAGTAAACAGATTATAGATGCTTTGTCATCTAATATATCGAGTAACTACCAAGAAACTTTAACTACTAACTCTCCACAATATATTTCGAACCAATCTCAGTATGATTCACACACAATGCTTATATTTTTCCCAAGTATTAATTTTTGAATAAAGTATTAGCGTAGATAAGGGTCCTCGTCATTAAACATGGCATGGAAGTCACCCATAATATTCTGGTTGTATAATTGCTCTTCATAAATCTTTCGGGGAATATATCTATATTGTATCTTTTCGGGACAAGTATATGACATCTTTGTATATCCAATTGTTATAAATACGATTCCTGCAAGTAAAAGTGCTAAGGCTAATGTTCTAAACATATTATTATATACTCTTAGACTTTTTTTTAATGAATATTGTAATGGAGGATGACCCAGAATATAATTATATAGAAAAAGTACCAAGTAGTCTAAAACCACCAAGAAAACTTGGAGTTTTTGATGCTATGTATTTTATAGAAGATAACATTGCTCGGACAACGGGTATTTTAATAACTGGTAAAGAAAAATGTCCAAAAAACAAGAAAGAAAGAGATTTAAGAATTGGTGAAAAGTCGTATTTTACAAGTGGTGTTTGTGGTCCAAAAAGTACAACAGAATGTGTTGGACAACCAAGAAATATCATTATTGATAACATGCCTGGAAAAGTTAAAAACAATGAGGGTCTAATTCCGTCAATGATTGGAGATATGTCTGCATTTGAGCCTATTGAAATTATTAAAGGTATTGCTGGAAATGGTGTACATGTTAATGATCGTTGTTCTATGAAAGATGTAGAAATTATACAACTACAGCCCAATACAAAGGGAAATCATTATACACGAAATGAAAGATTATGTGTTCCAGATTATAAACTGAACTTTCAAGAAAATTTTTCGAATAAAACAGATATAAACAAGACAAAAATCTGTCCACTTGATATATTTGTAATTCTATTTTTTTCTATACTTATCTTGTTAATTGTATTCAATCACATATCATATAGAGACGCAATATTCATTATAATAAATGTACTCGTTTTTCTCGTAATATTTCTAATGTTTTATAAGAAAATAATGGATATTATTCGTAATATTAAAAATAGTTAGATTTGATAATATGGGAAAAGGACCACATGCAACTCAACCCCATATGCCACAAAAAGATAGAGTAATGTTTAAAAAATACTTAGATAATACGAAGGTATATTTTGAATATGGTTCTGGCGGCTCGACATACATTGCATGTCAAAAGAGTAATATTCAAAAAATTTATTCCGTAGAAACGGATAAAAAGTTTATGGAAAAGTTAGATAAAAATATAAAAGATGTTAAAAATGGTTCTAATTTGATATGGTTATATGTAGAAGTAGGGGCAGGTTATTCTCAATGGGGTCACCCAAGTAGAAATGTAACCGAGGAAGCTTGTATTAATTATAGCAATCAATTAGGTAATCTTACAAAAGAAGAGATTCAACAAATCGATTTTATACTTGTTGATGGACGTTTTAGAGTTGCATCTTGTTTAAAATGCTTTAACTTAATACAAGATAGTTGTCTTATTGCTTTTGATGATTTTATTGTAAGACAAGAAACATATGGAAAAGTGCTAGATTATTATGATATAGTCGAAAAAACTGTGGATAATTCAATGGTCATACTCAAAAAAAAACAGAATGTTAAATCAATCCCTATTGAAGTTATAAAACAATATGAGCTAGATAAGAGTTAAATAACAATTATTTCTACGTATAAATGATTGAATTATAATGAATATCTAATCATATAATGATTTGTAAAATTTCCTGTAGTATTGGTGAGTTAATTGATAAAATTACAATACTTAAAATTAAGCTTAAAAAGTCTGAAAGGTCTAAAAACAATGAAATTAGAGAAAACATTCTAAAAGAACTAACATGTTTGACTGATGAAAATCCAATTTCAGAAACTGAAGATGACTTATTTCTAGAACTGTCTAAAATTAATAACAAATTATGGATATTAGAGGACAATATTAGGCTTAAGAGTAAAAATAATGAATTTGATAATAAATATATTGAAATGGCTGAGCAAATTCATATTACTAATGATGAAAGATATGCGATAAAAAAGAAAATTAATACTAAATATTCTTCAGACTTAAAAGAAGAAAAAATATACGCTAATCAAACACCCTTACCTTGTATATCAATACAAGATAAAGATAGAATTATGCTTGAAAAGGGTAAATATTTATATACTATTACTAATTATGAAGAATCTTACGAAATTATAAGTAACTTAATGAATAAATACAAAGATTATAATAAGTTTGATGATTTTTACGTAGATTTGCTATTTTCATATTCAAATATAACTAATATATTTGGTTACACAAATAATCATATACATAAGATAGATGCATTTATGAAAACAATTGAGAATTGTAAACTTAGTTCAGAACAAATTGTATTTTGTAAGGTAATATATGTAATGATATGTTTAAAGTCTCTAAAATATAAAGAATCTAAACCATATTTGGCATACTTTAATGATATTAGAGGTCCAAATGTTAATCAAGAAAACATGTCTTTTTTTAAAAATAATGATATTGGTGAGACTTTATTAGTGTATGATGGTGGCGGACTTGGTGATGCATTTATGTTATCACGTTTTATCCCAATTTTATGTGAAAAATATAAGACAAATTATGTTGTATTCTTTACACACGATGAGTTATATTGGATTTTTATAAAAATATTTGATAATATAGACAATCTAACGATTATTCCATACAAACAATATAATCTATTACCTAAATTTAAATATCATACAAATTTGATTAAACTTATTGATTATTTGAATTATGATTTCGATACATTGCCTAAACCTTTGTTACTTGATTCAATACTTAATGAAAATGTATCATATAAATGTCAAGAGATTCTATATTGTTTAAAGTCTTGTAATAAAAGAAAATATATATTGAATTGGTTTGGAGGTTCAGCTAACAATCACGAAAAAAGAAATAGAAGGATGGAGCTTAAAGATGTATTACCTCTTTTTAAATTAGAAAACATACAATGGATTGTAATATCAAAGAATACAACTGAAGATGAACAAAAAATTTTGTCTAAACATAATGTGTTATTTTATGGTAACAGCATTGATAATCGTAATGCATTTGAAGAATCCGTTAATATAATCAAACATACAGATGCACTTATTTCAACCGATACATCTTTAGTTCATATTTCACCAAGTTTGAATATCAAAACATTTGTGTTGTTAACCATTGGATGCGAATGGCGCTGGTCGTCATCTAATTGGTATCCAGATTCAGTTTTGATTAAGCAAACTGAATATGGTGATTGGTCATCTGTTATCAGTAGACTAATACATCGATTGAGTCAAGATAATAATTAAAGTTTTTGTTTACAGAATATTTATGTAGTATATAGATATTCATGCTTAAGATTTGCGTTGTTATGTTTTATACTAAAGATTATAAGATTGGTTCCCACACAGAGAATATTAATAGAGAATATTGTAAGAAAAATAATTATACACTTAACGTTTACTATGAGGTTCCAAAAATATTGGAATCGCGCCATACATCTTGGTGTAAACATTACTATCTATTAAAACATATTGAGGAATTCGATTATGTTATGTGGATTGACGCAGATGCTTTTTTTTGTAATCATTCAATAAAAATTGAAGATTGGATAGACAAATCTGATAATAAAGACTATATTATTACACGTGATGCAGGCTATTCAGCACTGAAACATAGTCAAAATAAGAAATATAATAAAGACCCTTTATTAAATTCGGGGGTGATAATCATGAAAAATACTGAAAATAATAAGAACTTATTAAATCATATTTTGTACGATCCAATACATGAAACTAATTATAAAAAAACACGTAGTACTAATCCTATTACTGGAATGCACGGTTGGGATCAGGCGGCCGTTCGCCATGTTTATAAAGCAAATGTACTTGACATGAAAAATAATATGTATATATCTAAAGATACAAATCTAAATAATAACTGCCATCCGAAAGATATTAAGGAATATATAGACGATGGTGGATATATTATTCATTTAACAACTTTCAATGGGACATATAAACCAAGAGATATGAAAACTGTTAAACGATTCAAATCAATATTAGAAGAAAATTAATTATAAGACATATTTATTATGGTAGATGTACTTTGTGTTAATTTAAGAGGAGGACTGTGCAATAAACTAATTTGTTTGTCAGAAGCATGTATCATTGCAGAAAAAGAGAACCTCAAAATACTTGAACCAAGATTTGGTTGGGGAACTAAATGGCAAAAAGTACATTTTTCGGAAATTTACGATATCCAATTTTTTAATGAGAAAATGAAGCAATTTACCAATGGAAAAGTTAATATTATAATAGAGGATCCATTGGAAAAATACAACAAAAGAGATGATAAATATTATAAAAAAGGTCCTACATATCTTTGGTCTAATTCTATTAAGACTTTTAGGAAATTAAGGGCACAAAAGACTTGGGGTAATAGCATGATATCTTATGTGATTCAATCCCTTAGACTTAATAAGCAAAATCAGGAGATTGTTAATAAATTTGTAGATATCCAAAATATTGACGCGTTACATATAAGAATCGAATCAGATTGGATCAAATATGCCAAAGGTAAAAAAAAGCCGGATAAAGATCAAATATATATTATAGATTTGAAAACCCTTATATCGCATTATAAATCAACATTTCCAAATAGAAGGGCCACATTTTTCACTACAGGAGAAAATCATGAAAATATCAAGAAAGAGTTCTTATTAAGTAATATTGATACCTGCTATCATTATAACAATAATTTGGATTATGAAACTAATGCAGCTATTAATTTTGAATTATGTTGTCAAGCAAATAGATTTATTGGTCTTTCAAGTAGTACTTATTCAAACTTAATAAGTTTTAAAAGGTCATTAAATAACAGACATTCCTCCTTTATTTATAACTATAAAAATGCTATTCTAGAAAGACATGATTCGGGATTATATGCTGATCCAAATCAGGTTGTTGCTAAAATAATGTAAGTCTATATTAAGTTATTATGCAAAAGAAGGTTGCAATTGGATTTTTTGGTATAACGCGCAGCTTAAAGCTAACACGAGATTCAATATATAAAAATGTAATAGGACGACTTGAAGAACTTGGTTATGCTTACACAATTTTTTTACACACATACGAATTGAATAATTATAAGAATATCAGAACAAAAGAGTCTTGTACTAATATGGATAATGAGGAGTATAAGTTACTAAAACCTGATTATTTTGTAATTGAAAAACAGGATATAGTGATAGACGGTATCAATCCAGAGAAATATAGAACACATAAAGATCCTTGGAACACAAATTATAATTCCGTGGATAATTTTCTACTGGGTCAATATTCAAAAATGAAACTAACAGATATGATAGAAAAAAGTCAAATAAACTTTGATTATATTATGTTTTTAAGGCCTGATGTAATGTATTTACATCCCTTAGAATACGGGTTTTTTAATAATGTTGTTGAAAAAAAGATTTCAATACCTAAATTTGGCACATATAAACCATCAAGACCCCATTTCAATGATAGATTTGCTATAACAAATCAAGAGACTTATAAGATATATGGCAAAGTCTTCAATGAATTATTTGAAATTAGTAAAAAAGAACCTCTTCATTCTGAAACAGTTTTAACCAAATATCTTACAAAAAATGGTATAAAATACAAATACATTCATTTTGTTTTTAAAAGGATAAGAATAGATGGTTCAGTAGATCCACATGATAGAAAACTAAGGGTGAGAAGCAAATTAGGATAAGAATAGATGGTTCATTAGATAAACGTGATAGAAAACAAAAAAATATAAAAAAGGGATTTTAGGGAAGGGGGATTTTTAGGGAAATATATTATCTATTTTTGATAATACTAACTATAGCTCATCTTCAGAAGACAACACATAATCGTTTCCATCTGTAGCAACAGGAGTATTGTTCTCACTGCTACCATCCTCCTCCTCATCCGAATCTTCGAAAGCATACGTCTCAATACGCGTCTTAGGCGTAAGCTTCAAAGAATGTAAATCCCATTTCATACCAAACTTTCCACCAGCAAACCAAATCCCAGCCAGCTTTACAATCGCCCGAACACGCTGACCCTTTCCGACCAGAGTTTCAAAAGGCTCAGTAATCAACTCCTTAGAATCATTATAACACTGTACCTTAAACTTATTATCGTAAAATGGAATCTTTACCTTGAACGTAGGAGGATACTTGTCAGTTGGTTCACCATCTTCCGTGGCGATCTTAATAGAGGGAGTAAATAGTGCGGAAGAAACATCTCGACTTTGGCTCTTCTTCTTGAACCACGCCAGAGAATTCTTGGTACTATCGTCCAATACCTTTTCATCAATATTTTCAAGACACTCCTTTAGAACCTTTACACTATTCGAATCTCCACCAAAGGACAAATCAAGAGAATACTTCATTCTTCCACCATCGCCTTCAAAGCTACTCAGACCATAAGGACATGACATTAGTGGCGTCTGAACATAAATCATTTGATCATTTAGGTTCATGTATGCAACCTTCGCTTGACTTTCTCCAAGAGCGGTAAGCTCCTTGTAAGTAATATCGGAAACATCAATCTCTTTCGGGAAATAGACCTTCATTATTGCCACTTATATGAAGAGTAGATTAACTAGAAAATATGTAATCATTTTTTTAAAAAATATGATTTTCAATGGAATTAAACAGAATTAGAAATACCATCCCAATGAGTATAAGCATTATTAGTTTGAACTTCTTCTAAATTATCTCCGTTAAAAACTGGAACTTCTGAATCTATAGCGCCATTTACACCACTGCTATTAACACATTTGGTATTGTCATCAGATTTTACTTCCCAATACTCTGGGCACTTAGAGATATGTGGAGGCCAAGGTTTTACTTGTGCGGCTGCAACCTTTCCTTTGTACCAATAAGAAAAGACTAAAAAAATGCAAAAAGCTATTACAATTCCTCCTGCAATTATCATATTATTTAGATACAATGTTTTTAATTCTTACAAGTCTTGTCTACAAATCGGACAATTATTATGGTTAGAAAACCATTCCTCAACGCATGCAGCATGAAAAAAATGTTCACAAGAATTTAATCGACGAACTATATCTGATTCATTATATACATTTTGACATATGGCACATCTTCTTTCTTCTGAACCAACATCTTCTTCAGGAACCAGCATTAAAGATGAACCCGAAAATAAACGACTTACTGGGGTTTCTTGACGAGTTTCAGTATTTCTATCTGTTATCTGTATATGGAATTGTTCTACAGGTAAGTGATGAAATGCTTGTTGTACCAAACTTGTTAAATCATTTAATGAATTATTACCCGAGGAGTCATTTAGATTCGGATTTGGATTTGGATTTCCAGTATTTTCAGTAGTTTCACTATTTTCTGGCTCTGTATTTTGATTTAATATATCCAGCCAATTACGCGTTGTTCTTTCAAGATTACTTATCGTTTGTGATAAATTCAATCTTCTATCGCTCTCATTCCGTAGACTCGTAGGCGTTAAAAATACATTGGCCGGACTTATTCTAAAGGAACTTGGTGTAGATTGATTCTCCCTATTCAATACAGGCTCTGTTGTTTGAGCAGAATTTTCATTTGATTGATTTACTCCAGTTGGAACTTGCGGGTTTATTGTTAAATTTTCATTATTGGGATTATCATTATAATTCGGAGTATTGTAAATATATACTTGACTATTATGTATATTTAAACGTATATTTGGTGTCATATCTAATATACCTTTATTTTTCAAAAAAATGACACACCTTATTGCTTAGATACTTATTCTTATCGATTCAGAGAGAGATATATATACAGAGATTTAAAAACATACTTCGCCATTTATAATGGCTGCTATTTGCAATCGTTCACAATCTTTTCATGAATATCTTGTTGATTGGGAACAATATATTCAAAAGAACAATCTTACAGATTGGTTCAGTGATGAACCGGATCTAAAGGCAGATGGATTTGAAATTGTTGTGAAAAAAATCCGCACTAAAAAGACAAAGACTCCGTGTTTTAGAGGTAAACTATATAAATGGATTGAATCGCCCAGTGGTGGATTTGGATTTATTATGCCTGAAAAAAAAACCAAAAAGGAAGATTCCATTTGGGTCCATATTTCAGAAGTATATAGTAAACCAAAGGTTGGTGCGAATGTTAGTTTTGAAATCGTCAAAGGTAAAAAGGGTTTAACTGCCAAAAAGGTTAGACTTGTCTGAACCAACTCAATTTTAAAACTAAAAAGGAAGAAAAATACCCTTTTTTATATTACATCAATGTTTTTACCTCCAGAAATTGTATCTAAAATCATGCTGTATGTTCCACCTAAATATCCATTTTTAGATTCTATTATTTCATATTATAAAAACAATAGACCAAACTATCAGATTCAAAATGGTATTTTGTCCATTTTAAAATTTGACGAAGAAGGATATATATATGAAATAACAGACCCTCAAATCAATTCTTCCACTTTCTTTTTTAATTTTCCAATTGATTGACCCGGATTTAATCCCTTTGGACAAGTATCTGAACAATTCATAATCGTTTTACATCTAAATAATTTCATTGCATCATTCATTTGTTCTATTCTTTCTTTAGTATTGTTATCTCGAGAATCTTCTATCCAACGATACGCTTGCATCAAAACCGCCGGACCAAGATATCCATCATTTGAACTCCACCAATATGACGGACAGCTTGTCGAACAACATGCACACAGAATACACTCATACATTCCATCCAGTTTTTTTCGGTCTTCTATAGTTTGTAAATTTTCGCTTGTACCTACTTCTTTGTCATTATGTAACCATGGCTTTATTTCTTTATATTGTCTATAAAACGTATTCATATCTGGTATTAAATCTCTTAATATTGGCATATGGGGTAATGGAAATATAGTATTCGTTTCTTCAATCGGAGTTAAACATGCCAATCTATTTTTTCCATTTATATTCATCGCACAACTTCCACAAATACCTTCGCGACAAGATCGACGAAATGATAAACTTCTGTCTATATTTTCTTTAATATAAATCAAAGCATCTAAGACCATTGGACCACATTCTTGTCTATTAAATTTAATCTTTTCAATGCGATTTGTTTCATTTGAACGGCGATATATTTTGAATAAAGATATTCCATTTCTAGTCAGTATCTTTCTCATTATTATATACAAATTTGTAATTGTTATGTATTAAATACAAAAATCCAAATGAAGATATACAATGTAAATTCAAACTTAAAACTCTCGCACATCTTTCTAAGTATCTTACCTTAATATAATCTGATATTACACAAGATATTGATATATAAGAATGTAAGCCCACATTCATCATTGCTATACTATCAATAAACTTTGTTGAATTATTATAATCACCTTTCAACCTATGATTTAATAAAGATACACCTATAAATGGCAATAATAACTTGGTAGATTTATGATAAGGACCTATCAAACTTGTTACTTTATCTGGACTTAGTATTTTATTAAACATAATACTATTTAACGAAAAACCTTTACATTTATGTAATGAAACCCAATATATCCCCTCATGTTTCTATATATAAATTTCCATTAACTGCACTTTCATCTATAACCAATAGAATCACTGGAGTTGTTTTATCAGGAGGATTTGTTATTATTGGTATATCATCCTTTTTTCCAAAACAACAAACAACTATTCTTCAAAAATACGAATCATTTAAACAATACGAATCCATACGAATAATCAAACCAATTCTATTTTTTCCAATTATTTTTCATACTTTGGGTGGAATTCGTCATTTTTTATGGGATTTTAAACCACAATTACTATCTAACTCTAAAGTTACTAAAAGTTCATTTATTCTATTTGGAACAACTGGTATATTTTATGCTATACTTGAACTGATAGACAAAAATTCTTATTATTTTCAGAATAAAAATGATACTTAATCACAATCTTATCTTAATAGAATTATGTTCTCATTATATTATGTCGCATCCTATGCATTATTGTGGGATGATAATGATGAAGAAAAGTACTATATTTCATATGCAAAAAAACTTGTTCGTAAAGGTGCTGACGTAAATGAAGCCTTATCAAAATGTTTTGAAAGACTCAATTATAAGTTTCAATCACCATCTTTTAAAACAAATCCAATTTATTCCGAAATATTCGGTCATATTTGTACAAGGAATGCAGTCTCTTACTCCAGTGATAGTGAATATCATCTTAATCCGAATGAAGTTAGAAATCAAATCAAAATTGCTTCTGATATTCATAAATGGATTCTTAATATTGTTAAAGAGATCAAAGAAGAAGATGAAAGAGCATTAATGGCTATCAGAGTCGCTATTAAAATGCAACTTCCTTTTAGAGGACCCAATAAAATTATTCGTTCTTACTTATAATTTATATATCTTAATAGTCATAATATGCCAATATTACCAAACGATGTTATTCAACATATACAATCTTTTCTAATCAAATGTGAATATTGTCAGAGGTTTTTTGATATTAATCATTCGAATGTATGTGTTTCATGTAAACGCTCTTGGTGTGATGATTGTAAAAGAAATACCAACTTTATCGGATACTCATACTATCAACTATATATTATGGTTTGTAAATATTGTATCTCTAAATATAAATACCCTAAAATGAAATAACTATATATTTCATTATATTTGTAATAAGGTGAATATGAAAATTCTCAGAAAAATTAAATCTGTGCCCAATCTTATTAGATCTTCTGAGTTTCAAGATTCTATTAGAAAAATGAAAAAATCGGCATCAACTCAAATTCTTACGGAATTTACTCAATTATCGGTTGATGATGCTAAACATCTTAATCGTTGTATTGATGAAATGGGTAATAATCTTAATGAGATTGCTCAAACGGGCGTTGATATTAATGATAAAAAAGATTATAATAAAATTTCATATATGAGTGTTATTATGAATCTTATTGTTCGAGTATTCGTTGGAAGTTCTGTTCACTATATGCATGATAGAATCCAAAATTTTTTTAAACATATTCCTATTCATCTTCATATTCATTAGAGATCTATTTCTTATTGAGAGCAATCTCTTTTTTTGTCATGTGTTCTTGACAATCATTAATTCGTCCAATCACCTTTTTTCTTAACTCTTTCTTTTGCTTTGCTTCTTCCATCTCGTTCCAATAATTTTCCCATTTAAACGACAAACCTGATGAACTTGTTTGTAAAAATTTATGCTCATAATCATCCAATTTTCCCCGAATATTCTCTATCATTTCATCAACTGTATTATTGCGATCCTGTGTTCTCCACATTTTACCATCAAATACCTTTATTTCTGGTCTATTTTTATTCTGGATCTTAATATTATGATTTTCTGGATGCTCTACATCAAAATGTAATCTCTCTACTATCGCTGGAATACAAGAATTTACACCACCCATTATCTTAAACATTTCAGCCTCAGAAATGTAGGTCCAGTTCTCTTGTCCAAATGCTGTTGTAGAAAAATAATTGATATTGATATTATTCTGTGTATTATTAAAATTACTTACATTATTTACAGTACAATTATTATTTTGTTGACTTTTACTTGGTTGTAACCTATCCTCCAGTAATTTTACTCGGTTTAGAAGCTCTTCTTGTTGTAATTTCATTTCTTTTAACTCATTTTCTATTAGCGGTAATATATTTGCTTTATGTCTATCGGATTCAATATGCCTTTTTAATTGCCCAGGACGTTGACAGTAAAAATTACAAAGTTCACATTTATATTCTGGCATCCCTTATTCTATATACAAGTATATTTTGTTAGATTTATGTTTTAGAAAAATATCACATTATTATACTTAAACCGAATTATATATATATACTTTATTATCAAATATGATAACAAATTCCTTATTTAATTTACTGAAATTTATCACTATTTCATTATCATTAGGATTATATACAGAGACAAACGGTCATTTAACAAGCTCACAAATTTCGAACTATAGAAAAGATGGAGTTCTACTAATAAAGGGGTTAATTACAGGTAAAATGCTACAAAAAGCACAAGATGGTACTAACAAATTATTAAATCAAAGTAATCGTAGAACACCCTCCTACAGTTTCGCAAAAATTCAAGGATGGCGTACAAATAAATTTCTTCGGAATATAGCATTTAATTCTGACGCACCCAGAATTTCTGCAGAATTGATGGGTTTAAACAAAACACGACCATTGCGTCTTATGAAAGATGCATTACTAGCTTTATCACCGGGAGACAAATCATGTGGATGGCATGTTGATGACAAATTCTTCTGGCCCTGTTACGATAATACTGATATTACAGCAATTGACGAGGGTGTAAATGTATGGATCACATTTACACCTTTGCTTGCCAAACAAGGCGGTGGTCTTGCCGTCGCACCAACCAGTTCACGCACAATTTGGCGCGAAGAATGCCGTAAATTTATTGGAACATTTAATGTAAAAAATGCGGCAGGCAATACATGTGAACTAGCAACCCGTTCGCCAAAATGTAATCGTCTACTCGAATCTATGAAATATCTCCATGATATGGAACCAGGTGATGCACTCTTCATTAGTCGCTATCTATTTCACCGAGGTCAGCCATTCCATAAAGGCAACCCAAAATTACGCTACTCTATTAGATACATGCCCGCCGACGCCCAAATATTTGATAATAAAATGGAAGCATCCATCCACAATAAACATTTTGTAGATGGTTCATTGCTCTCAGCTGCGGGCGCATATTATCCGCAAGTCTGGCCCCGTTCAATTTTGAGAGAGCGTTTGTCTATTACAATGGGACTCCTAAGAAATGATCAATTTGGAAGAAAGAAATAAAGTTATGAACGAGTTGAGTTCAAATGAACGATTTGCGTTCATAAAAATTCACTCACAAAATTGAGAGGATTAGAGTCAAAATCGCAATTTTTTAGCAAAAAATGACAAATCAATAGTTCATAAAATTGAGGGGGGGGAACGTTTTTTTTTTCAAGTTTATTTTTTATTTTATCAAATTGTGAAATTTGATGTTTTCTCATAAAGAGTGAGTTTTATCAGTAAATAGGTTTTTGCTAAAATGTACATTTTTTTCATGTTTTTTGTGCAATAATTGTCTTCTCTAAGAACTCTATTTCTTAGTGATTCTTCTTCTTCTTCTTTTTTTATTTTTTTTCTAGAAACTTTTAAAAAAAAAACCCCCCCCTCTCTCAATTTTATGAACTCTAGTTTTTCGATTTTTTGCTATTTTTCTTCAATTTCTCCTCTAAGCTCTTACTTTTTAACCCTATATTTTTATGAACTCAAATCGTTCATTTGAACTCAACTCGTTCATCCATTATTTTCTTTCTCATATTTTTGTATTTTTATCAGAGTTTTTTGTTTTCTTCTATTTCTTCTATTTCTTCTCTTTTTTTTAAAGAATATAGAGAAAAAAATAAAAGAGTATAAGAAGGCAATATTGAAGTAAATATTGAAGTTATATTATGGTTCAAAAATTGAAATTCGTTCATTTAATATAAATGGGAATATCTATAATAATTATATGGTAACTCTTGACAATATTCATCAAGATAAAGTTGGAGAAATAAAGGAGAAGGATATTGACACCTACAAAGATGAATTGGAAGAGTTAACCACTAAAAAAACGGAGTTATTAAAAGATCCATCCAGTCAAAACTCGGCTCAGATTATGAATATTAGTGAACGCATTCGTGAAATAGAGAAAAACATAGACATGCTAAAATCAAACGGATTTATGAAAGATTATTACTTAGAAGCGGGAGATATCTTATTTAAATATTATGAGGGAATCGAAAATGTAGAAACTACACGGACAGACGCCTCTCCAACAGACGGAGGTATTCTATCATATCTTGGGACGGCAACCGACGAAGAAACAACTGGAGATGAGGTATCAGATACATCAGATACTTTTGATTTCTTTGATATTCCGGCTTCAAGAGAAGATCTCAGACACATGTATCTCAAAAAAATTGATGTTGTTGATGAAACAGATACTAAAAAATCCACTTCCAAACTCAAATCAAAACCCAATGTATGTAGTAATTGTAAAACAGAACTATCGCATATTCACGCAGAAGGAGTTGTAGAATGTAAAACTTGTGGTGTTTTACATAATATTATAAATGATACTGATAGAGCATCATATAAAGATCCACCAAAAGAGTCTTGTTATTATTCTTATAGACGTTCTAACCATTTTAATGAATGGATTGCCCAATTCCAAGGGAAAGAAACAACCCAAATTCCAAGAACAGTTTTGGTTCAAGTTGTTAATGAAATTAAGAAGGAGAGAATACATAATCTAAATGAACTATCTACCCTAAAAGTTCGTTCAATATTAAAAAAACTCAAACTAAACAAGTATTATGAACATATTCCTCATATAATTAATCAACTCAACGGTCAGCCGCCACCATATATGTCAAGACAAACAGAAGAAGTATTGAGAATTATGTTTCAAAAAATTCAAGGACCATTCCTCGAATTTTGTCCAAAAAAACGTAAAAACTTCCTTAGTTATTCATATGTTTTACATAAATTTGTTGAATTGCTTGGAATGGATGAATTAAAACCATTGTTTCCCTTATTAAAAAGTAGAGAAAAACTTGCAAGCCAAGATATGATTTGGAAAAAAATCTGTGAAAAAGTTGGATGGCACTTCTATAAATCTATATAGTATTATTAGTATAATGTAGAAGTTTTTTCAAGCCCTGACCAAAATATTTGAATTGCATCTAACATTTCTTCGCAATTATATATGAATAATTCTTCATCTTTTATACGATTGGATAAATATACTGATTTAAGTTCTTGTTCTGTATGTCTTGCGTGTTCTTTTTCTAATTTTGAATGAAATGTCCAAAAGCCTAATGGTAGTGGATCTTGGTGATTATTTTTTCTTTTCTTGTTAATTTTACGAAATCCTTCAACTAATTCATCCCAAAAACCAGCTTGGGCCCAATTTTCAATAGCATATGATGCTGCAATAGCAGTAGTATCGTATGAACTACCATATAATCTTGATAATTCATCACATAAATATAATGTAGATTTACTACCATGATATCTCTTTCCAAGGTCATCATAATTAAGGTGTAAAGCCTTTCCGACATCAAGCAACCATTCAAAGTGAGCAGATGTGTGACTATAAGTTCCATCTTGTATAGAGCCATTTGAATTAAATGCAACACCCAATTCATTACATAATATTTCCTTACCATCTCGCATTTCAGTTTGTGTTGGTGAATTAATAATTTTCAATAACTGTGCAACTAAAAAGAGTTGACTAAAAACGCTAAATTGTTGTACAAAGATGGCTTGTTTTTTCAATGACATATTTCCTTTTGAGAATTCTTTAGTATATGTATTTTCTGTAACAACCGGATGATTAAGTACAACTTTGGAAACTTTTCTATGGAAACGTTTCCATCTATATAAATCCACAAAATGACTGGGAAATTGTAATGACTGAATTTGAGTGAATAGTAACCAATATATCTTCATTTTAAATAATAATAGGTATAAAGTGTTAGAAAAAATCTACATATTCGAACTTGCGTTGTTTTTTTGTAAATCTTTAAATTTTTGTACAGCATCTATCCCTATATCGGAATACGCATGAAAACATAGAATTTTAATCCAATCAAATGTTTTGTTAATGTTATCATAATTGTTATTTTTTCGCATGATTATTACAAGTTCTTGAACACGCCCGATTAATGATTCGGCATAGTTAACATCTTTAGAATCGGTTAAATTGTTTTGTATTACTTCAGATGGGTCGTAGTTTAAAAAGAAATCAATATTATTGGAGAGTATATTTGATACAAAAACATCTCTCAATACATTTTGCTGAAAATTACTAATAATAGTTCTGGCATTAACATGTGTAATTTCAATAAAAGTTTCAAGTTTTACTACATCAGATGTCAAGACTCCCATCTTTTTAAGGTCTGCAACCAAATTGTGAAGAGAGTTGTTAAATCGAGAAAGATGGCTCATAATATATTATGTGTATGTAAAACTTATGCTTAAAAAACGAATAATCCAAAATGAATAACCCTAAAATCCATATGGAGCACCTGTTTCCAAATTCCAAAAGAGATTTGTTTTTTTCCAACTGTCTTCATCTTCTTCATTTTTCTCTAATATTCTCAAATCTTTAAAAGTTACACCAATTGTGCGACCATCGTATTCAAGGATCAGAATTTCTGTTGTATCAGATTTTGAGTCTGAATTATCAGTGGAATTGGCAGGTTTTGTACAGGGAGATAAATTCGCATTAGATGATATACGCGATACATCAGATATATTTGAAGAACTGGTAGGGTGATAATGTTCTGATAATCGCATAGACAGTTCAATACATGCCCCTTCAGTACTTAATCCTAATTTAAGCAAATTTTTCTGAAGTTGTTGATTACTCATTTTTCGAACACTTTCCTTTGTAGGTATGGAACGATTCAATGAGTTTATAACCGGTACATCTTCTGTCTGCTTATTATTTTTAGGCTTATCGTTTGTCTTTTTTTCTTTGCCACTCTTATTCGGTCGATAATAATCTTCAAGTCGATTAACGAGAATATCTTTATTACCATCTGTAGGTAAACAGAATTCTTGTAATTTTTTGATAATATCGCCTTTTTTCATAAGTCGAATTGCCGATTTAGATGGGATTTTAGTTTTTGTTTCAATAGGTGTTTTTTCTGGTTTTGTAGTACTGTCTAATTTTGACTTCTTAGAATCATAGTAATGTGTTCTAATGCGAATTTGTAAATCGCTTCTATTTCCATCAGAAGATAATCCCAACCTTTCTAAAATCTCAACTGCCTCTCCCTTTTTAAGCTGACTAATCTCCGTCTTAGTTGGTCGCAACTTAACAGACATTATAAATTGTTAGAACAATATATGGTATATCCTTAGCAATTCTTATATATCTTTGAAGATACAACTATTATCATTTTTTTGAAAATATATATCACCATTTTTAAATATAATGTTCTTGTATGGACTTTGACAGTAATGTTCAAATAATTTCAAAGAGTAGTAAAGGAGCAAGAGAAATAAGAGTGGCACTGGTTATAATCGCAGCCTTTATGTATGTAATCGCACTTTTCAAATCAACAACATATTCAGCATCTACAATGGCATGTTTAAATCAGCCAAATGGCATTGTTAATGGCGGAGCAATATTTATGACTGCTGTTACAATACTCTTCTTTTATGGAAGTTTTTTTGCCATTTTAGATTTTGATCAACCAATGCCTATTTTAATTTGTATTTTACTATGTGCGATTGTTATAGGATTGGGAGTTCACTACTATTTTAGATGTTTTGAAATTAATAAAGAAATTTCAACTAATTTGAATGAGGGTAGCGCTATTCAGTCATTATATAGTCAATATAATAACCTTATGGAAGGAGTGAAACCTATTTCAAGATGTTTAACATATCATACCGGAGACTATTACAAAAATAGAAATACAAAATGTGTAGCAATTGAAGGATGTCTTACGTCGGGTACAGCATCGTGTGATCCAAATAATGGAGCAAAATTAGTAGATTTTTATGTTGCTTCAAGTCATCAAAGTTGTGTAGCACCATTGTCATCTGGTTCGGGTAATTATGTAAGTACTGAGATGTTAAAAACTGTTCTCAATGCTGGTGCTCGTTTTGTAGATTTTGATATATTTGCACATATTTCCGATAATGACGTGATTCCAGTTGTTCGTTCTGATTTAAACAATGAAGCATCTCATAATTACATTCTACTCGAAGAAATATGGGAAACGATAGATAATTATGGATTTCCTGATAGCCATGGAGACCCTCTATTTGTACATTTAAATTTAAGAACTAATAATGTTGAAATTGCAGATAAAATAGCAGAATCATTTACAAAATCTATTGGTGGGCAGCATCTATTGGATGTAAGATATTCTTATAAAGCAAAAAAATCAATTGCAAGAGAACCTATATGTAAATTTTTTAACAAAGTTATTCTTGTAGTAACAGGTGATACTAGCCATACTCTTTTAGATGAACTCGTGAATTTACATACATCACATAATGCTAGAATATTAACTGCGGAAAAAGCTAGAACACCCGTTAATCCAAGAAGTTTTGCATTCTCAAATCAAAATAAATTTACAATTGTTAGACCCGAGATTTATGATACAAATACAAACCCTGAAGATGCATGGACGCATGGCTGTCAAGCCTTTATGATGAACTATTGGAACTTAGGAACATTAATGAAAAATCATTGTGCTTTTTTTAAGGAAGCCTCATATGTAATGAAGGATTTTCCATTACAAGAAAGACGTATAACAGCAAGAGTCAAAAAGCAAAGGAAACAAAAAGTCTAACATTCATTGTAATATATTTTCGATAATAGAATACAATCTTTATTTATATACGACTTATTCGTTTTTGTATTATAACAACATTGAAATAAAACTTCTTTCATATTAATACAATCGCTGTTATATTTCGTACATTTTTTATCAAATATATCATTTAGTAGAATACACTCTTTACTATCTTCACCTCTTTTATCACACTCATTTTGTATTGAATCAAATATATGAACACAATATTCGGATTTGGTAGACATTAAATAAATTAGCTATATAAAATTCAATGTAGAATGGTTGGTTTTTATTACCTTGTTCTTACCTTTCAACAAATGTGAACTTTCTTTCTTTCGCGGATGTACTCTTCTTGTTTTTGCCTTTTCGCCCATACTCATTATTGAAATTGGGTCATTGTTAATCAGATGAATATGTAGCTTCTCTCTATTTTTACACATAGTCTTATGGGTATTTGGTATTTTTTTCATAAAACATGGCGCAGAATTAAATAATTGTTTGGGACCAGTTGCAGTATTGAACACATGAACTTCATGTAATTGTGTACCTAAATCAGAATCAAGTAAATCAATTGAAATACGTCCACCTAATGAAGAACCAACAAGTATGACTTTATATGTTGGATATTTTTCATATATTTCACTTAAATTTTTCTGTGCTAATTTATAACAATTTCTACATTTTTCCATACCTAATAGCAAAAAAGCATCTGTTAACAAATCATTTTCCTCAACCTGAAACAAATCCGTTCCTCTAATTGACATAATTACCTCTTTTTTCTTGTGATTAGAATAAGTTACATATTTTGTTGTTGTCATATCGCTTATTATTTCATATCCACTCAATTCTTTTAATTCGAGACTTACTTTTCTTGTTTTTTTATGGAACAGCTTATTTCTTAATTGACTTTCTTCATCTAATATCCTACGCTTAGGATAACTGTGTGCAGCTAAAAGCGCATATATTTTAACTTTATCAATTGGCATATTAACGATTAAGATATTTTTAATGAAATGATGGAATTATTATGCGTATGGTGTCAATATTGAATGTTTCATTTTATCAACAATTATCCACATTCCGGTACATATTGTAGAAAAATGACCATATTGGTTCATACCCAAACTCAAATTATTTGTATGATGTAGTAACATTGCCTCAAATAATGAATCAAAATTGATTTCTTCATATCCAATAAATTTCTGAACATAATGCATCCCAAATATTACCATAAAAAATGTTAACGCAATTGTGTTTGGTCGTATTCCATAATAAACTGAGTAATTCAAAATCAATAAGCAAACAAGAACAGTTATTATTGTTGTAATGGTATCGCTGTCAAGTATATATGATATAAACCCCTGAACATTGTTTCTGTCTATATTAAATTTTTCTTTACAAACAGGACACTTATAATCTTTTTTGTGATTTATCCATTGTTGTAAACACGACTTATGGACCCATTTCATACTCCCAGTACATTTACAAGGAGAAATTAGTGGTTCTGAGCCACTGTCAAAACAAATTCTACATTCCATAATTCAATTATCTTTATTTGTCTAATAAAATCTATACAAAAGTTTATCTTGATTTTCTATTATTTATCATCTGCGCCTTCTGGGTGAGAATAGATGCGCAGGACCATCTCTCTTCATTTCAGGTGCCCCTTCCTTCTCATCTTCCATGAAATCGTCCATGTCAATTGATCCAAGACGTTCTTGTGTACGCCGTTGCATCGCTGGCCTTTGTAGGTCTTCCCATAATTGATTCTCCTCGAACGTTGGTGCGCGAGTTACAAGTGGGGCAGTCGTTTCCAGTCTACGGTCATGTTCGCTTTCACGATTTGTTTCAATTTCTCGACTGGTTGGAGTAGGTTCATCATCAAGTGGAGGTGTATTAAAACCTGCAAATGGATGAGGGTGATCTGGTCTTGAAATATCAATATTCCCAAATGAATCTTCCTCGGATGAAATTTTTGATTCATCCATATGTGAATTTTTCGATTCATCCTTTGATTCTTCCATATTTGAATTTTCTGAATCTTGTAAACTTCCATCATCTAACGAAATACTACTCATATTCGCTACTTGAGATTCGCTAGCGGATGACGGCATGCTCGCAGCGCGAGCACGATTGTTTCGTTGGGATATGACCAATGAACCCAGATTATCATGTACATGCTGGAACATATCTTCGTAATCACCCACAGTGTGTCGTCGCGGCCTTGCTCTGTTTACTGCTCTTTCTACTTCATTTTGTGCGTTAATATATGGACCCAATTCTCCTCGTCTTCTCGCAAGTTCTGCTTGTTCACTCCAATATCTTATAATGTCTATATCTCCAATAGATGATAGAGTTGTAGCTGCTTGTGTTAATTCATTTTCACTTGGTGTAGGACTTTCATCATCAGCTCCTCCAGTAGTTCTTCTTCTATTACGTCTACTTCTTCTTAGACGAGGTCCTACATTTGATGATTCGTAAATTCTTCTTGTATTTTCCAGCGAGTCTTTCTGTTCATCTCTTGTAGAACTTTGTTCTGCAATACGAAGACTTCTTCTTCTGGGTTGAAACATCTCACCCAAATCATCTTCTTTTGCCTCAGATTTTTTTTCTTCTTGTGCCGCAATACGACGACTTTTTCTTCTGGGTACTGGAGTAGATGATTTATCCTTTTTAAAAGCACTAGCTACAACGGGACGCAGTGAAGCAGCAGTGTTTGAGAGTGCCAAGCGTCTTTCAACACGTTCTTGAATCTTACGCCGTTCTTCTCTAACTGCTTTAGATTTTGATTCTTGAACCTCATCTTCAGAATCAGATATTGGTTCTTCAACTGTAGAGTCCGATTCTACATTATCATCAGTTTCTGATTTGATATAGCTGGGAATATAAGACTTTACACCTTTAAGGCGATCACTTCTTCTAAGTTCAGGCTCACTTTCCTTCATTTCTGATTTGATATAGCTGGGAATATAAGACTTTACACCTTTAAGGCGATCACTTCTTCTAAGTTCAGGCTCACTTTCCT
>MDTG01073450.1_pt1 | contig 22284 bp, 15 predicted proteins | sample 811421 | NCBI WGS metagenome assembly MDTG01 (sample SAMN05326645, study PRJNA326480) | marine metagenome | isolation source: seawater | place: Pacific Ocean: South East | collected 2011
GAGCTAATCTTTGTTGAAATTCAGCTTGGTAAAGATATTAAAGAAGAGGATATTGTGCGTATTGAGGATGATTATGGAAGAATTTGATATATCTAAATATAAAAAAGCACCTTACCTCGAATTAGATGATTATAAAGCTCCGAAAGGTATCAAATCATATTTTGTAAATACGGATGATGGTATTAAGATTAGAGTATGTCATTGGCTAAAAAAAGGAGAAAAAAGTACTGGGACAATTTTTCTTCAACAGGGACATAATGAATTCATAGAAAAATATTTCGAGACTATTCAAGAATTTATTGACAGGGGATATTCCGTTATTTGTTTTGATTGGAGAGGCCAAGGAATGTCTGAAAGGATGATAGATGATATCAATAAATCATTTATAATTGACTTTAAAAGACACGACAAAGATTTAGAACAAATCTTAGAGGAAATAATAGAACCATTTTTTCCAAAACCCCTAGTAGGTATAGGGCATTCTATGGGTGGGTGTTTAATGTTATCCGCCTTTCATAATCATCCTACAAAATTTGCCTGCGGTATTCTATCAGCACCGATGCTAGGATTTAAAAATGAGAGGTTTTTAAAAACTGCATCATCTTTAATGAATTTCTTTAAAAAAGATACAGATTATTTGGTTGGCTCAAAACCTAATATGGGTATTGAGACACCTTTTAATGAAAACGAACTTACTTCTGATCCTAAGAGATACAACAGAACATTAAGATTGGTAAGAAAATGTCCCAATATTAGGTTATGGGGTGTTACGAATGCTTTTGCAAAAGCTGTCAATCAGAGGTTTAAAATTCTAAGATCAAAAAATTGGGCTGAAACAATAGATTTAAAAATCTTAATAATTAACAATGAAAATGATCGTGTTGTTGACCCTAATAAAATAAGAGAAATGCGAAAAAGATTAAAAAATAATAAAATGATACAATTCAAAGAAACTGAACATGAGATATTTATGGAAAAAAATGTATTTCAGGAAATTTTATGGAATGAAATAGATGAATTTATTCAGTAAACTATCTTTTAATAACCATTCCTGCTCCTGTTGGTAATTCAAGTATAGAGTAACCAAGTTCATTAAAAAAAGCTTTTTCCTTAAAGTACTGTTCTTCATAACCCATATGACCATAGTCATCTAGGATTATAATTCCTCCAGATACAACTTTATCAAAAAGCATTTCTAAAAGTGATACTTCGGTATCAGCGGAATTAAGATCTAGATGAACAAATGAAATTTTTTCTGGAATATTATTTTTAAATGAGTCAGGAAGTAATCCAGGTATGACATTAACAAAATCATATTTTTTTAATCTTTTCGAAACATCACCGTATAAATTAGGAGAATGCTTTTCTGCTTTATCTGTTGGGGGATTATCAAAAATATCATAAAGAAAAAATAATTTATTTAATTTACTAATTTCATTATATTCGATTAAAAATTCTGCTACTTTTGCATCGTAACATCCAAACTCTATAAAATCGCCATCCAGTTTTTTACAAGAGTCTATTGCCCAAGATAAAGTATGAATTCTCCATATAATGGAAGAGTGAAGTCTGTCATTGAGGAAAAATTTATTTGCCAACTTAACAAATTTATCCTCTTTAAGAAACCCAGAAACTTTACCAACTAAAATCATGTTATCTGCAGCAAAAACAGGAGCATTTTCTTGATTTACTCTAACAGTTGAGCTTAATTGATTTAATAAGTCTCTAAATTTTTTACCACCACTAAACCAAAATCTTGGGTAAGGTTTAAAATAAGCCATTATAAAACTATAAAATAAAAGTTAGTTTTTTTCATTAGGGAATTTCCATTAAATCAAAAGCTAAAGTAACCCTATTTTCAGTTGAATTAAATGGTATTGTTGAATGAAATAAAGATGACGGAAACATTACCATATCACCCTGCCTTAAGTTAACAGTTTTATAATTGAAGTTTTTACCATCACTTGGATAGTTAGCCCCATGCAAACTAAATTTTATATCCCCATCATGATCGGAGTTCTTTTTAGGCCTTTTTAGATAAATACTTGAACTTAACCAGCCTTCCTTATGCATATGAGGTAATAATTTACCTTCATTATTAATAACTATAATCCAACCCCACAATTTATATTTCTTAGGCCAGGACTTTATATATCCATCTTTTTTGTTTTCATAAATTTTTCTATATTTGGTTATTTGTTTTTGAAGAATAATTTCCAATTTTTTAACTGACTCAAACTCTAAATTGAATAAATTTCCTGAAGTCTGAACTCCATTTTTTAATAATGATTGTGATCTAGTTGCTATTTTAGCTTTATTCAAATCATTCAAAAATTCATTTATAAAATCATCTGATAAATCTCCATTATCAAAAAGATTAAATTTTTGTATAAAATCAAACGGCTGATTACAAAAGGGGTATTTATCTTTTTTATCAAATCTTATGGAGGCATGAGAACTCAAACATGCTGCTAAAGGATTTAACTTTGGCTCTTCTATTATCTCATCAAGGACACTATAAAATTCATTGATATTACAGTCTTTATTATAATATATACATTCTAACTGAAAGCTTTTGCTCAATGGCTTAATTGATTTTTTATAACAAAGAGCTGCATCATTGTAATTCTCTAACCTTCTTAAGCTTGAAGCCATATTAAAATTTACATCTGGATTTTCAGGATCACTACTAAGAATTTTTTTATAATATGATATAGCTTCATTATCTTTTCCTTGGTCTGATAACGCTAAGCCTATTCCATTGATGGAATTTACATTATTTGGATTATGACTTAGAGCTTTTTTATGAATTTCAATACACTCTTTGACTTTTCCCATATCATATAAAACATTGGCTAGGTTTGAATATACATAATCTAAGTTTGGTTTAATTTTTAATATTTTTATGTAAATATTTTTTGCTTTTTCAAATTCACCAATATTCTTATATCCTAGAGCAAGGGCATTCCATGCATTTAAATCTTTTGAAAATTCATTTAGATGAATAGTTGCTTTACTTATAAGTTCATCAAATTTTCTCTCATTATATAATTTGATCAAAAAATTTAAACTAATTTGTCTTCTTCTCTCTTTTTCGTTAATTTCTACCATTTATAAACTTGTTATTATTTGAAAATTAATAAAATGAATTATACTTTATTTTCTATTATGATTATCTTATATCATAACAAATTATAAACTATTTATTATTTAAAAAATATGGGCGCGTAGCTCAGCGGTAGAGCACTACGGTGACATCGTAGGGGTCGCTGGTTCAAACCCAGCCGCGCCCACCACTTATTTAGAGCAATGTCTATTGAGTAAAAGTTCAGCTTCTGAATTTTCGATAATGTCTTCTTTAAAAGCTAAAAGTTGAATATCGAAAAAATTTTCTCTCGTAGTTGAGAAAGTCTTTTTGAATCCAGCTTGTACAAATAAGTTAGATAATACATCTTCTGTGAATCCAGTATTATGCGCCATGTAATGATTACCTTGTTGTAAAGGTAACCTCCAGCCATATAAAATATCTATCGCACTGACATATACCTTTTTATCAATTACACCATCTTTATTAGGTAAATAGTATAAAGGTGCTAATAGACCTTTTTCTAAAACAGCCTTACATACAGATTTTAAATCTGGGCAACATATCATTACATAACCATCATCCTTTAAAATTCTAAAAAATGACTTAGCTACCTCTACAGCCTGATAGAGGTATAAATGCTCAATATTATGGCTTGAATAGATGGCATTGAAAGAATTATCTTCTACAATACTCATATCCGTCATGCTAGCAATTATATCAGGCTTACATTTTGGATCTATATCAAGAGTAACCTCAGTCCAGTTATCTGAATTGAATACTGGTGTAGTTTGTTCTTTCCTTTTTTGACCACATCCAACGTGCAAAAATTTTGAATTCTTCAATATAAAATTATCCCTAAAATTTATTAAAATATTTATAAACTAAAAATTAATGTATAGTTGTAATTAATTATTTAATAACTATATATCAAATATAATTATAATGTGGAGGATAAAATGTTAATTGAAAACCTAGGAAACGTGACTTTTGTTAATGGTATTTTAAGAGTACAATGTATGTCTGTAGATACCGATGGAGCAGTTAAAGAGTCTGGTGTCATTCAAATACCTGCTGGGAGTCTTAATGGTGTGCTAAATGGGCTGATCTCTGCATCAAAATCTATTGAAGAAAAATTAAATTCTCTTGATGATGATTCAAATACCCAAGCTAAAACAAAATCCAAAAGTAAAAGTAAAAGTAAAAAAACAAACTAATACTAATTACTCATAGTTATTTGAAAAAATTAAAAAAGAGAACCCATAATGAAAATATTAAATATTTTTATATCTATTATTTTTTTAATTTCAAGTTCCAGCTTGTATGCTAATAATCTTTTATTAAAGTCTACATATTCAGATATTGATAATATTAATTTTTTTATTGATGAAAATGACTATCTAGACTTCATAAGATCAAATCTTTTTGATCAGCCAGAGTTTAGATATGCTGTTTCGTTATCCTCTGAACAAGAATATAATTTAAAGTATGCAAAAAGAAATAGATTCCCAACCATATCAGGGTCAATAATTAATGATGAAAGCATCGAGAGAAATATCAAAGATAATCAATCAGTTAGAAAAAGAAGAGACGATAGTTTTGATGCAAATTTAGAAATTAGGCAACCATTATACGCAGGTGGATCTATAAACTCGCTTATAAGATCAGCAAAAAATAAAGCAGAAAATTCTTCATTAAAGAAACAACAGGTGATTTCAGAACTGATACTTGAAGCAAATAAACTTTACCTTTTAAGAGCAGGAATGTCTTATGTTTCTAATTACGCTGATAATCTTCTCGCATTATTACAGCCATATAAGGAAAAAGTTAATAACAGGGTTTCTGCAGGTATTGTTGATCCTGTGGAATCAGCATTATTTTTTGTTAAATATAATCAATTAGAAACCTTGGTATATCAGTTAAAAAGTTCCGCTGAAAAGAGTGAAAGAAATTACTTTCTCTTCTTTAATGATGAGTCTATTCAATCGGCATTTCCTAAAATAGAAATAAATACAAGTAATATTAATATTGAAAAAAAGTCATATAAGCTAGAGACTTCAGAATTATCATACTTAGAAAAGAAAGAAGAAATTGTCTCTGTAAGAAGTGAATTTCTTCCAAAATTTGGTATTAGTGCACGTTATACTAAATACGATATTGACGATGATTCGAATGAAGATGATATTAGAGGAGGACTATATTTCTCAACACCAATTTTTAATTTTGGAAGAGGAGCAGCAAAAATAAATGCAGCAAAGGCTGCCGCAGATGGCCAGAAAAGTGCCATAGATGTTCAAAAAAAGAACGATGGTATCGAAGAGTCTAGAATATTAAGTGATTTAAATAATTCCTTATTAAATAGAGAAATTTACCTTAAATCATTTAATAATACATCTGAACAAAGAAAAACAATTGAAAGTAGGATTGAATTAAGTGGATTTTCAGCAAATGCATTAGCTGAAGTAGTTTTAAATGAAATTAGCCAACTTGATAACCTTATAAATAACGAATCTTATATAATTCAAGGGTATTTGATGGCCTTACATCAAAATCAACAGTTAAATAAATTTTTTAAATTGGATATCAATTAGAAATGGCAGAAACAGATAAAATTGATGAAGAGAAAGTAGACTTTAAAGATCACTGGTTCTGGGGAACAATATATCAAAATAGAGGAACTTATATTCAAGTATTTTCTGCCTCAATATTTATAAATATTTTTCAACTTGTTTCTGCATTCTACATTATGACTGTATATGACAGAGTTATTCCTAATAATGCCCTAGATTCTCTATTAGCACTTACAATTGGTGTAGCTATAGTTCTAATTTTTGATTTTATCTTAAAATTATTAAGATCTTATTTTACAGATTTAGCTGGTTCAGAATTAGATAGAGTTGTAAGTGATAAAATTTTCAATAAAATAATCAGCCATGATAATACTGTCTTGGGCTCTCCCGCGACTGTTGCTACATCTGTAAGAGAGTTTGAAGGTGTAAGAGATTTTTTTTCTTCTGCTTCGTTAGTAGCTTTAATTGATACACCTTTTATGTTTTTCTTTATTGGAGTTATTGCAATGATTGGCGGTTGGATTGCATTAGTTCCTTTACTTATTGTACCTCTAGTTTTAATTGTGGCAGCAGCTGTTCAACCTTTCATAAAAAAATATAGCACTCTGACAACTGGACTTCAAAAAGGTAAGATGGGAACACTTCTAGAATTACTAAATAATGTTGAAGCTGTAAGAACTGTTGCAGGCGGTGGTTTTCTCGAAAAACGATGGAATAAGACAATTGATAGTTCATCAAGTACTCTTATAAAAGCAAGAACAGTAAATAATATTGCTACAACTTTTTCTCAATCAGCCTTACAAATAAGTTCCGCAGGTATTGTGTGTTTTGGGGTTTTCTTAATTTCTAGTCAATCAATTACAACAGGAGCATTAATTGCTTGTGTTATTCTTTCAGGAAGAATCCTATCCCCTTTGGTTCAGATAGGTCAACTTTTAACAAAGCTGAATAATACCTTATTATCTTATAGAAATATTGATAAATTAATGTCTGACGTTTCAAGGGATGAATTAAATATTGATCAAAAGGCTGTTGTTTTAAAAAATGGCAATATTCAAGTTAATGATCTGAATTATAATATAGATGACTCCAAAATTTTAGCTAATATTAATTTTAATCTACAGAGTGGGCAAAAACTTGGTATAGTTGGATCTGTAGGAAGTGGTAAATCATCATTACTAAAAAATATTATTGGATATATATTACCTTCTCCTGGAACAATTTTTTTATCCGACTATGATATATCAAATATTCCGTCAAAATCGTTAAGGGAGCATATTGGTTACTGCTCGCAAAATATTCAACTGTTTTCAGGAAGTATATATGATAATATTACAGCTGGTCTTTCAGACGTAACTGAGGAAGATGTTGTGGAAGCAGCTAATTTAGCATGTTGTCATGAGTTTATAGCAAAATTACAAGGTGGATATAATTATCAACTTATAGATAATGGTCTAAATCTATCTGGTGGTCAAAGACAGTCGATTGCTTTGGCTAGAGCCTTTATAAGAAAACCTAAGATTTTAGTTCTTGATGAGCCAACTAGTTCAATGGACTCAGAAACAGAGGAAAAAGTTGTTAAGAATATTTTTTCTTTGCCATATAATCCGACAATAATTATCTCTACCCACAGGATACAACATTTAACAAAAACTGATAAAATTGGAATAGTGGTAAATGGACAAATTGCAAGATTTGGGCCTACAAATGATATTATTCAGCAACAACAAAAATAAAATTATGAAAAAATTTAAATATATATTTCTAAAGCCAATCGAATTGATAAGAAAAATTATAGAAAAGCTTAATAAGGACTCTTTTGAAGATATTATTAATTCATTATCAATAACTAATTATAGTAAAAATAAGGGTTCTTATATTTTATTTTGGGGAATAGCCAGTTTTACCATAATATTTATTATATGGGCCAGTTTAGCTTCAATTGATCAAGTTGTTAGAGCAAGTGGAACAGTTGTACCAACTTCAAAGGTTCATACAGTACAGAGTCCAAATACAGGTATTGTTGAAAAAATAAATATTAAAATGTCTGATGAGGTAGAAAAAGGTCAGGTATTATTTCTTGTAAATTATAAAAATGCCAATGACAGATATAAACTTGCCAAAGCAACCAGAGATTCACGAGAAAGAAAAGTAAAACTTATTGAAGATTTAGTAAAAAAAGGAGCTGAAGCTGAAGTTCGATTAATCGACGAAAGATTACTTTATATTGAAGCAGAAAAAGCATATCAAAGTGAAAAACTAAATTTACAGTTTTCTCAAATTATATCTCCAGTAAAAGGTGTGGTAAGTAGTGTTGAAGTGGTAAATATTGAGCAAGTTATAACTGCCGGTACTCAAATTGCTACTATTGTTCCATTCGATGATAAACTACAAGTGGTTGCAAATGTTTTGCCCCAAGATATTGCTTATGTTGCCCCTGGATTAAAGGCTAAATTAGCTTTCTCAGCCTATGATATGTCAATTTATGGTCAGTTCGACGGTATTGTAACTAAGGTTGCTCCCAGCACCACCCAAAAAGGGCCTGATGATCCATATTTCTATGAATGCATAATTGAAATTGACATGAAAAGTAATAAAACTAACGACACTAAAAAGATAAGTCTTCAGTCTGGTATGCAAGCAGATGTGTCAATTATTGGTGAAAAAAGAACTATTCTCAGCTATGTTATAAATCCTATATCTAAACTCTCAAAAACTGCCTTAAGAGACTAAATTGATTTTAATGAGTGAGTTTAAAGAGATGGCTCACCAATGCTTAATCCTTGCCTAGATTCAATAATCTTTACAAAATTTGAAGCCTCTAATAACGAATCAGGCGTGCCTGTATCAAGCCATGCAAAACCTTTTCCCAATAATTCTATTTTAAGATTACCGTCCTTTAAATATTGATTATTTAAATCTGTAATTTCTAACTCACCCCTTTTAGAAGGAACTAATTTTTCAGCCATTTCAGGAGCGCTAGCATCATAGTAGTACATTCCTGTAACCGCCCAATTAGATTTAGGACTATTAGGTTTTTCTTCAATAGAAGTGATTTTATTATTCTTATCAAAAGAAACAACACCATACCTTTCAGGATCTGAAACCTGATACCCAAAAATAGTTGCTCCACTTGAATTCAAAAATACTGATTTAAGAATGGTATTCAACTCTGGTCCAAAAAAAAGATTATCCCCGAGTATTAGTAAGCAGCTTGATTTATTAAGCCAATCTTTAGCAATAATTAAAGACTCCGCTATACCCTTTGGCTCTTCTTGTATGGCATATTTAATATCTATGTCCCAATTGTTTCCATCTCCCAAGATTTTTTTAAAATTGTTTTGTTCATTTGGCTTAGTGATAATTAAAATTTCTTTTATTCCAGCCTGCACTAAAACAGTCAAAGGGTAAAATATCATAGGTTTATTATAAACGGGGAGAAGTTGCTTAGAGATTACTTGTGTCATTGGTTTTAGACGTGTACCGTCTCCCCCTGCCAAAATAATTCCCTTCACACTAGCCATCTGATTTCCTTTACAAATCTAATTCCTTTAATACTTTGGAAACTCGTATTTTCCAATCAACTATTTCTATATTTAATGAGCTCAATAGATCATAGTCAAGAGCTAATCTACTATCATAAGGCCTAGGTGCTTTTGAAATCCAATCTTTAGAGGTCACAGGAATAATATTATTATATTTTTTTTCTGAGAGATTTAATTCATTAAATATATGATTAGCAACTTCAAACCAAGTTGTATAATTTAAATTTGTAAAATGGACAATATTATTTGAGTTAGTATTAATAATATAATTAATCTGATTTTGTTCTATTATTTTATATATAAAATATGAGAGGTCTTTGGCATAAGTAATAGAAATATTTTGATCTTCAACAACCTTAACAGGACTTCGGGATAATATTTTTTTTGTAATATTTTTTACAAAATTATTATTGTGCACACTAAAGACAGACGCCGTTCTTATAATAATAGATTTTTCATTATGTTTGATGATATTTTTTTCGCCCTCAAGCTTGGATAATCCATAAGTGTTGATTGGTGATGTTGGGGATTTATTTGTAAAAGGTCCACTTAAATCTCCTCCAAAAACATAATCAGTAGAAATATGTATCAAACAAACGCCTAAACTTTTACAAATTTTTGCTATTTCCATTGGGGCATGAGAGTTTAATTGAAAGCATAACTCTTTATCGGTCTCAGCCTCCTCCACATTTGTGTATGCAGAGAAATTAATAACTAAATCTGGATTACATTTTATAATTTTTTCTTTAACATTAGAAATATTTAAAAAATTCATCGATTCTGAATTGAAGTAGAAATAATTATTAGCAGAATACCTTGAATAATAGGTAAGTTCTTTTCCTAACTGACTGTTTTCTCCAATAACAATTATTTTCATATCTTTTCACTTTTTAATAAATACTAATTTTTTTTTGATTTTTTAATAATCCAATCCTTGTTTTCTAAAATCCAATCTACAGTTTTATCAAGGCCAGTTGATAAATCTGTTTGAGGCTCCCAATCTAAATGATCTTTAATTTTTTTAGTATTTATTGCATATCGAAAATCGTGGCCAGGCCTATCGCTAACAAATGTTATTAAATCAGAATAACTCCCATTTACTTTGGGTAATTTTCTATCCATTATAGAGCATAATTTATTCACCAAATCTATATTACTAATCTCAGAATTACCGCCGATGTTATATACCTCCCCTGACTTAGCGTTAAGGGTTATGCTAATTATTGCGTCAATATTATCTTTAACATAAATCCAGTCTCTTATATTTTCACCATCTCCATAGATAGGTATTGGCTCTAAATTTAGGATTTTATTTAAGGTTAAAGGAATTAATTTTTCTGGGTACTGCCAATGGCCGTAATTATTAGAACTGTGTGTTATATTGATAGGTAAATTATATGTCTTATTCCATGATCGTACTAACATATCAGAAGATGCCTTTGACGCAGAATATGGGCTATTTGGTTGATACTGACTGGCCTCAGAAAAGGGTTGATCTTCAATATTCAAAGAACCATAAACCTCATCAGTTGAAATATGAACAAACTTAAATTTATTTTTTTCACTATCCTTTAAATTAGACCAATATTCATAAGAACCCTCTAAAAGGCAGTATGTTCCGTAAATATTGGTATTAATGAATTCATCTGGATCGACTATCGAACGATCAACATGAGATTCTGCTGCAAAATTTAAAATATAGTTTGGCTTTGATAATTCAATGATATTTTTCACATCTTCCTTTTTTGAAATATCACCCTCAAAGAAAATATAGTCATCTTTATTTATACTTAATAATGCCTCTTGACTTGATGCATAGGTAAGTTTGTCAATATTATATACTTTAAAGCCTTTTAAAATTAACTCTCTTACAGCTTCTGAACCAATAAAACCTGAACCACCTGTTACTAAAAATACTTCTCTCATGAGTGATCCAAATAATTTTGAAATTTTTTCCAAGATTTAAGATTTATATCTTTTTCAGAGAGAGTCGGATTATTACCATTTAAAGGCCAAGGAATTTTTAAATCATCATCATCCCATTTTACACCAATCTCGCTTTCATGATCATAAGGCTGATCTACTTTATATCCAATAGTAGTGTTGTTCTCGAGGGTACAAAAACCATGAAGATAACCCTTAGGTATAAAAACATTATCGCCAATTTTATTTAATGTAACAGAGCCAATTTTGCCGAAATTTTCTGAATTTGGGCGAATATCAATGAAAAAATCCTTTATTGAGCCAGAAATTAAAAATAAAAATTTCGCTTGTTGAAAGGGTTTTTTTTGTGTGTGCATACCCCTTATAGTATATTTATACTTTGAAAAAGAAATATTATCCTGGATAAACTTATTATCTATTCCGTGTAATGAAAAGAAATCTTTATTATATAATTCAAAAAAAATACCCCTGTTATCCTTAAAGAGATTTAGATTTAATTTAATAACATCATTAAAAATTCTTTCAATTATCATTTTAAAGCCTCTTCAATCATGGAAAGTTGTTGGGGTAAGCAAATAGTCCTTAGGTCATAATTCTTTACAATTGTATCACGGGCATTTTCCTTAATGTGTTGATAATTATCTACATTTTTCAATACTTTAGTAACTAAAAGAGATAATTTTTTATCATCAAAAAAATCCACCAATAAACCATTTTTTTTATCATTAATTACTTCAGTGACTGGTTCAGTATTAGAGCCAATAACTAGGGCACCACAGCTCATAGCCTCTAAAACAGACCATGATAATACAAAAGGATACGTCAGATATATATGAACAGTAGTAATCTGCATAATTTTAATAAAAATTTCATATTCAACTCTTCCAAAGAAGAAGACTCTCTTAGTATCTATTTTGTCTTTTATCTCTGAAAAAAATATATCTTTAAATCTTCCTTTAGGAGACCCTGCTCCATAACCAGTATGATCAGGATCACCGACTATAAATACATAAGCATCAGGATTTTCCTTTAGGATTTTTGGTAAAGACCTCATAAATATATGAAAACCTCTGTAAGGATCAAGCGCCCTACTTACATAGGATATAATTTTATCGTTTTTAGTAAATAACTTATCATTTACTGTCACGCTAGCATTTAAATCTGGCTGTAAATAATCTGTATCAATCCCATCATGTATAACCTTTATGCTATCACGCAAGCTTTTAGGAACATGATTCTTTTGAAATTCGGTAGGACACACTAAATAGTCACTGGTTGAATAAACTGAGGAAAAAAATGCATTTCTAGCAGCTAGTTTTAATTTATTATATTCATAATAAGGTTGAAAATCTTTTTCCAAATATTTTTCAACTAGTTCTAAATCAAAATCAATATCACAATCTTTGGTTTTATAATAAAATTCAACATAAGTAATTAATTTTGCATTTGGCCAAATCTCTCTTAGAAAAAAGGTTTCGCCCCACCCAGGGTGTCCTATGATAAGATCTGGCATAAAACCTGATTCACGGACTTTAATGGCCTTATCTGCCGCAGAGCCAGCTCTAATCATTTTAGACTCAAACTCAATTGCCCACTGATTGATATTTTTTGAACTATTGCCTGATAATTTATAATGATGGTTTGTTGTAAAATTATCCTTAAATTCAGTAATTGATAAGGTATGTACTTCATAATCTTTATTCCTAGATAAGGAATGTGCAATATGCTTATATTGTCCAGGAAAATTTTGGTGAACAAAAAGTATTTTTTTCTTATTTTTCATCTTCTAAACTTATAAAACCATACTTAGAGAGCCATAAAATAATTCTTGAAAGTAATAAATAGTCAATATCTATATTTAGCATTAGTTTTTTAAATGATATAGCCTTTGTGTTTTTAATTTTAGAAAAAACATCTTTTATAAGAGCTATATCGGGGGCAATACCATCCAAGTAAGAAATACTTGAAAACTGATAAAGCTCATCAATTCCAATAATTTTCATTTCACCATTAAAATTAATAATTGTATTATCATTGAGATTAAAAGAAGCATAATCATTAAAAAAAGTATGCGGATCTTGTATTCTTACAGGTGGAATAAAGGTCTCTTTATTATCAATTGATATTTTTCTCTTATTATCTAATAAATCTTTTAAATTTTTATATTTTTTTAAAATTTTATCCCATTCAAAATCTTTAGCTCTCTTTTTTGCATTCAAACCCAACTTAAGTCTTAACTCTTTATTAGTAGCTAGTAATGTTATTTTTTTAATACAATCTTTAATATCAACCGATACTGTTTGACTTGTCCTTCCAATATAATGATCATAATTATCTACGCCAAAATTATACCTTAAGGCATATTCAAATCCACTACCTGGTTTCATTGTTGTAGTATTAACTGTAAATCCATCAATCTCATTTCTTACGGTATCCTTATATCCATCCCAATCACTTACAACGACAGGTAAACCGGCGGCCATACCCTCAAGAGGTGTAAGACCAAAGGTTTCTTGAAAATTATCTACTAGAGAAATAAAGATATCTGCAACAGCATAGGAAAGTTTTTTTATCTCTTGATCTCTACCATCTAAAAAATGCATTCTGACCGATGGTGATATTCTTTTCGCATCTACCTTATACATTTCTTCAACTGAATTATTAGGAAACCATCCAGTCTGAATAAGGTGTAAATTAACATCTTTTGGTAAATTCTTACTAACTTCCTCAAGAGCAATATACATTGGTACGTGATGAGCTTTCGCATGAAAACTTAGTCTACCGAGGAATAAAATAACAATATCATCCTTACCAATATCTAGAGAGTCTCTTTTATTTTGAATTTCTTTTGAATCAACTTGATAATCCTCATTGTGAACACCAAGAGGTATTACGGGGATTTCAAAATCAGGTTTTTTTGTAGCCCCAAGTCGTTTTTTTAAAACATCGTAATATTGATCATAAATAGTATTGATTGAATTTTTGACTGAGTTTGAAGTACAAATTAGTGCATCCCAAGGAGCCAAAGGTGATGTATAGCAGCTTAAAATACTATTGATCGCACCCTGAGAGGCAGTAGTATGGGTAATTCCAACAATACTATAATTATTACTTCCAAAAAAATATCTTTGATCAACTAATTTATCTATGTCAGGGGCTGGATAAAAAACTCCACCGTATTTCATTAGTTCACTCGGTTTAGTCCATGGAATATACTCAACATTTTTATCAGTGCTAAATTTTTCAGGTAAAACTTTTTTAAATTCTTTAACAAAGGAGTTAAAAGAATCTTTATTGCTCGCATAAGCACCTATAGGATTATAACCAGATTTTGCATAGGCCTTGAGCATGGAATTACCAGCTGCTTGTCTACCCATAATCTTTTCGCCTGATACAGTAAAAGCATCATTTTCATAATATAAAGCCCACAATGGATCATCTGAAATAGTCTTATTCATTGCTTAAGGATCTCGTTATTTACTAAATTAACTATGATCTCAGGTTTAACAATACTGTTATTTAATAAATCATCTTTAACTATAATATTATTTTTCAAGGTACAAAATAAATTTATATCAATAAAATTAAAATTATATTTTTTTGATAATCCTTCCAAATGCGAATTAGTTTTTAAAATAAGATTAATTTCATCCTTTTTTGACAGGTTATCAAAGCCAACAGGTACTTGGGGGATTCCAATAAAAAAAATTTTTTTATTATTAAAAATAGAAAAGAAATCTGTAAGTTTCTTATCTAATTTATGATCAACTCCTGTTTTATAGATTGTACTAAGACTAAAAGGAAAAATAGTTTTAGAAAAATATTCTAAATCAAGATTATTATAATAATCGCTGTTAAAGAATTCATAATTAAAAAAATTGTTACCATTATTATAATAAAAACTGGTTTCAGTTTCAAAATTTTCTAATTCTAAATTTGACCAACTTAAAGCACTAAAACCCCCAATAATATTTAATTTAGCTTCAGAAAGTTTTGGAGAATAAAATGATCCATTTTTGTCAATATAAATTAAAAGATGATGAAGACAATTGATGTATAACCTAGCATTTTTTTGAAAATTAGAATATGAAACAGGCTTAAATTCGATATCATCTAAATTCCAATTTATATTGCCATCTTTATCATAAATAACATCATCTCCGGCAAATTGATTATACCAACCAATTATAAAACTATAATCTTTTTTGAAGAACTTATATAGCAACAGATAATGCGATAAAGAGGTTATTATTTTTGGATCTATAGATGAAAGGTTATCATTTAATGGAAATAAAAACTTTTCTATATCAGTATCATCAGAAATCTTTATTATTAAATACAAGTTCAAAAGAAAAGCATCAAATTTTTTTTGATTTATTAAGAACTCTACGATTAAGAATAATTGTTTATTATTAAAGTAATTATAAAATTTATTTATGAATAATAAATAAAAAAAACTATGATCAGTGATGTTATTATATAAACCATCAAAGTCGTGAACAACAATTCTATTATCAATAAATGTTAAATGATTATTAAATTGATTAGGAAAGTAATTTAAAGAATCATTTAATGAAATCCCAGACAAATTAAGACACAATGAAAAAGCAAAAGATCTTAGGTCTTCTGATATTTCAAGTTTTTCAATATTGCTAATGTATCTTTTATTAGGTTTAATAATAAAAGAATTCATATCTGATAATAATTTACTGTAAGTTGTTGAGCTAAATTGAAGTTTTTTAAATTCCTTTTTAAAACTTAGCTTATCATATTTTTTTTCAAAGCAGAGACAAGCTAAACCATAAAATAAAGATAACTCATCAACATAAGAGCTGGTATCTGAATATTTCTTCAAGTCTACAAAAGAATTAATATCATGGTCCATAAATAAAAATTTAGAAAAGGCTGTAATATGAGGGTCTGGTGTACCTCGTATAGAAGATTTAGGTACTATCTCTTCTAACAACTCTGCTTTATATAAATTTTCTACAAACATAAAAAAAGGGGAACACAGAGGTTCCCCAATTTATTAGTTAATTAATTTGATTAGACATCAAACTGATCAGTATGCACTAAGTCAAGATCAAGATCAGTACTGGATGTAACCAATAGTTTGACATCCGCAGCTGTAACGTCAGTTCCATCACCGTCAAGACCTGAGTCAACCCACCAAATATAAACCTTAGTAGTTGCACCACCAGCGTCACCGTGAACGACGATACCACCACCATCATCTGTCATCTTAAGATAATTATCACCGGTTGAAACCGTTGTTTGGAATCGCGCAGCAAGAGTAGATGCAGTATGAGTTGCGGTTCCATCATCAAGAGCAATAATATTTGTATTAACTTCGGCATTACCATCATTAGCAGTAACGTCAGATAGAACACTAGAACCAGTTATAGATAACCAACCATCAGAACCACCTGCACCAGCTACTGTTGATAAAGGCCAAAGTCTAAATATAGTTAAACCTGTACCTGCAAACATTGTAACGGTATCAGAACCAGTATTTGTTGCCGCGTATGGAGCAGCAGTTGTAGCTGCAGAAGCGACCCAAACATCAGCCTCACCAGTAGTTAGTATGATTGTATCATTACCAGCACCACCTGTGACAACATCAACACCAGCACCACCTGTAATGCTATCAGCACCAGCACCACCACTAATAATATCGGCACCAGCACCACCATTAATAGTATCAGCACCACCATTACCATTAATAGTATCAACTATCACACCAGCACCACCTGTAACACTATCGGCACCATCACCCAATGTGTATGATCTTGCAGTGTCATTATCAAGACCTAGAATATAAGCAACATCACCATCGTCATAACCGGTAGCACCAGTTAGATTAATTCTAATATCAGATGAGTTAATATTTGCATCACCATTATAATCGATAACAAGCTGTGCAGTGTCTTTAACGAAGACAGCCTCACCAGCGTTACCACCTAAGATAGCTTCAACTTCAGCGAAAGTAGAAACATCGCCTAAGTCAGTAGCAGCGAAATTAACAGCATTAGAATCTGATTGAGCCGCAGTAACAGTAATTTTGATGGTATCAAGACCTGTTTCTAGATCAGTAATAGTATCTAAACTAGTACCAGCAGATTCTGCACCTGTAGGTAGTAAGAATACATCGTTACCAGATCCACCAGTAATGACATCAGCACCAGTACCACCAGTAATGATATCAGCACCGTCTCCACCTATTAGAGTATCAGCACCGGCATCACCATCAATAGTATCAGCACCAGATCCACCTGTAATACTGTCACCAACACCTGTTGTAGCAGTTTCATCACCACCATAAAGGTTATCATCACCAGATCCACCATCAATAGTATCTGATCTACCACCACCGAATACATTGTCAGCACCAGCTCCAGTTGTAATGGTATCATCACCACCTGAACCACCAACTGAGTCAGCACCAGCACCAGTAGTAATAGTGAAATCAGTTGTTAATGCATCATTATCAGCAGAAGTTAAATTGTTATAGTTAAAGTTTTGCGTATCATCAGCGTCTGTTTTAACAGAACCATCATACTCAAAAGTTGTAGGAACATTTGCTGTAGTAACACCTGTTGAAAGAGTAGTTACAATAACGTCAGCAGCAGCACCAGAACCGTCAGCATCTTTAACTAAGATTTTTTCAACACCAGTTATAAGATCAAAGTCGATAGTCGCTGTAATAGCACCTTCACCACCGTTTGTTCCATCAGCTTGTGTATCATAAACAATGGTATCAGTACCACCGTTACCGGTAAACTTATCAGTTGCTTCAAGATCACTAGCACTTGCTGCGGCAAGACCTTTATATCCAACTTGAAGGATATCGTCACCGCCACCACCAAGAAGTGTATCATTCTTACCTGTTGTGTTACCAGCTAATATAAGAGTAACAGTACCAGTTGTTCCAACTGAAGAAGCATCAATAAGATGATCAGCATTTGCATTAGCAGTAGTGTTAGAAAAAATAGTAGCTTGACCAGCATTGTTATTCATAAAGGTATCACTCAAACCAAGAGTTGTTTGATTAGTACTAGTAGTTGCAGCAATTGTAATTTGCTCAATATTCTTAACACTACCTAATTCAGCAGCACTAATATCGTGGGTAGAAGCAGCATCAAACGACAGTATGTCGGTACCAGCACCACCATCTAGTGTTTCTGTACCGCCTGAAACTTCAAAGTGAGAGTCAGTAGCAATGTTGAATGTATCATTACCTGCGCCACCTTCAGCATAGTCTCGGCCAGCACCAGTATCAATAATATCATTACCTGCACCAGCATAAATACTATCATTACCTGCATTTGAAGAAATTGTGTCAATTCCACCATTACCAGTAATATGGTCAGCAGAAGCACCTGTTGTTATACTATCAGCACCTTCACCACCTAGTACAGTAAGAGCGGCTGTATCAGCTGCTGCTTGTGTAAGAAGAAGTGCCTCGTTAGCTGAAGATAATGCATTTTGGTCTAATGCGCTAGCATCAATAGTTAATGCAGTGCCGGTATAAGCAGCAGCAATGCTGATTGTAACATCAGCAGTATCATCAGTAGCATTATCTAAAACAACAACTTTCTCTATATTAGTATGATAAATATCAAGAGCAAGAGTAACAGCATCACCAGTAGTATTAGTTGTACCGTATGTATTTTCATTTGAAACATTAATAGTATCAGTACCAGCACCACCGTTAATTGTATCTGAAACATCAAATACTGCACCAGCTGCTGTATTGAATGTATCATCAGCAGTACCACCAGTTACATTAATGTTACCGTTACCAGCTGTATAAACAAGAGATTTAGTAATTGTTGGATCAGCAGTTGTACCTGCACCAGCTTTAATAGTACCAGCAGCTAAAGTAATAGAAACTCCAGGATTATTAGTTAAGAAATCATCACTAAGTGTTATAGTTGAAGCATTCACTAATGTTAATTTCTCAACATTTGAGATATTAGCTAACTCAGCTTTAGTAAGTGTTACAGCAACATCATTAAAGGCTAATGTGTCTGTACCTGCACCACCATCAACAGTATCAGTTACAAGAGCTAATGTTGATGAATTAGAGAACTCAGATTCAGCAGTAGAAACGTTAATTATATCATTTCCAGCACCACCATAAATAGCATCAGCACCTTTGGTTGCTGAATTTTCTTGTCCATCAATAGTATCAATACCGCCATTACCATAAATTACGTCATTTACAGTACCACCAGTAAGAATATCGGCACCACCACCAGCATTAATAGTAACGCCACCTGTTGCAGCAGAGAAGTCACCAGTTAAAACCTCACCGGAATCCATAGTTGTTGCATTAACAGTAAGTGGAACAGCAGCGTTTGCACCACCTGTTACTGAAATATCTAGACCAGTAGTTGAGTCAATAAGATTAAGAACATCTATAGACGTAGCATTTGTAAGAACCATTGCATCGGTTGCAGCAGTATTAGTTAATGTAATTGTATCAGTTCCTGTACCACCAGTAATACTTGTTCCAGTATCAAATGATCCAGAGTCTGTAGCAGTAACAGTAAGATCAATATTAGCAGCAGTTGCTCCACCATTAACAATAACGTCAGCATTAGTTGTGTCAGCGCCTAATTTAACTGTTGTGGCATTAGTATAACCAGCATTCAAATTAAGAATAGTATTACCTGCAGCACTAGCATCAATAATTGTGGTATCAATGTTACCGTTAAATGTTAGTGTTTGAGAAATACCATTAGCTGCTGTACCTTTAATGCTTTCAACATTGGTAAGACCACCAAATACAGACTCATCACTATATGTAGTAGCAGCAAATTCAAGGACGTCTGTTCCAGCACCACCGTCAATTACGTCATTTGCAAGTAAATCAGATGCACCAGCAACGATAGTATCATTACCATCACCTGATGATATAACATCGACGCCTGTACCCATATTGATAATGTCCACTCCAGCACCTGTATCAATAGTATTAACACCAGATGTAGATGTTACAGTATCATTACCGCCACCAGTCGTAATAACATCATTGAGAGTACCACCAGTTATAATATCTACACCAGCACCACCAGTATAGTTAACAGTACCTTTTGTAGCAGCTTCTGAGAAATCTAGAGTAAGAGATCCATCAAGAGCTGATAGACTTGAGGTAACAGTAATAGGTGTTGATATTACACCAAGATCCATAGATGTATTTCCAGAGTATGAACCAGTTAGCCCTTTTGTTGATAGGAAATTAACATTATCAATATTGACAATAGTAGCATCGGAATTTGTATCCCAATCACCATCACCATTAGCATATATTGTAATAGTATCAGTAGCAGTTGCAGATCCATTGATAACAGTATTGTCTTCTACAAAATCATCTGAGTATGCAACAACTGTTAGATCAATATTTGAATTATTATTAATTGTATCAGTAGAATCTGTATCACCTAAGATAGTTACAGTAGAAGCAGCAGAATAACCTTCGTTGAAGGAAACTACTTGTGCACTATTAGCTGATACATTGAAGTTTGTAGGCCCTACATTAGAGGTTAATGTAATTGAACCAGCAACTGTTTGCTGAAGAGTCTCTACATTACTTAAACCACCTAAAACTGATGATACAATAGCTGTATTATCAACAGCAACTGTATCTGAACCAGCACCACCATCAACTACATCAAGAGCATTAAATTGAGTACCAGTGCCACCAAATGTAATTGTATCATTACCACCACCAGCAGAAATATTATCATTACCAGCTGTTGTACCTCTTAGTGAGTCGATACCAGCACCACCAGTAATTGTAATACCTGCAGCAGCAGCTGGATTAGCGCTTAGAGTTAGGCCAGTAGCTCCTGTCATTGCTCCAGCGTCAACCGTAAGAACAGTTGCTTCAAGAGCTTGAGTTAATGTTAAGGCTTTATCACCAGTAATAGTAAGAGAAGATGCTCCATTTAAAGCCATAGTGGTAAGAACATTTGCAGCTGAAATACTGTTAATAGTAGCTGCTTCAACTTTACCTGTACCGTCATCTGTAACAGCGATATCAGCACCAGTTGTAGAACCCGCTAGTTCAATGTTCACTGTTTCAGTTCCAGCAACACCACCAGCTTTCAAATTAAGAGTTAATGCACCAGAACCATTTATGATAGCGATCTTACCAGGCATAACAGCAACATCGTTAAATGTTGTGGCAATAGCTCCACCAGAAACTAAAGCTAATTTATCAAAAGTAGATTCTGTATTAGCTAAATTAAAAGTAACTGTACCTGTGGCAGGAGTAACATTAAGTGTTTCAATATTTTCAACATTAGGAGTTAATGTAACAGCACCGGTTTGGCTAACATTTAAAATATCTTTACCTGCACCACCATCTAAAGTGTCAACATCGTTAAGTTGACCGGTTGTTGAGAAATCAAATGTGTCAGCACCTGAAGCACCAACTAAGTTATCAACACCAGTTGAACCTGAAAAACTCTGAGCGCTTGAAGAAGCACCAGTGTTTGTAACTAAAAGAGAAGAAGTTCCAACAGTAGCTGATTCGGGAGAGAAAACGCTAACTTGGATACCTTCAATACCTTCTGCAATTGAGTCGGCTAAAGCTTTAACAGCAAAAGTACCGGTTGTTGATCCGGCAGCAATTGTAACAGTACCAGATTGAGCATCAAGGTCGGTTGCAGTTGCTTTTGTAACAGTGCCACCATTATCATCTCCGATCACTGTCCATGAAAGAGTTGTGTCTGCTGTAACTGCTGAACTAGATGTAACAGTAAAGTTAACTGATTCACCTTCAGCAATTTGCGAAGCATCTTTAGACACTGTGTATGAATATGTAGCTGATCCACCAGACCAACTTGTTCCAGTAACTGATACATTTGAAGCACCAGCTACAGATCCTGAAGCAGGAAGACTGGTAACGCCTGCAGTTGCTGCAAATCCAGTAAAGTCGCTTACAGAACCAGTTATCCCAGCAGTTGAATTACCGCCAAGATCAAAACTAAAATTACTTGCACCATTAATCGTTACAACAGCACCATTTGACAAAGTTAATTGAACAGCATCAGCTGCAAACTTTGTAGATGCTACAGATAAACCATCAACTAGTTGAATTGTATTTGAACCACTTGTATCAACAATTGTA
>MDTG01219058.1_pt1 | contig 22280 bp, 20 predicted proteins | sample 811421 | NCBI WGS metagenome assembly MDTG01 (sample SAMN05326645, study PRJNA326480) | marine metagenome | isolation source: seawater | place: Pacific Ocean: South East | collected 2011
TATTACGAAACTCGTTTATCGTCATAGTTGGAAAACCAACAGATATAATATAAAATCAAAAAATAAAGATTCAATAAATATCTCAAAATGAAACTAACAAAAGATCAAAAACAAGAAATTTTAGACCAACAATCTCAAAAAAACCTTACTAAAAGAGTAACTTCACCTGAATTAGAAAAAATTCTTTATGAAGCTATGCCTGTTTTAGATCACGGCTTTGTAAGAGTAGTGGATTATATGGGAGATGACACATCTATTGTGCAATCAGCAAGAGTTTCTTATGGCAAGGGTACAAAAAAAGTTTCAACAGATAGTGGGTTAATAAAATATTTGATGAGACACAGACACAGCACACCATTTGAAATGTGCGAAATTAAATATCACATCAAATTACCAATTTTTATTGCAAGACAATGGATTAGACATAGAACAGCAAACGTAAATGAATACTCAGCAAGATATTCTATTATGGATAAAGAATTTTATGTTCCCTCTAAAGAGAATTTAGCTGCTCAATCAACAAATAACAGACAAGGAAGAGGAAATTTAATTAATGGCACTCAAGCTGACGATATTTTAAAAATTTTGAAAGAGGATGCGGAAAGAAATTATCACCACTACGAAGAAATGCTAAATGAAAAATATGACGGCAGTATTATTGATGAAAAAAAACAGGGATTAGCAAGAGAGCTAGCAAGAATGAACTTAACTTTAAACTCATATACACAGTGGTATTGGAAAACTGATTTATTAAATTTACTAAATTTCTTAGCGTTGAGAGCAGACAGTCATGCTCAATTTGAAATTAGAGAATATGCTAATGCAATGATGGATACAGTAAAAAAATGGGTTCCAACGACTTATGATGCTTTCGTAGATTATAGAGTTGGAGGGATGGAGCTTTCAGCCAAAGGAAAAATTGTAATTCAAAAAATGATTAAAGGTGAAAAATGTGACATGAACACTTCTGGACTTTCAAAAAGAGAATGGAATGAATTAATGGATTCTTTTGGGTTTACGCAACATCTCGTATAACTTGAGTTGCAATATCTGTAAATGCTTTTGATATTTCATGTTTTGGATCTTTGTAAGTCAATGGCAAACCAAGATCAGCTGACTGCCTCAACGCAGTGTGTAAAGGAATTTTACCAAGAAATTTTTTATTGAATTGTTTTGCAATTTTTTCAACACCGCCTTCACCAAAAATATTATATTTTTTTCCATCGTCCCCTTTAAAAAAACTCATATTATCTACCAGTCCAAGAATTTTTATTTTTGTTTTATCAAACATTTGAATTCCTCTTTGAACATCTACCAATGCTAATTCTTGAGGAGTTGAAACTATTATAGCTCCATCAATTTTTACATCTTGTGCAAATGTAAGTTGGGTATCACCTGTTCCTGGTGGCATATCGATTATTAAGAAATCTAAATTTTTCCAAGAAACTTTTTCTGTAAGAGTTTTAATAGCACTTATAACCATCGGCCCTCTCCAAATCATAGGAGTTTTTTCATCCACCAAAAAACCGAGAGACATTAATTGCATTCCATATTTTTCTAGTGGAAATAAAAATTTTCCATCAGTTTTTGGTTTTTCACTTAGTCCAATCATTTTTGGTAGAGAAGGACCGTGAATATCCGCATCTAATAAACCAACTTTTTTATCTAATTTCTGTAGAGCAAAAGCTAAATTTATTGCAAATGTAGATTTTCCAACCCCACCTTTCGCACTAGACACCATAATTGTTTGCTTTGTTCCCATAATTGGATTTTTCTTAAAATTTTTTGGGGTAGTTTTTTCTTTTAAACTTGGGCTTATTTTGGCTTTATTATCAGACATTATATCGCTTTATCATAACTTGTTTTTATTTAAAAAGTCACTATATAAAGTGTGATGTCAAACAATGACAATATTTTAAAAAACGAGTCTCCCTGGGGTGATAAACCAGGCGGAGAAAGAGGTGGGGATGGTAACGGATCTGGACAGAGAAGAGCACCACCTAATATTGATGATTTAATACGTAAGGCACAAGGATCAGTTGGAAAAATTTTTCCAGGAGGAAGAGGAAGCAATAAACCAATTTATTTAGGACTTTTAATTTTAGTAGTTCTTTGGGCACTAAGTGGCCTTTATAGAGTTTTGCCGGACGAACAAGGAGTAGTCATAAGGTTTGGAAAATTTATCAAAACAACCCAACCCGGATTAAACTACCACATACCTTTTCCTGTAGAAGGAGTCTTGACACCTAAAGTTACAAAAGTAAATCGTATTGACGTTGGGTTTAGATCCGAGAGTGATACAGGAAGATCTTCTGGAGTAGGAGATGTATCAGAAGAAAGTTTAATGTTAACTGGAGACGAAAATATAGTTGATATAGATTATTCTGTTTTTTGGGTAATCAAAGATGCTGGGAAATTTCTTTTTAATATTCAAAGCCCATTAGAAACGGTCAAAGCAGCATCTGAAACAGCAATGAGAGAAGTGATTGCCAAAAGTCAAATACAATCAATTTTGACGGAAGGAAGATCCAAAATAGAAAATGAAGTACAAGAAATTACCCAGGGGATTTTAGATGAGTATGGATCAGGAATTCAAATTACCCAAGTTCAAACTCAAAAAGCAGATCCACCCGATCAAGTGATAGATGCATTTAGAGACGTCCAAGCAGCAAGAGCTGACAGAGAAAGATCAAAAAACGAAGCAGAAGCGTATGCTAACGATGTGATACCAAGAGCCCGTGGGGAAGCGGAAAAAGTTTTGCAACAAGCTGAAGCCTACAAGAAAGAAGTTGTTGCTAAGGCAGAAGGTGAAGCTAGTAGATTTTTAGCTATATACAATGAATATAAAAGTGCTAAGCGAGTAACCCAAGAGAGAATGTATTTAGAAACAATGGAAAAAGTTTTAGCCGATATAGACAAAGTCATAATTGATAAAAACTCTGGTTCAGGAGTAGTACCGTATCTTCCTCTTCCAGAAATTAAAAAGAAAGCCCAAGGAGGATAAAATGAAAAAAATTTTCTTACCAATTTTAGTAGTTCTTGGGGTAATAGCTTATAATGCTCTTTTCGTAGTTCAAGAAGTTAACCAAGCTATCGTTCTTCAATTTGGTGATCCAAAAAAAATTATCACAAAACCAGGATTAAATTATAAAATACCTTTTATTCAAAACGCAGTTTTTCTTGATAGAAGAGTTTTAAATTTGGATAACCCACCAGAAGAAGTTATCGCAGCTGATCAAAAAAGATTAATCGTTGATGCTTTTGCAAGATTTAAAATTGTTGATCCACTGAAATTCTACATATCAGTCGGAAACGAAAGAGTCGCAAGATCTAGGTTGGCCACAATTATAAATTCAAGAATTAGAAGCGTATTGGGTACACAGGAATTGGCTACTTTATTATCAACTGATAGAGCTGTACATATGGCCTCAATTCAAAATGATGTTAATACAGAAGCACAAAATTTTGGAATTACTATTGTGGATGTCAGAATTAAACGTGCAGATTTACCACAAGCAAACAGTGAAGCAATTTTTAAAAGGATGCAAACTGAAAGAGAGAGAGAAGCGAAAGAATTCAGAGCACAAGGTGCCGAAATGGCCGCAAAAATAACCTCTACCGCAGATAAAGAGGTAACAGTAATTTTGGCAAATGCGAATAAACAATCTGAGATTATGAAAGGAGAAGGTGACGGACGAAGAAACAAAATTTTTGCTGACGCCTTTGGAAGAGATCCTGAATTTTTTGGATTTTACAGAGCTATGCAATCTTATGAAAAAGCTTTAATAGGCGGCGATACTTCTTTAATCCTATCACCCGATAGTGATTTCTTTAAGTTCTTTGGAAAAACCGGAGTTATCAAGAAACAATAATAACTAAGGCATGAACGAATTCATTATTGCCATTGGTTTACTTTTATTTATAGAAGGTCTTTTCTGCGCCTTGTTTCCGTCAAAAATCAAGAATATGTCTAAGATAATTGAAAACATGCCCGCTAACAGTTTAAGAACAGTTGGGTTAGTAATGACTGTAATTGGTTTTTTTATAATTTGGTATATTAAAAGGTAATGAAATTTAATTTTAAAAAATACAGTTTGTGGTTTGTGCTTTTCTATTTCATTTTTAATATTGAAGGAAATGCTAAAAATGTACCCGTTACCTTCGCAGATCTTGCTGAAAAATTAACTCCATCCGTAGTAAATATTTCAACGACCCAAACAATTAAGACTCAATCGACTCCTTTTCCATTTCAGTTTCCTCCAGGATCTCCATTTGAAGATATGTTTAAAGAATTTCAAAGACCAGCAGAGAGAAAAGCTACCTCGCTTGGCTCAGGTTTTATTATAAAAAAAGATGGAACGGTTGTAACTAATAATCATGTTATTGCAAATGCAGACGATATTATCGTAAAAGTTAACAACAAGGAGTACGAAGCAAAAGTAATTGGAGCAGACCCATATGCTGATATTGCTGTACTAAAAATAAAATCCAAAGAAGTTTTTAAAACTGTTGATTTTGGTAATTCTGATAATGCAAGAGTTGGGGATTGGGTTGTAGCAATCGGAAATCCTTTTGGTTTAGGAGGAACTGTAACTTCAGGAATAATTTCAGCAAGAAACCGAGATGTAGGTTTAACACGATATGACGATTTTATTCAGACTGACGCATCCATTAACCAAGGTAATTCTGGTGGTCCACTATTTAATTTACAAGGTAAGGTCATAGGTATTAACACTGCTATTATTGCTCCAGGCCAGACCGGCTCAATCGGAATTGGATTTGCGATACCCTCTAACGCAGCCTCAAATATTATTGATCAATTAATAGAGTTTGGTGAGACGAAAAGAGGTTGGTTAGGAGTAAGAATTCAAATGGTAACAAAAGAAATCGCAGAAGTTCAACAGCTAGACGAACCCATCGGAGCACTTATAGCCGGAGTATCTGAGGGAAGCCCGGCGGAGAAAGCTGGGATTAAACCTGGAGATATAATTTTAGAATTTGATGGACAAAAAATAAAAACCATGAGGAACTTACCTAAAATTGTAGCGAATACAAAAGTTGGAAAAAATGTTTATTTAAAAATTTGGAGAAATAAAAAACTAACAACAAAAAGATTGACATTAGGAAGATTGGAGTCATCAAAAGACTATATTGCTGAAAATAAAAAATCAAAAAAACCAATACAAGTTAAAATAGAAAACTTAAAAATTAGCGTAAGAGATCTGACCAAAGAGGATGTTGAACAAAGAAGACTTGATAAAAATTTAAAGGGAGTAGTAGTTACTAAAATTTCATCCGAAAGCCCACTGTCATTTTTGATAAGTATGGGAGATATAATAGTTGAGCTTCAAGGAAAAGTTATTAATAACACCAAAGACTTGGACAGAGTTTCTAAGGAAATTTCAAAAAGCGCTAAGAAAACATTGTTGATAAGATTTTTGAATAAAAGAAATCAACCAAGTTATGGCACTGTTAAAATAAAATAACTTGTCAAAAAAAAATAAAAAAAAAATAATACTTTTGTTTGGTCCAACCGCCTCAGGGAAATCAAAGTTAGCAATTGATATTGCAAAAGAATTTAAGGGTGAAATTATCAATGCAGACAGTATGCAAGTATATAAAGAGGTCAAGATTTTATCGGCTAGACCACTAGACAAAACTATTAAACATCATTTGTATGGCTTCATTTCAGTAAGAAACACCTTTTCAACAGGTGCTTGGGTTAAAAAAGCAGCAAAAAAAATTAAACAAATTAACAAAAGGGGAAAAGTGGCATTAGTTGTTGGTGGAACAGGATTATATTTTAAAGCTCTAACCGAAGGTTTTTCAGAAATACCTAACGTACCAAAACCGAAAACTAATTTTAAATTAAAAAAAACTTATATTTTGAAATTTCCAGAAATTTTTAAAGGAGTTTCAAATAATGACAAACAAAGATTACAAAGAGCTTTTCTAGTATATAAGCACACAGGAAAATCCCTCTGGAAATGGCAAAAAAAAAATAAAAAATTCTTTAAAGACGATCAATTTAAAAAAATATATCTTGAACCGCCAAAGTCAGAACTTCAAAGCAGGATCAAAAATAGATTTACAGAAATGTTGAAGAAAGGAGCCATTGAAGAAGCTGAACTATTTAAAAGGATTAACCCAAACCGAATAAACTCATCAAATTTCATAATCGGACTGAAGGAAATCTCCCGATTTTTGAGTGGAGAAATTTCTATGGAAAAACTTAAAGAACTAGCCGTTATAAGATCAAGGCAATATGCAAAGAGGCAATTTACATGGCAGAGAGGTCAGATGAAGGATTGGAAAGGTTTTAGAGATACCAATTATCTAGATTTAAGGAAAAAAGTTATAAGTTATTTATCTAAAACTTGACCCAAAATTTTCCTAAGATAGATTACATTTATGGGGAAATTATTTTCAGGAGCAGAAATTGTTTTTAAAGTTTTAGAACATCATAAAGTAGAGCATATATTTGGTTATCCGGGTGGTGCAGTGTTACCAATTTATGATGAATTAAAAAATCATAAAACCATAAAACATATTTTAGCTCGTCACGAACAAGGAGCAGGACACGCTGCCGAAGGCTATGCTCGGTCTTCAGGAAAACCTGGAGTTATGTTGGTTACATCAGGACCAGGAGCTACAAATGCAGTAACTGCTTTAACAGATGCATATATGGATTCAGTACCAATCGTTTGTATTAGCGGACAGGTCCCAACTCATTTAATCGGAACAGATGCATTTCAAGAGTGTGACACAACAGGAATTACCAGGCCTTGCACTAAACATAATTGGTTAGTGAAAGACGTTAAAGATTTAGCGGATATAATGGACCGTGCATTTGAAATTGCGATGACAGGCAGACCTGGTCCAGTTCTAGTTGATATTCCAAAAGATATTCAATTCAAAAAAACTGAATTTTTTATTAAAAACAAAAAAAAGAAAAAAACAAATGGAAAATTAAACGGCAAAGCAAGTAATACGGAGATAGATAAAGTTATTAACATGATGAAAAAATCTTCTAGGCCAGTTTTTTATACCGGAGGAGGAGTTATAAACTCTGGACCCGAGGCAAGTAAATTGTTGAGAGAACTTGTTTCTCTTACTGGATTTCCAATTACATCAACTTTACAAGGACTAGGAGCCTATCCTGGGGACGACCCTTCTTTTCTTGGAATGTTAGGAATGCACGGAACATACGAGGCTAACAACGCAATGTATAACTGTGACCTTATGATAAATATTGGGGCAAGATTTGACGACAGGATAACAGGAAAAGTTGATGAATTTTCTCCAAAGTCAAAAAAAATTCATGTTGATATAGATCCTTCATCAATAGGAAAAAATATTAAAGTAGATTTAGCAGTTGTAAGCGATGTAGAAAGCTTTTTAAAATCTTTAAACAAAAGATTCAAAGAAAAAAATAAAGATTTTTCAAACTCAAATAAAGCAAATATATCTACTTGGTGGAAAGATATAGATAAGTGGAGGCAAAAAAAATCTTTAAATTTTAAAAATAGCAAAGAGGTTATTAAACCCCAGTATGCTGTTCAAAGACTTTATGAACTTTCTAAACAAAAAGATGCTTACATAACAACAGAAGTTGGTCAGCATCAAATGTGGGCCGCTCAACATTACAAATTTAACAAACCAAATAGGTGGATGACTTCTGGTGGTCTTGGGACTATGGGGTATGGATTGCCAGCTGCTGTTGGTGTTCAGGTAGCAAACCCAGGGAAATTAGTGATAGATATTGCTGGAGAAGCGTCTGTTTTAATGACAATGCAAGAAATGTCTACTGCAGTTCAATACAATCTTCCAATAAAAATATTTATTTTAAACAACCAATACATGGGAATGGTTAGGCAATGGCAAGAACTTTTGCATGAAAAAAATTATTCAGAAAGTTATACAGCAGCATTACCAAATTTTGTAAAACTTGCGGAAGCCTATGGTTGTGTGGGAATACAAGCAAAAAAACCTGATGAATTAGATGACAAAATTAATGAGATGATAAATATTAACAAGCCTGTTATTTTTGATTGTTTAGTTGACCCAATGGAAAACTGTTTTCCCATGATACCTTCGGGAAAACCTCACAATCAAATGCTGTTAGGACCAGAAGATGAAAAAGAGGAAGTTTCTGACGAAGGAAAGACTTTAGTTTAATGGCTAAATCCAAATCAGCATATAGCGAGCCAGGAAAACTAGGAAAATCCGAACATCATATTATTGTTGTTTGGGTAGATAATGAAGCCGGTGTATTAGCACGTGTAGCAGGTTTATTTTCTGGAAGAGGTTACAATATAGAGTCCTTAGCAGTTGCTGAAGTTGATAAGAAAAAACATATATCAAGAATCACAATAGTAACTTCAGGGACACCTCAAGTTATAGAACAGATCAAACTCCAATTAAAAAAGCTTATCCCAGTTCACAAAGTTGCTGATTTTAAAAGGAATGACCCAAATATCTTATTTAAAGAGCTGGCTTTATTTAAAGTAGTTTCTTCAAAGAAAAACAGAGAAAAAGCTAGAAAAGTTTGTAAAAAATATAACTCACTTGTATTGGACAAATCAAAAAACTCTTTCGTTATTCAGGTAACTGCATTAAGAAGGGATATAGATAAATTGATCGATAAATTAGGCCCACTTGGACTCGTGAGCGCATCAAGAACAGGCGCTGTTGCTATGACTAGAGGGGCAGAGGTTTTTAAATAAAAAAAGGAATTAATAAAATGAAAATGTTTTATGAAAAAGATGCAAAGGTAAATTTAATAAAAGATAAAAAAGTTGCAATATTTGGATATGGAAGCCAAGGACACGCACATGCTTTAAATTTAAAAGATAGTGGAGTTAAAAATGTTGTAGTTGCATTGAGAGAAGGCTCATCAAGTATAAAAAAAGCTGAAAGCGAAGGATTAAAAGTTATGTCTTTATCAGATGCAGCAGCATGGGCTGACGTTGTAATGGTATTAACTCCAGATGAACTTCAGGCAACAATTTATAAAAATCACATAGAGCAAAGAATGAGACAAGGCACAAGTCTCGCATTTGCGCATGGTTTAAATATTCATTTCAATTTAATTAATTCAAGAAAAGATCTAGATGTTTTTATGGTTGCACCAAAAGGACCTGGTCACCTAGTCAGAAGTGAGTATCAAAAAGGAGGCGGAGTCCCTTGTTTGATGGCAGTTCACAAAGATAGCTCAGGAAAAGCTAGAGATCTCGCAATGTCATATGCATGCGCAGTAGGTGGTGGGAGATCAGGAATTATAGAAACAACCTTTAAAGATGAATGTGAAACTGATTTATTTGGTGAACAAACAGTTTTGTGTGGAGGACTAGTTGAGCTTATAAAAAATGGTTTTGAGACATTAACCGAAGCTGGTTACCCGCCCGAGATGGCATATTTTGAGACTCTTCATGAAGTAAAATTAATTGTTGATTTAATTTATGAAGGTGGGATCGCTAATATGAACTATTCAATCTCAAACACTGCAGAATATGGAGAGTATATATCGGGAAAAAAAATAGTTGATCAGAAAACAAAAGAGAGAATGAAAGAGGTTTTAAAGGATATTCAATCTGGAAAATTTACAAAACAATGGATGGATGAGTGTAAAGGTGGTCAAAAAAACTTTTTGAGAATGAGGGAAGAATTAGCAAAACATCCTATAGAGAAAGTTGGAAAAAAACTTAGAGATCTTATGCCTTGGATTGGGAAGAATAAACTAGTAGATAAATCTAAGAATTAACCCAATCTGGTTCCTTATTTAATAATTTTTTAATAATTATTTTGCAAATTAGCGTATTAATTGTATTATGCTATTTACCTAAAATTATAAAAAGATAATGGAAGATAAAAATAGAATAATAATATTTGACACGACTATGCGAGATGGCGAGCAGTCCCCGGGCGCATCTATGAGTCTTGAAGAAAAAATTCAAATTTCCAGAGTTTTTGATGAGTTGGGAGTTGATGTAATAGAGGCAGGTTTTCCAATAGCATCACCAGGTGATTTTGAGGCTGTAAAAGCCATTAGTAAAATTTTAAAAAAATCTACACCTACAGGATTAGCAAGACATACAAAAAAAGATATTGATGCATGTCACGAGGCTTTAAAGTCTGCGAAAAAATTTAGAATACATACTTTTATTTCTACAAGCTCACTTCATATGAAGCACAAGCTAAACAAGACACCTGAACAAGTAATTGAATCGATAAAGGAACACGTAACTTATGCTAGAAAATTTACCGATGATGTCGAATGGTCTTGTGAAGATGGAACCAGAACAGATATGGATTTCATGTGTAAAACTGTAGAGCTAGCTATTAAATGTGGAGCAAGAACTATAAATATTCCAGATACAGTAGGTTATACAGTCCCTTCAGAATTCAAAAAAATTATAGAAACACTAAAAAATAAAGTACCAAATATAGATAAGGCAATATTATCAGTTCATTGTCATAATGACTTAGGTTTAGCTGTAGCAAATTCATTAGCCGGTGTGTTAGCTGGTGCACGACAAGTTGAGTGCACAATCAATGGAATAGGAGAAAGAGCAGGAAACGCCGCTTTAGAAGAAATAGTTATGGCTATGAAAACCAGAAGCGACCTGATGCCTTTTAAAACAGGAATAAATACCAAGTTAATAAGCAAAGCATCTAAAACTGTTTCAAATGCAACAGGTTTTCCAGTTCAATTTAACAAGGCCATTGTAGGAAAAAATGCTTTCGCTCACGAGTCAGGCATTCATCAAGATGGAATGTTAAAAAATAGAAATACATACGAAATTATGACTCCTGAAAGTGTAGGAGTAAAAAAAACCTCATTGGTAATGGGAAAACACTCTGGAAGACATGCGTTTAAAGATAAACTTAGTGACCTTGGATATGCGGGTGTAACTGATGATGTAATACAAACGGCTTTTGGGAAATTTAAAATATTAGCTGATAAAAAAAAACATGTTTACGATGAAGATATAATTGCTTTAGTTGACGATAGTTTAATAAAAGAGAACAATGTAATTAATTTAAAATCACTAAAGGTTTATGCTGGAACAGGCGAGCCACAAAAAGCTGAAATGACTCTAGAGGTTTATGGAGACGTAAAAAAAGCTAGCGAAACAGGAGACGGTCCTGTTGATGCAATTTTTAAATGTATTAAGAAATTATACCCACACGATGTAAAACTCCAACTGTACCAAGTACACGCAGTAACAGAAGGAACAGACGCCCAAGCAACTGTGAGCGTAAGAATTGAAGAAAAAGGTAAATCAACTGTTGGTCAAGCAGCCGATACAGATACTCTTGTTGCTTCTGCCAACGCTTATTTAAATGCTTTGAATAAGATGATTATAAAAAGAGAAAAAACTGCTCCAGAAGAGTATGAGCAAAACAAAATGAGAGGAATATAAAATGTTTGGATTAAATAAAATTTCTAAAATTTGGTCACAAGATATGGCTATAGATCTAGGTACGGCTAATACTCTTGTTGTAGTAAAAGGAAGAGGAGTTGTATTAAATGAGCCATCGGTAGTGGCAATTATTGATGAAAAAGGAAAAAAATCGGTTTTAGCTGTCGGAGACGAAGCAAAGACTATGCTTGGAAGAACACCAGGAAATATTTCAGCAGTAAGACCATTAAAAGATGGGGTTATAGCTGATTTTGTTGTTACAGAAGAAATGATCAAGCACTTTATAAAAAAAGTACATAAAAAGAATACATTTGCAAGTCCAAGAATTTTAGTCTGTGTACCTACAGGATCAACGCCAGTTGAGAGAAAGGCTATTCAAGATTCTGCCCTAGCCGCAGGTGCAAGAAAAGTTCAATTGATTGAGGAGCCGATTGCTGCAGCAATTGGAGCGGGTTTGCCCATATCAGAAGCAACAGGTTCTATGGTTGTTGATATTGGAGGTGGTACAACTGAAATAGCCATCATGTCTCTTGGAGGTGTAGTTTATTCCAAATCTTTAAGAGTAGCGGGTGATGCTATGGATCAAGCTATTATTACTTATATGAGGGCAAAATTTAATTTATTAATTGGAGAAGCTAGCGCTGAAAAAATTAAAAAAGAAATAGGAACAGCAATAGCTACATCTGGTAACACTTACCTTATGAAGGGCCGTGATATTAGATCTGGCACACCTAGAGAAATAAATTTAAAAGAAGAGGATACAGCAGAGGCACTAAAACCAGTTCTTGATGTTATGATGGCAGGAATTAAAACGGCTTTAGAAAATACACCTCCAGAATTATCAGCAGACCTTGTTGATATGGGCTTGATTCTTACAGGAGGAGGCGCGCTTTTAAAAAATATCGATAAATTAATTTCGAGAGAAACTGGTTTGCCTGTTCAAATAGCAGACGACCCACTTTCTTGTGTTGCAATTGGGACTGGTAAAGCATTGGAACAAGAGGAACTGTTCTCAACAATGCTTACAGAGTATTAATTGTTTGCTCGTTAAAAAATGTCTACAAGCCGAGATGATTTTGGAATAGCTATTAGATCGGCCCTATTACAAAGAGGCGCCAAACAAAAATTTTCTCTTTTTGTTTTAATTATACTTTCTTTATCAATATTTGTCTTAGATTCTTCAAACTTAAAAGCGGTAAAAGTTTTAAGAAGTTTAGTAAATGATGGAATATATAGAATTTCTGTAATCTCTTCATCACCCATAAAATTTACTTCAGCAACAAAGAATTTTTTTGTTAATCATATTCTGCTTTATAAAGAAAACGAAGAATTAAAATTAGAACTGAGTGAACTTAAAAAAAGCAAACTTAGAACATCTTATTTAGAGGCAGAGAATAAAAAACTTCAAGAAATTGTTGAGTTAGATAAAAATTCATCATTTATAACAGTTGGAGCAAAAATAATGTTAGACAAAAATAGTCCCTATTTAAATTCTGCAATTATAAACAAAGGTAGTAACTCAGGTGTTAAACTGGGAATGCCAGTTCTTAGTAAAGGCCATTTAGTCGGAAGGATTGTTGAGGTCAATTATCTTTCTTCAAGAATTTTATTATTAAATGACCTTAATAGTAGGATCCCAGTTGTAATTTCACCAAGTGGGGATCAAGCAATTCTCTCAGGAGCAGGAAAAAAAAGCCCAACCCTTGAGTACTTGCCTGAAAATTTTTCATTGAATAGTGAAAGCACTGTTTATACGTCAGGAAAAGACGGGGTACTATTTTCTGGAATTTCTATTGGAAAAGTTTTTCAAGGAGATGATCGACCAGAGGTACAATTATTTGCAGACCCAAACCAAATATATTTAATAAATGTAGTTATAGAAAAATCTTCAGATCTGGAGGCAATGTAAATGGCTATAAATGTGAAAACATTCGGAGATGGTTTTTTACGTATTTTACCATTAATTTTGCTTATTTACGTATGCATTTCTGAGTTTCATACTCAATTTTATTATTGGAGTATATTCTCTTTTAATCTTCAGTTTATTATTATTTATTATTGGATTTTAAGAGACCCTTCTATTTTAGGATATGGGTTTGTTTTTTTGTGCGGCGTAATCAATGATGTAGTTTTAAGTTTACCAATGGGTACAAGTGCACTTTCATATTTATTTGTTTCATTATCAGCTGCTTATGTAAGAAACGCTACAGTTAGAAGCACACTTATTACAGACTGGTTTACTTTTCTTCTTGCTGTAATAATTGGAAATTTTATCACATACTTTTTACTTAAAAACTTTACTGAATTTAAAATAGAATATACTTCCATGTTTTTTAACTCTCTTTTTACTTTCATTTTGTACCCAGTATTTTGGGGTATATTTGAATTGTATAAAAGGTCTATAAATTTAAAAACTTATGATTAGGTCTGGTTCAGAAAATAAACTAAATTTACTTGGAAGGAGAATGTTTATACTTTCCGCGGCAAAAGCTGTTGTTGTTTTTGGTATTGTTGGAAGATTGATTTCACTCCAGATTAACGAAAGTAAAAAATACAAAACTTTATCAGATAAAAATAGGTTTAGAGAGTGGAAGTTTGCTCCACCACGCGGTCTTATTAATGATTACTTCGGAAAAGAGATAGCTTCTAACAAACAGGTTTATCAATTACATGTTATTCCTGAAAATTCAGAAAATTTAGAAGTTCTATTTTTTAGATTAAAAACAATTCTAAATTTATCAGAAAAAGAAATTGTAAAAATTAGAAAAAAGATAAAATCCCAAAAACCATGGGACCCGGTAATAATATCAGATAATTTAAATTGGTCGGATTTTTCAAAAATAAATTTATTTTTACATGAGCTTCAAGGCGTAGAACCTGTTGTCTCTGTTGCAAGAATGTACACAGAGTCATCCTCTGCCCATGTCATAGGGTACGTTTCAAAAGCAAGCAAAAAAGATTTAAAAAATAAGGATTATTTGGAAAATAAAATAGCTGCTGGGACAAGAGTTGGGAAAACAGGATTAGAAAATATATTAGACTCCAAAGTTCTTGGCGATGTAGGTTATAAAAGATATGAGGTAAATGCATTCGGGAAAAGAATTAAAGAGATATCAATTGATCCCGGAAAGCCTGGTTTAAACTTTAAAACCACTCTAGATTTGGATGTACAAAAACTCTCATCAAAACTTTTAGAAAATAAGTCTGGTTCCGTTTGTGTAATGGATATTTATAGGGGGGATATCATTGCAATGGTTTCTTCTCCAGCATTTGACTCAAATAAATTTGTTCATGGAATTAAACAAAAAGATTGGAATTATTTAATGAAACATAGAGACAAACCTCTTATAAATAAAGCGGTTGCAGGTCTATACCCCCCAGGATCTACAATTAAACTTTTATCAGCTATTAGTGCATTAGAAAATGATGTGTTTAATCCAAAAAAAGTAATCCATTGTAATGGCCATACAGAACTTCACGGAGAAAAATATCACTGTTGGAAAAAAAAGGGGCATGGATATATGGACATGAGAGAAGCAATAAAACAATCTTGTGATGTTTATTTTTACGAAGTTTCAAGAATATTGGGTATAGACCGATTAGCAGAAACAGCCAAAAAATTTGGACTTGGTAAACCTGTTCTCGGTGATTTTGTTGAGGAGAAAAATGGAGTAGTTCCAAACACATCATGGAAAAAGAGAAATATTGGTAAAAATTGGTATCTTGGCGAAACTCTTCATGCCGGTATCGGACAAGGTTACTGGCAGACTTCTCCTTTACAGCTATGTTTGATGATGGCTCAAATTGCAAATGGGGGTTATGAGATTAAGCCTAGAATAATTTTAGACGGAAATGAAAAAGAAAACTTTAAAAATTTGGATCAATTTATTTCTGATAAAAAACTTTTCTCCGATGATGTTGTCAGCTTATATGAATTTATTGCAAAATTTAAATATAGGAGTTTATTTAGAAACCCAGAAAATATTAAATTTGTTCAAGATGCCTTGTTTGGCGCAACTAATGAACCAAGAGGAACTTCTTATCGTTCAAGACTTACAAAAAAAGAATTTACTTTTGCAGGAAAAACCGGGACTTCTCAGGTTAAGAGATTTACAGAACTGCAGAGGGAGTTAGAAATAAAGAATGAAGAATTGCCGTATGAGGACAGAGATCACGCATTGTTTGTTGCTTTTGCTCCCTATCAAGATCCTAGATATTCAATAAGCGTTTTAGTAGAGCACGGTGGTTCGGGAAGTAAAAGCGCAGCGCCAATTGCTAAAGAAGTTATTAAAAAAGTTTTAGAAAAACATTCTTTAAGAGAAAGTTTTAGAGATAGGGGAGAGACAGCATAATGTTTAGACCTGGATCAATACAATCACATTTGTCTTTAAGAGACAAAATATTTTCAATGGATTTAATTTTGTTTTTTTCCATTCTTTTTCTTGGAATAATAAGTTTTTTTTCAATGTACTCGACAGACGCAGGAGAGTTTGCGTATCACACTAAGAGCCATATTGTAAGATTTTTTGTTTTTTTTATTTTTTTTATTGTCGTTTCATTTGTTAAAATAAATTTTTGGTACAATTCTACTACAATTATATATTTAGGAATTTTATCTCTATTAATTTTAGTAAAATATTTTGGTTTAAGTTCTTCTGGATCTCAAAGGTGGTTAAATCTTTATTTTATAAATTTACAACCATCAGAGTTAATGAAAGTAGCTCTTATTTTATTTCTGGCAAAATATTATCACAGAATTTCCTCTTCAGATGTTAATAGATTAAAATACCTATTGAAACCTATTGTAGCTTTAGTTTTTCCAGTCATATTGGTAGTCACTCAACCAGATCTTGGGACCGCACTCTTAATAGCTGCAGGCGGAGTTATTGTAACGTGGCTTGCTGGCGTTAAGTTGAAATTTTTTGCTTATCTGGGAGTGGTTTTTCTTACAATAGCCCCAATAGCTATTTCTTTTTTAAAACCATATCAAAAATCAAGAATCTTAACTTTTTTAGACCCAAGCAGAGATCCCCTTGGTGCTGGTTATCAGATTACTCAATCTAAAATAGCTATTGGATCCGGTGGTTTGTTTGGCAAAGGTTTTTTAAATGGATCCCAAAGTTATTTGGATTATTTACCTGAGAAACATACTGACTTTATATTTACATTATTTTCAGAGGAATTTGGTTTTTTTGGTTCATGTGTAATTTTAGCCCTTTATATACTTATAACTTATAGAATGGTTCACATTGGAAATACTACTAGAGACGCCTTTGCAAAATTATTTTGTTATAGTTTCGCTACAGCCTTCTTTCTTTATGTAGCTGTAAATATGGGCATGGTTTTAGGACTAATACCTATAGTAGGTTCCCCTCTACCAATACTCTCATATGGTGGATCTTCTATGATGGCCATAATGTTAGGCCTTGGTATAGTGATGAGTTGTAAAATTCATAAGGATGAACCCGTAACTTGATACAACTCAAAATTTACTCTTAAAACCCAAAATAATCATTTTTATTTGTTGCAAATTCACCAATAATTTGCTGAAATAAGGAATGTTTGGAAGTAAAAAAGCCAGTACACCTAGACCACTTAACGATTCAGGAAGGTCTTTAATAAGTGAAACTTTCTCTTTAGAAGGAACACTAAGAACTTCGGGAGCAATTGATATAGCAGGTTTAGTTAAAGGACCTGTTTATACAAATGATTTAATCATCAAAGAAACAGGATCAGTTGTTGGCCCAGTTGAAACAGACAAGATAGAAATTTACGGTCATTTAGAGGGCAAGATAGTTGCGAAAACTATAGTAATAGGAAGCACCGCAATTGTAAAAGGCGATCTTTTATTTAGTGAAAGTTTAAAAACAGAAGAGGGTGCGGACATAACTGGCTATATCAAAAAAACAGAAAGTACTAGTTTGGAAGCTGCACAGAACGAATTTAAATTAGATTCAATCGAAGCCAAAGAAAAAGATAAAGATAAAGATAAAGAAAAATCTAAAAAAAATAGACCGAAAATAGTTGCTAGCAACTAATCAAAAGAAGTACAATCTAACACAGTTAAATCATTAAAATTTTGGATTAAAACAGATTAATGTCTGCGAAAAGTTGTTCTTCAGTTGGGATTATAGGTGGTGGTATACAAGGAGTTTGTATTGGCCTTCAACTTTTAAAAAAAAAAATTCCTACAACAATATTTGACCGAAATCATCCAAACGATCCGGGAAGGATGGCTTCCTATGGTAATGCCGGTCATTTCTCACCATACGCTGTTTTACAATTAAATAGGCCCGATGTTTTATACGATGTTCCTAAGATGATTTTTAGCTCATTTGGACCTTTAGCATTAAAATGGAATTATATTCCAAAATTGTTGCCGTGGATATTTCACTACCTAAAAAACTGTAACAAAAAATCAATGCTGCATACAGCAAAGTACATGCATCAAATTTTAAATCTTTCTATGAGTGCCTACGAAGAGATTTTTCAGGAAATTGATACTAGTAATTTATTAGATCAGAAAGGAATTATTTACATTTGGACAAATAAAAACATTAAGAGCAGAGAGCTAGAGATAAAAGTTAGAAATGATTTAGGAATAAAACAAAAAATATTAAGCACAAAGGAAATTTTAGATTTAGAACCAAATCTAAAACCTGTTTTTTCTGGTGGTTGTTTTTATGATTACGCTTATCACGCTAGAGACCCTCATGGTATATTAAAAAAGATATTTGAACTATTCATACAAAAAGGAGGAAAGTTTATTAAAGAAGATGTCCAATCTTTAAAACAATTAGATGAAAATCAAACACTAATTAAAACTGAAACAAAAGAATATAAATTTGAAAAATCAGTAATTGCATGCGGAGCTTTTTCAAAAAAACTAACTGATCAACTCGGAGAAAAAATTCCTCTTGATACAGAAAGAGGGTATCATGTTCATTTTAAAGGAATGGACAAGCTGATTAGCAGACCAGTAATTTTTTTGGACAGAGGTTTTGGCATGACACCTATGAATCAAGGTTTAAGAGCAGTTGGAACTGTAGAATTAGGAGGGTTAGAAAACCCTCTTTCAAAAAAAAGAATTGAATATGTCGCTAATTGCGCAAAAGAATTACTCCCCCAGTTGAAAGAATATAAAGATGAATGGTTAGGTTTCAGACCAACATTACCAGACTTTCTGCCCGTGATTGGCCCTTCTAAAAATAATAAAAATATTGTTTATGCTTTTGGTCATCAACATTTAGGATGGACACTTGGTGCTATTACTGGAAAAATTGTTTCGGGTATTTTAGCTAATGAAAAAACAAATTTAGACCTTTCTCCCTACAGCTCTTCCAGATTTTAAAAAAACAAGAAATTTAGCTCTAAAAAAGTAAGTAAAATAAACAAAACTGGTGGTTGTATTTTCTAACAAAAAATCTGTATATTTATTCACACTTTAAAAAGTGATTCGTTTTGGGAGAAATGATGAGGAAAATATTAGGTTTAATTTTGTTGGGTTTTTTACTTTCAGGTTGCTATGCATCATCGCTAACCTATGTAGGTGCTGGTGCGGGTATAGTTCAAGGTAAATCAATCCAATCTTTAGCAAGTCAATCAGCAAGTTTGGCAGTAAAACATAAAACTGGAAAAAGTCCCATCGAGCATGTTTTAAATCCTCATCAAATTAAAACTTATAACTCAACAAAATCAAAATTAAATCCTTGCGAGCAAACTCCAGAGTTGTGTTTAAGCATCTCTCAAAGAATAAAGTCTCTAAACAGAATATTTGACAAGAAAAATATTCAAAATACCCCCAAAAACTAACACAACTTTCAATATACATCGAAGTTAAAAAGTGCTTTACTAATGCACTAACAAAAGGAAGATTGTAATATTATGTCATTGGGAATTTTAATAGAATCGACTACTTGTCTATCATGATTAGAAAAATTTTATTTTTAATTATAAGCGGTTTTTTACTCTCCGGATGTGTTGGGGGAGCAGTAGCTTTAATTCAAACAGGAGTTGGACTCTCACAAGGTAAAGTAATTCAATCTGCTATTACTCCAGTTTTTAGTTTGGCAATAAAAGAGACCACAGGAAAGACTCCGTTGGAGCACATCATAACAAAAAACAAAGAAAAACAAAGAATTGCAAAAAAATCCAAAAATCTAGATAAAAAAGATATCAAGAAAACAAATCCAGAAAAGAGCATTAAAAATCAAATGACCCTGCTCACTGACAAAATGTATAAAGAAACATTTTCAAAGAACAGTTTCCAACATAACCCTCGTTTTTCTTACCAGCCCAAATAAATAATAATCATTTTAATATTAGTAGAATTATCATATTCTTAGATTTATGAAATCTAAAGCTAAAGTAGTTGTTATCGGTGGAGGCGTAGTTGGTGTAAGCGCGTTATATCACTTAGCTAAAAAAGGTTGGTCAGAAGTTGTTTTAGTTGAAAGAAAAGAACTAACTTCAGGATCAACTTGGCATGCAGCTGGATTATTACCTTTATTTAATATGAGCTATTCAGTAGGTCAGCTTCATAGATATGCTGTTCAGCTATATAAATCTCTAGAAAAAGAGACTGGGAAAAAAGTTGGTTTTAGTGTTGTTTCAAATATTCGTTTAGCTCAAACAAAAGATCGTATGGACGAATATCATCAATATGCAGGTGTGGCTAAAACTATCGGTGTAAATGTAAAATTTTTAAAACCTGAACAAGTAAAAGAAATTTGGCCTCTGTGTAATATAGAAGGATTGGTTGGAGCAATACAGCACCCAGAAGATGGTTATATTCAGCCAGCTGATCTTACACAGGCTCTCGCAACAGGTGCGAGAAATCATGGAGCAGAAATTTATAGAAACACAACAGTTGTTGGTATTAAACAAAGCAAAGATGGATGGATAGTAGAGACCGATAAAGGAACCATTTCATGTGAACATGTAATTTCTTGTAGTGGTAACTTTGCAAGACAAACGGGGAAGATGGCAGGAATAGAGATTCCAGCAATACCTGTTGAACATCAATATATTGTAACGGAGCCTCATCCAGAGCTTCAAAAAAGAAAAAAAGAAGGCAAACCAGAAATGGGAGTACTAAGGGACAGTGACAATTCATGGTACATGAGAGAAGAAGCTGGTGGATTTATTTTAGGTCCATATGAAAAAGGTGCCCCATGTTGTTATGTAAATGGTCCATCAAAAAATAGTGAATATGAATTATTTCAAGAAGATTTAGATCGATTAGCACCTCATATAGAAGGAGCAATTAAAAGAGTCCCAGCATTCGCAGAAGTTGGAGTCAAAAAAGTTTATAATGGTGCCATTTGTTACACTCCAGACGGAAATCCAATTGTTGGTCCAGCCCCAGGACTTAAAAATTTTTGGATAAACGACGGACATAGCTTTGGAATAACAGCTGCTGGTGGAGCAGGCTGGCAATTAGCTGAGTGGATAATTGATGGTGAGCCAACAATTGATATGCTTGGAGTTGATCCTAGAAGGTATGGATCCTATGTAACAAAATCATATTTAATGGAAAAAAATGAGGAAGCATACGCTAATGTATTTACAATTCATTACCCAGACGAAGAAAGAGAGGCTGGAAGACCATTAAGACAGGCCCCGTGTTATGACCGTTTGAAAAAATTAGGTGCAGTATTCGGTCAAAAATTTGGATGGGAGAGAGCAAATTTTTTCGCAACAGATGGAGACAAACAAGAAGACGATTGGTCTTTTAAAAGATCAAACTGGTTTAAGAGTGTAGAGAAAGAATGTAAAAACGTTAAAGAGAATGTTGGACTTTTAGATATGACTGCGTTTGGAAAATGTAGAATCAAAGGCCCAGGTGCAGAGGAATTTTTAGATAAATTAGTTGCAAACAAACTTCCAAAAAAAATTGGACGAATTAATTTATGCCACGCTTTAAATACTAAAGGTGGCGTACATTCAGAGTTCACAATAATGAGAGAGGCTAAGGATAGTTTTTATTTAGTATCCGCTGGAGCTTTTCAATGTTTAGATCATGACTGGATACACAAGTGGATGCCAAAAGACGGTACAGTTCAATATGAAAACTTAACAAATAGTATGGGAGTACTAGTTGTATCAGGACCTAAAGCAAGAAAGCTTATGCAAAAAGTATCAAAAGCAGATTTTTCAAATGAGAAATTTAAATGGTTGAGTGCTCAAAATATCAATATAGGTTTAGCGCCTTGCAATGCAATGAGAGTAAACTTTGTTGGAGAGTTAGGTTGGGAGCTTCATCATCCAATTGAATATCAAAACCATATATTTGATAAGCTTATGGAGGCTGGCAAAGAATTTAATCTTAAGCCATATGGTATTAGAGCTATGAATAGTTTGAGAGTTGAAAAATCTTATAAACTAGTAGGTACAGAACTTTCTATTGAGTACGCTCCTTACGAGTCTGGTTTGGATAGATTTATTCACCCTAACAAAGGTGACTTCATTGGACGTGCGGCATTGGATCAATGGAGAGCAAAAGGCTTTTCTAATAAGTTGGTGACCATGGAAGTTCATGGTGTTTCAGATGCAGATGTTTTAGGAAATAATCCAATTTATGAAAATGGTTCTGTGGTCGGTAGAGCTACCGGAGGAGATTTTGGTTTTAGATTAAACAAATCTATTGCTCTTGGAATGGTTAAACCAGAATACGCTAAAGTTGGACAAAAACTTAAAATAGATATATTAGGTAAAATGCATGAAGTTTCTATCATTGAAGATTCACCATACGATACTGATAATAAATTGCTTAGAGCCTAAATGAAAATATTAGTCGCTGTTAAAAGAGTTATTGATTACAACGTTCAAATTAGAGTTAAAGAGGACGGATCA
>MDTG01257387.1_pt1 | contig 22274 bp, 22 predicted proteins | sample 811421 | NCBI WGS metagenome assembly MDTG01 (sample SAMN05326645, study PRJNA326480) | marine metagenome | isolation source: seawater | place: Pacific Ocean: South East | collected 2011
AACTTCTTTATACTGTTTTTTACTTCTCTTCTTTCTGCTGTTTTGCTTTCTAACTGCTTATACACTTTCTTTTCTTCTTCTGTTAACACTTCCCATACTTCTTTTTTGTATTTTGCGTATATTTCAGATATTCTTAAGTTTATCTCTCCTTCTACTTCTGGCCAGCTATCTCCAAAAACGTCTTTAAACGTTATTGAAAGAACTGGATACTTATTCATATGCTCCATACACTCTTCTTCTTTACTTATCTTTAAATCTTTGAATAAGTTAAAAGAGTCTTCTTTCATGTCAAAAAAATACTTTAGCATTGAAAAATTTAGACTCTTACCAAACCTCCTTGGTCTTGGTATTAATATTACATCAGAACTTTCATTTATTACCTCTTTTATAAATAGGGACTTATCAACAAAGAAATTGTTGTTTTCTATTAGCTTCTTGAAATCAGATGTACTAAAATTAAAATTATACTTCATAGCCCCTATATTTTATCATTCAAACCTTATAATATCAATTTTATTCAACTACTTCTAACTTCATAGTCTTCCCTATAAATCCCACCCCTAACTTTATTACTTCTTTATTCAAGCCCTTCTCATAACTTACGTATTTCACCATCAAAATGTTATAATATCGATTGCTGCAAGCCATACAACCTTATATTTGTTATTCAAAAGTGTATAAATATTCATTTACAAGCTTTGGTACATTTTCACTAGTTTTCATACTGAAATTTATAATTTTTACCAGCCCATTTATCATCTTTCCAATCATCGTTATAAATTAGACTAAAATCAGCTCCCTTTTCTATTAACATTTGGCATATCTCCGTATTTCCATTAAGAGATGCAATTATTAAAGCTGTCCCTCCATTTCTACCTTTCGCATTGATATCTGCCTCCTTTTCTATTAAAGTTTGGCACAAATCTACACAATTCTTTTCTGCTGCTATCATTAATGCTGTATTACCATAGATATCTGTAGCATTGATATCCACCCCTCTTCTTATTAAAAAATCACACATACTCATATGGCCATTCATTACAGCAAGGATTAGAGCACTTCTACCACTAACCATCTACTGCCATACTAAAATCTAGTCCATCCCTCAACAAATACTCTACAGCCTCTGCCTTTCCTAATTTTGATGCTGAAAGCATCAAATCTTTCCTTATATTTTGGTTTTCTCCCTCTAATTTTTCTATAATAACCCCAATAAGGTCTTCGCCATAGAGACAAACAATGTCAGAAGTAGTGATCGCTCTATCGTCATCACCGCTCTCAAGATTTTTCTGGTACCTGTAATTTTGGTCTATCCATCTTTTACCCTTACTTTTTACTTCTCTAAATTTCCCCTTTAATATTAATCTTTCTAGCTCTGTAGCCTCTACTATATTTAGAAACTCTTGCTCTAAGAGTATATCTCTATTCAATTTTATTTTCATTAATAATCTATGATCAAGTCCACCTTTAGGAATTAAGTTAAACATGCTAATATCACCAGTGTCAACTATCTTTCCATATACTCTATGTGAATATTCAAAATAGTTTAATCTTATTAATATCTTGGTCGCTTCTAAATTCTTAATTTCTATAGCCTCTTCTACAGGCAAAAGTCCTTCATCGTTTTCTTTTAAAGCATCAATTTGCCTTACTTCTTTAAGTACACTTACACCTGCGTCACCACTTTTGCTTATAGCATCACTTATATCTTTTCTTCTTCCTTTCTCTTTTGAAATAATATTTTTAAGTGTGCAGCTCAGTATTAGTCCTAAAAACAGCATCTTAACCTCCAGATAGTAGAATCTATGATTATTTTTAATATACAAATTTACATAGCAAAATTTTAACACATATCATATCTCAACCTAACTGCTTACAATTCTAATGTTAGTAACCCACTTTTTACCTCTGCTTTTATGTTCTCTCATATCCTCTTTTTCTGTATATACAGACTTAATATTACAACATATCCATTACTGTAAACTTTTTCTGCTAGGTTCTACATAAATAATTTCAAATGTCACATCACAAATTAACAATACTGCTTCATTAATTTTATAACTTTATCAACATCATCTATATCCTCTACACTCTTGTTATATATTTCTCTCAGTATTTTAGGAGACTTAACTACTATACCCGACTTACGTCTTCTGGACTTTCTAATATTCTCAAACGCTATCTCAAACACTCGCTCAAGTCTTACCCTCCTTGTAGGTCCAAATCTCTCCACAGTATTGTCCCTAACCCATTCATCTAAATCTTTCGTATCTTCTTCACTATCCAAACCCGAGTAAATACTTGTAAAAGGAACAATTTCCTTTCCTTTTCTCAGTCCAAAAGTATATTCTAGAAACAGACTCCTATCTTTTCCATACCCTAAATGAGCATAAACAAGGACTGCATCAACTGTACAAAAATCTCTTTTGTACTTCCACCAATGCCCCCTAACTCTTCCAGAAAGATAAGGTGAATCTAATTTTTTTATCATCAATCCCTCTATGGAACCTTTACAACTTCTTCTTAATCTCTTCATATCTTCTATACTACTAATTGAAAGTTTTTCAAGGAGAAACTTTGCAGGGATTAAACTCTCTAGTATTGCTCTTCTTTCAGATAGTTCCTTTCCCCTTATATCTTTTCCATCAACTTCCAATATGTCAAATGCCAAAAATGTTGCTCTATTTTCCAACACCTCCCTAGAAATCACTTTTCTGCTTAGCCTTCTTTGAAGTAATTCAAATGAGTGACCTGCCTCGCACTCTACAAGAATCTCTCCATCTAATATAAAATTAGAACTTATTTCCTTGAAGCTATCTACCACATCTGGAAATTTATGAGTAATGGGAATCATGTTCCTAGACCATATTCTGACCTCTTTCCCACACTTTATTAATTGAGCTCTAATACCATCCATCTTCCATTCAAATTGGAAATTCGATACATCTATATCTCTATCTAAATTAGATGCTAAAAAGAAAGGATAAGGAATAGCTTTATCCTTCACTTCATTAAATATCTCTTCAAAACTAACTTCACTAAAAGGATCGAAATTAACTAACCTCTCCAATACTAAGTTTTCTTCTACATCTAAAAACCCAGATATAGCTTTAACTAAAATATTGTCACCTATCTTTATTTTCAAATTACCCATCAACAATTTTAGAGCTAAAAAAGAATCTTCTGCTTCTGTATGGTTTAATAAAAAAGTGATTTTAGCTATTTTCTCTTCCCTGGAGACAGATTTCATATTCAATAGGTAATTATCAACAAATTCAGAAAGAGAGAGATCTAAAGAACCTATTGGATCACCTTTCAGTAAAGATACAGTCTCTGCTAAATCTCCTATGGATGCATAACTCTCTTCAAATAGCCAAAATGGCATATCAGAGATATTAGTAAAAGATTCTACAATATCTTTTGATGAAACTACTCTTTTCAATCTATTACCATATAAGAAAAATGTAATCCATTTCCTGTTTTGATCATCTGATTTTTGTAAGGTACTCTTTATTAAATCTACTTTTTGTGCATCAGAGTTTGTCTTGCTTATCTTACAAAAAAGTTCCTTTAAAGGAGACAACATCCTCACCCCCTAAATCTCATGAGTGTTATATCCGTTTTCATTCAAGTATTTTATTATCACATCACTTCTTCCATGATGGAAGTATATTTTGTTTGCCTTAGACTCTTTAACTGTCTTCACTATCTCAGACCAACCTGCGTGACCAGACATCACAAATCCAGCATCGCAGCCACCTCTTCCCATACCATTTCTTGTCATATTCCATCCAGAAATTGATGCCGTCTTTACTTCTTCTTTTATGCCTTTTGACGATGCATAGGGGAGAATAGTAATACCCTTAAAATGGTGGTCTTCCAAATCATCTATTTTTTGATAAGTCATAGGGTAACCCTCTTCTATATAGATCTTATTTATTCTATCTATTACAGGATGAACATATATGTCCTTGTAACCTGCTCTATTAAGAAGTGTTATTACCTGTTGTGATTTACCTAGAGAATAACAAAATAAAACTGAGCTACCTTCACTCCATTCAATTATCTTTTGAACTTCTTTCATAGGATCAGGCCATTTGTAAAAAGGCATTGCAAAAGTAGCTTCACTAATTATTTCATCACACTCCACCAGTTCAAATGGCTTACAACTATAATCTACGCCTCTCTTGTAATCACCTGTTACAACTACAACTTTACCTCTATGCTCTATTCTAACCTGTGAAGATCCTAATATATGCCCAGCTGGATGGAAAGAGAGCATCACGCCATTTATATAAAACTTTTCTCCGAAGTCATATCCTACTGTTTTTGGTTTAGAAAGTCTAACTTTTATCAACTTTTCAGTCCCTTTGGAACAAAAGTTATTTTCTGATTTTGAAGATAGATGATCAGAATGTGCATGAGTAACTACAGCATTTTCAACTGAAGAAGAGGGATCTATATAAAAATCCCCTGCTTCACAGTAAAGGTTACCATTTTTTCTAGATATCAATGTTACCTTTCTTCTCCTATCTCCCTCTCTATTTTGCTCTTTCTCTTTTTTCTATTTATCACTCTAGTTGTAGCAGTTCTTTTCAAAATACAGCAAGGACAGTTAGTATTGGTAGTAAAATGTCCACAAGCTACCAGTGCTGCAAGCCACCTCTTAGCAGTCATACATGCCAAACCTTGAAGTTAGATTATGAACCTCTTTTTTGATTTCTAATATTTTCTGACTACTACCTAAGTTAGATAAGGTTCTATCCGCTAAGTCTGCTATTTTTATCATTTCACTCTCTTTCATTCCTCTTGTTGTTACCGCAGGAGTACCTATTCTAAGGCCACTTGTAACTAAAGGCTTCTCTTCATCAAAAGGAATACTATTTTTATTTACTGTTATGTCAGCTTGGTACAGTGCATCTTCAGCAGTATTCCCTTTTATTCCCCTATCTCTGAGGTCTACCAAGAATAGATGATTATCTGTTCCACCTGAAACTATTCTGAAACCTCTTTTTTTGAGTTCATCAGATAGAGTTTTAGCATTGCATAAGACCTGTTGTTGATATTTTGTAAAACTATCCTCTAGTGCCTCTGAAAAACAGACCGCCTTGGCAGCTATTATATGCATTAGCGGCCCTCCTTGAATTCCAGGAAACAGAGATCTATTAACTTTTTTATATAGATCTTCGTTATTGGTTAATATTATACCACCCCTAGGGCCTCTCAAAGTTTTATGAGTTGTAGATGTAACAAAATCAGCATAAGGCATAGGATTCTCATGAAGTCCTGTAGCAACTAGACCCGCAATGTGAGCCATATCCACTAATAGGTACGCACCTACTTTTTTAGCTATCTCGCCAAATCTCTTGAAATCAATTTTTCTTGAATAGGCACTTCCTCCAGCTATTATAAGTTTTGGTTTTATATCTAATGCTCTATCTTCAATTTTTTCATAATCTAAAACTTCAGTTCCCTTTTCAACACCATAGAAATGAGTATCGTAGAGCATACCTGAAAAATTTAGTTTAAATCCATGTGTCAAGTGACCACCATGCGAAAGGTCCATCGCCAATACTCTATCTCCAGGAGAGAGAATAGAAAAAAAGACTGCCATGTTAGCCTGTGAACCTGAATGAGGTTGTACATTAACAAATTTTGCATTAAAAAGTTTTTTTGCACTCTCTTGTGCTAATACCTCTACCTCATCTACAAATTCACAACCACCATAGTACCTTCTACCAGGATAGCCTTCTGCATATTTATTTGTCATTACAGAACCAGCTGCTCTCATAACAGCATCTGAAACAAAATTTTCTGAAGCAATTAATTCTATGCCCTTAGACTGTCTCTCCTTCTCTAGCTCTATTATCTTGTCTATTTCGTTCATTGTTAAGCTCTCTCTACATATTCTGAAGTTCTTGTGTCTATTTTCACTATGTCACCAATATTACAGAATATAGGAACTTGAATTTCCAATCCACTCTCTAAAGTTGCAGGCTTAGTTACCTTACCAGTTGTATCACCTCTAAGTCCTGGTTCTGTATAGGTTATCTTCATATCAACTGTTATGGGAAGCTCAACACCTACAGGCTGACCTTCAAAAAACAGAATGTCCACAACGGCATCTGCCTTCAAAAAGTTAGTGGCATCACCCAAGCTGAAATCATCCATTTCAAACTGCTCAAATGTCTCTTGATTCATAAAATTGTATTGCTCTGATTTATACAAAAACTGAGAAGGAACTTTATCTAGCATAACAAAATCTACTTTCTCAGTCGCATCCAACGTCATGTCTGTTCTATTCTTTGTCATAAGGTCTCTAAGCTTAAACTTCATCTCTGAGGTACTTGCTCTTCTTCCAGAAGTACTTTTATGAAATTCAGCTTTTAACACTACAAAAAGATTACCGCCCCTCCTAAAGACATTTCCTACTCTTATATCTCTTGCTATTTTCATACTTTTCTCCTAAATCAATGATACAACAAATATCAATCAATTTGAAGCTTTTATATTTTTTAATTTAACCAAACCTTTTTTATACAATACATAGGTAAATTTAGACTCTTTATTCAGGAATAATTTAATATACTCCCCACCCTCTATCTTTAGACCATTATTTAAATAGTCATCAATATCTTCTTCAAGGGCATCATATCTCTTTTCACCCATAAATTCAAATAAAAAATTATTTAAATTATATTGTTCATTCATCCTTTTCAATATTGACAAATCTTTAACTATTTCCTTAGACTTATCTTTAAAAAGTGGCTTTGACTCTCTTTGTAAATTGAACTTCTTTCCAAACGCGTGTCGTACAACACTAGGAACATCCGCACTAGGTACTCCAACAAAGTTCAAGCGGGAAGATTCAGAACTGACTATTGCCTCTCTAAAATTGTATAAAGCTTCCTTTAAAACGTCATCAAAAAGCATCAAATCTTTCTGAATTTCTGGAGCATGATGGCTAATTTGGATCCACAACTGTTTTATTCTACTTCTCTTGCCATCATTACACATTTGTGACCCTTCTATAATTGTTTCAGAAACCGAATACACAACCAGATGGTAAACATTCTTTGTTATTTTTTGCTTCTTAAATAAAGCAGGAGCAAGTGCAAAAGCAACTATCAGAGCTTTAGATGATAATTCAGCTATATCCTCTTGAGAAGAATTTAACCACCTTTTGGCACTGGCCACCAATTCATTATTAATATTACTTTCTGTAAGGTAATCACCACGACCCAATCCTTTATTTAAGTCATCAACAAACTTTTTATTAAAAGTTAACTTACGTAATTGTTCTAAATTATTTGAATTAAATTTCTTTAGCTTTTTCTTCTTAGGTTTGTAATACCCATCTTCTAATATAATGTCAAAAAATCTTTCATAAAAATGTTCTCTTCTATCTTTTTCTATTTCAATAGCCTTTAAGCAAAGTAAAGGTATTACATCCTCTTTTTTTATTTTCTCTAAAATTAATTCCAAAATCCGTTCAAATCCCTCTACTACTTCCTCCTTATCATCAACACTTAACCCCATTTGGTTCATAAAAAACTCATCTTTAAGCACAAAAGAATCAAAATCCTGAACCAAACCCAAACTTTTCATAGCACTTTCAAATTCTTCCCTGACTTGAAGTATACTTTTGGTTTTTTCTATCTCTTCATTTGAACTTGATTCATCCAATAATGGATTAACAGAAGGATTATTTTCATCTCTGTTTGCTTCTGGTATTGACCTCTTCTGCCCATCATTTTGCTTATAGCAAGAGAAGAGTAATAATAAAATTAATAACATAATTACCTCTAAATATAATGTATCATAAAGAATATTAATGCAATTTTATCTGCCATTATAATATCTAATTTTTAGATATTTATCTAAATAATAAGACTCTTTCGCGTTCATCTCCGCTTCCTCTGTATCATCTTTGTGATCATACCCTAGCAGATGAAGAAGCCCATGAGTCAAAACAAACAGCATTTCTTCTTTCTTAGTTACCCCATTCAATTCAGCATCTTTTAGTACTTCATCTTCACATATTAAGATCTCACCTAAATAGACCTTCTCACCTAAATCATCATTAAAGCTAAAGGACAAAACATTTGTTGCATAATCTTTTCCTCTAGTTGAGGCATTGATATCTTTCATTAAGTTCTTATCAACAAAATAGATAGAGACCACACATTCTCTACCTATCTCTTCTTTTAATAGGTTATTCACATAACCACACAATATATCTGAACTCAAGTAAATAGGAACGGCCCCACCTACGAGAACTTCACACACTATCTGACCCTCTTCTTTTGCTCCAATCTCTCTTTTCTTGTCATATGTCTCTTACGTTTCTTAACTTCCTTAAATATCTGATCTCTTTGAAGTTTCCTTCTAAAATCCTTAAGAGCATTCTCTATATTACTATTTTCTTTAACTATAACCTTAGTGGCCATTAACAATCACCTCTTCTAAATATATCTCCCATTTTACTATGATAAGAGGTTTAATGTCAATTTTTCTCAGATATTTCCCTATTTTCTAAAATGTAATCTAACATTTTCTCTACCTGTATGCTCAAATCCTCTCCCTTAGTTGAAGATATTGAAGACTTGATAACACACCTTGTTGCAGGACCTTTTGTGGTAATGTTAAAGCTTATTTTAACATTATCCTTATCTGATATTACTTTTGCTATAGCACCTGCTTCCCACATATCTTTTGCAATTTCAAAACCCTTCTTAACAAGTGAGCTCTCTAAAATTTTCTTATTAACATCCTCATCACTTTCAATAAAAATTTTATTAAATTTCAAATCATTCATCTCATAATTCAAGGCTGCCCTATAAAGAGTTAAACTAGATTTACTCTCCGTAGACTTACAAGACATAACTAACAATAATAAAAATAACATAAATACCTCCATATTTTTTCTCTATTTTATCATGTGAAAAGGCGTGAAATTTTTATTATCTTTCAAATTTAGATTTTTATTCTTATTTAATAATATTTTAGATATAGATTTAAAGACGTTTCCTCTACCCTTTTCAAATAGCCTAAACACTCTATAATTCCAGCTATTTACCTTCCAAAGGTAAATCCTGCCCTTCTCTTCTTTTACACTAGAGAGCATATCCAAATTTTTTAAACATTTCTCACATATTTTTTCTCTACTGAACCACCTATAACTATCACAAATAGGACACCTATTGTTAAAAAATAAAAACCTAATAATACCTAACATTATAAATATTAATTTAGAAATATAGATATTTTATCCTTAATTTTCTTTTAAAATTTTCTTTATAAAACTCATCCTATGTATTTCACAAGGACCAAACTTTCTGATAGCCTCAATATGGCTTTGTGTCCCATAACCTTTATGCTTTTCAAAAAGGTATTGCGGATACTTTGCAGAAATCTCTTTCATTATTTTATCTCTTGTAACTTTAGCAATTATAGAAGCTGCGGCTATAGCTAAACTTTTAGAATCGCCCTTAACCACAGGGAGCTGACTTCCATAATAGTTTTTTATCTTGGTATTTCCATCAACAAGAACAATATCCACTGCTTCTTTCATATGTGATAAGGCTATTCTCATAGATTCCATGGTTGCATTAAGAATGTTAATTTTGTCTATATCTTTAGCACTAACTATACCTACGCCAACTTCACAATTGTTAATTATCTTATCAAAGAAAATTTCTCTTCTCTTTTCACTTATTTTTTTAGAATCATCTACCTCTTCCAATTCATCACCATTTATGACATAAACTGCAGCACTTACAACAGGTCCTGCTAGAGGACCTCTACCTGCTTCATCTACTCCTATTACTTTTCCATAACTATTATCAAATTCTTTGAGTGTCATTATAAGATAATAACATAATATTTATGTTAAATGATTAGATTAATTAGATTGTTTATGGATTCATTATTTTTATCCATATACTCAGAAACTCCTCCGGTTATTCTCTCTAAATCTTTTCTCTCTAATTTATTTATAGTTCCAACAAATTCAGGAAGTAGAAACATTAGATCTCTCCCTTCCAATTTTATCTCATCTTTCTCATCACCACTCTCTTTAAATTGCACCTTTATATCACTATCTAGCTTTGTACCTAGCTCCTCTTCAAGAACTGATTTACCCTCTTTTAAACATCTGTTTCTAAATTCAATATCAACAGCAGATTTATATAAGAGATTTTCCATATTTCTTCTTATCTTTAGTGTGTTCATGTGTTATTTCCCTCAACGATTATTTCTAAATTTAACTTTACACTTAATTGCTCTTTTTTCAATTTTTTTTCTCTCAAATTAACCTAAAAAAAGAGATAGGTATATCAGTTGTAAATGTCATTTCTGACAAATTAGAAGGATGCTTGAAAGAGAGCTCGTAGCAGTGTAAAAAATGCCTATCAAACTTCTCTCTCTTGCCATATATTTCGTCTCCTATTATTGGGTGCCCTATATGTAACATATGAACTCTAATTTGGTGAGTTCGCCCCGTCTCAATCTTAACATCCAGTATCGAATTCACATCACTCTTTACAACTTTATACTCAGTAACTGCCCTCTTGCCTTCAACAGAGACAGTCATTTTCTTTCTGTCTTTTCTGCTTCTTGCTATGTTAGTCTCTATTCTACCACTTGAGGATATTGGCACACCCTTCACCACTGCATAATATTTTTTACCTACTTCTCTTCCCTTAAATTGCGCAGAAAGGGCTAAATGAGCTTTATCATTCTTTGCAATTACCATCAATCCAGAAGTATCTTTATCTAACCTATGTACTATACCAGGACGAATTTTATCACCTATACCTGATAGGTTTTTCACATGAAAAAGAAGTGCATTGACCAAAGTATTGTCCTTCCTTCCTGCACCAGAGTGTACTACAAGACCAGCTTGCTTGTTTATAACTACAATGTCACTATCTTCATACTTTATCTCCAAAGGTATGTTTTGAGGCTTAATGTCAATCTCTTCTGGAATAGGTATCTCGACAACTATAATTCCCTCTTTTACTAAAGCAGAAGATTTCACAACCAGTTCACTATTGTAATGAACCCTACCCATGGAGATAAGTTTCTGTATTCTTGACCTAGAAAGAGATGTCTTAAAAGATATTACTTGATCTACTCTTCTTTCACTATCTTCACAAATTATTAATTCTATTTTTTCCATACAATAGATTAACATTTATTGAAGTAAAAGTCTTCATTCTGTGAGATTGACCACCCTATTAGCATAGTTACTCATATACTCATTATGAGTAACCAAGACAATAGTTTTACCTTTATCTCTATTTAAAGACCTTAAAATATTTCCAACAGCTTTGCTATTACTTGAATCTAAATTGCCAGTTGGTTCATCTGCCAATATTATATCTGGATCATTAATAAGCGATCTAGCTATGGCTGTTCTCTGTCTTTCTCCACCTGAGCAATCCTGAGGCTTCTTATTTAAAATTCCAGTTATATCAAGCTCTTCAACTAAATGCTCAAAATTCTCCCTCATATTCTCTCTTTTTACTAGCATTGAAGGTATCATTATATTCTCTTTAATAGTTATACTGTTGATCAAAAAATGAAATTGAAATATGAACCCTATTCTTTCAGCTCTAAATCTATCTATCTCTCTTTTATTCATGCTTTTTAGGTCTAGGTTACTAAAAGAGACCTTACCTTGATAATTACTATCCAAAGTCCCAAGTATGTTCAAAAGAGTACTTTTACCAGAACCGGACACCCCTTTTATACAGAGGAACTCTCCTGAGTCTATTTGTAAATTAAAGTTATTAAAAAGGACATCTTTACCAAATTTTTTATTTAAATTCTCAACTAATATTCTACTCATATTTAATAGCCTTCACTGGATCTATACTTGAAGCCTTCAAAGAGGGAAATATAGATGAAATCATTGCAGAGATGTTAGCTAACAAACTAATACCCAATATCTCTCTATAACTTATAATAAAAGGAATTTTCTCTGGAAGATAATAGACTTCATTAAGGATAGCTACGTCAAAATACCCTAATGAATACCTAAAGAACAGCATTACAACTATTCCAAACATAATTCCAAATAGACTGTATAGACCTGATAAACAGAGAAAGGATAAAAATATTTTTATCCTTGAAAAACCAATGGCTCTTAAAATACCTATCTCTCTAAAACTGTCCATAACTATACCATATATGGATGAAAATATTATAAAGCTTGATACTATCAACAAAAAAGATAGCATTATAAACATAATGCCCTTCTCCAAACTAACACCCTGTAGTAACTTTTTATTAAGTTTCATCCAACTTTTTGAAATCAAGAAAGTATCCCTATTAATCTCTTTAGCTATTTTCTCAGCAGAATAAATATCATTTACTCTAACATCTATTTCAGTTGCTGCATCTGTACCAAATATCTCTTTAGCTCTATTAAAAGGAATCAAAATAACATTTGAATCATATTCATAAAAACCTGTATTAAAAACACCAGATATCCTTAATGATATTTTCTTACCTTCATGAGAAATTAAATTGACTCTATCACCAATGTCTACACAGACTGATTTTAAAATTTCTTCTCCAACAAACAGGCCCTCTTCAAAAAAATTTATTTCACCCTTAATTAGGTTATCTTGAAATTGTATTTTTTCTAAATCCTCTTTCTGTATGCCTTCTATCACCACACCTTCTGAATAGACTCCTTCAAAAGTACGTATTTTTGCAATTCCCTTACCCACAATTTTTGGGTAAACAAGTGCCACACCCTCTATTTTCAATATTTTATCAATCTCTTTTTCATATTTTTTTATAGCACCGAAAGCACTCTCTAGTTTTATATGAGGAGATACTAGCAGCATGCTTTGAACAGTATTCTCAGAAAGCCCATTTGCAATTCCCACAGAACACAACAAAACAGAAACACTTATTCCCACACCTAAAATAGATATAACTGCCGATCTCAAATTAGATTTAAAAAATAACAAAGATAGGCGATAAAACATCTACTTATTTCTCATTTGAGGGAAGAATATCACATCTCTTATAGATTGAGAATTAGTTAAAAACATAACTAATCTATCTATTCCTATACCCAAACCACCTGTTGGGGGCATACCATACTCTAAAGCCAGTACAAAATCGTCATCCATCCTATGAGCCTCATCATCTTCTTCTCGTTGGGTGAGTTGATCTTTAAAATTCTCTTCTTGTTCTATAGGGTCATTAAGCTCAGAGTAAGCATTAGCAAGCTCTCTACCATAAACAAATAGCTCAAATCTGTCAGCTAACTCTGGATTATCTTCATTTCTTTTAGCTAAAGGGGATACCTCCTTAGGATAGCCATACACAAAGGTTGGTTGTATAAGCTTGCTTTCTACCTTTTCCTCAAAAATCGTATTCATTATCTTGTTAGCAGAGTGATTTTCACACCCACTTATACCTAATGATTTAGCTGCTTCAACAGCTTTCTCTCTACTTATACCATTAAAATCTATCCCTGCATACTCTTTAACAGCCTCCATCATACTAACCCTACGCCAAGGCTTAGCAAAATTTATCTGGGAATCTCCATAGGTTACTTTGTAATCTTTACATATCTTTTTTACTATCTCAGATATCATATCCTCTGTTATATCCATCATATTTTTGTAGTCTGCATATGCCTCATATAACTCCATTGAAGTAAATTCTGGATTGTGTCTAGTAGATATCCCTTCATTTCTAAAGTTTCTGTTGATTTCAAATATCTTTTCATATCCACCTACTATCAGTTTCTTTAGATACAATTCCGGTGCTATCCTTAAGTAAAGCTCCATATCCAAAGATTCATGATATGTAACAAAGGGTTTAGCTAGCGCACCACCTGGTATAGGGTGCATCATTGGTGTTTCAACTTCTATAAATCCCCTACCTACTAAGTACTCTCTCATTAAAGTAACTATCTGAGACCTTTTTCTAAATGTATCCTTAACATCTCTATTCATTATCAGGTCTACGTACCTATGCCTATACCTCGTCTCTACATCCTTTAATCCATGATATTTTTCAGGTAGCGGTCTTAAATTCTTAGACAGAACGTATAGCTTTGATATCCGTATAGTTAACTCACCTGTGTTTGTGTAAAAAGTATCTCCCTCTAAACCTACAAAATCACCCACGGATAGAAGCTTGTATACATCATACACGTCTTCACCTACATCATCCCTTTTTATGTAATACTGTATTCTCCCACTTGCATCTTCAATATGTCCAAAACTAGCCTTCCCCTGCCTTCTGTAAGACATTATCCTACCAGCACTCTTTACGCTTAGGCCCTCTTTTGTCAGCGATCCTAAGTCATCTTTTTTATCGAAATTTCTGCCAAAAGGGTATATTCCCTTCTCTCTTATCTTGTCTAGCTTATCTAGCTTATCCCTTATTATTTTTTCTAGCTCTTTTGTCTGTTGATCCATTTTAGTGTCTTTTCCTTACTGAAATATTTAAAATATAATAACATATGGATGAACTAGATTTAAATCACTTATTCGGAAAAATCTTCAGTAATTCTGTCTGCTCCATCTAAATAATCATCTCTCCAAGTAGGATTCATCCCATAGGTATCTTCTTTCCAAGAGTGGACTACCTCCTCTTGAATATCTTCATCTTCAACAAATTCAAGCTCTTCATCTTGGTTTATTTCATAAACTTTAAAGTCATCATAAGAGTCCTCTACAATTGCAAAGTTTCTTCCATGCACATTGTATTCTCCTATTGAATCTAGGTATTCATTTTTCCCTGATATTTTGAAAGAAGAAGTAGCATAAGACATATTTCGGCTCCTTGTATATTTTTTAGTTACATAATAGTAACATTTAGGCTTATATTTTTCAATTTTTTTACATCCGTTTCCGGATTATACACAATATTTTTATTTTTATCAACAACAATCTCTATTATTGACAGGATACTTACAAAGATGTTAGACTACTTCTGGCGAAATTTAAAGTAAAAGGCGGAAAAAATGAACGCAAAAAAAGAAGTTTTATACCGAATTTCACCTGACTCAGTTATATCAATAACTAGCCAGGACTATAGCCAAAAATTAAGGGAACTTAAAGAGAAAATAACTAGGTGCGGCTTAGTCTCAGGAGAGAAGAAAGTAAGAATAAATGGTCAGCTTATCTCTCTTTCTAAGTTTCAAGATTAATTTAACCCTTAAAAATATTTTAAGAAGTTGAGGTATCCCATAGCTTCTTCGACTGTGCTTTTCTGTTCTATCCTTTTCTCAATCTGATTCTAATGTTAACCCCTTCAAATCCGAAAGCTTTTCTAAGTCCATTCTCTATTCTACGTAGATAAGAAAAATGAACTAAGTCAGGATCATTACAAAAGATAATAAAAGTAGGAGGTGATACAGATACCTGTGTTCCATATCCTATTTTGACTCTTTTCCCTTTTCTTGTAGGAGGTGAATGCATAATTAATATCTCTCTCAAAACATTATTCAATATACCAGTAGATATTCTCTTATTATTTTCTTCGTGAAGTACAAATATTTTTTCTAAAAGATTTTTAACACCTTTTCCTGTTAAAGCAGATATCTTAACTACCGTAGCATGTGTAAATTTAAGTTTCTCTTTTATATCATCTATTAACTCTTTAGAATTTGATACCAAATCAATTTTATTGAGACAGATAATGATAGGTTTAGAGGCATCAGAGGCTAGCCCAGCTATTTTTTGATCTTGTTCCCTAACACCATCCTGTGCATCTATAACCATAACTACTATGTTAGAATCCCTTATAGCTCTTATCGCCCTTACAACACTATAGTACTCAATGTCCTCATTAACTCTTGCCTTCTTTCTAATACCTGCTGTATCAAGTAACTCTAAAATACTGTTGTTATAAGTGAATTTCGTACTAATAGTATCTCTTGTTGTACCTGATTCTGATGATACTATAGTTCTATTACTACCTAATATTGCGTTTACTAATGATGATTTACCCGCATTTGGCCTTCCTGAGATAGCTATCTTTATAGTTTGTTCTCTATCTTTTTTACCATCTTTAAGTACAGGATAGAGTTCCTTCATCATGTCATCAAAACCTGTACCATGCTCTGATGAAACTTGAAAAATATTATCGAATCCTAGTTTGTAAAAATTGTAAATTAATTCAGGCTCTTTTGTCAGTCGATCCATTTTATTAATTACTAAATATACCGGCTTACCACTTTTTCTCAAAATAGAAGCTGCTTTTTCATCTTCACCTAGTATCTCAGCAGATCCATCTACAACAAACAAAATTAAGTCTGATTCCTCTATGGCAACTTCTGCCTGTTCGTGTATACTACCTTCAATGCCTGACTCTTTAAATGTGAGTCCGCCTGTATCTATTAATTCAAATACTAAGTCTCTCCACTTAACTTCAGCGGAAACTCTATCTCTAGTTACACCTGATATGTCTTGTGTTATAGAAATTCTCTTTTTTACTAATCTATTAAAAAATGTTGATTTCCCAACATTCGATCTACCAATTATTGCTACGCTTTTCATAAAAATACAAATCTTTCTCCTAGACTTTAGTTTAGCATCAAGAGAACTAAATAGCAATATCTCCCCTATCAATTCTGTTACTAAATAGTTCTGATTATCATTTTTTATTAATGCTCTATTAAATCATTATTAAGATCTATATTTTAGCTTGATGGAAATAAATTGTTTTCTTTCAAAGCCCTGATTAAATAATTTCTGATTAATAACTTTTCTAATTCTTCATTTACTACCTGTTCTCTAAAATCAGAACATTTCTCAGTTGTAAGGTTATTTACCAATTCATCTACAACAGACAACCAGCTATCATTTAATCCTCTTCCCTTCCTTTTTTGACGAACATCTTCAAGTATCTCTATTACATTTTCTCCCTTTAAAATTTTCTTTTCTATAATTCTATTTAAGTTAGTAGTTTCTTTACTTAAGATACTGTCTCTACATTCTCGTAACTTAATGGAAATTACCCTATCTTTCAAGCTACTATGCTCAATTTCCACACCGAAATTTATGAAGGCTTCTAAAAGGCTATCTCTATTAACATTTGGTGGAAGCTTAGCCAGTTCATCTATGTCCAAACTTGCTCCTTTAGATAAAAACAACTCACAAATCTTTTTCTGACCACTGTAAGCTGCATTCATCAAGACATCACTCATACAGTATCCAAACTCTCCACTCTTTAATTCTGATTCATACTCCAGCAACAGCTCACATACGTCCCTATGACCATTCTCTGCTGCCAGTTTCAATGCTTTCCAACCATAATTATTAAGCGATACCACTTCATAAATATTTTTATCTAGTAGTAACTGACAAGTTTCTTTGTGTCCATTTTTTGCCGCTCGCATCAATGGAGTTTCAGGGCTTTCCCACTCTACATCTAAACTTACAATAGTACAATTAATCTCAGCTCCTTTTTCCAGTAACAACTCACATACATCCTTATGACCATTTTCTGCTGCTAGCGCCAGTGGTAATCTACCACTCTTTATCTCTTCATCTGATATAGCATTTACCTCTGCTCCTCTTTCTATTAGCAACTCACATACATCACTATGACCGTTCTCTGCTGCACATACTATTGCTCTATTTCCGCTCTCATCTAGAACATCTACCCCTACTCCTCTGTCCAATAATAGCTCACATACTCCTTTGTAACCTTTCTTAGCTACAAAAATTAATGTTGTGTTTGTGCTATCTCCTAGCTTTACCCCCTTGTCTAACAAAAGATTGCATACCTCAATATGACCATTTTGTGACACCATTTTAAATAGAGCTGCTCCATATTCACTCAAATCTATTCCCTCATTCAAAAGCATTTCACATACCTCTCTGTGCCCATTAATTGCTGCTGCCATAAAAACTTCCCACTTCCTATCCTTTTCTCTTTTTTTTAACAACAGCTCACACATTCCAACATAACCTCTTTTTGCTGCTACTTTCAATGCTGCCCATCCTGCTTCATTTAGTGTCTCTCTTACACCTATACCTTCGCTAATCAAACAATTTACTAATCTCTCTTTCCCTAATTTTGATGCTATGAAAAGGATATGGTCTCCGATATCCTTTTTACATACTTTTATTTTCTCTACTAATTCCTCTATCAATTCTTCTCTATAGGCACATAATATCTCTGCTGTGCTTACCCTTTTGTTACAAGTATCCCCTCTTCCAAATTTATAATTCTCTGATAGCCATTCGTAATTTTTTCCCTTTATCTCCTCTACTTTCCCGCTCACTACAAGTCTTTCTAACTCTGTTGCATCTATCTTATTTAGAAACTCTTCTTCTATCACTCTGTCTTTGCTTTCTTTCACCAACAATAACGATTCATAATCAAGCTTCTCATATGGAATCAGATTAAACATCTCTATTTTGTTTATACTTATCATCATTTTGTATATCCTATCTGGATAATTGCAATCTTTTAAGTTCAGTAAAAATCTAACCAGATCTACATACCCAGCGTCTATTGCTTCCTCTATTGGTAACAACCCCTCTTTGTTTTCTTGCAGCGCTAAAGATTTATCCATTTTATCTAACATGGCATCAATACCCTTGTGATCCGCATTTTGAATAGCCATGCTTAGATCTTCTCTCTTCCCCTTATCCCTTACCTTAAATTCATTAAATGTACAGCTCAGCACCAAAATTAAAAATAGCATATTTCCTCCTAGTAAATAATTTAATCAGTACCAGACTATCTTATAAAAAACTTATCTCATACCATAATTTTATCATATTCTCTCCATTAAGAACATTAAAATGAATATATTTGATTTAACCATTCTATCATAATCATTTCCATAAGCTTTAATGTTAGCTGAACATTAAAATTACCAAATACCTTATCTTAATTTCTGTAATATTCTACTCAAATATTATCTAACCACTAATTCTCTTTTGAACTTTTTGTTTCAGGTACTTTACCTTTGGTGTCACATCCATAATTTGTCAAAAACTCTTCTAAACTTTTTTCACCTTTGTCTTCTGCTATCTCTATTGCATCACATCCTCTGTATTGCCCTTTTCTTAATATCTCTTCCCTATCTGCACCGTTCTCTATTGCACATTTCACTAATTCTATTTTACACTCTTCATTCCTATTACTTGATACATAACTATGTAACACTGGCTCTTCATTTGAATCCTTTTGTTGTAGCAGTAACTTTATATTTATATCATTCTCTTTTGCTTTGCTAAGCATTAGCTTCATTACTTCAACTGAATTTGACAAATGTAATGGTGTTTCACCTCTGTTATTTTTAGCTTTATAATCTTCAAAGCTTTTTAATTGGTCAATTAAAATTTCTAATTTTTCAACACCACCTAATTTCATTGCTACATGTAACGGGGTATTTCCTTCTCTATCTTTTTTATTTATATGGCCTTCTCTTATCAGCTCTTTCACTATAACAATTTCACCCATCTCCAATGACAAATGAATATTTTCATCTGATAAATTTGCATTATACTCTTTTTTACTCATCGCACAAAGTAAGGAATATAACGTCTCCATCCTTTTTTTCTTTTCCTCTTCATTCTCTGGCTTTAATTTAACCCAACAGTCTAGCGCTCTCTTACCGGATCTATCTTTCAATTTTGAGTCACACCCTATTTTGTTAAATAAATCCACTATATGGGAGCTAAAGTTGACAATTGCTGAATGCATCAAACTCTTTCCTCGGATGTCTACATGTTTTCTTAACTTCTCTATTTCTTCTTTACTAAAATAGCATCTATCCATATTTAGTTCTCCTGATTCATACCCCAGTAAGAAACTTACCAAGTCATCTCTACCCTCTTCTGCAGCTATCTGTATTGGAAGCTTCCCTTTTTTGTCTACACTCATCAGATGTTTCTTCATAGAAAGTAGTACTACCTTTATAGATTCTAACTTCCCATCTCTGCATAAATTATGTAGACTTAATTTCCCTTCTTTCAAACCATCTCTTCTCTTCATTTCTCTACCCATTTTGTTAAGTAAGTATTCTTCACATTTTACTGAAAACAAATCTCTTGACACTATAGCTAGCTCACCTATATCCTCTTCCTTCAACTTACCCAACTTAAATACATAGTCCAATATATCTGGCATATCTCTTAATATTATTCTATCTATTATCCTTTTCCCTATTTCACCTTCATATACTGAACTCAATGAGCTTATCTTTTTTAGCAAATCTTCCTTGTCACAATTAAGCTTTCCTATTATGTTTTCAATTACACTCTTTTTTGTATTTTCATCTACACCCTTTTTTAGCATTAGGTCTAAAATAGATTCTTCTTTATATTTCAAGTCTAATTCTTCTTTTGTTAAAACACGGGATACGTGATATATAAATCCTGAATTAGAACTTAAAATAGCTATATGCATTGGACTGAACCCATCTTTATCCTTCTGTAATAAAAGATCTCTACTGAAACTACTCAAACCTCTGGCTTTTTTCAAAAATTTACCAATCCTTTCACTACCTAGCCTTGCATTTTCTGCTAAATAGTGAAATACGTTTCTACCCCTTATTTCGGTAGCAGGTATATCTATCAACTTCATTTTACTTTCAATTTCTTTACACTCACCACTAAGTAGGTTTAAAAGAGCATTGAATATATCTGAATCTCCTTTTTTTACAGCCAACATCAACAATGTTTCACCTCTATCATTCACGAAACATGCTCCTCTACTTAATGCTTCTAATAATAAAATAGATACTCCCCCTTTACTACTTCTCAATGCATGCATAAATGCTGTATCTCCATTCTTATCTAACAAATCCATATTTGCTCCCCTATTTATTAAAAGCACACACACTTCTTTATTTCCTTCTTCAGCTGCATACATTAGTGCTGTTCTTTCATTTTTATCTACTGAATTAACTTCAGCACCTTTCTTAATAAGCAGTTCACATACTTCTTTGCGCCCATACAAAGACGCATACATAAGCACTGTCCTTCCATCTTCATTTACTGCATTAACATCTGCTCCTTTCTCTATAAGCATTCCACACACTTCTTTATTTCCTCTCCGTGCTGCATGCATAAGTAATTTATATTCATCTCCCTCTATATCTGCAGATTTCTCAATAAGAAGTTCGCACAATTCTTTATGTCCCACTTCTGCCGCACAAATAAGCGATGTACTTTCAAAATTGGCACCTTTTTTAATAAGTAGTTGGCATATTTCTTTATGCCCATTTTCTGCTGCTAGTATAAGTGCTTTATCTACTGCATTAACATCTGCTCCTTTCTCTATAAGCAATTCACACAATTCTTTATAGCCATTCTCTGATGCATAAGTTAGGGCTGTATATCCCTGATATGTCCCTTCATCTTGATCTGTCACTTTATGTTTCTTTGTGGCATTAACATCCGCTCCTTTCTCTATAAGCAATTCACACTCTTCTTTGTATCCATTTGACGCTGCGTACATAAGTGCTGTCTTTCCATCTTCATTTACTGCATTAACATCAGAACCTTTCTCTATAAGCAATTCACACTCTTCTTTGTATCCATTTGACGCTGCGTACATAAGTGCTGTCTTTCCATCCTCATTTACTGCATTAACATCAGAACCTTTCTCTATAAGCATCCCACACAATTCTTTATGTGGAGTTCCTGCTGCAATCTTAAGAGCTGTACTTCCATTTTTATCTACTGTATTTACTTCAGCACCTTTTTCAATAAGCAGTTCACACACTTCTTTATTTCTTAACCATGCTGCATGCATAAGTGCTGTCTTTCCATCTTCATCTACTGCATTAATATCTGCACCTTTCTCTATTAGCAGCTTACATAACCCTTTGTCAGTCACAGCTGCTATCATAAGCGCTGTCCTTCCATATTCATCTACTGCATTAACTTCTGCTCCTTTCTCTATAAGTAGCTTACACACTTTTTTGTGATCATTTTCTACTGAAATCAAAAGCGCTTCATCTAATACATTAATACCTACGCCTTTCTCTATAAGCAGCTTACACAATTTCTTGCGCCCATTTCTCACCGCAATCATAAGAAATGCACCTCCATTCTGCTTTGCGGCATTAATATCTGCTCCCTTTTCAATAAGCAGTTTAAATACTTTGTTAAAGCTATTGTTTGCTGCATACATAAGTGCTGTACCTCCATCTTCATTTACTGCATTAACATCTGCTCCTTTCTCTATTAGCAATTCGCACACTTCTTTGTGGCCTTTTTCTACTGCACAAATAAGTACTGTATTTCCATCTTCATTTACTGCATTAA